>JAEEGJ010022352.1_pt1 | contig 13446 bp, 9 predicted proteins | sample 8958761 | NCBI WGS metagenome assembly JAEEGJ01 (sample SAMN16246546, study PRJNA631951) | gut metagenome | biome: gut microbiome; feature: rumen; material: RS-attached | host: Bos | place: Iran: Karaj | collected 2018-10
CGCCGCTTGAACTGCTTCTTCTTCGGCCAGGGGTCGCAGAAGTTGATGTAGATGCGCTCCACCTCTCCGGGGGCAAAAAGCTCCGGCAGGCGCAGGGCGTCCTCATCCAGGAAGCGGACATTCTGAAGTCCCGCCTCCACGGCCCGCTCCATGGCCACCACCATGGCGTCGGGCACCTTCTCCACGGCTGCCAGCAGGGTATCCGGCATGGCTGCGGCGGCGGCGCAGGTGAAGCCTCCCTTGCCGCAGCCCAGCTCCAGATGGAGATGGGCAAAGCCCGGGAAGGAAGCCAGCCACCTGCCCCGCAGGGCTTCCGGCGACCTGGTCAGCACGGCGGAAGCCCGCTCCATCCGGGGCAGCAGATTCGGTTTTTTCCGCATTCTCATATGTATTCGCTCCGAACTATCAGTAAAGTCGCTGTTTCAGCTTTCCCCAGATCAGGAGGAAAAGGACCAGGGCCAGGGCCAGAGGCGCGACGCCGCCGATCAGATACATGGCGGAATAGCGGCCGAGGGCGCTGTAAAGCACGCCGCCCATGAGGGGACCCAGGAAATAGCCAAGGTCCATGCCGAAATACTGGGTATTGCTGGCTACGCCCCGCCTTTCCGGCGGCACGGTGCGGATGCAGAGGGTCTGGATGATGGGGTTCAGGGCCCCATAGCCCAGGGCGCCCAGCACCGCTCCCAGGAGCATCATCCCCATGCTCCGCCCCAGGCCCACCGCCACAAAGCTCAGGGCAAAGACCCCCAGGCTGGGCAGGATCACCGCATTCATCCCCACCCGGTCGCTGAGCCTGCCGAAGAAGGGGCGGGAAAACAGCAGCACCAGGGCATAGACCGTGAAGAAGATGCCGATGCTCCCGATGCCGAGCTCCTTGGCATAGGGCACCATGTAGGTGGAATAGAGGATGCTGGAAACGGAGACAAGGCAAAGCAGAAGGGCCGAGGTGACGGTCTCTCCCGCGATGATATTGCGATACCATTTCCCGATGGTCTTTTTCTGTTCCTCCGTGGGCTTGCCGGCGGGGATGATGATGCAGGGGATCAGGGCCAGGAGCATGAACAGGGCGGAGACCAGGAAGACCGCAGTATAGCCGCCGCCCTCCCCCCAGCGGGCTGCGCCCCAATCCCGGATGGCGATGCCCATGCTGGGCCCCACCGCCTGGGACAGAGCTCCGCCGATGCCGAAAACGCCGATGCCGCTGCCCAGCTTTTCCCGGGGCAGGCTGTCGCTGGCGATGGTCAGATTCAGGGAGCCCACGAAAGCAAATTCCAGGCCGTGGAGGATCCTGGCCAGGATGAAGAGAGGCACGCTGCCCGCCAGGGCATAGGCCACATTGGTGACCACCCCGGCGATATAGGTGGCGATCATGATCTTCCTCTTGTCCAGAAGGGTGATCACCGGCCCGGAGATGGGCCGGGCCGCGAAAGCCACGCCGAAATAGAGGCCGGAGATGGCCCCCACCAGCACCGCCCCTGCGCCCAGGTAGCCGGCATAGGTGGAGATCAGGGTGTTGGCCGTATTCTGGGACAGGCACAGCAGGAGATTGGCAAAAAAGGCGCAGGTAAAGCCCCTGTTCCAGATGCTGTTATTCGTTTTTTTCATGCCGGGACTCCCCTCCTTTCCGCCGTGTCCGGTATCGTGACCCGGGGAAACAGCCGGATCCAGCTTGTGTATCGCGCGCTGTGCGTCAAGCGGCATTCCGCCAGAGATAAGTCACCACGTCGCAGCGGGGGCAGTCGGCATTGATGCGGCCCTGATCCCGGCCCACCAGGGTGCCGGTGAGCAGCTCGTTGGCTTTCGCCCAGTGCAAAGCGTCGTCATACCAGGTGCCGACGCTGGTGAGATTGCCGGTGGCTGCCCGGTAGAGGAAGGTGAGGATATGGGCATAGGAGCAGGTCTGGCCGGGACTGAACACCTGTTTGCCCGTTGCTTCGTCCGTGCCGGTGCCGTTGGTGATGCCCTTTTCCACGGCCCACAGCACCGCATCCCGGTAATAGGCGTCCTCCGGAACGTCAGCGAAGGGATTGACCTCGCTCACCGGTTCGGGACAGCCTGCGCTGCGCCAGAGGAAGGTGACCACCTGGCCCCGGGTGCAGCTGTCCTCAGGGGAAAACTCCTTGGCGGAGGTGCCCTTGGTCACGTTGCCTGCATAGGCCCAGAGGACGGCCTCATAGTAGTAGTCCCAGGAAGAGACGTCGGTGAAGGGGTTTTCGGCAGGCGCGGGAGCCGGGCTCGGTGAAGGCGCGGGCTCCGGTGTGGGTTCGGGCGCAGGCTCGGGGGTCGGTTTCGGTGTCGGTTCCGGCGTCGGTTCGGGAGCGGGTTCCGGCGCGCCGTTATCGTCGGCCCGCAGGCTGCGGACGGAGCCCTGCTCATCGGGGCTGCTGCTCACCAGGTAACGCAGGCCGTCGTCAGCGGCGGCCAGGCCGTAGATATACCCGTCGCCGCTGTCGAAATCCAGCACGGTGGACAGGGTCCCGACCTCGGGGTCAAAGCGGTAGATATGCCGGGAATCATTGAAATAGAGCATGCCTCCCCGGCTGCAAAGGCCGCTGTAAGCGCCCAGCCAGTAGGAGCTAGCTTTGTTCCACACCGGCCAGTAATCCCGCACCGTGGCGGCCACGGTCTCCGTGCCGCTGTTCCAGCCCCGCTTCACCAGCTTCAGCGTCATGGAGGGGCCTTCTCCCTCGCTGCGCATGAACCAGACGGTGGAAGCGTCGGTGAAGATGAGGGGCTGCTTTGCCTCGCTCCAGACAGCCGCCCCATCGTAGGTCGTGTCTGTGCAGCTGATGTCCCCATCCCAGGCGTAGTGCTTGCTGCCGGAGCCGGAATCCCGGCTGAGCATGGCGCTGTCGCTGAGGAGAAAATAGGTATGATTCGCCTTCCCCAGGGTATCGGGAGCGGGATCATCCCAGGTCACGTCCACATGATACCACGCGCCATCCAGCTTCACCAGGTTCCAGCCGTGGTTCATGCTGAGGCTGGAGACCACGATGGCGTCGATGCCCAGGCGGTTCAGCAGCACCTTGTAGGCCTTGGCATAGCCTTCACAGACAGCGGTGCCCTTGACCAGGGCGCCGTAGGCATTGTAGGAATCCTCCGGCACCGTTCCGGCCATGTAACTAGCATAATCGTAGGCGATATGCTGGGTCAGGTAATCATGGAGCACCAGGGCCTTCTGCAGCTCGCTCATGTCCGGCAGCAGGACGCTCAGGGCAGCCTGCACCGCCTCCTCAAAGGCGGCCAGCTCGGAAGGGCCGTATTCCGCCCGGTAGAGCAGCTCGACCTCCGTCACCTCTTCGGTGTAGTAATCGTAGTGGAAGGTGGAGGATTCATAATAGAAGAATTCCGGTTCCCACAGCAGCTCATTGAGCACGTCGATCAGTTCATCCAGCTTGATATGGTATTCGCTCACGTCCACGGCGTCCATCCGGGCACGCAGGGCGTTTTCCAGCAGCTCCAGCACCTGGGTCTGGACCGCGCTCAGGGGTACCCGGGTGATGCGGCAGGCAATGTCCGCCTCCGCGCCGGCTGCCCGGGCGCCCAGAGGCAGGACACAGAAAAGCATCAGGACGGCAAGGAGAAGGGCTAGCTTCTTTTTCATGCTCTTGACCTCATTTCTCTATCTGCGGATGATCGCTCATTCGTATATTATATCAGGCCCCGCTTTTCCGTCAAGGCAAACAGTCCGGCAAAACATTTTGTACTCCTCCCTTGCAATATGGGTTCCGGCGTGGTAAAATGAGCATAATTCACAAAAAGGCGTCATTTCCCGGCTGGGTTTTGGTGCCCCTTTTATGAGCAAAGGTAGAAAAAATAAACATATGGAGGGAAATCCAATGGCAAAGAAAGCTGTCACCAGCGAGATCCTGAACATCGTGCCCATCGATCTCAGCTACCTCAACGACCGGGGCATCACCGAGGACTGCCTGGCGGGCAAGACCGCCGTGGTCACCGGCGGCGCCAGCAACGTGGGCCTGGGCTATGCCCGCGCCCTTGCCTGGTGCGGAGCCAACGTGGTCGTGGCCGACCTGAATGAGAAGGCCGGCGTCGAGACCCAGCGGGTCATCAACGAAGAGAATGGCCGCGACTGCTGCCTCTTCGTGAAGACCAACGTCACCAAGCAGGAGGACATCGACAACCTGGCCGCCCAGGCCTTCGCCAAGTTCGGCAAGGTGGACATTCTCCTCAACAACGCCATGAACATGCGCCTCAACGGGCCCATGCTCTCCAGCCCGGTGGAGGATCTGGTCTCCTCCTTTGAGATTTCCGGCAAGGGCGTCATGATGGCCTGCAAGGCCTTCGTGCCCGGGATGATCGAGCGGGGCTACGGCGTGGTCACCTACTCCGCCACCCAGTTCCACTATCTGCCCGGCATGGCCGGCGGCACCATCTACACGGCCGGCAAGGCCGCCGCCACCAGCCTGGTGATGAGCCTGGCCAACGAGGTGAAGGGCAAGGGCGTCAACTGCTTCTGCCTGACCCCCGCCGGCATCGGCCGCATCGACTTCTCGAAGATGCCTCCCATGCCCGAACCCAAGCCCGGCGATCCTCCGCGCCCGAAGTTCGACCCCAAGATGATGAAGCGCATGATGTCCATGCCCGGCTTCGACGGCATGATCCCCCCCGAGGCGGGCGGCGCCGGCATGGTCTACAGCATCCTGAATGCCGACAAGCTCAACGGCTCCGGTTTCCTGATCAGCGACGCTTTCCGGGCCATGGACTTCCCCTATCCCGTGCCGGAAACCGCGCCTAAGGGCAACAGCTTCGGCCACAAGCTCTCCGACATGGAGATGACCATGGTCTTCTGCACCAAGGGCCCCGCCTTCGACGGCCCCGAAAAGGCCCCCGAAAGAGGCGCTCCCCCCGCCCCCGCAACCAGCGGTCCCTTCTGATAACCAATAACACCCGGAGCGGCGCACAACTGTGCGCCGCTCCTCTTTTTCAATTAAGACCGGGCGGCTCAGTCAGAGCCGCCCGGTTTGGTTCGGACTTATTTACGCCGCAGGGCTGACGCTGATGATATGGGGGTTGGGGCCCTCGTACCAGTAGAGGAACCCGGTGACGTCGATCACGTCGCCGATCTGCAGCTGTTTCACGGCCTCGTAAACCTCGGTGCCCGCGCCGCGGAGGTAGGATTCCACGGTGAAGGAGTAGGTCTGTCCGTTCACGGAGACGTTGAAGTACAGGTCGTCCCCGTCCTGACCGGAGCCGTTCCACTTATAGAGGAAGGCGGCTTCGTTGCCGTCGGCGTCGGTGCTGGGGGCTACGGTCACGCCCGTGAAGGTGACAAACTCGTTCATGTGGTCGATCAGAGCGTCGGTGCCCAGAAGGGCGGTGGCGTCGAAGGCCGGGGCGATGTAGCTGCCCTCCAGGATCTCGAAGGTGCCGTCGATGATCTCCACCTGGCCAGACCACTCGGACTTGTAGCCGCTGACCTTGATCTTGGTGCCGGGGAGGAGCTTGGCGAAATCTTCCTCGGTGCAGTAGGTCTCATAGATGAAGTAGGCGCCGTCTTCGCTCTGGCAGTAGAGGTTTGCCTTGTCGTCCCACCAGGACTGCTTATCCTGGACGTAGGTCACCACGGTGACGGGGCTGTCCAGGTCGGCGGCGATATAATCCGCATGGCTCATGCCCTCTTCCGCCGCCTGCTTGGTGACGCCCACGATATGGGGGTTGGGGCCTTCGTACCAATAGAGGAAAGCGGTGAGGTCGATGGTGTCGCCGATCTGCAGCTGCTTCACGGCTTCGTAGACTTCGCTGCCCGCGCCGCGGAGGTAAGATTCCACGGTGAAGGAATAGGTGGCGCCGCCCACGGAGACATTCAGATACAGGTCGTCCCCGTCCTGGCCGGAGCCGTTCCACTTATAGAGCCAGGGCTTCACATTACCGTCGGCGTCGGTGCTGGGTTCCACGGTCAGGCCGGTGAAGGCAGCCAGCTCGTTCATGTGATCCGCCAGGGCATCGGTTCCCAGAAGGGCGGTGGCGTCGAAGGGCTGGGCAATATAGCTGCCCTCCAGGATCTCGAAGGTGCCGTCGATGATCTCCACTTCGCCGCTCCACTCGGACTTGAAGCCGCTGACTTTGATCTTGGTGCCGGGGAGGAGCTTGGCGAAGTCTTCCTCGGTGCAGTAGGTCTCGTAGATGAAATATGCGCCGTCTTCGCTCTGGCAGTAGAGGTTGGCTTTGTCGTCCCACCAGGACTGCTTATCCTGCACATAGGTCTCCACGGTGACCGCGCTGTCCAGAGGAGCGGCAATATACTCCGCGTGGCTCATGACGGCGGCGGGCGCTTCCGTGGGGGCAGGCGTTTCCGTGGGCGCGGGCGCTTCCGTGGGCGCCGCGGTGGGCGCGGGGGTAGGCGCGTTGCCGGGGCTGGCATTTCCACCCTTGGTGCAGCCGGCGAAGGCCAGGACCAGGGTCAGGGCCAGAAGCAGGGCAATAATCTTCTTCATGGTTTATTCTCCCTTTCTATGTTATTCTCTTGATTTTCCATAAGACCGTCAGGAACGCTACTATTATAGCCTGAAAATCCCGTAAATCAAGCGTTGGGACGATTTTTCCGCTGCGGTCACTTCTTCTTCCTTATCACGAAAGCCCAGAGCGCGTAAACGGCGATCAGCACCCAGGCCACAGCCAGGCAAGTCAGGAGGGTCACCGCCTGCTTGGGCAGAGGCCCCAGCTCCGCCTTTCCGGAAACCTCCGAATAGCTGATCTGATCCAGCCGGTAGAGGGAAATGACGTCCTGATAGAGCTTCTCCATGTAAGCCTCGTCCACCGTCTCCTTGCGGCGCATGGACTTGGTGACGTTCTCGATGAGCTGGCCCGCGGCGGAGCGCACGGAGGAGGAGCCGTTGAAAACCGGGGTGATGAAGGTGTGGTCGATGTTCGCCAGCAGCAGCTTGCTGGCTGCGATCTTCACGTCATAGTGCTCGTTGTAGTCCTCACCCGCCCGGCTGAGATAGTCCAGGTATTCCGGGGCGTTCTGGGCCTTGGTGGTAACGGGGACGTAACCCTCGGTCTGGGAATAGGCGATCTGCACCTTGTCCGTCAGCAGGTACTGGACGAAGAGCCAGGAGGCCAGCACCTCCTGGGGGTCCGTCTTGTTGAAGATGCAGACGGAGGGCCCCTGTGAGATCATCCAGGGCTCGTCGGGGTTCAGCTGGGGGATGGGCAGGACCGCGGTCTCGAAATCCACCACCTTATCCGGGCTGATGTCCATCAGAGGGGCGTGGGTGCCGATCCAGGTGGAGCCGCCGGTGGAGTCCAAGGCGAAGATGCACTGGCCCGCATTGAGGAAATTGCCGGGGTAGCTGGAAATTTTGAAGGTGGAAAAGGCGCCGGTCTTCGCATGCTCCGCGATGGTATAGAGGAATTCCTTGGTATCGTCGTTGAACAGGAGGACCTCCCCGGCGGCGGTGGAATAGCCGCTGCCCTTCTGCTTGCACAGCTGGATCAGCATATTGTCGGTGGAATAGTCGATGAAGGGGATCATCACCTTCTGTCCGTTGACCAGGAAATTGCCGTCGGCGCCCTTTTCCATGGCCTTTTCCGAGACCTCCCACACGAAATCCCAGCTGACCTCCTCCGGCAGGGTGTAGCCCAGGGCCTCCACCAGGTCCTTGTTCACATAGAGGACCTCGGTGGAACGCATGTAGGGCAGGCCGTAGAGATGGCCGCCGATACTCAGCTCCTGGAGGAACTGGGGCACGATATCCCCCTTGGCAGGCGCGTCGAAGCGGACCTGGCTGCCCCCCAGCCCGTAAGCTTTGTCCGTCAGCAGCTCGTCCAGCGGGACTACCACGTCCTCCCCCGTGAGGTAGGTGGCGATGTGGTCCGGGTAGGTGATGCAGACGTTGGGGGTGGTGTTGGTGGAGATATTGGTGATGACGTCGTTGTAGATCTTGGAATAGTCCGTATAGAAGCGGATGGTCACATGGATATTGGGATAGAGTTTTTCAAAATCCTCCACCGCTTCCTCATAGATCTTCACTTGGGTCTTATTGGTGTCGTTCTTTGCCCAGAAGGTGATCTCATACTCCCGGCTGTCGTCGAACCTCTCCGGGATCTGGAACACGCTGCGCTCACGGGAGCCGTGGCAGCCGGAGAAGAGGAGGAGGCAGCTCAGGCTGAGGAGAAAGAGCGCCAGGATGCGTTTTGGTTTCATCCCTTGGTTCCCCCTCTCGATACGCCGTCCATGATCTTCTTGTGGAAGATCAGGAAGAGGACGATCAGCGGCACGCTCACCGCCACCACCGCGGCCATCATGGCGGGGATGTTCTCCCGGCCGAAGCCGCTTTCCCGGATGGTCTGGATACCATTGGACACCAGGAAGTAATTCGCGTCGTCGGTGATGAGCCGGGGCCACACATAGGAGTTCCAGCACTCGATGACCTTCAGGATGGTGATGGTGATGATGGTGGGCTTGCAGATGGGGATCATCACCTTCAGCAAATACTTCAGGTCGGAGGTGCCGTCCACCTTGGCGGCTTTATACAGCTCCTCCGGAATCTGCTCGAAATTCTCCTTCAGCAGATAAATGTAGAACACGCTGGTCACCGAGGGCAGGATCAGGCCCCAGAAGGTATTGCGCATATGCCAGTCGGTGATGGTGACGAAATTCGTGATGATGACCAGCTCGTTGGGGATCATCATGAGGCTGAGGAAGGCGGCAAAGAGGGCGTTCCGCCCCCGGAAGGCTAGGCGGGAAAAGGCAAAGGCGGCCAGCACCGTCACCACCAGCATGACGGCGGTAGTGGACAGGGTGAAGACCAGGGTATTCAGGAAATACCGGGCCAGGGGCACCGCCGTAAAGGCCTCGCCATAGTTCTCCAGGGTGGGAGAAAGGGTGAAAAATTTGGGGATGTATTCTCCGTTGTAGGCGCTGTAGCTTTTCACGGAGGAGAGGAGCATCCAATAGAAGGGGAAAAGGACGATGATGGCCCAGACGGCCAGCAGGACATAGGTGACCGTCCGCAGGGCACGCTGCCGGCTGCGGGCAGAGCGCTCGATGCGCGCGTAATCCGTATTTCTTTCCATGCTTCCGCCCCCTCTCAATACCGGATGCCCTTCCTGGTGACCAGGAGGTTCACACAGGTGATGGTGAGCACGATGGCGAAGAGGATCAGGGCCGCCGCAGAGGCATAGGAGGGATAGCCGCCGCTGTCCCCGTAGAGCATATCGTAGACGTAACCCACGATGGTGTTCATGCCCGCTGCGTTCAGGTTCGTGCCGAAAAGGGCCACCTCGTCGCTGTAGGCCTTGAAGGCCCCGATGAAGCCGGTGATGACCAGATAGAAGATCATGGGGGAGATCATGGGCAAGGTGATCCGAGTAAAGATGCGCCATTTGCCCGTGCCGTCCACCCGCGCGGCATTGTAATAGGTCTCATCCACGCTGGCCAGGGCGCTGGTGAGGATGAGGATCTTGAAGGGCATGACTACCCAGATGGTGTAGAAGCACATGACGAACATCTTGGCCCAATAGGGGCCGTCGATGAAGTCCACGCTCTGGCCCCCGAACCAATTGATGAGCAGGTTCACCATGCCGTCGGTGTAGGCGGTCTTTTTAAAGAGGATCATGAAGACCAGACCCACCGCCAGGGTGTTGGTCACATAGGGCAGGAAGAAAACGGTCTGGAACAGCTCCTTCAGGGGCTTGATGGAATTCAGGCCCACGCTGATGAGCAGAGCGATGCCCGTGCTCAGGGGCACGGTGATGACCACCAGGATGAGGGTGTTCTTCACCGCCCGGAGGAAATAGGGGTCATGGAGGACATAGGAATAGTTATATGTTCCCACGCCGAACACCGTCTGGGAGGCGGAATTGTAGCCCTCCTCAAAGGAATAGATGAACACGTCGATCAGGGGGTAGACCATGAACACCCCCAAAAAGAGGATGGCCGGCAGCAGATAGAGCCAGGCCTTGAAACCATTCTGCTTCATGCTTTTTCTCCCCTTCTCACAGCGCCCGGTAGGGGACGCGCTCCTCGGTTTCCCGGTCAAAGAGGAAAAGCTTCCGGGGCCGCAGTCCAAAGCGTACCTCATGGGCAGCGCCGTCCACCTGCGTCTCTGCGCTGATGATCGCCCGCAGGCTTTCGGCGGCGCAGGCCGGATGGGAGGCCACCACGCTGGTGTCACGGCCCATGACCTCCACGCTGCTGAGCCTGCAGCAAAGGGGCCCATCCTCCTTGAGGATGAAGCCTTCGGGCCGGACGCCCACCCAGACGTCCCGGTCCGCCGTATCCGCCAGCTTCATGACCGCGTCCTCACCCAGGGTGAGGACGCCTCCCTTCACCTTCCCCTCAAACACATTGATGGGAGGCGTACCCAGGAATTTGGCAACGAAGAGGTTCTCCGGATCGTCATATACCTCTTGGGGCTTGCCGATCTGCTGCAGGACGCCCTTCTTCATGACTACGATCATGTCGGAGATGCTCATGGCCTCCTCCTGGTCGTGGGTGACGAAAACGGTGGTAATGCCCGTCTCCCGCTGGATGCGGCGGATCTCCTCCCTGGTCTGAAGGCGCAGACGGGCGTCCAGATTGCTGAGGGGTTCGTCCAGGAGCAGCACCCGCGGCCGCTTCACTAGGGCGCGGGCGATGGCCACCCGCTGCTGCTGGCCGCCGGACATCTCGCTGGGCTTCCTGTCCAGCAGTTCGCTGATCTGCACCAGCTTTGCCGCTTCCTCCACCATTGCCAGCATCCGGGCCTTGTCCGGCCGGGCCTCCCCCTTCAGGTTCTGGAGGGGGAACAGGATATTCTGCCGCGCCGTCAGGTGGGGGTAAAGGGCATAGTTCTGGAACACCAAGCCCACGCCCCGGTTTTCCGGCGGCAGCTCGGTCACGTCGTCTTCGCCGAAGAATATCCTGCCTTCCGTGGGCTTTTCCAGGCCGCAGATCAGGTTCAGCACGGTGCTTTTCCCGCAGCCGGAGGGCCCCAGGAGGCCAATCAGCTTGCCGTCGGGGATCTCAAAGGTGAAATCGCTGACGGCCACCACCTCCGTCTTGATCTTCTTATTGCGGTTGGGGAACCGCTTTGTGAGATGCTCTAACCTTACCTTCATACTGACCTTCCCTCTCGCGCCGGCAGTATGCCCGCCGGTCTTGAAATAGGTGTTTACCTTACTTTCTATATGCCTATAGTTTAAAACTTTTTGAAAAAAAGTCAATGGACAGGTTCGCGCCCCCTATGGTAGAGTAGAGAAAAGGCAGGTGACGGGATTTGAAAAAGAGCGAGCTGCAAAAGGAGATCCTGAGCGCTTTCACCCAGGAGGAATGGGAAGCCCTGGCTTCGGAGCGGACGGCGGCGCCGGTGAGCCGTTTTAACCGGGAGATGCTGCTGGATCTGCGGGAACGGGAGGACTTTCCGGGTGAGGCGGACGACGAGAAGGTTCGAGCCCTGCGGGAGACGGTGGAGAGCTACCTCCGGGAGCAGTGGGCGGAGGAACCCGGCGCCCACAAATATGTGGTCGCGGTATGCCTGGCCATGACCTTCCTCTACGAAAAACCCATGCACCCGCCGGAGAAGGCGCTCTACCGCTGCCTGGTTCGGGACGGAAAGGCCCGCTATTTCTGCCCGGCCAGGGAGCCGGGGGAAGGCAGTGTCTGCGAATTCTGCCTCTCGGAGCCCATGAGCACCCTGGAGGAGGGCTGGGAAGCCCTGATTGCGGACACGGCCCGGCGGGAGGGGAAAGCTTCGGCCCTGGTGCAGCGGGAAGTATTCCACGCCGGATTCCAGGACAGCGGCACAGTGAAGACCTCTGCCCTGCATTTCCATGAGGAGGTACGAGCCACCTGCGAGGGGAACCGCTGCCGCGGCTATGGCAGCAGCTGGGCCTGTCCCCCCGCCGTGGGCAGCCTGGAGGAATGCCGGGAAAGGGTGCTGGGCTTTGAAAAGCTTCAGCTCTTTTCCAAGGCGTATTTGCTCTCCGACAGCATGGACTTTTCCAGCATGGGCAGCGCCATGCGGGATTTCAAGGAATGCGCCTGGGCGCTGGGAAAGCAGCTGCGGCCCAGGCTGAAAAGGCTGCTGATTCTCTCCAACGAGGGCTGTATGCGCTGCAAGACCTGCACCTGGCCGGAGGAAGCCTGCCGCTTCCCGGAGGAGCTTCAGCCCTCCATCGAGGGCTTCGGCTTCATCGTCTCGGAGCTGGCGAAGCAGGCGGGCATCCCCTATATGAACGGGAAAAGCACCGTCACCTTCTTCGGCGCGGTACTGTACGACGAAAATGGACTTTTATCTCAGGAGGAATGAAGCATGATTGCGGAGTTTTCGCCCGGGGCGAAGACGCTGCGCCTCCTCTGGGACAAGGGACACGTCGCCCGCGCCCGGTAAACCCATCGCGGGCACACCTGCCAATTTCTGCACCCAATGCGGCACGAAGCTGCCATGACAGAAAATCTCCCGCCTCCGAAAGGAAGCGGGAGATTTGTTGTTCCCTTTTGTCTTGCGGCAGGATGATCACTCAGCCAGGAAGGCGTAGTAGATCATTTCGGCCATCTCGGCGCGGGTCAGGTTGTCGGTGGGACGAAGCTCGGCGTTCTCATCCAGGGTGATGTATTCATACATGACGCCCCAGCTCACAGCCTCCAGCGCATAGTCGCTGATCTCATCGGCGTCCGCAGCACCCAGATCGAAAGCCCAGGCACCGTCGAAGCTATAGCCGATCATATTGAAGACATTGTAGAGCACCACGGCAAAATCCTGGCGGCTCATGGTATCGCCGGGACGGAAGGTGCCATCCTCAAAGCCCTGGATCAGGCCGAATTCATAAGCGGCGTTGACCATGGCAGTATACCAGTGGCCTTCGGTGACATCGGTGAAATAATCGGCGCCCTCAGCCTCGGTCATTCCGATGAGGCGGCAGAGCACGGTGGAAGCCTGGGCGCGGGTCATAGCGCCGTCGGCATCCAGAACGCCGTCGGCAACGCCGTTCAGCACGCCGTTGTCATAGAGGGAAGCCACCGCTTCGTACCAGGGTTCGTCGCCGGTCACGTCGGTGAAGTAGTCGGCGGCAGAGGGAGCTTCGTAGTCCGCGGCTGCGATGGTCAGCTCCTCACCCAGGGAAGCGATGTATTCGGGATCCACGGGAGAGCGCAGGCCGATGGCCTCGAAGCCCTCCTGGAAGCCGTATTCATCCATCTTCTGGGCGGTGAAACGGAGGTAATCATCCACGCCCGCGAAGTAATCCTCCTGGGCCTCCAGCCAGAATTCAAGGGCGCCGGCGGCGGAAGTGGCATAGCTGATGTAATAGAAGGGGCGGTCGAAGGTGTGATGGATCTCCACCCAGCCATACATCTCCGTGCGCTCATCGTCGGCGGTGATCTGGCCGTATTCCCGCATCAGCTGGCAGTACTTCTCGTTGATCTGCTGCAGGGTCACGCCCTCCGTCTCGAAGGCATATTGCTGCAATTCGTCGTGCAGGGCGCCCTGTACGATGGCGCTG
>JAEEGJ010022357.1_pt1 | contig 13445 bp, 12 predicted proteins | sample 8958761 | NCBI WGS metagenome assembly JAEEGJ01 (sample SAMN16246546, study PRJNA631951) | gut metagenome | biome: gut microbiome; feature: rumen; material: RS-attached | host: Bos | place: Iran: Karaj | collected 2018-10
ATCAATTGAATTTCAGAAGCCTGCTGGTCAATTTTGTCATCAGCTTTGCGATCAGTTTCCTGATCGGTATGGTCATTCCGATGCGAAAGATCTCAAATGCGCTGATCGGGAGGATGAAGTTCCAGCCGGGAAGCCTGAAGGCAAGGCTGTCTGATGCGCTGATCTCAGATCTGTGCTATTCGCCGCTGATGACTTTCATCATGGTCTTCATCGCCCATCGCCAGGCTGTTTCCCACGGGGCAAGGATCCCGTTTCTTCCGATGTTGCTGAGGTCTGAATGCATCAGCCTGATCGCAGCCTTCATTGCCATTTATTTGCTGAGTCCGGTCCTGATGAAGATCGCCTTCAGAGGCGCTCAGGTCCCGGAAGACAGGAGGGATCATAGATGAAACTGCTGTGTTTTGATGTCGGCGGAACGCTGATCAAATCTGCCGTATTGAATGAGGAATTGGAACTGAGCAGGCAGGACAGTGTGCCGACGCCGTTTACGGATTTCGAAAGCTTCGTCTCTGTCATCACGGACAGGTATCAGGAATGCAAAGAGGAAGTGGAAGGGATCGCCATCTCGATGCCGGGCATCATCGATGCGAAAAAGGGCATCTATTACAGCGGCGGTGTCTTCAGGTATCCGCATCCGCGCAACATCGCCGAAGTGCTGAGCGAGCGCTGCGGCTGTCCGGTGAGGATAGAAAACGATGCCAAGGCTGCCGTACTGGCGGAGTTCCATGAGGGCGTCCTCCAGGGGTGCCAGAATGCCTGCGTCTTCGTCATCGGTACCGGTGTCGGCGGCGGACTGATCATCGATTCCAAAGTCGTCAGGGGCCCGCATTTTTCGGCCGGTGAATTCTCCTTCGTCAACACGGAGAATGAGAAGTACGATGACATCGACTACATGGTCGGGCACCGCTGTTCCACGGATTTCCTTTTGCGAAGATACAAGGAACTCAAAGGGAGCAAAGAAGAGATCGATGGCTGCGCCTTCTTTGCCAGACTGGAGAGCGATGATGCGGCCAGGGAAGCCTTCGATGAGCTCTGTACGAATGTGGCTCTGCAGATCTACAATCTGCACTGGCTCCTGGATCTGGAGAAGGTGGCGATCGGCGGAGGCATCTCCAGACAGCCGATCCTGACGGAGAGGATCAGGGAGAAGTTTGCGGAAGTGAAAGAAAAGTCCTTTGCCGGACAGGTGGGATTTGAGATGCCGGTGGAGATCGTGACGTGTCGGTTCTGCAACGATGCCAATCTGATCGGTGCTTTCATCTCCTATCGCGATCAAAGAGGATGACAAAAAAGATCGGATGTTCATGACGGGATCATGGATCATCCGATCTTTCATTTTCAGTAAGTCAGCAGATCTCTTCCTTCTTCCGGGCAGGTGTACAGAGAGATCTCTTTTCCTTTCATGACTTTTGCGGTGGTCTCATAGGCGACATCCCGGGTGTTGTTGTTGAGCGAGATGTGGGCCAGTATGAAGTTCCTGGTCCCTGTCTCATACAACCTGGCGATCGTGGCTGCGCAGTCGTCGTTTGAAAGGTGTCCGTATTTGGAGAGTATCCTTCTTTGCAGGTCTTTGGGATAGGGGCCATTCTTCAGCATTTCCACATCGTGGTTGGATTCGATGATGACGACGTCGGATCCGGATAGTTCTTCAAGGATCGTGTCGCTCATCAGTCCGCAGTCGGTGACGAAGCCGACTTTTCTGTTTTTTGTGGCGAAAGTGTATCCGCAGGTCTTGACGAAGTCGTGCGGGACATAGAACATCCTGACTGTCAGGCCGTTGATGTCCGTATCGGCGTAGGCGTCGATGATGGATCTGTCCGCTTTGATGTTGCGGATATTGTACATGTGGGAGGCGTCACCGTAAACGGGACAGGAAGTGTTGTTGGCGATGGCCTGTGCTGCCTTGATGTGGTCGGAATGCGAGTGGGTCAGAAAGATCGCTTCGATGCCGGCAAGGTCTCTGCCGTGTCCGTTCAGCGTGTCTCTGACTTTGCGCATGCCGATGCCCATGTCGACGAGAAAATGATGATCTTCGATCTCGATGTAGATGCAGTTGCCGGTAGAGCCTGAGCCTATCGGGATGATGTTGATGGAGCCCATAAATCAATGATAACAGAGATGGGGAGCTTTTGTTCCGGAACATGAAGGCAGCCTGAAATGGCTTCCTGTTCTATAATGGAGCCATGAATATGAGGACTTATTCCAAAAAATACGCGTTCATCCTGGTCGCTCTGTATATCGCTTTGCAAAGGACGCTGCCCAGACTGTTCACTCAGAAGACCATGGGCAGGGAGATCCTGCTTCGTCTCGGTCTGGGTCTGATCGCCTTCTGTTTCGTCTATCTGATCGTGGGAAAGAGGGTCTTTTCCTATTTCGGAAAGGGAACCAGTTACAGCATCAGCAGACTTCTGATCCTTTGCCTGCCGTCGTTTTTATTGTGTGCCATGGCTCTGTCCCTGTCGTTTGGAACAGAGGAATTCGTGCAGAACTGGCTGATGCAGCTGCTCAGGCAGTTCGTCCTTTTCCTGAGCGTCGGTTTCTATGAGGAGATGGTCTATCGGGTCCTGATCAACGATGCGGTCCTCACTTCATTGAACAAGAGGAAACATGTCTTTCTTTGTGCCGCGCTGATCTCGGCTTTCCTTTTTGGTGTGACGCACATCATCGACAGTTCCTTTCATTCGGATATCGAGGTCATCAGCGCTTTGCTGAAGATCGTTTCCGCCGGCATGATCGGCACGGCTTTCCTGTTCGTGTTCTGGAAGACAGAGAACATCCTGGGCTGCATGATCATACACATGCTGTTTGATTTCCTTCCTTCCATCGGAAACTGTCTCTTTGAAGATACGAGCGTCCTCCATGTCGAATATGTCATGGATGGCAGGATGGGGATCATGGCGATATCCGTCTACTGTCTGGAGATCCTTTGGGCTTCCTATATCCTCTTCCGTCTGTGGAAGAACGAGCTGCAGGATGCCGATTTTGCTGAGCTGAGAAGTCATTATTCCGGAGGGGAGCGATGATACTGAATACGGGCAGCCGGACAGACATACCGGCTTTTTACAGCGAGTGGTTCATGAACAGGATCAGGGAGGGTTTCGTCATGGTGAGGAATCCTTTCGATCCGCACATGGTGATCCGCTACGACATCGATCCTGAGACGACGGACATCATCGTCTTCTGCACCAAAAACCCAAAGCCGATGCTGGAACACATCGATGAGCTGAAGGATCACAGGATGTACTGGAACGTGACGATCACGCCTTACGGAAAAGAGATCGAGGAGAATGTTCCGAACAAGAAGGAGGTCATGGATTCTTTCATTGAGCTTTCAAAGAAGGTCGGCGTCAACAGCGTCGTCTGGCGCTATGATCCGATCTTCATCTCGGAAAGGTATTCCCTGGACTATCACCTTCTGATCTTCGAAAAGATGGCGAAGTATCTGCAGGGATACTGCAATGCCTGCATCATCAGTTTCATCGATCTCTATGAGAAGACCAGGCGCAACTTCCCCGAAGTGAGGGAGGTCAGCAGGCAGGATCAGGAATATCTGACGGAGCGCTTTGTGAAGATCGCTGCGCGTTACGGCATGAGGATCAGGCTCTGCCATGAAGACAGGGAGCTTGAGAGGTTCGGAGCGGATGCTTCGGGCTGTCTGAGCCGGAAGGTACTGGAAGAGGCGACGGGACTGAAGCTCAAAGAGAACAGGGGAAACTTCACCAGACAGGGTTGCGAGTGTCTGCTGGGAAATGATATCGGGGCTTACAATTCCTGCATGCATTACTGCAGGTACTGTTATGCCAACTATGACAAAAAGATCGTGGCGGAAAACCGGAGACTTCATGATCCGAAGAGCCCTCTTCTGATAGGGAAGCTGGAAGAAGATGATGTCGTGAAGGTCCACAGATCCGTTTCCGTGATCGAGGATCAGATGAGTCTTTTCTGAAAGGGCTTTTCCACAAGGGAATGATATACAGGCTCCCTGGGAGCCTTTTTCTATACGTGTGACTTAGACATGGAAGAGAGAGTCTATTATAATGAAATCAGGATATTGAACAAACAATAATACGGATCTCACAGACAGGTATGGATACCTGAGAAAGGCAAGAGTTATGAGTGATTTTAAAAACTTCTGTGATCAGCAGGGAAGAGTCTGCGCCAAGGCCGTCATAGCTGACTCCTATATGACGGGTGCTTCCCTGGTGGGAGATGCTTTCCAGCATGAGAGCGTGCCGTTTTTCATCACGGCTCATGCGATCGATACTGGCAGGAACATCATGATCTTCGGATTGAGCGATGAGAAGTTCACGACCTACAAAAACAGGATGCTGACGATGACCCTGAAGCAGATGGCTGATGTCAGATGGGATTCCCTGCGCGATTTTGTCGAACCCGAGGATTATCTGGATCAGTTCGCCAGAGCTCTCTCCCAGATGGATCTGAGGGCTGTGGGAGAGGCGGACATGCCAAGCATCTGCGGTCAGAACAAAGAAGAGGCTTATCGCGATTTCATGTCGGAATACGAGGCGGCGTTTCAAAGGGATGCATACTTCGGAGTAGAGACCAGGGCCAACAACGTCCTGGTGCGTTCTTTCATGCGTCGTTATGAGGGGATCGCCAGGAGCGGTGTGAAATGCACGGTCGTGGCCGGTATGGACTACAACGGCATCGAGTATTATTCACCGGCTTCCATGTTGAGTGCGATCAATCCGTTGATGGGGCTCATGGGAGCGGCGATCAAAAACAAGCAGGCTGAAAAGAGTTCCAATAAACTCGGACAGGGAAGTCCCTGCGATGCCATCGACTGGGGCGCCAGAAACAAGTTCCTGCTGGTGACACCGAAGGAATATGAAAAGGAAGCTTTCAATGACTTCATGGACTTCGTGCAGACTTTCCATATGGATCAGGATCTTCGTTCCCGTTTCTATGAGATGAATGCACAGCGTATACAGATGCGTCTGCAGGAGACGATGCGTTTTCAGGGCATCGCCCAAGCCAACATGCAGAATCTCATGTACAACCAGCAGAGGCTCACACAGACACTGGCGCAGAATTCAGCGGCCATGTCCGACATGATCATGGATTCCTGGAACAGGAAGATGGCTTCCGATTCCCGGATCTCTCAGGCGAGGAGCGAGGCGATCAGAGGAGTCAATGTCTATCAGAATTCCTATGGTCAGAATGTCGATGTGTCTGTCAGCGCCGACCATGTCTATGAAAATCAGTATGGCGATGTCTACGGCGTTTCCGGCAACGCTCCTGATCAGGAACTTCTGAACAGGCTGAACTGGAAGGAGCTCAAAAAATGATCAGAAAGGTGATGCTGGTGGGGATACTGCTGATGAGCCTGACGGGATGTTTCGGCAGATACAGGATCGAATTTGACGAGGAAGATGTCGTAAACTGTCCGCGTTCCGCCAAGGCCGGTGAGACTGTCACGTTTGAGACGGTCATCGTCTGCGATGCCGATCTCTATGTCTACATCAATGATGTGGAGCTGAAACCGGTCAGGGAAGGATGCTATGAATTCGTCATGCCTGAGGAAGATGTGGTCATCAGGACGGTGATCGTTTCCAACGGGCTGGCATAGGAGGAAAGATGGATCTGAGCGAAAGGGTCAGCAGATGCGAAGACGGAAAATACAGATGGATCTATGAACTGGATATGTATAAGAATCCATCGATCTTTTATACGGTCGCCAAGGTGGTGGGCATCTGTCTGCTTCTTCCGATCGGAATGATCGTATTCCTGGGGATCAGGGAAAGACAAAGCCTCACGGACATCCTGATGGAGCTGGTACCGGTCTATGTCGTCATCGGCATACTTGTGCTGATCACCGGTTTTTCCTACTGGTATGTGGCGCACATGTATGGCGGACGTTACTGCGCCGTCTATGAGATGGATGAGTACGGGGTAGAGGCGAAACAGATCAAAAAGCAGTTTGAGAAACAGAAAGTCATAGCGGAATTTGCCGCATGGACGGCTGCCCTGACCGGGAATCCCGGTCTCATGGGGTCGGCCTTGTACAACATGACCAACGACAGTTCCTATTCCGAGTTCAGGAAAGTCTATTCCGTCCGTTCATTCAAAGACAGGGATCTGATCAAGGTGAATTCGCCTTTCCTTTTCAATCAGATCTATGTCGGGAAAGAAGATTTTGATTTCGTGGAAAACTATATACGCGAACATTGCGCGAAAGTAAAAGGATAAAGATATGAGCGAATTTGAAAGCGGGATCGGCGAGAGCTATTCAGTGAAAGTGGAAATAGAAGACGGCAACGATGACAGGATCTCTCTGACTGTCGATCCGGTCGGCCGTTTTCATCCGGGTGGCTGTGAGGCTTTTGCCTATGTGAAGAAGGACGCACTTCTTACTCTTCGTTCTGCGCAGGATATCATGGACTATTTCCTGAAGAGGATCTGTTTTGAAAATCTGGAAACGGCGATCGATGACCTGGACGATCTTTCTCTGGGAAGCGTCCTGGACTATACCGGCAAGCTGGAAGTAAACGAGGACAATGAGTGGTTCCTCCCGTATTTCAAAGGCCTGAATGAGAAGGTGGAGCTTTTTGATGAGAAACTGCGTTCGATGGAAGGGAAGATCGCCAGGATCATCGTCCATCAGTATCACAGCGCTTCCGGCGAGCTTTGCGATTTTACCGATTATACCAACTGTCCGGAGGGAGAAGAGGAAGAGGAGATCCGTTCCCACTTTGAGAAGATCCTGAGCGATGACAGCGATATCGATGCGATACTGTCGCTGTTTGAAGACGGATATTTCTATGGGAATGGCTATGACAGCGATCAGGTGATCACTGCGGATCTGAAGGAAGGAAAGGCCGAGGAAAAGCTGAGGATCACGGATATCCGTTGATTGCCATGCGGACACGGATCGAAGAAGAAGTAAGGATATGAGTGAAGAGAGACATTACAGCGCCTTCATCTCCTACAGGCATGTCCCGCGGGATATCGAAGTCGCCAGACACATACAGCAGAAGCTGGAGCATTTCAAGGCACCCAAGCAGATCGCGGAAAAATACGGGATCAGTACTTTTGATAAACTTTTCCGTGATCAGGAGGAACTGGAGATCGGTGCCGATCTTTCGGCAAAGATCCAGTATGCCCTGGATCATTCGGACTATCTGATCGTCATCTGTTCGCCGGAATACAGCGAGTCGAAATGGTGCCAGCTGGAGGTCGAATCCTTCCTGCAGAAGCACGATCATGATCATGTGTTCTGCGTGCTGTCAAGCGGTGAGCCGCCGGAGATCTTCCCGAAGATCCTCTGTGATCATGCCGAGCCTTTGGGCTGCGATTACCGGGGCGATTTCAAGGAAGCGGATCGGATCGAACTGCCGCGTCTAGAGTCGGCGATGATCGGCTGTTCCTACGACGAACTCGTCATGCGCCAGGAGAGGTACCGGCGCAAGAGGATGCGGACCATTCTGGTTTCTGTTTTTGCGGCTGCATCGATCGTCATCTCCTATCTGCTTTACAGCAACGCCATCATCAGAAAAAACTACGCGCTCTCGCAGATCAACGGATCCCGTCTGCTGGCCAGGGAGTCCCTGAACTACCTGTCGCAGTCCGACCGCTATGAGGCTTTAAGCAGCGCCTTGGAAGCGCTGGATGGGGACAGACCGGAAACGGATGATGCGATCTACGCCTTGAGCAAGGCGGCCAATGCCTATCAGACGCCTTACCATTACAGCGAGTCCTGGCGTGTCGATCAGGTCAGCGACATCAGCGATATGATCGTCAGCGGGGATGGAAGATACATCATATGTCAGGGAAGCGATTCGATCTTTCATACGATCGATATCCTCACTCATGAAGAGAAGGCTTCTTTTCAGATCGGAAGCGATGTCCTTTCTTTTGAAGAAGGAAAGAAGGGGCAACTGATCGCTTATGCGCAGGGTTCCCTGAGATGCATCGATTATCTGAACGGGGAGACTCTTTTTGAGACGCCGATGAAGTATCAGTCGATCGGCTTGAGCAGGACTTCTCATTCGGGGAAGCTCATCGCCACGGCCGACTCCTTTGCGATGCAGATCTGCGATGATCAGGGGGCTCCGTATCTGAGTCTGCCGCTGCCGGAAGATCAGGATGGATACATCATTGATTTCCGCTGGTCTGAAGACGACAGGTATCTGGCAGTCAAACTGAGATGTTCCGATCGGAGATACCGCATCGGCATCTTTGATATGGAGACTTCCTTATTTGCTGCATTGGGTGAGGAAAAGACAGAGATCCTTTCCTTTGACTTCCTGAGCGATGGACGCTTTTATATCCTTTCTGATGACAACGGCAACAGATCGTACCGGGATGCCGATTCCTGTGAACAGTATCAGGGGATCTATGATCTGGAGATCTATGATCCGCTGAAACGCGTCTTCGCAAAGAGGATAGAGGAGAATGGCATACCCGGAAACAGCTGCCTGGTGCAGGATGGAGGAATCCTTTCCCTGATCATCTCCGACCGTCTCTATCGCTATGATGAGGATTTCGATGAGATCGGACAGTATTCCCTGCCTGACAGCATCGTCGGTGTCCTCTATCATTCGCAAGAATACATGAACGTGCTGTGCGCCGACGGATATAACGGGACCATTTTCTATAAGGAGGGAAGCAGTTCCTTCGTGCGCACTTTTCCAAAGGATGCCGATCAGATCCTGGTCGCCAAAGGAGGCGACATCCTTTCGGATATCTATGTCCTGCGCAAGGATGGGGATCTGCACATCTACGAAGGCAGCTATGATGAGGAGCTGCAGATCCTTTCAGACAGCGGTTTTGATCATCCGGAAAGCGGTCTTCTGAACGGGGACAGTCTCTTTGTGAAGACGCAGAATGGTCTCCTTCAGTATCCTCTTTCCGGTAATGAAACAGTCAGAAGGATCCCTCTGGAGAGCGGTCATGCCTATCATCTTCTGAAGGCCGATGCCGATAGGGTCTTCATTCTGAAGGCCGATGCGAAAACAGGAAAGCTTTCCATAGCGGTCTATTCAGCTGAAGACGCTTCTTTGATCAGCGAGATCAGCACGTCTCTTTACAACATCTATCTGAGGGCAGGCATCCTTTCCTATCCACTGGACAGAGCGGAGTCCGTCTTCCTGGATGCCTTTTATGAAGGCTTTTCATCCATGTGTCTGAACGATCATCTGCTCTATCTGCATGATGAGACGGATAGCGGAAGGATCAGCGTCATCGACCTGGACACTTACGAGGTTTCTTCTGTCGATACCGGCAGACAGCTGCTGATGAACGGCCTGGCGAGCCCTATCCTGCTTTCCGGAGACGGGAAGAAGCTTCTGACATATTCGGACGAGGAGGTCCTGCTGATCGATCTGCCGACAAAGGAGGCGACCGTCCTTTCCCGAAACGACAGCACACGCGCATTGGCTGATATCGATGACGTCCTGGTCTATGCGTCTTCGGATCATCTGAATATCTCTTCTCTGTCAGGAGAGCCTCTGTATCAGATCGATCATCACGATCACGACGTCGTCTCATTCAAAGCGCACGAAGGAAGGATCTTCTGCATCGGCGACGACCACGTGCTGAGGATCTACGGGGACGGAAAACTTCAAAGAAGTGTGAAGCTTTCTTTTGCCGATCCGGCCTTCAGCGAGTATTCGCTCTTCCGTTATGTTTTTGCCGGTGAGAGCCTCTGTCTTATCAATGACACGGCCATGGAGGTGATCTCACTGTCATCAGACAGTTCCATGCCGTTGTACTTTATAGAGGATTCTGTCCTGGCTTTCGATACAGATGACAGGAAGATCTTCCTTTATTCGTATGATCCTTCGAAAAGGGATGGCCTTTACTATCCGGCTCTGTTCAGGGAATATGACAGGGCTTCGCTGCTGGAGAAGGCAAAGCGGGAAGTGGCCGATTTTCGTTGAGAATAAACTTTGCGGCTATGTTAAAATAAAGACAGATAAGCTGGAAGATGAGGCCGGGAGAGATTCCTTGAATGGAAGACCGAAGGTGAAGAAACTCTCAGGTAAAAGGACCGGTTTCTGACAGGACTCTGGAGAGCAATTTATGCACCAAAGAAGCAATCCTCAAAAGGGAGAATCTTTCAGGTAAAGAAACAGAGACAGGATGATTTTTCCTGTCTTTTTTGAAGGAGGGAGAAAAGACAATGGAACTGAAGACACCACTCTATGATGCTCATGTGAAGCTCGGAGGCAGGATCGTACCTTTCGCAGGCTACCTGCTGCCGGTCCAGTATGAAGGCGTGATCGCCGAACACATGGCTGTCAGACAGAAGGCGGGACTTTTTGATGTGTCGCACATGGGCGAGATCACGATGAAGGGCAAGGGGGCACTGGCCACTCTGAATCATCTTCTGACCAACGATTTCACCAATATGCCTATCGGGAAAGTCCGTTATTCCGTGATGTGCTATGAGGATGGCGGTGTCGTGGATGATCTGCTGGTCTACAAGTTCGGCGATGAGGACTACTACATTGTGGTCAACGCTTCGAACCGCCACAAGGACTTCGAGCACATGAAGAAGAACATCCTGGCTGATACGCAGATCGAGGATATCTCGGATCGCGTGGCGCAGGTCGCCCTGCAGGGACCGGAAGCCTATAACATCATCAGGAAGCTGATGAAGGAAGAGGACATCCCAATGAAGTATTACACGGCGAAGAGGGATGTGGATATCGCCGGGATCAACTGTCTGATCTCTTATACCGGATACACCGGTGAGGCGGGCTATGAGATCTATACGGCCAACGAGGATGTCGAAAAGCTCTGGGATCTGCTGCTGGAGACCGGCAAGGAGTATGGCCTGATCCCGTGCGGACTGGGTGCCAGGGATACCTTGCGTCTGGAGGCTTCGATGCCGCTTTATGGGCATGAGATGGATGAGACGATCTCGCCGCTGGAGACGGGTCTTGACTTCGGTGTGAAGATGAACAAGGAAGAGTTCATCGGCAAGAAGGGCCTTGAAGAAAGAGGCGAGCCGAAGATCTGCCGCGTCGGTCTGCAGATCGTGGACAAGGGCGTGCTGAGAGAGCACCAGGACATCTATGTCGGCGATGAGAAGATCGGTCACACGAGCAGCGGCACATTCTCGCCACTGTTCAAGACGTCGATCGCCATGGCGCTGATCGACAGGAAGTATTCCGATCTGGATACGATCGTGGAAGTCGATGTCAGAGGAAGAAGATTGAAGGCAAAGGTCGTGGCGATGCCTTTCTATAAAAGGGAAAGATAAACATTTAGGGAGGAATGAATCATGTTTAAAAATCCGGAAGAACTGAAGTACACAAAAACACACGAGTGGGTCAAAGAGGAAGACGGCCTCTGGGTCGTGGGTCTGACTGATTATGCCCAGGACGCTTTGGGCGATATCGTTTTCGTCAATCTGCCTGAGGTCGGCGATGAGGTCACGGCAGGTGAGTCGTTCTCTGATGTGGAATCTGTCAAGGCGGTCTCCGATGTGTTCTCGCCGGTGACGGGTGTCGTGGAAGAGGTCAATGAGGCCATCGTCGATGATCCGTCTCTGGTCAATTCCGACTGCTACGGTGCATGGCTGGTCAAGGTCAAGGATGTGAGTGGCACCGATGAGCTGCTGGATGCGAAAGCATACGAAGAAGTCTGCAAGCAAGAGGCGTAAAGATGGGCAGATACATTCCTGAAAGCAAAGCGCAGCAGGAAGAGATGCTCAAACAGATCGGTCTGAAGAAGATAGACGATCTGTATTCGATGGTACCGGAGAGCGCCAGACTTTCCGATCTTGCGATCCCGGAAGGGAAGAGCGAGATGGAGGTCTATGAGGAGCTCGAGGGGATCGCGGAAAAGAACACGGTCTTCAAGTCGGTCTTCCGCGGTGCCGGTGTCTACAAGCGCTACATCCCGTCCATCGTCAAGACCATCACTTCCAAAGAAGAATTCCTGACGGCATATACGCCGTATCAGGCTGAGATCTCACAGGGCGTCCTGCAGTCGATCTTCGAGTATCAGACCCAGATGTGCGAGCTGACCGGTCTGGATGTTTCCAACGCGTCCGTCTATGACGGTGCCGTGGCAGCGGCAGAAGCCGTCTTCATGACGCTGGAAAGAAAGAAGAACGAGATCCTGGTCTCCGGCTGCATCGATCCGGAGACGATGGCTGTCATCAGGACATACTGCGAGAGCCGCGATGTCAAGGTCACCGTTCTGGAAGACAAGGATCACAGGACGGATCTTGAAGAGATCAGAAGCAAACTGAATGAAGAGACGGCCGGTCTCTATGTTGAGAGTCCGAACTACTACGGCCTGATCGAAGATGTCGAAGCGATGGCCGAGCTGATGCACGAAAACAAGGCGCGCATCATCATGGGCTTCGATCCGATCGCTTTGGCTTTATATAAGACACCGGGCGAGATGGGTGTCGATATCGCTGTGGCGGAAGGCCAGCAGCTGGGCATGCCGATGGGCTTCGGCGGTCCGTATCTGGGCATCATGACCTGCAAAAAGGAACTGATGAGGAAACTTCCGGGCAGGATCGTCGGCGAGACGAGCGATCACGAGGGAAGAAGGGCTTTCGTTCTGACGCTGCAGGCAAGAGAGCAGCACATCAGAAGGGAGAAGGCTTCCAGCAACATCTGTTCCAATGAGGCGCTTTGCGCGATGACGGCTTCCGTCTATCTGGCGGCCATGGGTCCCGAAGGCCTGTACAAGGCTGCGTTGAATTCCTATCGCAATGCCCACTATCTGGCCCGGGAACTGGATAAGATCGGTTTCAAGAGAGCGGATGAGGGGGAATTCTTCGATGAGTTCCTGACTGTCTCTCCTGTCGATCCGAAGGTCCTGGAGAAGAAGCTGACGGAAAGGAAGATCCTGCCTGGTCTGCCTGTCGGCGATGGGATCCTGTGGTGTGCGACGGAACTGAACAACAAGGCAAAGATCGATGAGCTGATCCGTGCCATCGGGGAGGTGCTGTAATGAAACTCTTATTTGAAGAAAGCATGAACGGAAGAGGCTGCGCGCTGCTTCCGGAAGCCGATACAGGTGCCTTTGTCCCTGAAGAGAAGTATCTGAGAAAAAGCAGGCTGAACCTGCCGCAGATGGCGGAAGTGGATATCGACAGGCATTACACGCAGCTGGCCAAGCAGACGCATGGCGTCAATGACGGTTTCTATCCGCTGGGTTCCTGCACGATGAAATACAATCCGCGTGTCGATGAAGAGACGGCGTCGCTTCCGGGCTTCACCCAGATCCATCCTCTCCAGCCTCTGGAGACGGTACAGGGCTGCATGGAAGTGATCAAGAGGAGCGAGGAGCTCTTATGTCAGATCACCGGCATGGATGCCATGACTTTTGAACCGGCTGCCGGTGCCCATGGTGAGTACACGGGACTGCTGCTGATCAGAAAGTATCATCAGGAGAGGGGCGACAGCGAGAGAGTCAACATCATCGTTCCGGATTCTGCGCACGGCACCAATCCT
>JAEEGJ010022360.1_pt1 | contig 13444 bp, 15 predicted proteins | sample 8958761 | NCBI WGS metagenome assembly JAEEGJ01 (sample SAMN16246546, study PRJNA631951) | gut metagenome | biome: gut microbiome; feature: rumen; material: RS-attached | host: Bos | place: Iran: Karaj | collected 2018-10
AAAAAAAAAATAAAATGAAAAATTAATAATTGTATATAAGAAATTAAAAAATATGATTAATATAATTGATTCTAATAATAATACTTTGAAACATATATTATAATTTATTAATAAAAAAATATATGTAAATTTATTTTATTATATTTTATTTATTTATTATTTTCAAATTCATTTTATTATTTATTTGTTTTTCTTAATAATTATTAATATAAATGAATAGGAAAAATGAATTAAGTTCAATGAAAATTTGTGAATATTTTAATGATATTGGTTTAATTGATCATAATAATGTTAATATATTTTTAAATATATTTTCTGAAATTTCCAGAAAAAAGAGTTTCAAAAATAAAAATGATATTTTAATAAATTCCTTATTTACTTTTATGACATTTATTTCAAAAAATGAAAAGTTATTATATGAATATTCAAAAAGAACAATTAATGCATTTAATAATAATAAATTAATATCCAAGTATAAATCAATAAAAATAATTAAAACTGTCTTTTATCTGAATTTAAAAAATATATTAACAAATTTTTTATTTAATTTAATAAAGAGGAAAGAAAATATTAAAAAAAGAAATTTAACAAGAAATAAAAATTTAAATAAATTAAAGACTCCAAAAATAAATAATACAGAAGAAGTAAAAAAAGATTCTTTAAAAAATTCAATAAATATAATACAAAATTATTCATTAAATGATGAAAAAGAATGTACCTTTATTCCAAAAATAAATAAAAATTTTAAGCCATATTATGATAAAAAACCAGTTAAATCATATTCATATTATGGTGGATTTAATGAAATTTATAATCAATTTCAAAAAAAGAAACAACCAATAAATTTAAATTATCAAAATCAAAATAAAATATATAAATCAAAAACAAAACAAAACAGACAATATAATTCAGTAAATAATAGTAATAATTACAATTTTTCTCCAAAATCGGAAATGAATATTAAAAATTCTAATTATGATACTATAATATATAATAATTCATATAATAATAGTTCAATTGATTCAACAAAATATAATTTTTTAATAAATGAAGTAAATCATATAAATAGAGTAAATGATAAAATATTAAATTTGAAAATGAAAAAAGTAAATGATATAGAAAGAGATTGTACATTTTATCCTAAAACAAATAAAAATTATAAAAAAAAAGAAGAAGACACAAAACCAAGATATATTATATTACATAATGATGCAAAAATAAGGAAAAATAATTTTAATAAATTAAAGAATAAATATTTAAATATTGAAGATAATAATTTTAATAATAAAGAAAATAAAGTTTCTAATTCAAATTATTATAAAAAATTATATAATGATGCATTTTATTATAAAGAAAGAGAAATTGAAAATGAAAGAAAAGAATATGAAAAATATTCTTTTTCTCCTAAATTTTTTAAAAATGATAAATATTTAATTAATATTCCTTTTAGTGAAAGGAGAGCAAAATCAATTGAAGCTAAAAAAAATTTATTGAAAAAGAAAGAAGATGAAGAAAAAAAAGAACTAGAAGAAATGAAAAAAAATTCAGTAAATAAAAATAAAAATGTTGATTCTAAACAAATAATAAATAGATTATATTTTAAAGAATATGCAAAAATAAAAGAGAGAATTGAAAAAGAAAAAAAAGAAAAAGAAGAAAAAAATAAAAAGAAACAAATAATAAATTGGGATAAAGTTAATAATGAAAATAATATTAAATATTTAGATAATAAAAAAAAAGAAAATTTAAAAAAAGAAGAACCTATAAAAGTGATAAGTAATAATGGATAAAAAGAAATAAAAATTGAAAATAATAATCAAAAAAATATTGAAAAACCTTTATCTTTAAATTTAAATATAAATGAAGAAGAAATTAATCAAAACAAATTAATTGAAAAAGAATTATTAATGGAGAAAATTAAAAAAGAAAAAAATAAAGATAATAATGATGTGAATAATAAAAATATTTCTGAAGGAAATACAAGTGGAATAAAAAAATATATTGAAATTCAATCTTTATCATCAGATAAAAAATAATGTTAATTTTTTTTAATTTTTTCAAAAATAAAATATTATTAAAATTCAGAAATATATTACTATTTCTTTAAAAATGTTTTATTTTTTTATTTATAATATTTTTATTAAATATATCAAAGTAAAAAATTATTCAACATTTAAATTTAAATTTTCTTCTCTTTCTCTTTTTTTAAATCTTTGAATAATTCTTTCACTTAAAATTTGAGAGCGAAAATTACTTGTTGCATATTTTAAAAGATCATTAACTAATTTAGAATTAAAATTAAGATGTTTTGGATGATAATGTCTTTTAACTTGAGAAAAATCTTTTTCTAAAGCAATATTAATTCTTTTTAATTTATTTTGTTCTTCTGTTTCTTTTAAAATAAGAGGTTTATAATTATAAAAATCTAAATTCTCTTCAACATCATCATTTATTTTTATATTATAATCAATATTTTTTTTCTTATTTCTATATATTTTCATTTCTTTTAAAAAACGATTTACAATTTTATCATCATTATTAAAATTCATAAAAATAGATTTTGTTAAATATTTTAATTGTCCTGTATTATATCTTGCTCTTTGTAAATATTGCATAATTTTATAAAATTGTTTTGTTGTTAATAAACATTCTTTATCATATAATAAAATATTTTCATAAGAATCAAAACAAACTTTAATAAAATTTGAACAATCAACAAATTTTTTAATATTTATTTTAAATTCTTCATTTTCATTATCAACATATTTTTCTTCATTAATATTTGGTCTTTGTTGAATATTTTCAATAAATTTATCTAAATTTTTAGAATATTCATTTAATAATAAATAACAAATTTCAATTAATAATCCAATAGTTTCTTCTAATAATTTATTTATTGTTCTTTGATTTTTAAGTGAAGTATTATAGAAATAATAAAATAAACCTTCATTTATAATATATTTCTTTTTATAATCACTTAAATTATCTAATAAAATAAGAATTTCATCAGTAAAAATATTTTTTTGAAAATCTATTGATTCAATAACTTCTTTAGATGCTTTAATATTTATTAAATGATTTTTTAAATGCCATTTTGGAATATAAGAAATAAAATAAGTTTTAAATCTTCCTTTATTTACTTCAATAGTTTTATATTTTGCTCTTGTTGAAATTGAACTTCTTCTACTTAAATGCTCTTCTTCTTCTTTATTATCATTTTTTATATTTAATTTTTCAATTTTTATTTTTTTTACTTTATCATTATTTGAAAATATTGATTTAGTTTTATTCATTTGAGGACTTTCAAATAAAGTTGATTGTGTTAATAATGTTTTTGATTTAGAATGAGTTTTTAAAGGAGAAAAATTTAATCTAATAATTGTTTTATTTTTTTCTTTTTCTAATGAAGAACATACTTTTTTCCCTTCTTTTATATAACTATTTATTTCTTTTTTTGATCTACTAATTTCTGCATAAATTGTAGTTAAAGGAGAATATTTATTATATGTTACTTTTCTTATTATTGGTATTTGTTTTACTCTTGGTAATTCAACTTTTGGTTTAATATTTAATTTTTTCACTCCAAATGAATTTAAATCCATTTTTTGAGATGAAAATCTTATTACACTCTTTCTTTGGTATGATGATTCTAATTCTGTTAAAGTTTTTTCTTTTAATAATGTTCTAAAATCACCTTTTAAATTTATTGTTTTTGCTGGCTTTAATTCAAATTTTTGAATGTTTCTTGACATTATTTTTTTTATTGTTTTTTTAAGCAAATATTATAATTTTTTAAATAATAATATTTTTTATTCAAAATTTATTTTATAAATTTCTACTTCTTTTATTTCAAATTTTTCATTTTTATGATTAGTTAAATCATTAATATCATTTAAAAAGGAAAATTGAGCAGATTGAAAAGAATTACAAAATTTCATAGTAGGAGAAAAAAATAAATCTCTTAAACCAAAATAAGGTCCTATATTGTTATAAGCATATATATCTCTATTATTAAAAACATTATATCTCTTTTCAAATTTTACATTTTTATTTAAATTAAATAAAAATGTTTTATTATCATTTTTATCAATCATATTTCCATCCCAAGTACAAGTTGTATATCCTCCAAATTTTTCTCCATTTAATGATTCAATTAATATTAATGTTTGAGTTTTATTATCACATTTCTTTTGAAATATATTTATACTTTCTCCATCTTCTGATAATCTATATATTAATTTTGAAAATATTTTTTTATTTGGGTTTATCCAAGTGTTTAGAAATAATAAATATTTTCTATTTTTATTTATTATCTTTGAATCAGATAATATTAACTCTTTATTTTTATTGTATAATTCATGAAATATATCATCTAATTCATTATATTTATTTTTTAAATCATATATTTTTTTTTGCAAAGAAATAATTATAGAAATTAATAAACCAAAAAAAAAAATTCCTAAGATATTTATATAATTTTTACATGTATTTTTTCTAATATTTTCAAAATTTTCTTGGTTTAAATTTTTGTTAAATTGATTCATTTATTTAAATTTTTTTTATAATAAAACTTTATTAATATTTTAGAAAATAAGAAATTTATTGTAAATTATTCTAATTAAAAAATATAAATAAATTCATATAATACCTTTATAAAATATACTGAAAAATATATTATTTATTTATATTTAAATTTGATTCTTACTTAAAGGATCAAATCTTTTATAATTTTCTTGTTTATTTTCATCATTAGTATAATGAATTTCATTATTGGAAAATTTTAAAATGTATTCAAAAAGTTTATTATGTTTCATTTGGAAAATATTCATATATTTCAGATTTTCTTTTTCAAAAATATGATATTGAAATTCCCAAGGTCCTTTTAACCATTGTTCAATTTCTTGTTTTTTAAAAATTCCATATTTAACTTTATTACCACTGATTTTCATTCCAACCCCATCAAATAAACCATTATTAAAAAATCCAATATAAGCTTCAATAGGGTCAAAATCCCAAATGAAAATTCCAAATCCACATCTTTTATCATCTTTATAATAACCATTATATCTTTTATTTCCATCCCAATAAAATTCTCCATAACCATTCATAGAACCATTAATTAAACTTCCTTGATATAATTTTCCATCATTATATTCAATAATTCCATAACCAGTCATTTCATTGTTAATAAAATTTCCTTGATAAATTGTACCATCTCTCCATTTAAAAGTTCCAATACCATTTTTTTCACTTAAAGTAAATTCACCTTCATAATAAGTTCCATCATTATTTCTTTCTATTCCAATTCCTTCCATAAAATTTCCATTATAAATTCCTTCTAATTCATTTTCATTATTATTATATATTCCATATCCCTTTGGTTCATTATTTTTATATTCTCCTATATATTTTCTATTTAAATTATCTATATATTTACCTATTCCATTCGCTTTATTATTTTTAAATATTCCTTCAAATTCACTTTCATCTTTATATTTTATTTTTCCGTATCCTTGTTTTATATTAATTAATTTTTCATTACTCTCTTTTCTTTTATAAAATTTACTTTTGAATCCATTTATTTGTGGGGAATATTCTATTTTTTTTGTTATTAATTTTCCGTGGTATGTATATTTTATATTTTTTTTGGATTTTAAATTAAACGGAACTGTTTCAATCGTTGAATCTTTCAATTTTTTCAATAAATTTAATTCTGTTAATTTATTTGTTCTTATTACTGTTAAATATAAATTATTTTCTTGTTCAATTACTGTACTTTCTTTAAGATTTTTGTCATAATTATTATTTTTATTTTGTTTTTTCTTTAATTTTCTTTTACAATATTCTTTATATTTTTTTTGAATTAATTTCACTTTTTTTAAATAATAAAAAAAATTGTTGTCATTATGATAACCATTTATACATATAAAATCTTCATTTATTTTTTCATTTTTTTCTATTATATTATAATCTAAAACTCCAGTTTTTAATAAAACTTTCTTATTATTTTTATTTTTTTCTTTATATTTATTATCTATATTATCTTCATATATTATTTTATTAATATTATTAGATTTAATATCATCATTATTTATATTATGAGTTAACAAAATAGCATTATTTCTATTACAACAATATGGTTCTTTAAATATTGTAATCCCCATAATACTTAAAAAAACAAATACAATAATTATTTAAAAAAAAATATGATTTAAATAAAAACAAAAAAAAATTCTTTAAAATAAATAATCAAAACGTTTAATAATTCCTTCATACTTCAATTAAAACTTCTTCCTTTCAATAAAATAAGTTCTAAACAATTAACAAAATTACCATTTTTAATGTAAATTTGAAGTAAAAACTGTTGTTCATTATTTTATTCAAAATTTTTTTGGAAAATATTTTATTTTTTTAAATAATCAAATAATATTATTTATAAAATATCTAAACGAAATTAAATTATAATTAATTTATTTTAATCAATTTTTTTTTGTAGAAAATATGTAAATTTTTATTTTAATGAATGAGAAAAATAATAACAACAGTGAAATTACAGATACTCAAAAATTACTTCAATTAATGAAAGACCAAAATAAAGAATTGAAAATAAGTAAAAAAAAATTAGAGAAATTAGAAGAAAAATTTATTCAAGTTAACACAGATTTAAAAAATGTTGTTAATGATAAAACAAATATAGAAGTATTTTTAAAAGAAATATTTCCAAAAGATATTGCAGAAAAAGTAATAAAAAAAGAATATGGAACTTATGAAACTGCAGAACTTACAAAATTATGGTTAATTTCAGAATCACAAAATCAAAATGAATACACAAATATTTTATCAAAATTAAAAGCAGAAATTAGTGAATTAAATGCAAATAATAAAATATTACAATTAAATTTAGATAATATTACTCAAGAATATAATGATTATAAAGAAAATAATAAAGAAAATGAAGAAAAATTTAAAGATGGTTTAAATGAATTAGAAGATTTAAGAGTTAAAGTAGTTAATTTAGATAATGAAAAACAATACTTAATGAAAGTAATAGATGAAAAAAATAATGAAATTGAAGTATTAAATAATTTAGAATTAGAAAATGCAGAATTAAAAGCAAAAAGTTTATTAAATAATTTTGATGCATTAACTCCAGATTTAAATTCTAATAATAATGATATATTTAATTATTCAAATTCAAATTCAAAAAAACAAAATAATCAAAATGACAATTCAAAAAATCAAATTAAAATAGAAAATTTAAATATGGGAACTCAAACAGATATAAAATTATATACAAAAGAAGAATATGATAAATTATTAGAAGAACTTGAAAATATGAAAATAAAAAATGAAAAATTAAAAAATGAATTATTAAATGAAATAGAATGTTTAAATGAATCTAAAGAACAAATTGAAAAAAATAATTATTTTTTAATACCTTATAGTTCAAAAACAATAAAAACAAATTATTCTGAAACAAAAACAAATGTTTGTAAAAGATGTAAATATAATTGTCATTTAAATTGTAATTATACTTCATTTTTAAAAATATTTTGTAAGTGCTTTGATTGGGGAGCAAATTGTAAAGTTTGTCCAAATAAATGTTCAATTGATGTTCATGAAATAGTAAATTATCGTTATCCTAATATTCAATATAAAACAATTGAGAATCTTTTAGAAAAAGAACAAATAGAAAATTATCCTTCTACAAATGCTTTGAAGTTAACTTATTTAATTAAAAAAAAAAATAATCAAATTAATGATTGTAATGAAATAATTAATAGATCAGAGTTAGAATGGTATGAAAATTTTTTAATGGATATTCTTAATTTATCATAATGAAGAAAGGGAATAATTTTTAATATTATTAGATTTAAAGAAAAATCAAAATAAATTAAAATTTATATTTTTAAGAGAAAAAATTTTATTTTTAAGAAGAATTTTATTTTTAAATTAAATTAATATGAAAATTATTTTTTAAATGATTTAAATAATTTTAATTTAAATATATATGGAATATTAAACTTGAAATTTTAACTTTAATATTAACTTCATCACCTATAATAAAAAATATTCTTCCTTTATATGAATAATAATTCATAAAAAGAAAATAAAATAAAATTTTAATTTATTAATTCTCTAATTTCTTCTGTTCCATTTTCTAAAACATCAACATTCAATCATACTCTTTTTTCTAAAAGAAATTTTTGTAAAAAATCTTCTAAATTTAAATCACTATTAACTTTAAATAAAAATAATTTCATTGTTTTATTTTCAAAAAGACTTTTTATATTTTTTGATTTTCTAATACCAAAGTTTTAATGAATAAATACTTTAATAAATTCTGATTTACTTTTATTATATTTGAATATTTTTTTTTAAACAATTTCAAAAGTTTTTTATCGTTTAATTCTCTAATTTGTTGAAATAAATCAATTTTTTCTTTATGAGTTTTAAATATTAATACTAAATTCATTTCTTTACTATCAATTTATAAATTTTTAATTCTTTGAATTAAATAATGTGATTTTTCAATATTAATTTATCTGAATATATAAAAAAACAAAACTTTACATTTTCATTACATATTAATATATTTTGAGCAATTGGTGAATTTTTTCTTTTAAAATTTGTAAACATTTTATTGTATCTATTTCACCAATTTTTAGAAGAAGAATTATAAGGATAAAATCCTGATTTTGATTTAAATTCTTTTTTTCTTATTTCTAAAATATTTTCTAAATCAATTTGTTTACTTTTTTTTGTTAATTTTGTTATATAATCATTTATAATGTTATCATTTTTATTTTTTGGATAATTGATAATTTATTTTTTCTATTTTATTATTTGTCAAAATTTATTAATATATTTTATTTCATCATCAAATTATTTTCTTTATTTATTTATTTTTTTATATCCATATATTAATCTTAAAATAATCATTGTTTTTATAAATTTTTTTTCTTGTTCTATTTGTTTTTCTTTAATACTTTCAAAAAAATTTCTTTTCTATTTTCTTCAATTGCATTTTTTTTATATTTTTTTTTAACAAATAAAATTTCATTTACATTTATTTCATCTTCATTTTGATTTTCGTTTTTATTGAATTTAATCGGATAATATATTTTTATTCATTAATTCCTCTATTCATTATATTTTATATAATTAACAATATTTTCTTCAATTATTCTTATTAAATTTTTTTTATTTCATTTTTATTTAGATTCTTCACCTTTTTTTTATTAATAGAAGGATTTCTTTTTACTTTTTATATCTTCAAAACAATCCTTAATTTATGTATCTTTATTTATTTAATATTCTTTTTCAATTTCTTCTTCAACATTTTTTTTTTTATTTTTTCATTATTTTTTTTTTTCTATTATTTGTCTTTTTTAACTTTTTTAATATTTTCTTTTCTTGTTATTGTTTTTTATTCTTCCTTTTTATATTTTTCTTAAATAACTTTATATTTATAACCTTTTGGAGTAAAATCCTTATTTTTCTATATCAAATTGACCATTAAATAAAGCTATTGAAGAACAAACAACATTACTTATTTCACTTATACATTCACCTATGTCAGTATATATGAAAGGAGAATTATTATAATTATCTTTATTTCCTATATATCTTTTATAATCTACTCCTTTTTTTAGGACATAAAGTAATTAAATTTAATAAGGAGATTTCCAAAATACTCAATCCGCAATTATATTTTTAAATTAATTTTATTCTAAGCATTTTATCAATTATTTTAATTATTAAAAAAAAAATCCTTTTTTTAATCATAAAATCAAAAAATGTTAGAAGAAAGAAAAGAGCTTATTCAAAAAAGAATATCTCAAATACAGGTAAACCTTTATCTAAAGAAGAACAAGATATAATAAAAATTATGAAAAGTTCAAACTCTCTATTTTCTTCATTATTTATCATATTTACTATTGCTTTTTAATCATCTCACCTATTAGGAAAATTATTTCTTTTTTTATTAAATCTTTCATTTTATAATTCAAAACTTATCCCACGTTATTTCTATAAATTTATTTTTCTGATATGTGATAAAATTTCCTTTATATTTGTTTTAGCAACAGGCCTTTTCCTCTCATATTTTTTATCATGGATTATTGTAATTTTTTATGAATCTTAAGCAAAAGAGAAGTATAAAAATAAAATATACACATTTGAAGATGCAGAATATTTATAAGATTTTTTAAATAGAAATATACCTTTTTGTACTTTTCTCTAAAAAAGAAGATAATTTTGTTTAGAAGAACTTAAAAAAATATCTCAAAAATATGAAGATAAATATCATTTTGCTTTACTTGCTCAAAACGAACATATAGAAAAAGTAATATATTTAAAAATATTCAATAGTAAAATAGTTGATTTTCCTCAGTTTGCAATAATAGAAAAAGATAAAATTGATATTATTGATAAAGTAGATAAAAAAGAATTAATTCAACAAATTGAAAAAAAAATGAAAGCATTTGATTTAAGTGTTTTGCAAAGAGAAGAAAAACAAAAAGAAGATAAAGAAAAAGAAAAGGAAGATAAAGAAAAAGAAGATAAAAATAAAAACCAAATTGAAGAAGATGTTGAATAAATTTTAAATAAAATAATAAGAATATTATTTAGTTAATTTGATTATTTTATTTTTAAAATTTAAAAAATTATTTTTCTTAAAAAGATTAATATCAATTAAAATTGTGGATTGGGGATACAACCCCCAATGTCTAACTAATAAATTTTATAAAAAAAATAAAAAAAAAAAATATAAAATAAATAAAGTTAAATAATTAAAGAATATTATTTTTTTGAAAATATAAATGATAAAAATAAGATAAAATATTTTTTTTTTTAATAAAGTTCAAAAAAACAAAAATACATTAAATTAAAAAAAATGAGTGACAATAATACTGGAAATACTAATAGCTCAATATTTTATGCTCCATTAAATAAATTAGAAAATATCAGAACCACATTATCAGATTATGAATAAGTAGAAAATAAAGGAAAAAGATATTTTTTATTAGGAAAAGGAAATTTAAATTATGGAAAAAAAAAAAAATACTTTTTATGAAAATAAAAAATTCAGAAAAGATATTGAAGAATTCAAAGAATTTTCTCAAAGAAAAATAAAATATGATAAATTTAGAGAATGTAAATATAATTAAATTATATAGCAAGAAACATTTCTTATGAATTTATAATATTTTGTTATATTTCTAATTGTTTGACGGTATAAATAAAATTGACTTTTCATTAAATTATCAATATTTATTTATCATTTATTTTATAGTTTCTGTTTAACAAATAATTAAAGAAATAATTTAATATAAATTTATATTTTATTAAAATCTATATCCATTCGACAAATTTCATTTTATTTAAATTCTTAGTTTTTTATTTATTTTTCATTTAAATATTTATTATTTAATGATAAACTTAACTTTTTTTTTTTATTTTATTTTTTAAAGGTTTAAAAATTTATATATCTTTTAAAATCACAGAAATATTATTATTTAAAGATAAGACCAATATTGAATAAATTCATTTTCCTCATTAACAATAAAATAATTTGATGAAAAATAAAAAATATATTCAAAATTATGATATATAATTTATTATTTGAAATAAATATTTAATTAAATATTGAGTAAGAAATTAAAAAAAAAAGAATCAAAATCATAAAATGTATATATCAAATAAATATTTAATTATAGAAATATTATTCTTAAATTTAATCATAAATATAAAATGCAGAAATATTAAATGCTATTAAGGAAAAATATGTAAATAAAAAAAATAAATTATATATTTAAAATCAAATTAAATATAAAAATATAAACTTTATTTTGATTCTTTTGATTTTATTAAAAAATAAAAAAAACCAATTGTATAAAGAAATAAATATTTTAGAGTTTTTAATATATTTCACATTTATCATTATTTTTGTTTTTTAATATCAATATTTTTATTTTTTAAATTATTTTTCTTAAGAGAATACATTTCTCTATTTTTAAAATTAGTTTTTCTTTGAGACAACATTTCTTTATTTCTAAAATTATTTTTACTTTCACAACTATAACTTATAATTTCCATCATCAAATATTGAAAAGCAATTTCAAATTCTTCACTATTTAAAAGATTGATTTCAAATTAAACAATTATTTAAAAGATTTAAAAAAACCCCAATTGAACATACCAAAACACGAGCTTCAAATATATTAGTTCCAAAAGATATGATTAATCATTTTTTAAAAATTCCAAATGACATAAGTAATATATCAAAAACATCACATAAAAATATTCATTCAAAAAGTGAAAATCTTTTACAAATTCCATATATAATAAAAATTCCATTTAAAAATAAAGATAACCTTTCACCAAAAGTAAATAATCCTAAACATCATCATAAACATGGTTTAATAACTTCAAATAATATTCAAGATGATGAATATAAAAAATTTACTTCTTCTCATAATAATTCATTTAAAGAATTTTCATTATGTCAATTTCAAAATAAAAACAATAGAGAATATATGGAAGATAAATTTTCAATTTTAGTACATTTAGAACAAAATAAATCACTTTTTGTAATATTTGATTGACATGGTGGAAATCAAATAAGTCATTATTTAATGAATAATTTTTTTATTAGTTTTTTTAAAAAAAAAAAAAAATTTAATTAAATAATCAAAATTATGAAAAAAAATTTAAAAAACCTTTTTTTCATTTAGATAATGAAATAAAAAAAATAAAAAAATATTAACAAGAGAAATGGATTAAATTTTAGGACCACAAAAAGTAATTTATTGTTCAAATTTAGGAGATTCAAATTGTTAATTAACAAATAAAAATGGAAATAAAAAAATAACATATGAACATAATGATGATATGGAAGAAAAAAGAATAAAAAAAGGAAATGGTAGTATTATTAATGTGAGAGTTGGAGGAAATATTTCTGTTATAAGATCTTTTGGTGTTATCTTTTAGTGATTTTAATATGAAAGAATTTGGTTTAATTTCTAAACCTTATATTAATAAAATTATAGTTAATGATAATGAAAAAAATTTTCTAGTTTTAGGAGAAGAAGAACTTTTTTATTCTTGTTTGAATAATGATGATTCTTATGATATTTGTAAAAAAATTATGGAAAAAATAAAGAAAATGGCTCTTCTTATAATATTACTCTTATATCTTTAAATAAAACTTTATTATCATCAGATAATTTTTTCAATATATTATTATCATCATTAAAATCATTATTAATATTTTTTTTATTAACTCCTCCTTTTAATTTAATATTATTATTTTCTTCATCATAATTGTCAAAATCTAAATTAGGAATATTGTTTATTTTAGTAATTGTTTTTTTATCTATAACAAGTTGTTGATTTATTTTATAATTTAATTTAGTGTTTTTTAATTTTTCATATAATT
>JAEEGJ010022361.1_pt1 | contig 13443 bp, 10 predicted proteins | sample 8958761 | NCBI WGS metagenome assembly JAEEGJ01 (sample SAMN16246546, study PRJNA631951) | gut metagenome | biome: gut microbiome; feature: rumen; material: RS-attached | host: Bos | place: Iran: Karaj | collected 2018-10
TCACCGATAGAATGCTCCGGCGAGGAGCTGGCGCTGCTCGCTAGCCCACCGCGGCGGTCTTCCGAACTGTCACCGATAGCAGTTACCGAGTTGGGGATAGTCGTGTTCTTGCAGCCAACAACCAACGTATTAGAAGCGGTCTCTATAATGGCATTGCAGTTGTTGCGCGAATCATATCTTGGATTGTCCCTTTCTACCACGATGCTGGTCACCTTAGTGCAAGGATAGAACGCCTGGTTACCGATAAAAGTTACCGATTTGGGGATGTTGATGCTGGTGAGGTTTCGGCAGAAACCGAACGCCCATTCACCGATAGAAGTTACCGAGTTAGGGATGACGACGCTGGTCAGGCCATTGCAGCTCTTGAACGCCGAGTTACCGATAGAAGTTACCGAGTTGGGGATGACGACGCTGGTCAGCCCACCGCACTCGGAGAAGGTACTGTCACCGATAGCAGTTACCGAGTTACCCAAGTTGATACTCTTCATTCTCCAGCAGGCCAAGAACGCATAGTCACCAATTGAAGTTACCGAGTTGGGGATGCTGATGCTGGTCAGGCCACAGTGAGCGAACACACCCTCGCCAATCATTGTTAGCGAGTTGGGGATGTTGATGCTGGACAGCTTTTCGCATTTCTCGAACGCCCAGTTACCGATCTCAGTTACCGAGTTACCCATGTTGATGCTGTTCAGCCCCGTGCAACTATTGAACGCACCGTAACCGATAGAAGTCACCGAGTTGGGGATGTCGATGCTGGTCAGCCCATGGCAGAAATAGAACGCCCAGTCATCGATAGCAGTGACCGTGTTAGGGATAGTTGTGTTCTTGCAGCCAACAACCAACGTATTAGAGGCGGTCTCTATAATGGCATTGCAGTTGTCGCGCGAATCATATCTTGGATTGCCACTTGCTACCACGATGCTGGTCAGAGCATAGCAGACATCGAACGCCCCGTAACCGATCTCAGTCACCGAGTTTCCTATCTTGATGCTGGTCAGCCCCGTGCAGCTCTCGAACGCATACCAACCGATAGAAGTCACCGAGTTGGGGATGACGATGCTGGTCAGACCATGGCAGCCGTCGAACGCAAAGTTACCGATAGCCGTTACCGAGTTGTGGATAGTCGTGTTCTTGCAGCCAACAACCAACGTATTAGAAGCCGTCTCTATAATGGCATTGCAGTTGTTGCGCGAATCATATTTTGGATTGCCACTTGCTACCACGATGCTGGTCAGCCCGGGGCATACCTTGAACGCCTCTTGACCGATCTCAGTTACCGAGTTGGAGATGACGATGCTGGTCAGCTCAGTGCACTCGTAGAACGCCAAGGCATCGATTGCAGTCACCGGGTAGGTGGTTTGATTGTAGGTGACGGTGGCTGGGATGACGACAGCGCCTGAATACTCATTATCAACTGAATAACAATACCAGCCTCTGTAGGTCACGGTGGCCTCGTTGCCGTTGATTTTGTAATAGATGCCATCGACCTCGAAGTCGTGGGCCATGGCAAGTGCGGGCAGCAGGAGAGCCAGCAGCAGGAGTGAAAAGCGGAAGAATTGTTTCATTGCCTTAAGTATTAGAAGTTAATATCCGTTGATAGAATCATTGATTTAAAGACCCACAAAGGTAATCAATTATTTTCAATTCTCATCACAGGCATGCCCATTTCCCTTACATCCAACAAAAAACGGCCGGCTACGCGGGCAGTCGGTCGCTTCGTGTTTTTGATGTGGTACCTCCGGTCTCGCATGGATGAGTCTAAATGAGACCGAATGAGTCGTCGATACTACTGATATTCAAATAATTAAAAATCCCCCTAAGACTCACCATGGTGCATTTAGTATCACCAAGGCTCAATCTCGGTTGCCATTTTGACAACCATTTTTTTGTCTTTAACTTTACAGAGTTCAATGGGGGAAAACGACTTACAAAATCCATAAAAACGCCCCCAACCCACGTCACGCAATCCAAGTAATTTTGCATCGTTTCTTTAATCAATTACAATAACAATGGCAAGTACTAAATTTGAACTTTCAAAGAAGGACCGTAACGGCACATCGGAGTTGATGCTTCGGTTCTGTTACGATCGCAAGCATTCATATCGCTTGCACACGAACATCTGGGTTCCCCGGACGGCATGGAACCCCTCCAAAGGCAAACTCATCATCCCGCGCATGCACGGCGAGGAGCAGAGACGACTCTCCCAAGTGCAGGCTGAGGTTGATGAATTGGCCAATTTCCTCAAGTCCAAATGCATTGAGGCACCTCAATCGGCGGACAAGGACTACTGGATCAATAAGATTAATGAGTTCCATAAAGTCGAAACGCCCCAAGCTGATGCATCTAATGGCCACGTTGATGGCAGTCAAGGTCAGAGTGAGGATACTATCGTCGCGTTCAAGGCTTTCATCAAGGCAAAGAGCGCGCACACCAAGTGCGAACCGCATATGGACGTGACCATGCGCACTGTCAAGAGATTCATGCTGTATTTAAAGAGGAATATACGGCTTAATGAGTGGACCAGTGCTGACCTTGAGGACTTCCAGGACTTCCTCCAGATTGAGCACACATTTTTCGATAACGGCGTGTGCAAGAAAAAGTATCAGCACATCTACCAAGATGAGCCCATGTCCAAGCCCCCCAAGGCACGAGGCGGGAACACCATTTACTCTATAATGAAGAGATTTAGGATTATGTTCAATTGGTGTGTCAAGACTGGTTTGCTTGACAAGAGTCCGTTCTCGACATTCCAACTCCAAGGTTGTGTGTACGGGACACCGTTCTACTTGACGCTTGACGAGTTGAACCAGCTCTATCAGTTCGATTTCTCCAAGCGTCCCAAACTAGCCATCCAACGCGACATCTTTGTGCTGCAGAGTAATCTGGGCATGCGAGTCGGCGACTTCTACGGTTTGACAACCTCTAATCTCGTGAATGACGCCATTGAATACATCCCAGGCAAGACCCTCCACGATACCGGGGCCGTAGTGCGCGTGCCGCTCACAAAACGCGCCAAGGAAATCATTAACCGTTACAAGTCCGACAGCAGCATTAGGCTGATGCCGTTCATCTGTGAGCAAAAATACAATGAGGCAATCAAAGAAATGCTCAGGCGTGCTGGCATCAACAGGGTCGTTACCACCTTAAACCCGAGGACTCGCCTTGAGGAACAACATCCCATCTGGGAGAAAGCATCGTCACATATGGCTCGACGCAATTTTATCGGCAACCTCTATGCTACAGTGCAGGATCCCGCACTCATCTCGTCCATGACTGGGCACAGGCCTGGTAGCCGAGCGTTCGAGAGATACCGCGCCATCCATGACGAAATAAAGAAACCCATCCTCAAGATATTTGATTAATACGCTTGCTCATCAATGGGTAATGTTGGGGGAAATCACGCTATCAAACAGGTGATTCTTCCCCCAATTTATTTTTGCAAAATGCACTTCCTTTGCAGCCGGTTTTGGGACGACTTACTGGCTCAATGGCCAAGAAACCAGTTGGGGGAAACAGGACCTCTATAAACCGGAAAAGTCCCCCAATACAGTTTCGCAACCGACTGTAATTTTGCAATCGGATTTGAAACGACCAACCGGCTTGACGGCCAAGGTTCCAAGTGGGGGAAAAGAGACTACAACGAATCAAAAAAGGCCCCCAACCCAGTGTCAGAACCGGTTGTAATTTTGCACCCGATATGAGAAATGACTTCAACATAGCAGACGAGTTCGCCGCCATGGTAGCCGCCAAGGTGGTCGAGATTCTCGAGGAGAAAGGCTTGGTAATGGCTGCTGATGCATCTTGCCCGAAAGAGGTGCAGCCGCAATCCGCCACCCTCTACTCGATTGATGAGGTATGCAAGCGTTTGAAAATTACGAAGGCCACGTTCAACCGCCATCGCAGCCGCGGTTACATATCACCTACCTGCTATGTTGGTCGCTCACCGCGCTTCACTGACGCGGATGTACAGGACTATTTGAACAAGTTTAATTCATAGTTATAATTATTGTTTTAATTCTTTTAATATGAATAAGTTAGAATTATTTAGTTGTTTTGCTGGCAATGCCAGTCGTGTGGTGCGCGTAGGTGCAGTGGCTATGGCCCTGTATGTGCTCGCCAAGAGTGAATCCGCCGTTACGTTGAACCGTTCAAACCGTCACGCCTATGCCGCTGAATAAGAGTAATGGGAATATGTTCGGTTTTGTTAGCCACACGTGGAATGCTATCAAAGGCGAGTGCCTGCATCTGTGTTTGTACTGCTTCATGATCGCGCTTAACATTCGGTTCGACAAGTGGGGCGATATTCGGCTCGACGAGAAAGAGTTGCGTGTCAGCCTTGGCAAGGACAACTTCATCTTCGTCGGTAGCAGTACTGACATGTGGGCGGCGAACGTTCCGAGTGAGTGGATCGTTCGTGTCCTCGACCGCTGTGACGAGTTTGATAACCGTTACCTGTTCCAGTCCAAGGACCCGAGTCGCTTCCTCGAGTTCATTGATCATCCCGTGATGAGCAAATCGGTTCTCAGCACGACCATCGAGACCAACCGTTGGTACAAAGACATTATGAACAATGCGCCTCACCCTCATGACAGAGCTAACGCTATGGCTGCTGTCGCTGCCCGTGGTGTCCCGACCATGGTGACCATTGAGCCTGCTATGGCTTTCGACCAGGACAAACTGGTTGCGATGATCCGCGCGTGCAACCCCACGCAGGTAAATATCGGTCGTAACACTAATCGACAGGTCCAGTTGCCTGAGCCTACGCGCGACGAGGTCCAGGCCTTGATTGCCGAGCTCTCAACATTCACGCACGTACATATTAAACCTAATGCGTCTGCGTGGCAGTAAGAAGTAATGTCTGTTAGCTAGGGGGTGGTTTACCCCACCCCCTAGGTTTTGATTATTTTTTATTTTCTTTAATTACAAACAATATGAATTTAAATTTTAATCGTTTACTGAGAGATTTTGAGAAATGTAAAAACAAGGGTAAAATTGCTGCCTGGTTCGCCGCGCTGTTGTTTATCTTTTATCTGATCAAGGAGGGAAGTGCCTATCTAAGGAAGTTGGGCGAAAACAGGTCCGCAAGGAAAACCTACGAGGCTGAACGCAAAGCCGATGCTGCGCTCCATGTTGCCAAGGTTGCAGCGGACGTAGCTAAGGCCAAGGCATTAAAAGACATGAAACATCCGGAACAACCTGCGCCAGCAAATGGCGAAGTTTCTGTCCCCTCTTATGATCCCTACGTCTCCAAGGTGGCATCGTTCAAAGATTCTCTCGAGAATGACATGCGTGAACTTGAGTGGCTCGTAGGCAAAAAGATTGAGGTTGGCGGCAGATGCTTAATTTACGGTCCTGCTGGTGTGGGCAAGTCAGCCTTTGCGCTTCAGACGGCTATCGCTATCGCCGGAGGCACCGACTATGGTTTCCTCCCGTCTGAGGAGGAGAATCAACACGAGACGCAACAGGTCATTCTTATTGATCTGGAGATGAGCGCGGCAGAACAAAAGGAGCGCACCCGTGGCATCACTATCCCTGACAATCTTCTCCGTAACACCGAGCCGATCTACAATCTTGATGAACTGTTCCTGATGATTGAGAACGAAAGCCACGCCCCCAAGGTCACGGTAATCATTGACAACATCCGCAAACTTGAAGAGGAGATGAGTCAGACCTATCAGGTTAACGAATACTTCAGCAAGTTGGAGCAGACCCAGGAGAAGCTTGCCGCCAAGGGTATCATCGTTACTTTCATCACCATCACGCACACTGGCAAGGACTTCGACATGTACAAGCCTGTGCAGTTGAGTGATATAGCTGGAGGCGCCGATCTCGCCCGCTTCAGCACCTCGGTTTACGCACTTGTTCCAGGCCGTGACGGCAAAGTAGTGTTTAAGGCTTTAAAGCAACGTAACACTGCTCGCATGGAGGATGTATACGTGCTGCGCATCAAAGAGAGTCCTAACTTGCACCTCGATTTCGTATGCACCAGCAACGACGGAGATGCCCTGCCGGTTAAACCCAAAGGCGGCAAGGCAGACAAGAGCATCAAGCCTGCTTACGAGCCCAAGAAAAAGGGCAACACAAAGGTTGATGAGGACGATATCGAAAAAATGGTCGCATTGAGTGATCAAGGAAAAACCTATGCCGATATCGTTAAAGAGCTGAATCTCCAAATAGGGGAGCACCAAGTGGGTAGAATCGTTAGGGCGGAAAAAGCCAAGCAGAAACCCGAGGGCGGCAACCAGGCAGCATAATAAGCACAGGGCCAATACAAAAGCAGAGGCGCATCAGCAACGGTGCGCCTTTGTTGTGCCCACAGGAGACTTCTGAGGGCATTTAATAGACTGACTGGGTGTCGCTATCGCCTGGGGGTGGTAACGGGAGTCCACGGTCTTCTACTCCGGTCAGGGCGATATGTCCTTCACGCAGCGGATTGAAGTACTCATCAAGGCCATAGAAGTAGTGTCCTTGGCGGCATTCATCGAGGGCAAGCTTGAACCACTCCACATACTCTGGATCGCTACCATGGGCGTTACGGGCGAGGCGTGGGTATTCTTGAATGATTCTCTCGGCATTCTCACGTGGGGTCATGCCGCTGTCGTCCATGGCAGGGTGCAGTCAGGAGTGTACAGCGCTTGGTCGTCCCCGCGCTGCTCGTTGAAGAATGCGCCGCACCCTTTCCACGTGTTTTTCTTTATCGTGAGCCAGCAGCGGTAACACATGCCGTTGGGGCTGATATACGGGCACACACGGAACAGCTCGTAACCCATCCTGTGAAGTTCGGCTACCGTCTCATAGTACCTGACGAACCGAGAGTGCATATCGGTTTCAGTCATCATTTCTCGAGGATTGTTCGTAACTGGTCGATGGACATTAACTTGCCGTTGACCGCGCGATGGAGCATAGCGTGGCAGTTGGGGCATACCGGCACAAGGTCTTTCTCGGGATTTAGGCGGTAAGACTTTCCTATGGATGCTAGCGGGACGATGTGGTGGAGTAGGGATTACCTGTTCATGACATCGACACTGAGATGTGAGGAATCACTATAGTCGATGGTTGTTAATTATTAATAATCAACACGAGTTTGATTGGGGTATGGATGTTTCCGTTTGATACGTCCCTTTTACCTCGCTGTACTTTTTTTAGGTCGATTCTCTCGCGCAAGGCTTGAAAATCGTTTCATATTGCGTTTACTTTTTTGGGGCATGGTTATTGTGCTGTTATTGCTGTATATCAGCGCTTTGCGATGGTGTTGCAGGTTACTTTATCTCTCCTAAAGGCGGAGATTAACCGGGGAAACCCTATATTTGTATCCTGAAATACTTTTTCTGGCAGAAACTTATTAACTTATATTATTAACCATTATTTACTGACTATGAATAATCAATCATTACTCCGCAAGCTGCTGGCCTTGATGCTGGCCTTGCCCTTGTTGATGTCGGCCCAGGAGGTCACTTTCTGGAATTTCTCCGACACCGAGATGTTTCCCAGCGACACCTTGTGGGAGACGACCACCCTGCATGGCGTGACCTTTGTCACCGACGGCTCGTCGGCCGACCGTGTTCCCATTTTCCAGAGCTGCTCCAGCCGCACGTGGACTTCGGCTGACGGCGCCGAGGAACTGATGTTTACCCAGCGATTGAAGATTAACGGCAAGTCCAGCACGGCCTATCGCTGGCTGTATTTCACTGCCAACCCTGGCGACACCATCGAGGTGTGGGGTAACTCCACGTCCTCGTCCTCGGCGCGCACGCTCACGTTCAAGAGCGGCGGCTACAATGGTGTGTCGTGGGGCGATGTCGATCTGGCGACAGGCTCCAATCCCTCCTACGGCTATGTGGTGTATGGCGGCAGCGAGGAGACCGTCATGGCGATGGTTTCATCTGGTTCCTGGTACACCTATGCCATTCGCCTGAAGCCCAATCCCGACTTCGGCGGCGGTGACACCCCGCCGACGCCCACCAAGCGTTGGTTCTTCAAGCACGGCTGGGGCGACGGCTTGGATGCCTCATGGGAATGGCGCGAGCTCTATCCCAATGCCGATTCCACCTTATATATCCGTCAGGATGTCTATGGTGGCACGGGCTGCAACTATGCCGATAACGCATTGGGCATCAATTCGGTGTGGGTGCCGTTGAGCGACCTCACCCTGATTGACAATCCCGCCGTGGGCGACTCGGCAGAGTTCGTCTTTAACCCCGTGACTAAGGCGATTTCCATCCGCTTGACCAAGGCGGCGCCTCAGGATGAAGTCATTGTTGAGCCCGACCCCACCAAGGCATTCTCGCTCGTGGGCGGCCGCGTATATCTTGACAACAGCCTTGCCGGCTGGGACGACGAGTGCATCTATCTGGTAGTGGGCAACGACAGCGAGTCGCTGTGCGTGCGTTTCCTGCCCGATACCGTGGGCCGCCTCACCTGCCCGGTGCCTTATGTCAAGGAGGATATCACCTATGCTGCCGTGATAGGCAATAGTCACTTCACCAGCGGTGCATGGGGACCGAATACGATTACCGCGGCCAATCACTACTCGGCCATCTACAGCGAGGGCTGGCAGTCGGGCGTGAACGACGGTTGGGAGATTGCCCTTGGCGCTGCCGACAATGGTTGCCCGCTCACGCTGATGCACCTCGAGGGCGAATATGGCGAGAGATTCACCACCACCGAGAAGAACAACTGCTTCCGCCTGAATGATGACTTGCGGCAAATCACGTTCATCTTCTCGACCTCGCGCACCCGCTTCGTCATCTCACCGTTGAATCTGAAGAAACTCTACGTCTATGGTTCCATCTCCAATTGGTCGCAGAGCGATGCCGACTACCGGATGACTGGCTTCAGTGCCGACGGCTGCTTCTATCTGACCTTGCCCTACAGTGCCATCGAGCGCACCGGCAACGGCGGTCAGCCCGAGTTCCTGTTCAAAGTCTATCACATGAACGGCAGCTCCTATGTCACCCAGTCGTGGCCCACGCTGGCCGAGGGCTGCGAGGACTACCTGACCTTCTGCTCCAACGGCTGGAAGCAGATTGTGGCCTTTAACGACGATGATGTCGAGGATCTGGCACAGCGCAAAGCGACCGCCCTTTACATCCGTCCGCTGTCAGACTTTGACCTGAGTGACCCGATGGAGCAGGAGCGCATCTCCAACTTCCGTCGTGTGCCCGGCACCGAACACCTGTTCCGCTCCTACCACCCCTATCACTCATCGCGCTCTCAATATGACACCGAGCGGGCACGTCTCGAGTGGGTTGCCAACTTGGCCACCGAGGCTGGTATCAACTGCGACATCGCGTTGTCGGGCAATCTGGAATCGGAGGACGGCAATGCAACCTACACCGTTGGCGGCACGACTTACACGACCACGATTCCCGATTACTACCGCACCATCATCAGCAACAGCCGTGTGCTCTACGTGGGTCGCCAGAACGGTCACACGCCGTCCTATGACCATGCGCTCTACTATACTGACCAGAGCCGCTTTGCCGAGTGGATTCAGGAGATTGTGCGTTTCATCAACGATGAGGACCATCCTGTTCCGTTCCAGATTCATTGCCACCTGGGAGCCGACCGCACCGGTGTCTTCTCGGGCGTTTTCGCCGCCATGTGCGGTGCCTCGTGGGATGACATCGCCGTCGATTACAACCGCACGAGCGATATGCAGATTTCGGAGTATCGTCATTCCAACCAGCTGCGATATGCCTTATACCTGTTGACCGGATTTGACCCGTTGATTCTGCCCTCAGGCCCCGATGCCGTGCCCTCGGTCTACACTGCCACGACGCTCGAAGAAGCCATTGCCTCACACACCGCCTACAGCGGCGGCAAGGCACTCTACAGCTATCCTGCTATCGGCACCCCGCTGCCCACGTTGCAGGAAGCCGTTGCCGCCCACTTTGTTGAGGGAGGCTACCTGGACCCGATTGAGATCGAGTTTTGTGTCGCCAAGTTGCGTGGCGAGCAGCAGGATCCCACCGGTGTCGTTGACATCCAGGGTGATGCCAAGCTTCCCGCTGTGCGCAAGGTGATGAGAGATGGCCGCGTGCTGATTATGCGTGACGGTGTCACCTATGACGTTTGGGGACACATCGTCGCCCAATAGCCTCTCGATAAGACACTAAGTCGAGATTATAAAGATGGCGGTGTGTCATAATTCTTGCCTAAAACTTTGATCGGCCTAACGGCCGCAAAGTTGATTTCTCGAGCGAAGCTCGATGAATGCTACCAGTTGAGAATTATGACACATCGTCATCTGTATTGTCTGTGTTATAGGCTCTGGATTTGGGCGATGAACTGGTCCTTGGGGATATCGGAGCGGTTGCGCACCCTCATGCGGTAATTATAAACAGTCTGGGGCGAATAGTGTAGAAAGCTTGCAATCTTGGTGCTGTCGTTGATGCCTAGCCGAATGAGGGCATAGATGCGCAATTCGGGTGTCAGCAAGTGTTTTCCCTTGATTTCAATTTGCTCATCCGGTCGCAACAGGGCATTGAACCGCTCGATGAAATCGGGAAACAGTTCCAGGAAGATAGCGTCAAAATTGTCAAACAGCCTGCTCAGGTCTTGAGCCATGGTTGAGGAATCCAGTTGATCCAGCAGTTCTTTGATTTTGCCCATCTTGATGCGTCCCAGTATCTTTGTGCGGTTGTTCTCGGTTTCGCTGATGTATTGTGAACACAGGTTGAACAGTTGACCGATGTATTCCTCCTTGATGCGGTTGCTCTCCACCAGCGCATCACCCTGCTCCCTCAATTGGCGGTTGAGCTGCTGCAGGCTGTTGTTGCTTTCGGTCAATTGGGCTTGCATCGCCTTCATCCTCTTGTTGCTCCTGTAGATGACCGAGAGCAATCCTGCAAGGATGGCGAGAGCCAGCGCGCCGATGCCGATGAGGATGTTGCGGCGCATGGCAAGGTTGTGCTGATGCCGGGCATAGGCATCGGTGATGATGGGCAGGTATTCCCCTACTAATGCCAGCCTGTTGCGTGCATTACTGGACATGACATCATTGAGCGAGCAGGTGATGTAACGGTAAGCCCGCTCGGTGTCTCCCTCTTGGTACAGTAACCATGCCAGGGACTGCAATGAGGTGTAGGTCTTGCTGCTGTTGCGCTTGTCGATGATAGCCGACATGGTGTAGCAATACTTGGCGCTCTCGGTGTCTCCCATATAGCGGTAGGTGTCGGCCAACTCATACCAATAGATGGCAGAATTGCTGATCAATGCGTCGTGCATGCTACCGAATTGCAGCAGTCCATCCAGAGCCTCCTTGAAGCGGCCATGGCTCTTGTTGAGGGCGCAGGTATTGACACACACCGTCAAGGTGTCCAGTCTATTCACGAGATTGATGGTATCCCGGTAGTGTGATAGCAAGGTTTTGTAATGGGCAACTTCAGCATCATCGGTTGTCATCTGTGAGAGGGATAACAGGATGCTGAGGTACAGGGAGTAGTAATGTGCGTTGTCGCTGATATACTCGTTGTGGGGCATGGCGTCGAGCACGGCCAATGCGTCATTGAGCCTGCCCAGACACTTCAGCGCGTCGGCTTCGTCGAGACGCGCCGCCAGCAGTGAGTCGGGAATGCCAAGCCGCTGGGCATGCTGCACCCGCTGGCGAGCGAAATAAAGGGCAGAATCGAGTCTGATCTTACGGTAGGTCTTGAACAGGGTATGTGCCAGGGCGAAACGTGTCTCGTCATCCTCGGTGTTGTCATTGGCGGTCCGGTAACTTACCAAATCCTGGTGAAGACGTGCGTCATAGTAGGCGCTGCTGTCGATGACGGCATCAAGTACCCTGAGCAGCGAGTCCACACGATAGCGTTCACCGGCATGAGCCATGAAACAACACAGGCACAGCCACATTGCTGTGGCTAAGCGCAGTATTGCCTCGGCTCGCATGGGTGAGAGGTTTTAGTATTGTTTGTTCTCGTTGGGGGTGTCACCGCTCTTGACGTAGCTGATGTGGTTGCCCACGCCTGCTCGATGATTTGCATGTCGCCGCTCTGGACGCCATAGGGCAGGAAAAACCTGTTTATCGTCCAGTTCTTGTCCTCGTTCAGCACGGGCATCGCCTCGCGCAGATGTTCCTCTACCTCCTCGGGCCTGTCTTCCCACACAAGGCCGTAACTGGTGCGCAGCAGGTCGAGCAGATTACTTCGCTCCTCTCCAGTGAGCCCTTCCAGTGTCTTGATGCGCTCTATCAGCTGTTTTCTCTTCTCAACGTTCATTTACTCGGTCATGTAAATCATATAAAAACAAACTCCAGTGCAGTCCCTGCAGGCCGACCAAAGCCTATATAACCGCAAAGGAGTTTGTCAAATCTTCAACTTCTCGGTCTTTTGCAGGTGTCAAGAATATAGAATATTCTTGTACCAGATTGCAAAGATAGACATTTTCCTTGAAAAATTCAAATCTTGAACTTGCTCATCTTTTCAATCCGCTGCAAAATTACAACATGACAGTGCCATATTTCGGCACTACAAATTATAAAAATCTTAAAAATGTCATTATCATCTTGACTTTCCCTATGAATACTTGACAGATTTGAGAGCGATTAACTAAGTTGGTTTACACTAATTTTATCGTTCGCCTAAACTGGGTTGACAGTTCAGTGATTACATCATTTGATCGGTTTATGGTTTTCATTCGCCATTTTACTTCATTTTATCTAACAGATATTCATATTCGGTTCCTACAAGTTTTTCAGGTTCGTATAGCTTGTAGTACTCCATAACGTGAAAATTGATTTCTTCTGGATACTTCTGCAAATACTTATAACACACCTGTTTGAAGAGTTCCAGCATTTGATCATTGCCAAGGAAATCAAGCATATAATCCAATAACAAGGCAACTTCCTTCTCGGAAGCGTCCCTACCACAGATATCATCTACTTGCGGTTTATATGCAAAGACCGCTTGCCTTTCGATTTGTTTATACTGCTCCGCTAATGCATAAATAGCATCAAAATTGTCTGCTTTGTTGGTTTCGTCCATCATTTCTGTAAAAAAGTTTTGATTACAAAATTACAATATGATTCTAAACAATTAGTAGAAAGCCAAGAGAAATCATATTCAATTCACTCTGAAAGTGAGAAACGCACTCCTCGGCCCATAGAACCCCTATCTGTGTGAAATAAGAAAATTGGGGGTCCGGCGGGTCTTGTTCCCTTATCCATATACTGAAACGTGAAAAACGCTGCTGGGGAGACCTGGGAGCCTTATTCATGAGGGAGATAGCCGCCTAACTAATGCTGAAATTGAAAAAATGGGGTTGAGAAGCCCCATTACTCTTATCTCTGAAATAACGAAAATGGGGATTATTTAGCCTGGTCCCCTTAACAATGTACAACTATGTTATATCAATTACTTCAGTCCATGTTCTCGACGGTTTTTCCGGGGACAGCGGACAGTGTGCAACGGGAGGATAAACGCACTATCCTTCCGGTTACTC
>JAEEGJ010022364.1_pt1 | contig 13442 bp, 13 predicted proteins | sample 8958761 | NCBI WGS metagenome assembly JAEEGJ01 (sample SAMN16246546, study PRJNA631951) | gut metagenome | biome: gut microbiome; feature: rumen; material: RS-attached | host: Bos | place: Iran: Karaj | collected 2018-10
GTCATCATCTGTAAATATTCTTGATACATTTTCAACAGGATTCAACATAATATAACGATTAATTCTCGAAAGAGGAGATTCTGGGGCACTAAGATTCAAAACGAAACTTGTATTTTCTATCTGGACCGAACCATCTGAATGAAATGAAATAGTATTTATTTCATCATTGTTTACGCTTTTTATGTTATTTATCATTTTTTCTATTTCATAGCCATCTGTATATTTTTTTGATTCTTTTATACATTCAAGCGGAACCAGACGTTTGCGGTTATTTCCATAATATACTGTAGCGACTAATATCGAACATACGTCTATTTTTTTTGGAAATGTACATAAAGCAGGAAGTTCATCGGTTATATTATTATTTATTAAACCAAGCAGTTTTGCTATGTTCATTTCTGTAATCCTGGTAACAACTCCTGAAAACTCTTTTTCTTTAAGTTCAAATATAAGATTGTATTTCCAGGTTAAAGGGGATCTGGTTGCTTTACGAATTGGTTTGTTATTGTCATTATAATTGCTGTAATACCAGTAATCAGTCTGTTCACTTAATTTAAGATAATAGTCACATTTTTTTTGTCTTAAATATTTTGTACAGTGAACTTCCTTTAATAATATTTCTCTTTGGTCTTTTGTAAGTTTTATCATACTGTGCCTCTATAAAATACCTTCACTTGAAATGTGTACTTAAAAGATTATACCATGGTGCGTCTATCAATTGGCGATAATGTAAAAATATTTTTCGTCTTTAGGTGCATTTTCCCCATTATCGTGTATACTTATTATAATGAGAAATAAAATTGAGCTTATAAAGCGTTATTCATTGTTTTTTGTTGGAGTTATTGCAAACGCGGTTGGATTGGCACTGATTACGTCGGGGATGCTGGGAACGGGTCCTACGGCTTGTATTCCATATATTCTTTCCAAAAAGTTTCCTCTTTCGCTTGGTGTGTTCAACTTTTTCTTTTATATGCTGCTCCTGCTTTGTCAGATTGTTATGCTGCGGAAGGATTTTAAAAAATATCAGCTTTTACAGCTTCCGGCGGCACTGCTTTTTTCTGTCTGTCTTGATGGAATGATGTATCTTCTGAGCTTTATAAGCCCTGACCGCTACTATATTGCGATTATTGTAACGGTAGTTGGCTGTGTGATTCGTGCTTTTGGAATTACGTGCCAGCTTATTGCAGATGTTGTTATGCTTCCGGCCGAAGCTTTTGTTAAGGCTGTTTCGAATGTAAGTAAAAAAGATTTCAGTATCTGTAAGCTTGTTTCCGATGCCGTTATGGTTGTAATTACTGCAGGGCTTTCCTTCTGGTGGTTCGGGAAAATTATGGGTGTTCGTGAAGGAACTCTTATAACTGTTCTTCTTGTCGGTCCAATATCGCACTTCTTTACGAAAAATCTCAGCTATACAAATCACTATCTTGAAAACGAAGGCGAGTTCATTTACGAAACTAAGTTTAAGCTTGTTGAAGGAAAAAGGCTTGTAATCACTATTACTTCGGAAGCAGGAAGCGGCGGACGATTTATTGCGCGTATTTTGGGAAGCATTCTTAATATTCCGGTTTATGATAAGGAACTGATTGATATGGTTGCAGAAGAGGGTAATTTTTCCAAGGCTTTTGTCCGCCGCCACAACGAAAAGCTTTACAGAAATGCACTTCACGCTTTTTTTATGGAAAATTATTCTTTCTCAGACTGGTTTGCAGAAAATATTTCGGATGATTCTGATGATTCAAACAGAAACTACGAGCGTTACCGGGAGCTTTTTGAAGCGCAGTGCAAGGTTATTACAGATATTGCCCAGAAGCATGATTGTATTATTGTAGGTCACTGTTCAAATTATGTGCTTAAGGATTTTGGGGGCGTAATCAATATCTTTATAACCGCAGATATGGAACACAGAATACAGTACATTGCAGAAAAATATCTGCTTGAACGCGATAAGGCAAAGTCTCGAATTGAAAAGCAGGATGCAGATACTTATGAATACTATAAACATTTTATCGGACGGGACTGGAAGGATCCTAACGGCTACCACATCACTATAAACTCAACGCAGTTTGGTTACGAAGGCACTGCCGAAATTATAGACCACATAGTCCGCCATAATTACATAGCAGTTCCAAAGGTAAAGGTGCGGGAACTGCGCAAAAAGTATAATCTGAAATAAAAAATACGAAAAAAAGAGCTTTTTTTTTGAAAATTAATCATTTTTATTTGTATTACCTATTGACAAAGTAGGTAATTAAATATATTCTTAAAACATAACCTACTTAAACACTAGGGAAATAAAAAACTAAGAAACAGGAGATATAGAAAATGAGTGAAATTAAACAGAGTGCATTGGAACTGATTGGTAAAACACCACTTTTACAGTTGAACGGATATTCTAAAACAGCAGGAATTAAAAATGCTACAATACTTGCAAAGCTTGAATACCTTAATCCGGCAGGAAGCGTAAAAGACCGAATTGCTCTTGCAATGATTGAAGATGCAGAAGCTAAGGGAATCTTAAAGCCAGGTGCTACAATCATTGAGCCAACTTCCGGAAACACTGGTATTGGTATTGCTTCGGTTGCAGCTGCAAAGGGCTACAAGGCTGTTCTTACTTTGCCGGAGACCATGAGTGTTGAACGCCGAAATCTTCTTAAAGCTTACGGTGCAGAGCTTGTACTTACAGAGGGTGCAAAGGGAATGAAGGGTGCTATTGCTAAGGCAGAAGAGCTGCAGAAATCAACACCAGGAAGCGTTATCCTTGGTCAGTTTGTAAACCCTGCAAATCCTGCAATTCATAAAAAAACAACAGGTCCAGAAATCTGGCAGCAGACAGAAGGTAAAGTTGATATTTTTGTAGCTGGTGTTGGAACTGGTGGAACTTTGACTGGTGTAGGCGAGTATCTTAAATCTCAGAATCCAAATGTAAAGATTGTTGCTGTTGAACCTGCTACAAGCCCTGTTCTTTCTAAGGGAGAAGCTGGTCCTCACAAGATTCAGGGAATTGGTGCCGGCTTTATTCCAGATGTTTTGAATACAAAGGTTTACGACGAAATCATCACCGTAGAAAACGAAGATGCCTTTACAGAAGGTCGTGCTTTTGCCCGTAGCGAAGGAATCCTGGTTGGTATTTCTTCAGGTGCTGCTCTTAAGGCTGCCCGCGTGCTTGCTGAACGTCCTGAAAACAAAGGTAAAGTAATTGTAGCTCTGCTGCCTGATTCTGGTGACCGCTACCTGAGTACACCGCTGTTCAGTGATAACTAGTGGATAGTAAGTTGGGGGTAACCAGAAAAGATGTTTTACCCCCGCAACGCCCCCAAAAACAGTGTTTTCGTAACACTGTTATTTTTTTATACAATCAACCTATAATAATACTAGGTAAAAATAAGAGGTTCACAAAATGGCAAAGAGCTTTGAAGAAATCAGTCAGAATCATCCTTGCTTTGGAAGCGGCAGGGCTACAGTAGGACGCATTCATCTTCCTGTATGTCCGGGCTGTAACATTGCCTGCCGTTTTTGTGAACGCAGTTTAAATGATAGTGAAAATCGTCCCGGGGTAACTTCACGTGTTCTTAAACCAGCGGAAGTTCTACCTCTTATTAAAAAAGCGCTGGAAATCAGTCCGGAAATACGTGTTGCAGGAATTGCCGGCCCAGGGGACACTCTTGCAAGTAATAATGCGTTAAAAACCTTCAGACTTATTGGGAGGGAGTTTCCACAGCTTATAAAGTGTATGAGTACAAACGGTTTACTGCTTGCAGAACGTGCTCAGGAAATTATTGCTGCAGGAATCGATTCTCTTACAGTTACTGTGAATGCTGTTAATCCCGAAATAGAAGCAAAACTGAATGATTATATTATCTGGCATGGAAAAAAGATTGAAGGCGTAGAAGCTGCAAAAATCCTTATTGAAAATCAGCTTGCAGGGATTCGTAAAATTGCTGCAGCTGGAATTACGGTAAAAGTAAATACTGTTCTTGTGCCGCGAATAAATGGGGAGCATATAGCAGAAATTGCGCGGGCGGTTGCAGAAGCTGGTGCTAAAAAGTATAACATTATTCCTCTTATTCCTACGGCAAAGCTTGCTGATGAAGCTGCTCCAACCTGTCAGGAAATCCATGCGGCAAGAGCAGCGGCTTCTCAATATATTCAGCTCTTTTTGCACTGTAATCATTGCCGTGCAGATGCAGTTGGAGTTCCGGGGCGCACAGAGTTTTCAAAACAGATTTATGCAAGCTTTGGTGCTTCGGCAAATGCTGCTGCCCTGAAGGAGAACTTTTCTCATGGCTGATATACAGGAAAATAAAGCCTCAACATATCGTGTGGCAGTAGCCAGTAGAGATGGCGAAAGTGTTAACATGCATTATGGAAAAGCAGAAATCTTTTATATTTATATTGTTGATGATGAAGTGGGCTACGATTTTCTGGAAACAAGAAATGTTACTCCGGTTTGTCAGGAAGGTTCTCACAATCAGGCTATAATGGAGCAGAGCGTAAAGCAATTTACAGACTGTAAGTATCTTGTAGCGAGTCGAATTGGAAGTGGAGCAATCCAGGCTCTAACAGCTGCAGGAATTACGGGAATGGAGCTGCCCGGTAGTATAGATGAAGCAATGCTGAGGGTGTGGAAATACAATCGGGTGCAGGGTTTGTTTGATTTATAATTTAAAAGAAAGCAGATTTTTTTGAATAACCTATTGACATAGTAGGTTATTATCTTTATAGTGTAATTACCTAGTAAATAGATAGGTAAACAAAAAAATTGATACACAGGAGATTATTATGGGTGAAATAAGACAGATTGCAATTTATGGAAAGGGGGGGATTGGAAAGTCTACAACCACACAGAACCTTACAGCAGGACTTGTTGAGCATGGTAAAAAGGTAATGGTTGTAGGCTGCGATCCTAAAGCTGATTCTACACGTTTGCTGCTGGGAGGTTTGGCGCAGAAAACTGTATTGGATACAATCCGTGATGAAGGTGAAAATGTAGAACTTGACCGAATCATGAGAACTGGTTTTGGTGGAACCCGTTGTGTTGAATCTGGTGGACCGGAGCCTGGAGTTGGCTGTGCTGGCCGTGGTATTATCACTTCTATCAGCATGCTTGAAAACTTAGGCGCCTATACTGATGATTTGGATTTTGTTTTTTACGATGTTCTTGGTGATGTTGTTTGCGGTGGTTTTGCTATGCCTATTCGTGAAGGTAAGGCTAAGGAAATCTACATTGTTGCAAGCGGTGAGATGATGGCGTTATATGCGGCTAACAACATTGCAAAGGGTATTAACCGTTATGCTAAGGCGGGCGGTGTAAGACTTGGTGGAATTATCTGTAACAGCCGTAACGTAGACCGCGAGCTTGATTTGCTCAGGGCTTTCAGTAAAGAACTTGGAACTCAGCTTTTGTATTTTGTTCCTCGTGACAATATTGTACAGCGTGCAGAAATCAATCGTAAAACTGTAATTGAATATAAACCGGATTCAGCTCAGGCTCAGGAATACCGTAATCTTGCAGAAGCTGTAATCAATAATACTACGTTTACAATTCCAACTCCAATGTCTCAGGAACGTCTGGAACAGATTCTGCTTGAGTATGGTTTGATGGATGCAATTGAGGATGATTATAAGATTTAATTGGAGTTCTTATGAGCGTAAAAGTAGCTATAGCATCTTCCGACGGAATAAATATAGATTTGCACTTTGGTCAAGCTAAGTCTTTTTTAATTTATGAATTGAAGAACGGTAAGTTTGAGCTAACAGAAAAAAGAGAGCTTCCTGAACAGGTTGAGACTGGGGCTGGGGAGCCTGGTGCAAGTCTAGGGAATGAAAGTACCAGAGAAAATGCAGCTTTTGGTGGCTGTGGAGCTTCGGGCTTTGCTTGCTCTGGAGGAAGCGGTTTTGGCTGTGGAGGCTCAGGTGGCGGCTGCGGATCTGGTGGGGCAAGTGGACCTCTGGCTGTAGCGGTAGAGCTTTTATTAGATTGCAGGGCTGTTGTTGCTGCACAGATTGGTCAGAACATGAGACGCCAGTTTGACCGGAATGCAATCAGTGTTTTTGATATTGAAATGCCAATCAGCGAAGCACTTGAAAAACTTGCCTCCTATTACATTAAGTTTGGCGAAGTGTAAGCCCCTTTACCATTCTGGAGTTATATATGATTTCTATAGAAACAAAATGCCTTCATCTGGAAGAAGAAACTGAAAGTAAGGATGAAAAAGCTGCGTGTTTACATTATGGTTCCTTGAGTTTTCCAATTTATCAGACTGCAACTTACGCACATCCTGGGGTTGGAAAAAGTACAGGCTTTGATTATTCACGCCTGCAGAATCCTACACGAGAGCAGCTTGAAAAAATCCTTTGCCAGCTGGAGCACGGAACAGATGCTTTTGCTTTAAGTACGGGCATGGCAGCAATTACTCTTTTTATGGAAATCTTTAAGCCTGGTGACCATCTGATTGTAGACTCAGATTTGTATGGTGGTACAATCCGTTTGTTTGATAATGTTTCTGTAAAAAATGGAATAGAGTTTACACGGGCAAATTGTGCGAGCGATAATATTGAGTTGTTAATTAAGTCTAACACAAAAGCTATTTATGTGGAAACTCCTACAAATCCAATGATGAATGTTACAGATATTTCTGCAATTGCAAGGCTTGCACATAAACATAATTTATTGTTAGTTGTGGATAATACATTTATGTCGCCTTATTTTCAAAATCCACTGGACTTGGGTGCAGATGTTGTAATTCACAGCGGAACAAAGTTTTTGGCAGGGCACAATGATACACTTGCAGGTTTTATTGTTTCACGAAATCATGAAATAAATGAAAAGCTTCGGTTCCTCATAAAGACAACAGGTTCCGGACTGGCTCCATTTGACAGCTGGCTTTTATTGCGCGGTATTAAAACTCTTGCGGTACGTATGGAAAAGGCACAGGCAAATGCAGCCAAAATTGCAGAATGGCTGAAACTGCAGCCAGCCGTTACAAAAGTAATTTATCCTGGTTTACTTGAACACCCCGGCTATGAAATCATGAAAAAACAAAGCCGTGGTTTTGGTGCAATGGTAACCTTCCGATTAAACTCTGTAGAAAAAGCACTTTCTGTGCTTGAAAAAGTACACCTCATAAAATACGCCGAAAGCCTTGGTGGCGTAGAAACTTTAATCACTTATCCTACAACTCAAACTCATGCCGATGTACCGGAAGAGCTCAAAATCAAAAATGGAATTACACCGGAAACATTACGCCTTTCTGTTGGAATTGAAAGTGCAGAAGATTTGATTAAGGATTTGGAAGAGGCGTTGAAATAATTTGACATCCGATTTATTTAATCTTTATAACTTCATCACAAAGTCTTAAAGCCTGTGAGTCGTGACTTACAAGAATTACTGTTTTGCCCTGGGTTGCGAGATTCTTGAATATTTTTATTATTTCATCTGTTCGTTCTTCGTCAACAGAATCGGTTGGTTCATCGGCGAGGATGATTTGTGGGTTATTGATTAAGGCTCGGGCAATAAGGACACGGTGATTTTCGCCGCCGGAAAGATCGGATGGATATTGTTTGGCAAGATGTAAGATGCCAAAGTCTGCGAGAAGTCTGTTTGTGTGATTTGCGATTTCTTCATCTGATGAGTTGTTTGTTTTTGAAAGATATGCAGGAAGTCTTACGTTATCAAAAATTGTAAGATTTTCCAAAAGACTTTGTTCCTGCGAAATGTAACCTATGTTCCGATTACGGAAAACAGCAAGCTCTTTTTCTGAAAGTGATGTGAGTTCTGTAGTGTCAATTGTTATGGTACCGCTGTCTGGATTCTGCAGGCCTGCTATAATTGAAAGAAGAGTTGTTTTTCCAATACCAGATTTTCCCTGAATACCGAGAAAAGTGCCGTCTTTTACAGTAAGATTAAAATCTTCAAAAATTGTAAGCTTTCCGTGAGATGTTTGAAATGCCTTTTTAAGGTTTTTTATTTCAATCATTTATAGCTCCTTTTACCAGACTTTTTGATTTGAAAGTTTTGCAGCTCCAAATGCTGCAGAAAATACACTTGATACAAGTGAGATTATAAAAGTTATAGCGGCAAATAGAATAATCTGAGTGGGACTTGGAAGTGAAAATGGAAGGGAAAGCTTTTCTGCAATTAGGGTGTTGAATGGAAGGACAATAAGTGCGGCAAAAAAGATACCAATACCTGCTCCAATTGAACCTATGATGGTAGCTTCAGTAAAAATCAATTTTTTCATTGTAAAGTTATCTGCTCCTAACACACGCAGAATTGAATATTCTCTTTTTCGTTCATTGACAATCAGAGAGAATACAATTGCAAGTGTAAATATTGTTATAAGCAGAAATAGAATTGTAAGGATTTTTGGAAAAATCAGAAAAGAAGAGATTTTTTCTGAAAGTTGTGAAATAAAGCTTCCGCCCTTTATAACTTGAACAGCTGGTAATGCTGTTTTGATTTTTAATGCTGTACTGTCGGCTTTTGCATTAGCGGCAAGCTTTACAAAGATTACACTTGTTTTTGTGTTTGTATCTCCATCAGAAATAAATCCAAACCCTTTTGTTTTTGCATCATCAAAGATTTTTTGCAAGGTTGGTAAATCTGCGTAAATTGCATTGTCCATACCAGAGCCACTTTTTGAAAGCTTTGATGTAACTTTATGAGTTTGCGAAAAAAAGGTTACTTCTTTGTTAGTTATGTTTACATTGTGTCCTGCAAAAATCAATTCTTCGTTGGTAAGGGGGGCAGACTTTGGCACTTTAATTTTGTTTTTTGACCAGGGCGTAACAATAAAATCTGTTTGAGGATCAAAGCCAATAATCTGAATAGGGAAGTCACAGCAGCTTTCGCTCAGACTTGTAAGGTAAAACTGACTGCTTGCTTTTTCAACACCATCAATTTGGCGAATGATTTCTTCTGCACTTTTGTCCATATAAAAATAATTTGGTTCACCGGTAAGCAGTACACTTTCCATCTGTGCTGTATAACCTTCAGGTACAATCATTAAGTCTGCACCCAACCGCTTTTGAAATCCCTTGATTCCTCCTTTTAGGCTTGAGGATAGAATAAAACTTGCGAACAGCACTGCTGCCGAAAGTGCAGAAATTGAAATTAAGGCAGCAGTGCGGTAGGGCTTACGCCTTATATTTGAAAGGGCAAGCCCAGAAATTGTTATAGCTTTTTCCATAAAATAGCTGTCTGAATTGTAGAAAGAACAAAAATTAAAATGCCAAAAACCAAAACGGTTGGTGCAGTAATTTTATGACAATGCATGTTTGCCATACCACAAACCTTTGCAAAAGTATATGGTGCAATGCCAACAAGAAGGCCAAGCAGTGAAGTGAGTGATGATAAAATAATGTTTATATATTTCATAATGTTTCTCCATTAGATTGTCCGGTCAAGCCGGACAATGACATTAGATGCGTGAACCATTTATTTCTTTGTATGTTTTACTTGCGCTATCATAGATGTAACCGTCTGGAACACCAAAGAGTTCTATGTAGCCCTGTTCAATCAGCGTTTCAATATCTGTTGATTTCTTTAAGATTCCAGCTTCCTGAAGTTGACGGGCTGCAGCATCAAAGGTTTTCTTTCCAAGTGAACGGCTTGGCTGATAGTTCAATTCTTCAAGAAGGGCTGCATTAAAGTCCAGGTCACCGGCAACAAGGTCGTTTTCAATCTGAAGCTTTGCGGCTGTACGAGGTTCTGCTTCAACAAAAGCAGCTGCCTTCTGCAAGGCACGGGTAACAGCTGCAGCACCAGCAGGGTTTTCGTTGAGTAATTTGTGAGTTACAAACTGCTGACAGCAATATTCATTTACAAACTTTTCATCAATTCCTGTATCAAGAATCTTTCTAAAGCCATAAGCAAGTTCCCCTTTTGTTGCAACAGGATCATGAGCACCAATTACATCAACTGCACCATTGTTTAAGGCAATTGCAAGGTCAGAAGAAGCATAAGCTACAAACTCCACTTCATTGTTTTCCGCTGTAACACCAATGCCTACATCCATAAGCTTTCGCTTAAGATTCATAACTGAAGAGTCTGCAAGTCCTGGAACGCCAATTGTTTTTCCACGAAGGTCTGCAACAGATTTAATGTCACTGTCTGCGCGAACATAATACTTTGTACATCCAATGTGGATTCCAGAAGTAAAGGAAATTGGAAGTCCGTTTTCAATAGCCTGCAGCTGAGTTGCATAAAGACCATAACCTGCATCAACTTTTCCAGAAGCAATCATTTCTGCAAGTGTTGCTCCACCTTCAACAACTACAACGTATTCAGCCTTCTGTCCGATTTTTGCCAGTTCTTCATCAAAGAGACCAAGCTTCCAGGCTACGTGAACAGGAGCACCACAAAGGTTTCCTGTCTGATAGTTGATTCTAACAACCTTCTGCTCAGGTGTGCTGCTTGCTGCTGTTGCCTTCTTTTTTGAACAGGATGTTAATGCTCCTGTTACTGCAAATGCTGCAAGAGTTATTCCTGCAATTTTTGATAAATGTTTCATGAGTACCTCCTGTTTATATTGTTCATATAATATGAACAATAATAACTTTATTACCTACTATTATAGTATGTTATAACAAAAAAACTGTAATATGACTAATATTATTTTTCTATTTTAGTAATAGTTTTTTTCTATAATTGAATATAGAAAATACTAAATTGCGTATTCAACTTCCTGAACTTTACCTGCGTAGTTCAAGATTTCCAGAATCTTAGTTCTGTATTTTAAGAATACATCCTGTCCTCGGGCTCGTGGATGACTCAAATCAATCTTTATGATTTTTTCAACCTTAGCAGGGCGTGGTGACATTACAACAACATAATCGCTAAGGTAAACTGCTTCGTCTACATCGTGGGTAACCATAACCATTGTAGTGTTATGCTCTTTCCACAGGCGGATAATTTCATCCTGCATTGTCATACGGGTAAAGGCATCCAGGGCACCGAGCGGTTCATCGAGTAAGAGGATTTTGGGATGCCCTACGAGTGCACGTGCAAGACTGGCCCTCTGATTCATTCCGCCCGAAAGTTGATGAGGATAAGATTTTTCAAAGCCTTCAAGGCCTACCATTTTTATAAAGTTATCTACATCAGCCTTGCGTTCCTTGTAAATGTGGCGGGCACGAAGTCCAAAAGCAATGTTGTCTCGGATTGACAGCCAGGGAAAAAGATTTGCCTGCTGAAAAGCAAAGCCGCGGTCGCTGCCTGGTTTTGTGATTTTTGTGCCGTCAACTGAAACTTCTCCAGAGGTTGGAGTTTCGAGGCCTGCAATACAGCGGAGCAGGGTGGTCTTTCCACAGCCGGATGGACCAATCAGAGAAACAAAGCTTCCTGCTGGAATTGTAAAATCAACTCCGTTAAGGGCCGTAACTTCTTCAGCCTCTCCCTGATTAAAGATTTTTGTTATATTCGATAATTTAATTTCTCCAGACATAATATTCTCCTTGCATTACCACTTTATTAATCCTTTCTGCCAGCCCAAGAGTTTTTGTCTAACCTTAAAGAGGGCAGTGATAATCACTGTACAGAAAACTGCAATCATTATCAGACCGGCATAAACTCCGCTGTAAAGCATCATGGCTTTCTGGTAACTGATGTACCAGCCGATTCCATATTTTGCACCGAACATTTCGGCGGTCATAAGGGCAATAAAGGCGGCACAGATTCCGTTGAAGGTTCCCTGGAAAATATTTGGAAGGGCGGCTGGAACTGCAATTCGGAAGACTTGAAAAAAGGTTCTTGCGCCCAGTGTTTTTCCGACTTCAAAATATACCTTGCTGGTGTTCTGAATGCCAGAACTTGTCATCAGCTGAACCGGGAACCAGACTGCCAGTGCTATAATAAATACACTTGCTCCAAAAGGTGTTGGAAAGGTTGTAAGTACCAGTGGAATCCAGGCTGTGGCCGGAATTGGTCCTATCAGTTTGATGTAGGGATTAATCCAGTAATAAACCTTTTTTGAAAAGCCCAGGAAGACACCGGTTATAAAACCAAACAGAACGCCCCAGAAAACTCCGAGCAAAAGAAGGCGGAAAGAATACCAGATACATTTTCCAAGCAGGGCTGTCTGTTCTACAAAAACTGCGAGTATGTTGTCGTAGCTTGGAAAAAAGATTACCGGCAACAGGGCAAACTTTGCAGTTATTAAATTGATAACAATTACAAGTCCTGCGGTTCCAAAAAGGAAGGGGCCTTTGACTTCTAGTACAGTACGGATTTTTTTTATGAAAAAAGAAAGAGCAAAAAACAGTACAGCTACTCCAAGAAGAATAAGTAAAAGTATGTTGTAATAAGAAGTTTTTGCTACAGGATGCAGACTGCTGTTTGGAATTATGTTGTGAATTGCTAGTGCGGCCAAAAGTCCAAGAATAGGAAATGCCCTGAAAAGAAGTGATTTAAGTGTATTTTTTATTGTATCAGTATTTGCCATCTATATCCTCATGTATAACCTAGTATTACACTAGGTTATACATTCTTTTAGAACTTAATACAAATATAATTTTTTTATAAGAGGTATAGGAAAAACCTATAGCTCTTGATAAAGATTTTATATAAGATAGCTGTAACTAACACGTGAAACCCGCAATATGCAGGATGCGGCGAATTACATCAATGTAAGTTAAACTGATGTTATCCATGCGGGTAACTTTTTTTGTGATGTAGCCTAGTTCAAAACTATGACTGATTTTTTCATCAAGATTTTGAAGTGGAATTAAAAGAAAGTCTTCTGTGGATTCGTTACTGTCTTCTCCGAAAACTCCGGATAAAAAGGTGTAGCCGTTTAAGGTTTGCAAAAGATTAAGCTCGGTCGCACGGTCTGCAACGGTAATTGCCTTGTCCAACCCAAAACGGGAAATTACTTCCTCTGAGAAAAAAGATTTAACATCATCTGTATCAAAGGTAACAAAATGATAGTCAGAAAGCTCGTTTAGTGAAAGACTTTCTTTTTTTGCAAGAGGATGATTTTTATGCAGGTAAACAAAGGCATTACATTCTGTAAGATGATGGAACTCAAGGTTATTTGTCCTTAAAGTTTTTTGAATTGTTTCACGGTTTGAATCACTCAAATACAAAATACCAAGTTCGCTTTTTCCAAGGGCAACATCTGCAATAACTCCAGCTGCTTTTTTTTCACGAAAGGCAAAATCATAAGATTCTCGGGTGAACTGCTTTACGATTTCCACAAAAGCTGTGCGGGCAAAGGCATAGTAAAGAGTAGAGACAGAAAAAGTCTTTTTACCGCTTGCTGAATATTTTTTGATGAGGTTTTCGTATTGCTTGTATAGCTCACGAGCATCCCGGATAAAATCAGCACCTCTTTCAGTTGCCTTTACTCCGCGCGAGGTTCTGTGAAAAACTTCAAAACCAAGTTCGCTTTCTGCATCGTGAACAGAACTTGTAAGAGAGGGCTGGGAGACAAAAAGTTTTTCCG
>JAEEGJ010022368.1_pt1 | contig 13439 bp, 9 predicted proteins | sample 8958761 | NCBI WGS metagenome assembly JAEEGJ01 (sample SAMN16246546, study PRJNA631951) | gut metagenome | biome: gut microbiome; feature: rumen; material: RS-attached | host: Bos | place: Iran: Karaj | collected 2018-10
CTGTTGATTAAAGCAACGGTCGGAATAAAAGATAAGAGCGCTGAAGCAGCTTTGTCTGTTCTCGATGAAGTGTTGTCCGATGAGGGCAGGGAAGCACTTCTTAAGGGCCGCTTTGTAAGTCACGGAACCGGTCTGTTTAAGATGACTTTTGAGGAAAAACTGTTTAAGGGTCTGAAGGTCGTTAAGACCGGGCTTTATGTCGGTGACATTAAGCCTCTGAAGTCGGGAAAGAAGGTTTTCGAGCCTTCGAACAGCATCGCTCTTGCACTGTCGAGATCAGCTATCAGAGAAGATTCGTATCTCGGATTAAGAAGAGACGATGACCGACTCGCAAAATACTTAAGAGGCGAGACCATATCCGTAACTCCCGAAGACGGACTAAAATCTTCAGGATCGATCATTGTCGGTATCGGTGATTTCCCGTTAGGCTTTGCAAAGATCAACGGACAGACAGCGAAAAATATGTATCCCAAGGCATGGAGGCTTATATGACAAAAGAACTCAAACTCATTCTTGCAACATCTAACAAGGACAAGGCAAGAGAGATAGCAGAGATATTAAGTGACACACCTTTTGTGGTCACGACCATGAAGGAAGAGGGTTACGATCCTGACATCGTTGAAGACGGCAAGACATTCGAAGAGAATGCTCTTATCAAGGCCAGAACAGTTCATGCACTTGCAGAAGGCGCATATGTCATGGCTGATGATTCAGGCCTTTGCATCGATGCGTTAGACGGCGCACCGGGAATCTATTCCGCAAGATTCTGCGGCGAGAATTCCACATATCCCGAGAAGTTTGCAAAGATCTTCGAGATGCTCAAGGACGTTCCTGAGGAGAAGAGAACAGCAAAGTTCGTATGCAGCATCGCTGTCGTAAGACCTGACGGTTCTGAATTTACCGTAAGGGGAGAAATCTGCGGTGTTCTGCATGAGAAGCCCATGGGTGACGGCGGATTCGGCTACGATCCTATCTTCTATGTTCCTGAATTCGGCATGACAACAGCCCAGATGACCAAGGAACAGAAGAATTCCATCAGCCACAGGGGCAAGGCTTCCAGGGCGATGGCTGATATATTGAGATCGGAGATCTGATAAGCTTTTTTGAACTGACGCTGAAGACTTATATTTGCACATAAAGGAGCAGGAAAATGGAAAATGTAAGTGTAGATCTGAAACGCCACGGGTTTATTTCTGTTATATGTAAAACACTTGGTATCATTTCTGCCATTGTTTTCGTTCTGGCTGCATTCCCGAAGAAACTATCTGCTGATGTTACATTGAAGGACTCCGGAGAAAGAGATGATTACAGATATGAGTTCTATTCTGATGGCGAACTGAAACTTTACGGTAAGTTTACTGAGCCTAAGGATATTTACGATCTGTTTCTTGATCTGGATTTCCAATTAAAGCATATAAATAATATAACTATTGATCTTACCGGTTATGACGGTAACGGAAGAATAAGATTGCGTGGCGGAATCAATAATACTGAGCGTATTGCTTTTATAAATGCCGTCGATTGCGCCAGCATCGATATCTTTATTTCCAATCAACAAACAAATGAGCTGATCCTGCCTGAAGGTGTTGATATAGAATATTTACAGTTGTATGAGGTATATGGAATTGATTCTCTTGATTTCCTTTCAGGTTATAAGATAGATGAATTGAACATCGGCAAATGCACAGATCTGAAGTCATTTGACGGTCTTTCGAAATGCTCGGTTTATGATCTCCGTTTACATCAAATGAAGTTTACAAACTTAGATATGTCTGGATGTGATGCAACAATTGTAAGGCTCTCAAATCTAAACTATCTTTCTGACCTGGTATTACCTGATACTGCTGCAGAAGTTTATATCGATAGTATTTATGTTACAGAACTTAATCTGCCGGATAACTGTGAGACAGCAGATATTTATTGGTGTAACACGCTCGAAAAGATAACGATCCCTTCAAGCTTTAAATATGTGAATTGTGGCATGGGCAAGAATCAGACTCAACGCATCTTCCGTTATTGTGAAAAACTAACGGATGTTTACTATAAAGGTTCCAGAGCGGATTTTAATGACATTGAGGTCAATCATATGTACAGCGACTCCGGCAGCCCTACGGGTTTTGTATATGTTACTTCTATGGATACGATGGATAAAGTTTTGCCTGATGGTGTTAAGGTTCACTTTTTCAGCGGTTCCGGCAAGGGCTGGTTCGAGGATAAAAAAGATAACTGGTATTACCTGGATGACAATTTGATGCCGGTTACAGGATGGCAGAAGATCAACGGAAAATGGTTTTTCTTTGATGATGACGGCATTATGAAGACCGGTTGGATGAAGAGCGGAAATGACTGGTATCACTTTGACGATAACGGTCATATGAGTACCCAATGGGAAAGAGTTGAAGGTGACTGGTACTACTTCGGAGAGAGCGGCATCATGAGGACCGGCTGGCAGTATATAAGTAACGCCTGGTATTTCTTTGGCAGCGACGGAGCCATGCGTAAAGGCTGGCAGTACATCGGAAACATGTATTATTACTTTAAGTCAAACGGCTCTATGGCAGCCAACGAGTACTGTGAAGGATATTGGTTAGGCTCAGATGGTGCGTGGACATACAGACATAAAGCAACCTGGAGAAGGAATTCCAAGGGATGGTGGTATGGAGATGAGACAGGCTGGTATGCTAGGAACGAGACAATGAAGATAGACGGAAAGGACTATAACTTCAATGCTGAAGGTTATTGTACGAATCCGTAAGATCTTGTTTTCGGGTTATAACCAATTAAATGAGTGTCCTATGTGAAATATCACATAGGACATTATTTTTGTTAAGATTCGGTTTGATAGTTCATGCTGATTTGTCATATGTTCATTACTAAGATATAATCTCACCAATTTTAATATGGAAGAAAGAGGTGGCTGAATGCTGAGTGATAAAATCAGACAGATAGCATGTAAGACGTTGATAGGTGTTTTTGCTGCAGCAACATGCTTTTCACTGTTGTCAAATCTGCCCGGCGCAAAAACGGTTGTTAATGCTGACGGCGGAGTCCAGATCAATGAGACTAATTTCCCGGATGAAGTTTTTAGAAATGAATATGTGCTTAAATATTATGACGTTATTCATGATGGATATTTATCTGAAGGTGAAATTCTAGCAGTAAAAAGCATCGAGATATACAGCCATAACAAAAATAAATTAGTATCTGATTTAACGGGCATTGAATATTTTACTTCACTGACAAGTCTGAAGTGCTATAGCAAACAGCTAACAAGTCTTGATCTGAGCAAAAACACATCATTGGAAGTGCTTCAATGTTCTGGCAACGATATAACAAGTCTTGATATTAGCAAGTGTACTAATCTAAAACAGCTTTCTTGCGGAAGCAACGATCTTACAAGTTTAAATGTTAGCAATAATACAGCGTTGGAGATTCTTGATTGCGCAAAAAACGATATTGCAAGTCTTGATGTCAGCAAGTGTGTTTTATTGAAAACCCTTGATTGCTCCTACAATGATCTAATAAGTCTTGATGTTAGCAATAATTCTGAACTGGCAGAGCTTGAGTGTGCTGTTAACGATCTTACAAGTCTAATAATTGGCACAAAAGATGCTCTCACTTTACTTAATTGTAATGTTAATCAACTTACAAATCTTGATATAAGCAATTGTACTGCCTTGAAAACAATATATTGCGGTAAAAACCAACTTGCAAAGCTTGAAATTAGCAGTTGTACTAATCTGGAATTCTTGTATTGCAACAATAATCTGATTACAGGACTCGATGTCAGCAAGTGTACCTCGTTGGCAACTCTGGATTGTTCCTGCAATCAGATTACAAGCCTTGATATTGTCAAGAATAAAGCATTGGTAGTGCTTTGGTGTTCTGAAAACCAGTTAAAGAATCTTTATGTTGACGGTAATACATTACTGGAAATTTTGGATTGCTCCGACAACCAGCTTGTATTTCTTGATGTAAGCGACTGCACTGTTTTGGAAGAACTTAAATGTCATAACAATAAAATGACAAGTCTTAATCTCAGGAATTGCACAGCACTGGAATATCTGCGTTGCTACAATAATCAGATCCCTATAATCAACATTTCGCAGAGTCCGGTTTTGGAAGAGACATATGGACCACTTGAGAATACAACTCTAAGATGGGATGGTATGCCGGATACCGCAGCATTTTATTATTCTGAAGGGGTATTGTCATTTGACCGTTCTACAGTAGTTTTAAAGTCCGGTTGGAATAAGGTTAATGGTATTTGGTACTATGTCAAAGATTATGCATGGGTCATTGGCTGGAAGAAGATTGACGGAGAATGGTATTACTTCGATGAAAATGGTGTTATGCAGACCGGCTGGTTTGAAGAAAATGGCATAAAGTACTATTTGAAAAGCTCTGGTGCTATGGCATCAGAAGAATGGGAGCTTATAGGTGGACAATGGTATTATTTCAATGCAAGTGGCGCTATGCAGACCGGCTGGGTCAAGGTTGATGGCGAATGGTACTATCTGCTGTCTTCGGGCATCATGCATACCGGTTGGTTAAAGTTGAATGGTGTATATTACTATCTGGATTCGAGAGGCGTTATGGCTCGTGATGAATACCGCGAAGGATATTATCTCAACAAAAGCGGTGGATGGGTAAATGGTCCAAGAGCAGAATGGGTGGAGGACTCTAAAGGCTGGTATTATCATAATACAAATGGTTGGTATGCTGAGAACCAGTGGCTTAAGATCGATGGCGATTGGTATTACTTTAACAATTTCGGTTATATGGCTCATGATGAATTCTGGGACGGCTACCATTTGGGTGAGGATGGAAAATGGATTTCTTCAGAAAGGTACGAATGGGTTGCAGATGCTTGGGCTTCGAAATATGTGGAAAAAACAACAGGAGAATATTTTAAAGATTGCAGCGTGAAGATCGATGGCTTTTATCGTACTTTTGATAGTGACGGTTACTACTGGTAATTGGATAATAAATTTATATTGAATAGATCCGTTTGATCAAATAAGGTTGTCATTGTGTGTGGCAACCTTATTTTTTATGGTTTCTTGGTCAACTGTAACGTCATCGTTGACTAATAACAGCTATTATTTTTAATATATAGAACAAACCCTTCATCTTTTATTGAAAACACGGACTAATCGTGCTAATATTGTCAGGCGCGTACAAATGTCCACCGTAGGAAGTATACTGATACGCGAAAATCTCGAGGAAAGGTCTTAACTTTATGCCCCAGGATAACCCTGAATATTATCTTGTCGATAAAAGAGTTCTGCCCGAAGTATTCATTAAGGTAATGGAGGTTAAGCAGCGTCTTAACACCGGTGAGTCAACATCGGTAAATGAGGCTGTAAGAAAAACCGGTCTGTCCAGAAGTGCTTACTATAAGTACAAGGATTCGGTCCTGCCGTTCTATGAGGCAGCAAGAGGCAAGAAGGTTACACTTCTTCTGTCTGTTGAGAACTTCCAGGGAATACTGTCCGAGATCATTCGAACTATCGCGGAATCACGCGCAAATATTCTGACCATTAATCAGAATATCCCGATCAACGGTCTGGCTGACATCTCAATCTCAATCGAGACAGTGTCAATGTACGGAACTGTTGACGACATTATTAATGATATCTCCAAGCTCGCAGGCGTGCGCAAGTGCATGGTATTGAGCAGGGAATAAGGAAAGGAACAACAACGAACATGGCTATCAACATCGCAATTATGGGCTTCGGTACTGTCGGATCAGGCGTTGCCGAGACGCTCGACATCAATAAGGATGTTATCGCAAAAAGAATTGGTAAAGAGGTAAAGGTAAAGTACATCCTCGACATCAGGGATTTCCCGGACAGCAGATTTGCTGATCTCGTAACACATGATGCTGACGAAGTTTTCTCCAGCGACATCAAGATCGCAGTAGAGACAATCGGAGGTGCAAGGATCGCTTACGAGTACACAAAGCGTGCACTGTCTGCAGGAATCAGCGTTGTAACATCCAATAAGGAGCTCGTATCAACACACGGTCCTGAGCTTCTTGAGATCGCACGCCAGAATAATTGCGCTTACTATTTCGAAGCTGCAGTAGGCGGCGGTATCCCGATCATCAGACCTCTTTACAAGTGTCTTGCAGCTAACAAGATCACACGTATTGCAGGTATCGTTAACGGAACAACAAACTATATCCTCTCACAGATGAAGGATGAGGGTATTGATTTTGATACGGCACTCAAGCAGGCACAGGCTAACGGTTTTGCTGAAGCAAATCCTTCAGCTGACATCGACGGCATTGACGCTCAGAGAAAGATCTCCATTCTTTCAACGATCGCTAATGACGGTGCTTACATTGCGCCTGAATCGATCTCTGCAGAAGGCATCTCAGCCATCACAACGGATGACATGGCTTTCGCTGATTCAATCGGTTGCGGAATCAAGCTCATCGCACGTTATGAGGCATCTGACAGACCGATCGTTTATGTTGCTCCCGCAATGGTTGATAAGAGCAATCTCTTGTTCAACGTTAACGGCGTGTTCAATGCGATCATGGTTGACGGTAACAGCTTAGGACAGGCTATGTTCTACGGCCAGGGCGCAGGTACGCTTCCTACTGCTTCTGCCGTATGCGGCGATATCCTGGAAGTAGCTGCTACAGACGGCAAGCCTGCTGAAGACCGTGCATGGACAAACGAGAAGGTTGAGATCACACCTTACGATGAGATCCTTACGGATATCGTTCTCAGAACATCTGATGCTTCCGCAGTTTCAGGTTATGAGACAGAAGTATTGTCTGATGAGGCGGTCATCGTTAAGAAAATCGCTCACAAGGACATCGCAGCACTTGTCAGCAAGACAGGCGCCAAGTCCTGGATGCACTATCTCAAATAAATAAGTTTCGATACTCTCGAAAGAATTATGGACAACATCAAGGTTTTTATTTGCGAAGACGAAAGCATCGTGCGTGAAGGTTTGCGCGACATGATCCCGTGGGAGAAGTACGGGTTCGAGTTCGTCGGGGATGCACCTGACGGCGAGATGGCTTTGCCGATGATCCGCAAATTAAAGCCTGATGTTCTCATTACTGATATCACCATGCCTTTTATGGACGGTCTCTCATTATCGAGGATCGTCATGAGCGAGCTCCCCAATACGAAGATAATGATCATCAGCGGATACAGCGATTTCGAGTATGCGCGTAAAGCCATTGAACTCGGCGTCGAACAGTATCTGTTAAAGCCGGTTACACGTGCTGACATGATCAAGGCGTTGGAAGGCATCAAGCAGAAGATTACTGAAGAATCCGAACAGCAGAACTACATAAGCAAGTATGAGCAGGAGTTCAAAAAGTTTGAGCGATTCTCACACCGTGCATTCTTCGAGAAACTGGTTGAAGGATCACTGTCAGTAGAAGATATCTATGAGCAGGCAAGTGAACTTCATCTGAACCTCTCTGCAAACGGTTTTAATCTCGTTATCTTTACGATAAGCGATGCAAAGCAGTCGGGTTATGCTGACAATGCCGCAAACGTAATGGAGAAGCTGTTTAACCATTTCATGCAGTATCCTGATTACATTCTCTTCAGATGTAATCTCTTATCTTATGCCGTTCTCATCAAGGGCGATTCTGATACTCTGACGCAGTTAGGTGACAGATGCGTTGACATGATCAGACAGCACTGCGAAGAAGCAGATTCTGATCTCGAATGGTATGCGGCAGTAGGTGTTCCGACAAACAGATTAAGCGGACTGTCTCGCTGTTATGCAGATGCGAACAGGGCATTTGCATACCGTCACTTATTCCCGGATAAGCATATCTTCACATCCGAACTCTTTAAGACCGAGCAGTATGCTCCGAGCCCCAAGAATCTGGATTCGCTCGACGTTACAAAGCTCGATCCGATGATCATACGCAACTTCGTCAGAACGGGTACTCTGGCCGAGGTCGGATCTTTCGCTGAGGAATATATCGCAAGTCTCGGTGACATGGAAAATACTTTCATGTTCAGATACTATCTGCTCGTCAGTATCAGAGTTAATGTTGAGCTCGCATTGAGAGATGACGGTATCGAGAATCCCGATATCAATTATGCAATGCCGACTGTTGATATGGAGATCGGTTTAGATGAAATCAGAAGCAGATTCGTTGATATCTTAACGGCTGCGATCACTCTGCGTGATGCTGAAGCTATCAAGCGCAGCAGTGACATTATCGACAGCGCTCTGCGTTACATCGACAGCCACTATACGGATGAAGAGATATCACTCGATTCCGTTGCAATCGCAAGCAATATCAGTGCTAACTATCTGTCTGCTTTGTTCAGCCAGAAGGTTGGTCTGTCATTTGTTGAGTACGTTACCAAGAAGCGTATGGACAGGGCAAAGCAGCTGCTTAAGAAGACTGACAAGAGGTCAGGCGAGATAGCTGTTGAAGTCGGTTATAAGGATCCGAGATATTTCTCGTTCGTATTCAAGAAAAAGACCGGCTGTACTCCGAGCCAGTACCGTAACGGAGAGTCCGGAGAAGAATGACGAAGCACCGAGATCCGTTTAAAGCTGATTCGATCCGGAGCAAGATGTCTCGTCTGCTCATGCAGATGTTTATTCCTATCATGTTTATCTTTACGATCATCATCGCAATGGTGCTGACACGTAATATCATGTTCGCATCCGTTAACGGTAATATTGCGGATGCATCCAGATTTAACCGTGAGTTCAAGGAAGAAGTAGATCTCGAGATGTATCTGTACGTTACCGGTTATAACGATGAGATACCGTGGGAAGACGTTAACTCCGCACGTGCGCTTGCTGAGAATCTGCTCGAAAGAACGCGCAATGACGACAGCCGTAAGGCCATGAAAAACGTTCTTATCCTCTGCGATAACTTAAGTGAATACATGAAGCAGATCGAGGAGACCGAGCAGTACGATGAACAGATGAAACAGTGGGAAAACAACATCTGCGGCATCACACAGCTCATCGAGGATAACTTCTATTCATACCTTTATCACGAAGCAGGAGAACTCGCGAGCATTCAGAAACAGATAGATGCATGGCTCATTGCGGAGATTGCGTTCGTTATCCTTGTAATCGTTGTAGTAACACCGATCGTTTCCAAGAGAGCATTCACGCTGAGCAGAAGTATTACTGATCCGATCATCGAGATGAACAGCCGTGTTGAGGCAATCGGTGACGGTGACTTGAGTGCGCATACACCTGTTAAGACAGACGACAGAAACCTGGCATTGCTCTCGCTCGGTATTGAAGACATGGCTGAGAGATTAAGCAAGCAGATCGAGCTTAACCGTCAGGAGCAGATCCATTTAAGAGAGACTGAGCTCTCGCTCATTCAGGCACAGATAAATCCTCACTTTTTGTATAACACTCTCGATGCAATCGTATGGCTTATCGAGAGCGGAAAGAACGATCAGGCTGAGATGATGGTAACGAGCCTGTCGCAGTATTTCCGTTCGTTCTTAAGTGACGGTAAGGAGATCGTTACCATTGCAGAGGAAACAAACCATATCAGAAGTTATCTTGAGATCCAGCAGGTCCGTTACCGCGACATCATGGAATACGAGATCAACGTTGATGAAGACATTGAAGATTATAAGCTTCCCAAACTCACACTGCAGCCTCTTGTAGAGAACGCTATCTATCACGGCCTTAAGCCTAAGAGAGGTAAGGGTAAGATCACCGTTACGGGTAAGACTGACGGTGATAAGATCGTTCTCAAGGTTCAGGATACGGGCGCGGGAATGGACGAGGAAAAACTTCAGGATCTTGTTACAAAGATCCATAATGAGGATACGACAAGCTTCGGTCTTGTGGCCGCATATAAGCGCTTGAAACTCCTCTACGGTGAAGAATTCAAATTCGACATCGTAAGCAAGGCAGACAGCGGAACATCCATCAAGATCAGTATTCCGAGAAAGGCAGACATTGATAATGAAACGATTCTTTAGTCTTTTGTTGTGCATGGCTCTCGCCATTAATATTGCCGGCTGTTTCGGTAAGCCTGAGCAGCCTGCTGATAAGGATCTCTATGTTATCGGATTCTCCCAGGTAGGAGCTGAATCTGACTGGAGAATTGCCAATACAAAATCAATGGTTGAGACCTTTACGGAGGATAAGGGCTATGAGCTTCGCATGGAGAATGCAATGCAGAGACAGGATAACCAGTTTGCTGCTGTACGTACATTTATCCTCGAAGGTGTTGACTGCATAATCATCGCACCTACTGTAGAAGACGGTTGGGATGCGGTTCTTACCGAAATCAAAAATGCAGGAATCCCCGTAATAATCATGGACAGATCCGTATCAGTCAGCGATAAGGAACTCTATCTCACAAACATCGGTTCTGACTTTTTGGGTCAGGGCAACATGGCCGTTGAGTGGCTCGAGAAAGAAACATCATCCAAGCCTGCTGATGAGAACCTGAGAATCCTTCATCTCCAGGGAACATACGGTGCAACTGCTCAGCTTTTGAGAACCAAGGCTTTGGAAGTTGCAGTTGCAAAGCATTCCGATTGGGAATTTGCAGGTCAGTTATATGGTGACTTTACAGAAGCAAAAGCGTATGAGGTCGTAACTGATTTCCTTAGAAAAGACAAAGATATCGATGTCATCTACAGTGAGAACGACAACATGACTTACGGCGCGATGCGTGCACTTGATGATGCAGGCATTACTTACGGCGAGAACGGACAGGTAAAGATCATTTCTTTCGATGCTACGAAGAGAGCTTTACAGTACTGCATGGACGGACAGATCAACCTCTGCGTTGAATGTAATCCTCTGCATGGTCCGGGAGTAGAAGAACTCATCAACAAGTACCGTAACGGTGAAGACATCCCCAAGCATGTTTATGTAGATGAATCCATTTTCACGTCCAAGGATCTCACACAGGAATTTATCGATTCGAGAGTATATTAACCGCTGTTTCTCACATGCAGTTTCCAGGTTAAGGGTTCAGGTTTGTAACTCTTGTGATCTATTGCTGCGATAACTGTTTTTACAATCGTGTTTACCAGATCTTTTTCGCTGTGGCCGAGTGATGTAATGCTCGCTTTTGCAGAAGAACTGTAATTATTCTCACAGCTTAATACAGCGAGATCTTTTGGCACATTGATTCCTCTGTTTTCAATGATGCGTATCAGTCTGTATGCGACTTCATCGTTATGGCAGACAATTGCAGTGCAGTCCTGTTCGGTCTCGTCGATAACGGTTTTCAGAAATTCATCATTACCCATGATCATTTTCTTTCTGTCACGTCCGGTGAAGAGGAATGTGTTGTGTTCATCAAACTCCATGCCGAACTGCCTGCATGCTTCGATATAACCTTTATAACGTGACAGGCCGCGTGTGCTGTCACAGCGGAATACACAGCTGAGCTTTTTGTGTCCGCGTTCTCTTAAATGAGATATGAGTTTCATGGCTCCGTCAGTATCGTTTTCCCTGATGCATATAGCGTCTGTGGGAACCGGATATGCAGAGTACAGATAGACTACAGGAATTCCTTTCGCGCTGATCTCTTCCAATACCGCGATGTTCGGACTGGGGATAATGTTTGATGACGGTTCAATGATCACAGCAGCAGGGAAGAGTCCCAATACTTCTGTAAGTATTTCTTTTTCTTTTGTAAAAGAAAACTCTGAACTATAACATTTGAAATTGAGTTTATGACTCTTAAGAGAATCCGTTAACTGTGAGATCAATTCGGGATTGGAATTCTCGAATTTATCTCCGGTGATGAATACGACTGTATCATGAAGTCTGGAATCATCATCTGCGATATAAGATCCGCTGCCGCGTTTTTTTACAATAAGGCCTTTGTCAGTCAGTACCTTGAGTGCTGCTCTTATTGTCTGGCGGCTGCATGAATACTCATCGCAGAAGGCTTCTTCAGTAGGGAGCTTAACAATACCGTCAGCACGCATGCGGCGGAGTTCAGATTCGATCTCATACGCGATCTGAATGTATTTGTCAGCCATATAATACCCCTGATGATTTTTCTTCCCTAAGAAAATTATATGTAATAGGGCATGCGAACTTCATATCCGATAGATGCAGAAATCTTTAGATTGGAGAGCATCAAAAAATCGTCGGGCGATTATTTTATCGGCTTTTTGACCTCAAGTTGAAATTTTTATGTTGTGTACTTTGGGTGTTCTGACAATTTGTTATATGAGCTCATCAGAATGCTGTATTGCCGGTCTGAAAATATCCGACAAGTTTTCAAAAGAAAACAAACAAAAATCTCATCTCGAAAGTAAAAGCGTCAAATTTGTACGCTTGTTTCGTAAATGTTCGAAATTTGTATTTAGGCAAAATTACCATTCAACAAACCCCATATGAGATTCGTGGAAGCGTGAACTGAAGAATGGTTAAGTGTAGCCAGAGCACAGGAAACGCCTGATGTTCGAACATTATCATTATGAGAAATGAGGTAAGAAGCATGAAAAAATTCATGAAGACTTTGATGGCTGGTGCTCTCACAGTTTCTATGACTATGGGCGTAGCAGCATGCAGCGGCGGATCAACCGGCAGCACAACAGCAGCAGCTACACAGGGCGCTACAGAGGGAACAACAGCAGCTCAGACAGAAGCACCTGCAGCAGGCGGTGAGGACGATGGTTTGATCAAGGTTGGTATCATCAACAACGATCCTAACGAGTCAGGTTACCGTACAGCTAACGACAGAGACATGAAGGCTACATTTACAGAAGAGAATGGTTATGAAGCTTCTTTCTACTACAGCCTTAAGAACGAAGATCAGATCGCAGCAGCTCAGAAGTTCATCCAGGACGAAGTTGACTATCTCCTGATCTCAGCAGCTGGTACATCAGGTTGGGACGGCGTTCTCGAGCAGGCTCAGAAGGCAGGCATCTCAGTAATCCTCTTCGACAGAACAATCGACGCAGATCCGAGCCTCTATGAAGCATCAATCGTTTCAGACATGGCTAGAGAAGGTCAGCAGGCAGTTGACTGGCTCGCATCACAGAACCTCTCTGAATACAAGATCGTTCACATTCAGGGCGTTATGGGTTCATCCGCTCAGATCGGCCGTTCAGGCGCTTTGGATACAAAGGTAGCTGCAGAGGCTAACTGGAGCATCGTTACACAGCAGACAGCAGACTGGTCAGAAGAGACAGCTCAGCAGATCGTTCAGTCCGTTATCGATTCAGGCGAGACATTCAACGTAATCTATGCAGAGAATGACAACATGGCTAAGGGCGCAGTTGCAGCTCTTGATAAGGCTAACATTTCTCACGGTGTAGGCAAGGACGTTATCGTTATCGGTTTCGACTGCAACACATGGGCACTTCAGGAACTCCTCGCTGGTAACTGGAACTATGACGGCCAGTGCAATCCTTTCCAGGCTTCCTACATTGACGACATCATCAAGAATGGCGTTAAGGAGAAGGTAGTCATCATGGAAG
>JAEEGJ010022374.1_pt1 | contig 13437 bp, 10 predicted proteins | sample 8958761 | NCBI WGS metagenome assembly JAEEGJ01 (sample SAMN16246546, study PRJNA631951) | gut metagenome | biome: gut microbiome; feature: rumen; material: RS-attached | host: Bos | place: Iran: Karaj | collected 2018-10
CTCAGAAACAGTTGTCTGAAGCAAATGTCATTGAGCTTTTGAAGGAAGGCAAGACCGGTACAATCCGTGGCTTTAAGAATAAGGACAAGAAATCTTTTGACGCTTGCCTTGTTCTGAAGAAGAATGAAGAGGGCAAAGCTGAGATTTCTTTTGATTTTGAGAACGTCGAAGCCAAGACAGTCAAGGGTGTTGTCTGTCCTGTTTGTGGAGGCGAGATTGTAAAAACAAGCTTCGGCTATGGGTGTAAAAACTATAGTAAGGATGACCCTGAGCACAGCTGCAAGTTCAACATCGGACAGATAGCCGGGAAGAAGCTCAATGACTCTCAGGTCAAGGAGCTGCTTACTAACGGGATTACAGGAGTTATCAGCGGATTTAAGAGTAAGGCCGGAAAGCCCTTCGAGGCGAAGCTTGGGCTCAGCAAGGGCGAGGACGGAAAGGCCACCGGCATAAGCTTTGTTTTCGAAAACGAGGACGAGGTTCTTGAGGGCGTTGTGTGTCCTAAGTGCGGTAAGCCCGTCATCAAGGGGCACTGGGGCTACAAGTGCGAAGGCAACAAGAAAGGCGAAGAGGGCGCCTGCGACTTCTTTATCGGAAAAGTTGCAGGGCTTGAGCTTTCAAAGGAAGATGTGATAAAGCTCCTGACTGACAAGATTACAGATAAGATAGGGGGCTTTACCAGCAAAACCGGTAACAGTTTCGAAGCTAAGCTGGCTTTTGACGAGAACTATAAGGTGGTATTTAAATTTGATCAATGAGATCAACCATTTTAGCAAGGGGGCTGTCGCTTTAGATGATTAAATCATCTGGGCGAAGCCCTTTTTTAGATATTGGTTGACTCCCTGTAAAGAAGATCGGTCTCTGTATAAGTGATGCGATAGTTCAGATCAGGCTGATCTATTCGTGATATGACCATATTAGCAGCGGAATATCCGATTATCTGGCTGTGGATATGGCTGGTCGAAAGGGATGGAGTCATTATTTTTGATTCCGGTGAATCGTCAAAGCCAAACAGCTTTATATCCTTGGGGCATTCTACCCCGAGCTTTCTAAGACCATACAAAAGATCTATTGCGACAAAGTCATTAGCACAAATGAACATTTCCGGAAGTTCGTCCATTTTTTCCAGGGCTTTATATAAGTATTCTTTGTAGTCGGCATCGTGAGGGTGAACCTCTGAAAGACAGTATTTGTCTTCAAACTTAAGATTGTTGATATACATGGCTTCTCTGAAGGCCATAAAGCGTTCGTAAAAGGAACGGCAGTGGGTAACCTGTCCTACAAAGCCTATCTTTGTGATGCCTTTTTTGCTCATGGTGTTTACTACGCTGTATATGCTGGAAAAGTTATCCATCAAAAGAATGTCGGCGTTAAGTGGCATCCAGTAACTGGCAACCGGGGCATCTATCATAAGAACTGGAAGCCCAAGATTACAGATCATCTCACAGTAAGGCTGGTTAAACATTTCTATACATACGATGGCTTTTGTGTTATCAGGCCTGTAGGAGAGGGGAAGACTAAGGTTTTCTATATTGTTAGTGTCCACTCTGTGCATTGTCAGACTGTAACCCAAAAGGGAAATCTCGTGCTGGAACTTGTCAAGCATGGTAGAAGCAAAATGGGAATTATTTAGAAAGTTTCCGGTGAAAAGAGCTATTTCACCTGTGGCTTTATTTCTTTTAAAGGAAGGATTCTTGATATCTGCGATGGAATTGGCATATGAGAACTGTTTATATCCCATCTCCAGTGCCTTTTCCAAAACCTTCTGCCTGGTTGATTCGGCAAGTACACCGGTATTATTCATTGCTTTGGATACTGTATTTCTGGATACTCCCAGAGCGTCTGCTATATCCTGAAGAGTAACTTTGTTGGCCATATATATTCTCCATTATTTATGAAAATATGTAGGTGCATAAGTGTTACGTTTGCACTATGTTCATTATAAAATGTAAAAGTTGAGGTGTCAAACGTAAATTAAAATGTTACAAATGTAAAAAAATATGTTGACACAGGATTATATATGTGTTACATTTTACATACGCAAAGGAAATGTTACAAATGTAAAACATGGAGGAGCTAGTATGAATGCTAAAGCAAAGGATAACAGGCTTCATAACACGCTTATATATATCAAGCAGCACTGGCAGCTGTATGTGTTCTTTTTAGGGCCGGCACTTATCCTTACCATAATATTTAAGTACCTTCCCATGGGAGGAATCCTGATCGCATTCCAGAAGTACAACCCATTCAAGGGAATACTTGGAAGTGAGTGGGTAGGACTTAAGTACTTCAAACAGTTCTTGTCATCGCCGGACTTTCTTCAGTATCTGGCTAACACATTGAAACTGAGTGTGTACGGACTGCTGTGGGGATTCCCGATGCCAATAATCCTGGCACTTCTTCTCAACAGAATCGCAAGCAGCAAGATAAAGCAGAAAATACAGCTTGTTTTGTATATGCCTAACTTCATATCAGTAATAGTTCTTTGTGGTATGGTAAGAATTCTGCTTTCAGTTACAGGACCTTTAAATTTGCTCCTTGGAACAAGCATAAATTTCCTTACTATTCCGGAAGCCTTCAGACCGATCTACATCATAAGCGGTATCTGGCAGGGAGCCGGGTGGGCATCCATCATGTACACTGCAGCGCTTTCCAATGCAAGTAAAGAGCTGAAAGAGGCTGCCCAGATTGACGGAGCGAACATCTGGCAACAGATAAAGGCAGTTGAGTGGCCGGCCATCAAGGATATGGTTGTTATCCAGTTCATCCTTCAGGCAGGAAACATCATGAGCATTGGCTTTGAAAAGGCTTATGCGCTTCAGTCAGATATGAACCTTGCATCATCCGAGATCATAGCAACTTACGTATATAAGAAGGGTCTTTTGAATGGTGACTACAGTTATTCCACTGCGGTTGGTCTTTTCAATACTATCATCAACATAATACTGCTGATAGCAGTTAACAAAGTCGTAGAAAAGCTTAACGACGGTCAGGGATTATAAGGGGGAGCGAAATGGAAAAGGCACTAACTTTTAAGAAAAGTGAATTTGCAAGAGCCTCCGTGGGGGATAAGATTTTCCTCCTGACCGGATATGTGCTTCTTGGATTGTTTGTGGCAGCGATAATCGGGCCGGTTGTTTACATCATTGTAGCTTCATTTATGGATCCGATAACACTGCAGAATAAAGGAATCGTTTTTGACTTCAGCAAATGGACGCTTACAGCATACGAAAGAGTAATGACCAATTCTCAGATATGGATCGGCTTTGGAAATGCTGTCCTTTACTCGGTTTTATTTAGCGGATTGTCAGTATTTATCACGCTTTTGTGCGCTTATCCCATGTCCAGGGATGATTTTAAGGGAAAAAAGATATTCAACACTATCTTCATCATTACCATGTTTTTCGGTGGTGGTCTTATCCCTACATACCTTCTTATCAGTAACATGGGACTTCTGGACAGCATGTGGGCAGTAATCCTTCCGAATGCCTTCAGTGTGTGGAACATGATAATTGCAAGAACCTATTACAAGGGAATTCCTAATGAACTCAGAGAAGCGGCTGATGTTGACGGAGCAAATGAGCTGGTATTCTTCTTCAGGATTTTGCTTCCTGTATGTACACCACTTATTGCAGTTCTGGTTCTCTGGCAGTTTGTCGGAATGTGGAACAGCTATTTTGACGCAATGATCTATCTGAATTCAGCATATAAGCAGCCACTTCAGCTGGTACTCAGAGCCATTCTAATTCAGAATGAGCCTGATCCGGGAATGATAGCAGATATGCAGAGTACTGCTCAGAGGGCTCAGCTTGCTGAACTTTTGAAATATGCAACTATTATTATTTCGAGTTTACCGTTAATTGTGATGTATCCATTTTTCCAGAAATACTTTGATTCCGGAATTATGGTTGGATCTGTAAAAGGTTAAGAAAAGGAGAGGAAAATGAAAAAGACAACAAAGAAGTTAATGGCAACAGCGCTTGCCCTGGCAATGTCAGCAGGCGCGCTCATGGGGTGTGGGAATGCGTCCGCAGGAAGTAGCAGTGCAGCATCTGTTTCTACAGATGATCTGAGCTTCCCACTGAAGGAAAAGGTTACTATCACCGGAACAACCAATTATCCATCCGGTACAGAATCAGAACCAAACAACAGAACAATCTTTAAGAGACTTGAGGAAGCTACAAATGTACACGTAGAGTGGACAGCCATTTCAAGCGATCAGTGGGGAGACAAGATCCAGTTGAACATGGCTAACAAGAACACTCTTACAGATTTCGTATTCAACGCAGGATTCGGCAATTCAGATCTTATCAGATATGCTGACCAGGGTGTGATCATTCCTGTTGAGGAATACATTGATAACAATATGCCTAACCTTAAAGCTGTATTTGATAAATATCCTGAGTACCGCACAATGTGTACTGATTCAGAGGGACACATCTGGGCTCTTCCATGGATTGAGCAGCTTGGTGCTAACAAGACAGCTATCCAGACAGTAGGCAACAACTTTACTTATATCAACAAAAAATGGCTTGATTTCCTTGGGCTTTCAATCCCTACAACAGTTGATGAGTTTGAGGAAGTTTTAAAGGCTTTCAAGGAGCATGCTCCTGAACTTCAGGCTGAATTTGGTATAGAGGGTGACATTATCCCTATGTCCTGCATCATGAATGACCAGGATCCCAGTCTTCTTATCAATGGGTTTGGTGAGGGATACGGTGACAATGATCTCGGACAGCACATTGCAGTAACTGATGACAAGAAGGTTATCTGCACAGCTACACAGGAAGGATTTAAGAAGGGCTTCCAGTGGCTCCACAAGCTCTATGAGGAAGGCCTCATAGATCCTGAGTGCTTTACACAGGACTGGTCTACATATGTAGCAAAGGGAAAATCCCACAGGTACGGCGTATGCTTCACATGGGACGTTGCTAATATCGACAATCTTGAAGACTTCGTTCCTCTTGCAGCACTCAAGGCTGATACCAGGAACGTTACACCTATGAACAGCTCTTTTACATCAGGCTTTGATCGTGGCAGATGTGTTGTAACTGCAAAATGTGAGAATCCTGCACTTGTATGTGCATGGCTTGATCAGATGTACGATCCATTCCAGTCACCTCAGAATAACTGGGGAACATACGGAGAGGATGATGAGTTTGATATCTTCGAGCTTTCAACCAATGCAAATGGCGATAAGATGCTTAAGCACGCTCCTCTTGGAGAAGCTTCACCTGTAGAAGTACGTGAGGCAGAGTGTGTTGGTGGACCACTTGCAATCCTTGATGAGTACTACGGTGTTTATGTTACATGCCCTGATGATGCACAGTATCGTCTTGACTGGATCAAGGAGTACTACACAGATGATATGAACTGTGAGTACGTATATCCTAACGTATTCATGGAGGCTGAGGATACAGAAAAGCTTACATCTATTCAGCAGGATCTTATCAGCTACATCAATTCAAGCAGAAGTAAGTTCGTTATGGATGGTCTTACAGATGCAGACTGGGATGCATACATCAATCAGGTTAACGGATATGGTCTCGATGAATATCTCGAAATCTATCAGAAGTACTTTGATGAGTTCTACAAGTAATTGATAGGACTTATTTGAAAAGAGTTTAAGGAGATGGGGAGGAGATGATCCTCCCCATTTATAAAAAATGAGAAGATTTACGATCATAACGATGGGAAAAAGCATTGTCAAACCGCATTTATTCTGCCGTGGGAGGCACCTGGGGAATGAGAATGACGGGGGCTGAAGCTGACAATATTTGTATATACGGTAAGTGAGGAAAGACATGAACGACAAGTTATTAAAAGCACGTGAATATGAGTGTAAAAAGGAGAAGACTATCGGCGAGGAGCTTCGACCTCTTTTCCATCTTACGCCCAGATGCGGATGGATGAACGATCCCAACGGATTCAGTATTTATAAGGACAGATATCATCTCTTTTACCAGTATTATCCCTATGGTACTGCCTGGGGGCCAATGCACTGGGGACATGTGGAAAGTGATGATCTGATCTCTTGGAAATATCTTCCGGTCATCATGGCACCGGAGACAGAATACGATAAAAATGGCTGTTTTTCAGGAAGTGCGATTGAAACAGAGGATGGAAAGCATCTGATCTTATACACAGGAGTTCTTCAGAAGCAGGACGAGAACGGAGACTTCTATGATGTTCAGACCCAGTGTGTGGCTGTGGGAGATGGAGTTGACTACGAAAAGTACGAGATGAATCCTGTTATCACAGGGGATGATCTCCCGGAAGGCGCAGGGAAAAGAGATTTCAGAGACCCCAAGATCTGGAGGGAGAACGGAAAGTACTATCTTGTTGTCGGAAATAAGACTGTGGACGGAGATGGTCAGCTTTTGCAGTATTCAAGCGAGGATGGCTATAACTGGAAATACGAAAAGGTTCTGATAAAGAACAACAACAGATTTGGTGTTATGTGGGAATGCCCTGATTATTTCGCACTGGACGGAAAGCAGGTCCTTCTCACCAGTCCTCAGGATATGCTTCCGGAGGAGCTGGAATTCCACAACGGTAACGGCACTTTATGCGTAATTGGAAGTGTCAACAGTGAAGGGGATTTCTGCGAGGAAAACTGCCAGGCAGTGGACTATGGAATAGACTTCTATGCACCTCAGACCATTCTGACAAAGGATGGCAGGAGAGTCATGATAGGCTGGCTCCAGAACTGGGATACCGTTGGCATAAGACGTGACGATTTTCCCTGGTTTGGCCAGATGAGCTTCCCAAGAGAGATATCAGTCAGAAACGGAAAGCTCATACAAAAGCCGATCCGTGAAATTGAGAACTATTATGGCAAAAGAGTCAGCAGACAGAATGTCCTTATCTCCGATAACTGTGCGCTTTCAAGCATTGAGGGAAGATGCATTGATATGACAGTTAATGTCAGACCTACAGGGTCGGATTTGTCATATAAGAAGTTCGAGATCCGCTTTGCTGACAACGGTAAAGCATATTCAACCATAGAATTTGACCCTACCGAGTCCATAGTTAAGATCGACCGCAAACATTCCGGAAGCAGAAGAGCTATCGTACATCAGAGAAGATGCAAGGTTGCCAACAGAAAGGGCGAGATCACCCTTCGTCTGATACTGGACAGATACAGCATGGAATTGTTCATCAATGACGGACAGCAGGTAATGTCCATGGGAATCTTCACTGATATAAAGGCTGAGGGAATCAGCTTCAAGGCAAACGGCGAACTGATCATGGATATCGTGATGAATGAATTGGAGAAGAAGTAATGGGCGGATTTGATGTTGTAGCACTTGGGGAATTACTGATCGATTTTACAAATAATGATATGAGCGAGCAGGGAAACCCCATGTTTGAGGCTAATCCGGGCGGAGCACCATGTAATGTTCTGTCAATGCTTCAGAATCTTGGCAACAGTACAGCTTTCATCGGAAAGGTTGGAGACGACTTTTTTGGAAGATTGCTTAAGGAGCGCATTGAAAAGCAGGGGATAGACGCATCAGGACTAGTTATGGACAGCGCAGTACCGACAACTTTGGCATTTGTAAATAAGCTTCCAAACGGAGACCGGGATTTTTCTTTTTACAGAAAGCCGGGTGCAGACATGATGCTGACTGCAGGAGATGCCAGAAAGAACATAGCTTTAATTGAGAATGCGCAGGTTTTCCACTTCGGAACGCTTTCTATGACTGATGAACCGGCAAAAGAGGCGACAAAAGTAGCTGTGGAAGCTGCAAAGGAAAATGGGGCCATTATTTCTTTTGACCCTAATTACAGAGAACCTCTGTGGAAATCCGTAGATGAGGCGATCGAGGCCATGAGATATGGCTTTGGAAAGTGCGATGTTCTTAAGATTTCCGACAATGAAGTGGAGCTGTTCACAGGCCTTTCAGATGTGGAAGCGGGTGCAAAGAAAATACAGGAAGAATTTGATATTCCCCTTGTATTTGCGACTCTTGGCCCTGATGGAAGCATGGCTCTTTACAAGAACATGGTTGTAAAAAAGGAAGGCTTTAAGAACCCCAAAACCATAGAGACAACCGGTGCAGGCGACACTTTCTGTGCCTGTGCTATCGACTATATCCGCAGACATGGTCTTGAAGATTTATCTGAGGATAACCTTGAAGAGTGCCTGACCTTCGCCAATGCAGCTGCATCAGTCATAACAACCAGAAGGGGCGCACTTTCTGTCATGCCTTCGATGGATGAAATTAAAGACTTTATGGCAGGTTTTTCGGCAAAAGTGTTATAATAGAATCAAATAAAACATTTCTTTTTTTGGAGGGCAGGATTATGGATACTATGAGTACAGTTCGTGTCACTAAAGAAGAGGTGATCATCCCTGATCAGGAAGAAGAGGCTCTGTTTACTGATAATATAAGTGAACAGCAGATCAAACCGGAGATTTCCAAGCAGTCCACGGTGGCTTTTACCGAACGGGAACGTTTGTGGGAAGGCATGAAATAACCTGATCGTGAATTAAGCTTTACAACGGGCGCAAAATAGAGTTTTCTCTACTTTGCGCTCTTTCTATGAATGGCAGTATAGGTTTGGGGAGTTATATGGATAAACCGTCCCTTTTGATTGGTCCCCTTTATTGATCTTTTAACATTGCTTCAAACTCTGCCAGCGGGACAGGCTTTGAGAAGTAATAACCCTGGAATAGGATACAGCCCATCTTCGACAGCATGTCAAACTGCACCGGAGTCTCAACTCCTTCGGTCAGCGAGGTTATTCCAAGATCCAGCGACAGGTTGATCACGTTCTTTACTATGATGTTGGCGCGGTCTTCGTCGTTGGATTTTCCGAGGAACTTCATGTCGATCTTAAGGACGTCTACCGGCATGTCTTTCAGCATATTAAGAGAAGAATAGCCGCTTCCAAAGTCATCCATCTCGACGATAAAGCCAAGTTTTCTGAAGTCCTCAAGAACTCTCATTTTTTCTTCGGTATCCCTCATCATGCTGGTCTCAGTGACCTCGATCCTAAGGTTCTTAGGATCTATGTCATATTCCCTTACAAGCCCCCTGATATCTGCAAATACATCGGTTGTATAGAAGTCCTTGGGAGATACATTTACCGAGATGAAAAGATCCGGGTGTGTTTCCTTCCAGCCGGCAAGGATCCTGCAGGCTGATCTCCAGATATGTTTATCCAGATCTACGATCATGCCGTTCTCTTCAAACAGCGGGATGAAGGCTGCCGGCGACATGAAGCCGTGCTGGGGATGTATCCACCTGGCGAGAGCTTCGGCACCGACAATCTTTCCGTTCCGGTCTGCGATGGGCTGAAGGTAGGGCAATACCTGGTTTTCTTCGATGGCTGTTCCAAGCTGTGAGGAGATTTCCTGGTTCCAAAGAACTTTGTCCCTGATTTCCCTGTCAAAGAAGGCCACATGTCTTTTGAAATCGTCCCTTATGGAATCCAGCGCAAGGAAAGATCTGTCAAACATTATTGAAACATCCTCATCCGCATCGTCCACTTCATATATTCCAAGATGAACGTTTATGTGGTGGGATATATTACCTCTTTTTACCTTAAAATCCTTGAGATCCTGTTCTATGACATCCGGAATGAAGAGCTCTTTAGGAAGACAGGAGCCGAAAGTGTCACCGCTCATACGTCCGTAGATGCATCTTTCGTCGGAATATTTCCTGATCCAGTCTGCTATCTGAATGAGAGCATAGTCTCCGAAATCTCTTCCGAATACATCATTGAACATCTTAAAATCAACGATGTTTATCGAGACGATAAGGTAATCTTTAAGGCCTTTTTGTTTGATTCTGTCAGAGATTTTTTTGAAGGTGAATTCTTTTGTGTAAACTCCGGTCAGGGCATCGTGGTTAGTGGCGAAGATCTCCATTTCCATGCGGCGCTTTTCCAGGGTTGTGTCCCGCACCCTAAGGTAGGAGCCAAGCTCTTTTCCCTTGCTGTCATTGAAGCTTCCGTAGGCTGTCTGATAGTGCTTTTCATCCTCGCCTGTGCCTATGGTGAACTCATTGTAGCTGTTTGCGGACTTCTCGGTGAAATCGCCAAAGAGCTCAGAAAGAACAGTACCGGCCTGTTCGATGTTTTTATCCGAAGTTTTTGTGAGAGCTTTTCCCGGTTCATTTGCCCAGATGCACTTGCCGTCAAGCCCATAGAGGAACACGGCGTCGTTCATGTCTGATACTATATCTGCCAGCATTCCGTCAAGAAGGCGAAGCGGCCTGAAATACAAGGAAAAGTAGTAGATCAGCAGGCCAAAGACCGCAAAACCGATCATGGAGCGATCCACGGGCGTTCCGGAAAAGATATAGAAGGTTTGCCACAGAGTACATACAACCATACAGATCAGAATCACGATATATCTCTCGCGATAAACTTTAGGAGATTTGAGGCTCATGACAGCAAAGATGATCATTATTATTGCCAGAGCTCCGTAGCAGACAAGGCGGTGATAAGTCTGGCCAAGAAGCGGTACCAGCTTGAAATACGGGGCGCCGTAGGCTTCAACTTCTTCAAGTGTGAAGGCGTGTCCGAAGATCGGGTTTAAGAACATCTGGATAACATCTGCCGCAAGGAAAAAGTTTACCCAGACCGGAACAATATGACGTTTTTTCTTCAGTTCTTTTCCGGAAGGGCAGTATGCATTTGTAAACCTGATCAGGGCAAGCATCACAAGATCCATGCCGACGTAATAGGTGTAGCAGCCCACAAGCGCTACCGGCTGTGTGGTGGCGCTGATGATTATCATGTTTCCGAGAACAGGTGGGATCAATGAAAGACATAAGAAGCAGACGGATTTTCCGATAAGCTTATTTGAGCGATAGGAAACAAGGCCACATAGCGACAATGTGGCTATTAGGAGGGCAAATATGATTGCAAATATGACCCTTACCATCTTACGACCCCGTTTCCAGTCAGGATTTCTCTTCGTACATAATTATTTTACTCTTTATTGATTTGTTATTTAACAATAATGCGTAAATTAATGAAACTTTTATACTCTTTAATAATTTGTACATAGTAAATATTGTATTATTAGAGTATAGAATTCAGAAAAAATTTTTGCCACAAGGTATATAGATTCGTATAAACAATTGTAACAGCAATGAGACTGTTGCAAATCCAGTGGAAAGAGGTTTACAAAATGGATAATAAAGAGATTATGAACAACATAGGTGCAAATGAGGTGAATCCGGAGAGCAAAAAGCTCACAGATGTCGAGGCCGAGAAGGTAACCGGAGGCAGTTTTCTTAGCTGGCTCGGAATCGGTTCTACGGAAAACCTCGAACAGGTGGCTATGTCACCCAATATTGTTGATCCGGGGAATGGCAGCGTTTTCAGGAAATGATAATGTGTAAGGAGACTTTCTAAAATAAAAAAGCGTGAATTCAAAATAAAGAAATCATTAAAAAGGGTGGCGTTAAGATCCATCCTTTTTGGTGTGTCCGGATTCTTCTTACTGCTTATATTAACTGAAATGATACTCTTTGTATTTCCTACTATGGGAAGTTACAAGAGGGAGATGGATCATTTGGGGGCATACGTCACGGAGCTTGTTGGAACGGACTATGTACGGGATATTCTCGAAAGGACCAAGGATGTTTATTACAACACTCCCGAAGAGATCAGACATGAGCAGTTTAAGGACGAATACCGGGATCTTCTTGTACAACTGGTGGATGATGACTTTTTACAGGCAAGGCAGTATATGGAGGACTGCAGGATTCAGGCAGAGATGGTCAATGTCTTTTTGTGCTTCTACGATGAGGAAATGGATAGATTTGTCTTTGTTATAGACGGAAATGATGCAAGTAAGGCTTTTCTCCCGGGGCAGTGGGTATCAAGGGAAAACGGTTCAATAGACACTCCAAAGGAAGTGAAGAGGACATCCGCTTCACGCTGGTTCATGCCGGTAGACTACGGTAAGGCCTGGGGATGGACTGCCACCGATTACATTGCGATACAGGATGAAAACGAAAAAATAATAGGGTATCTGACTATCGATGCATCCATCAACGACTTTGCGCTTCAGGTAGGATGGATCCTTGCGATCAACCTTCCCTTTGTTGCTGCTTTGCTGGCAGTATTCATTTATCTTGGTAACAATTACCTGTACAGGAGAGTTATTGGTCCCATCAATAAACTGGCTGTGGCAGCAAAAGAGTATGCCAGCGTCAATCCCAATGAGGAATCCGCTACAGCTGAAGTTTTCTCAAAGTTCAGGATTGATACGGGCGATGAGATAGAACAGCTGTGGGAGACCATGGTCGATATGGAGAGTGATATCTCCGCAGCCATGAAGAGGATAGTGGAAGCCACAGCCAGAGAGGAAAGGATTGCAGCGGAAATGGATTTTGCCAAGTCCATCCAGCTTTCAGCCATGCCGACTAATTTCGACGACTTTTCTGACAGAGATGAATTTGAGTTGTTTGCCACCATGACACCGGCCAAGGAAGTCGGTGGTGATTTCTATGATTTCTTTTTAATTGATGATAACCACCTTGGGCTCGTTGTTGCAGATGTGTCAGGTAAGGGCGTGCCGGCAGCTCTTTTCATGATGACCTGCAAATCCCTTATCAAGAGCACGGCGCTTCACGGTGGAACACCTGCGGAAATCATTCAATATGTGAATGACAGGCTCTGTGAGGACAATAAGAGCGATATGTTCGTGACTGTGTGGCTTGGAATCCTGGATATTAAAAGTAGAGAGATTACCGCCTGCAGTGCGGGGCACGAGTACCCCTTTGTTACTGATGAAGACGGTAATTATCAGGTGTTCAAAGAACCCCACAGCGTGGTCTGCGGAGCTTTCGAGGACATTCCATACGAGGAATACAGCTTTACGATCCCCAAAAACGGAAGATTCTTTATGTACACGGACGGAGTTCCTGAGGCCCAGAGCGTCACTGAGGAGATGTTTGGTCTTGACAGGATAGGTGAGTGCCTGAACAAGTACAAGGATGCTGCACCTAAGGAACTTGTAGAATCCATGAGAAAAGAGCTAGCGGATTTCTCTGAGGGAGCTGAGCAGTTTGATGATATTACCATGTTCAATCTGTGGATCAAATGATCAGAGGATGAACCTTATTTTGGTTCGCCTTTGGAGATCATGTTCCACCAAAGCTTTGGCATGAAAGGCTTTCCCATAGCAACATTTTTAGGACCGATGCACAGAGCCGTTCCGGGTGTGTTTTTCCACTTGGGGCGGCCTTTTTGATTGGGATTTCCGGAAGTGGCAAAAGAACATACATAATCGATCATAAGATCTGATATCTCTTCATCGCGACTGGTATATGGCCTGTGGCTTTTTGAAAGAGTGTGGAACATATATCTTAAATCGCTGGAATGAAAGGCTCCGTTGTTGTCGTCGCCCGGAGCGTCAATATCAAAGTAATAAACGTAACCATTATTGTCTGCCGCAAACTTGGTTCC
>JAEEGJ010022380.1_pt1 | contig 13432 bp, 16 predicted proteins | sample 8958761 | NCBI WGS metagenome assembly JAEEGJ01 (sample SAMN16246546, study PRJNA631951) | gut metagenome | biome: gut microbiome; feature: rumen; material: RS-attached | host: Bos | place: Iran: Karaj | collected 2018-10
AGCACGTGAAGAAGCCTGTTGCTACTATCGGTGCGCTTAGCGACCCTGAGCAGATGGAGCGTATCATTGCCGAGGGTAAGGCTGACGTTGTTTATATGGGCCGTCAGTTGCTTGCAGATCCATTCCACCCACAGAAGGTTATGGCTGGCAAGGAAGACCGCATTGTGAAGTGTCTGCGTTGCTATACCTGTATGGCTGAGCGTCCTGTTACCTTCACACGCCGTTGTGCCGTTAATCCGCTTATCGGTCGTGAGATTGAGGGTATGGAGGTTGTTCCTGCACCTAAGAGCAAGAAGGTGATGGTTGTTGGTGCTGGTGTTGCGGGACTCAAGGCTGCCGTTACTGCTGCTCAGCGCGGCCATAAGGTTATCCTCTGTGAGAAGTCAGATAGGGTAGGCGGTATCTTGAAGTCAGAACAGGCTATCTCTTTCAAGTATGAGATGTATGAGCTTGGTGTTGTTCTTGAGCGTCAGGCAAAGGATGAGGGCGTGGAGATTCGTCTTAACACGACCGTTACGCCTGAGTACGTAGAGAAGGAGGGTGTTGATGCTCTTATCCTTGCAGTCGGCTCTACACCTATCGTTCCGCCAATCCCAGGCATTGATTCAGATAATGTGATAATCGTCAACGACTATTATCTTAATAAGGATAAGGTAAGCGATAGCGTTGTTGTGCTCGGCGGTGGTCTTGCCGGATGTGAGTGTGCTATTCACCTTGGTATGGAAGGCAAGAAGGTTGAGCTCGTTGAGATGCGCGACACCCTTGCTGCTGATTGTAATATCCGTCAGCGTCCTATCCTGATGCGTAAGGTTGCGGAGTTCTCTACCGCCCATACCGAGTATGTAGGTCAGAAGATCACAGCCGATGGCGTTGTCTGCAAGGATAAGGAGGGTAACGAGGTTCTTGTTCCGGGTAAGACCGTTATCTGCGCCCTTGGTCAGCGTTCTAACCGTGCTGATGTTGATGCCCTTCGCAGATGTGCTCCTTTCGTTCGTGAGGTTGGCGACTGCGTTCGTCCTGCGAATATCACAAAGGCTATCTACGAGGCTTATCACGCAGCTCTGGATATATAAAATATGCAGCCTGCAAGGCTAACAAGCTAATAGCCTAGGGCATCGCCCTAGGTATATGTAAGTTGATAATTTCGCCCTGTAGGGGCAAAAGCATTGAATCAGATTAGAGCTTTTGCCCTTGCAGGGCGTTATTATCCCTCCAATTCCCCCATGGCGATGCCATGGGCTATTAGCTCATTACCCCTTCGGGGCGCTTTTGTGTAATTATGAATAATCGTTGTTTTTCTCTGAGGGCTGAAAGCCCGACACTTAAAAGGGCGGTTCGTAAGAGCCGTTGATATAGATTGACATAATTCGAAGAGCGCTGCAAGTGCGACACTTATTATAGGTATCGCACCTTCGGCGCTCATAATTATTATAATGGGCTAATATAACGGCGCTATCGCACCGCCCTTTTAGATGACGTACCTTTGGCGCTCGCAGAATTTAGTATCTTCCTTTTTTTTGCGAATGCTAAACTGGCAAGGTAAGTATCAGTTAAAAGCAACTTGTGGCTGATTTTTATCCTATTTTCATTAATTCTCAACAGGCAAAAGTAAGTCTTCTAATTTACTTTCTAATATTTTTTGCATGGTGTTTTTGCCTTGTGTGCGCACACAAAAACTTGACGCAAGTCATGTAAATGTTCAAAAACGTCACTTTTTGTGGAAATTGTTTGCGTACACAGAAAAAACTTACTACTTTTGCACTCGGAAATCAGATACAAGCGCTGACTTGCAGTCAAGAAGATAAAGCAAGTATCTTCGTGCGAGGTGTTTCACACGTTGCAGTGTCAAAAGGAAAAAGGAGGTTAAACTTCTGGAACGCATTCCGAAAGACGCTTTTGGAATAGAAATTGTTTAGGTTAGTAGAATAATAGTTTTTAGGTTTTAGTTATTAGGTAAAAGATTGATGCTTAACTCATTTGGATAACATCAAAAAGCGAAAAGCTCCTTCTCTTGAAGGTTGAATGAGTTAAACGCAAAAAATGCTCCTTCTGTCGTGATGATAGTCGGAGCATTTTTGTGTTATTCAACTTTTGCAAAGCTCAATTCCCAGTCTTTAAATTCTATCAAGAATTAGAGAATTAGAGAAATTTTTATTTTGAATTTATAAGAATTTGTGATAGGTCGCTTACGTTCCTGCCAATCACGACATTCGCAAAAGCTACGCAAGTAGCAAAAATTCTCTTTTTCGCATTAATTCATTTTTCTCTAATTCTCTAATTCTTGATAAAAAAATGTGTCAGTTAAAAGCATCTTGCTGCTGATTTCTATTACTCTTCGTTCTTCACTTAGTATAGATATTCTCTATTTCCACAATATAGATATCATGAAGACCGCCACCTGGTTGGTCGTTATACCAACGCTCAAAGAGTGATTTATCGATGAAATCGTCGGCTTTCATTGGTGATTTGAAGAGTTTGCGGCAGTCGAGTGTCATTCGTGCCTCGCCGAAGGTAATGGCACCGCTCTCCAAAGTCTCTGGTGTGAGTCCTGTAGCCTCGGTCTTGTTAATTTCCCTACCAGACTTACTTCCGCATATCTGGAGAGCCTTGCGGTATTCCTCGCTATAGAAGGAGAGTGTCAGACGGTCGTTTGCCTCGATGAAATCGTGCGTGAAACGTTCTGGACGGATGAAGATGAAAGCTACTGGTTTGTTCCAGAGCCAGCCGATACCGCCCCATGAGGCTGTCATTGTGTTGTATTTGTCGGGAGTGCCTGCCGTTACGAGCATCCACTCTTTGCCTATCAGGTCGAAAGCGTTCTCTTTTGCGAGAACCGTGATGTCTTGTTTTGTCATATTGTTGTATATTAAAGATTACAGATTTCTTGCCTTATAGATTTTGTCCTTGGCATCGTTGAGTTCCTGGAATTTCTTCTTTGCAGCTTCTTTCACATCATCACCGAGAGTTGCCACACGGTCAGGATGATATTGAAGAGCGAGTTTGCGGTATGCCTTACGAACCTCATCGTCAGTAGCGTCCTTGGTAAGTCCGAGAACCTTGTATGCATCGTCGAGGCTCTGACCACCAAGACTCAACATCTGGTCGATTACTTGTGGGTTGAGACCGAGGTTATATGCCACGTTGCGGAGTTCCCTTATCTCGCTTTCTGCCGTGACACCATCAGCCTTTGCTATGTCGGCAAGGAAGGCTATGAGCTGAAGACGGTGTTCCTCTGGCATTGCCATACGCATCTGTCGGCAAGCCTCGCCAATCTGCTGTTTCCAAGACTGCTCCCCATGCTGTTTACGGTAGTCGAAGAGTCGGAGAAGGATGTTATTGCCTTGCTCCACAGCCATTTCACCGAAGTTGGCACGAATGAAATTACGCACGTGTTCCATTTCCGAGTGCATTATCTTACCGTCTGCCTGTATGATATGGGCAGAGAGCACCATGAGCGAGAAGAGGAATCCGTTTCTGTCGCCTTGCTGTGACTGTCGTGCGCGATTTAAGATGTCCTCTGCAGTATTGCCATAGGCACGATTTGCGTTGCTCTCAAACGATGCATCAGAACTCTTTGTAAAGGTATCAAAGAGAGTGCCAAGTGCGAATCCTGCTAATGCGCCGAGCGTTCCTCCGCTGACATATCCGAGGAATGCTCCAATCCATTTTGTGTATCCCAAGTTTATTTACTATTTAACGATTTATTCGCAAAAGCTCATCAAGCTTTGCAAGTTTCTATTTACTATTCAAACGCAAAGACGCTGAGACGCAAAGTTTATATTTTTATTATCTTAGTACCTTTGCGTCTTTGCGTTTATTAATATATTTTATTCGTATATCGTGGCTACGATACTGCGTGGACCACCATAATCGCGGAACTCGCAGAGGTATATGCCTTGCCAAGTACCGAGGTTGAGATGTCCGTCAGTAATCGGTATGGTGATGCTTACGCCGAAGAGCGAACTCTTGGCATGGGCTGGCATATCGTCAGAACCTTCAAGCACGTGGTCGTAATATGGCTCGTTTTCCTTCACGATATGGTTCATTATCTTCTCCATGTCATATCTCACGTCCGGATCTGCGTTCTCGTTAATGGAGAGGGCGCATGATGTGTGCTGTACAAAGAGATTGAGCAAGCCCACCTTTGGAAGCGGTCTTGGGAGGTTGTCGAGTATCTCGCGCGTTACGAGGTGGCATCCTCTGCGCTTTGCTGAAAGTCTGAATTCTGTCTGTTGGATCATCTTGTTATGTACAATTTACCATTTACAATGTACCATTTACCATTTATTCGCTGAAGCTCATCAAGCTAAAGCAAGTTCCAATTTACTATTTGCTAATTTATAAAGCTAAAAAAGCATATGTAAAAAAGGGCTTTTAATTAATACTTAGCAATTAATATGCCAAAATAGAATTAGATCTCCGCAACCTCTCCACATGAAAGATATTCTATCTGATTGCCCATTATAGCTTTGAGCTTTTGATATTGCTCTGTGCCAGTACAATGCATGGTATAGTACGTACAATTATCGTAGTTCATTAATTCATGTGCAAGGGTGGAGATGAAAGCATCGTCTATAGGAGTCTTGGCAAGATGCAATCCTGCAAAGACATGGGTAGGGGACTTGCCAATCACATCCTCAGCCTTGCGTATGATGTTTATGATACCCTTGTGGGCACATCCAGCAAAGAGTACGGTTTTGCCGTTCTCCTCTATAATCAGGTTCTGCTCATGCGTGAAAGAGTCATTTTGCGTTTCAGAAGGTCCGAACAAAAGGTTGTTTCCTTGTGGACAGCAGAAATCACCGATTATATCGGCAAAGATAGTCATCTGACTATCGAGACGTGTCAAAGAGTCGCATTTTACGAGGCGTGGATTATCTTGCAGGTCTGTGTCCAGTCCGATATATTTCAATCCGAACTCCTTAAGCGAATAATGCGGTTGAAAGGCATCTTTGTGGATATATACTTTCGCCTTATCGTTGATTTCGAGAAAAGCACGAAGTCCACCACCATGATCATAATGCCCATGCGATACTATAGCCGTGTCAATATCGGCGATGTTGAGTCCGAGTTGTTCGGCATTTTCAGCAAACAACCGTCTCTGTCCCATGTCAAACAGTATTCTGCGCCCGTTTTCGAGTTGGATATACAGGCTCAGACCATGCTCCACAGGCATACCGACGACACTGGTATTCTCAACGACAGATGTTATCTTCATGCTTCTAAGTGAAAAGTTAATAGTGAATAATACTCAATACAGGTAGCCACCAGAACGAAGAGGCTCACAAGGGCGTTAGCCTGTATTATTCACTAAGTATTATTATCTATTCGTTATTCACTATTCACTTAACATATCCCGGACTTGGGAGGTGCATTCCGTACATAGTGAGGTTATTCTCACGTGCGTACTTAATTATCCTTGCGCGTGCCTCGGCTGCTGCGTCCTGATCCATATCGAAAGATGCGTTGTATTCAGGATGCTTGAGCTGAAGAGCAGCTCCGTGCATAAGGTCGCCAATTACGAGGATTTTATCCTTCTCGAAAACGGTGTGACCAGGAGTATGGCCGTATGCTGCTATTGACTTCACATTGCCTGGCAATACGTCGCCAGCCTCAAACAGATGCAGGTGTTCTTTATATAGCTCCAAAACCTTCTTTGCCTGTGCGCTTCTGTCACCAGGCATAGCCTTCCATGCCTCTGCTTCTACTCTGTTGATATATAGCTCTGCATTTGGGAATACAACCTTATCCCCCTTTAGCAAACCGCCGATGTGATCGCCGTGCATGTGAGTGATATATATAAGTTTAAAATCCTCAGGCTTGATATTATCCTCTGCAAGTTTAGGGATTAACTGACTGAAATCTGCTCCAAGACCAGCATCGATTAATATCGTCTTACCCTCAGCCTTGAGTAGGCAACAGCTCATACTTGAAGGAACACCATCCTTGAATCCGAGTTCATTCCAGAGATTGTCAGGAACGGTAGGGAATGTCCTATGCTGCTGAAAACTTGGTCCCGGCTTGTCTTCTATCCATTTGATAACTGCAGGCTCATTTGATGCAGAACCGTTGTTTGCTTTTTGTGCACATGACATCATAGCAAATGATGCCAATACGATTGTCAGGATTTTCTTCATAATGAAATTTTTTATTAGTTATTACTTTGATTGTTGGTTATCATTTTCAATTTCCATAATACTCAGAATCATCGGAGCTATTGATGTCTGTTGAATGGTATCTGGAGCTGAGATGAAACGCTTTACAAGGTTTCTGTCTATATTCCCATAAATGATTAACGAAGTTGGATCATACGCCTTTGTTCCAGGCAGATACACATAGCCATGAAAACCGCCTTTGAAGTCTGTTTTGAATTCTCCCTTACGCTCATTACTGCATCCAACACCAGAGACAGGAGCAAGACAGAGAGCAGCGGTTGGGTCGCCTTTTATGTCGATAATCTCCTTGTTCGAGAGTATATTGTATAGCGACTTTACGGAGTCTGGCTGTTCGGAAAGAATCTTCCTTACCTTCTCTATGCAGCGTATTTTCTGCTTAGACGATAGCTTTGGATTTACGTACATATATGCCGCTGCTCCAAGTGAATTGAAACATGCTTGCCAATTGCCATCAGGCTGTTCGCTTAGCAGACCATTGCTAACGAGCAGGGCATTGGGATGCAGACGGTATTTCCCCTGCGTAAAGCCATGGTCGCCCGTTACGATTATTGTCACGCTGTCCTTCTGATGCGTATATTCAAGATTCTCAAGTATGAGACCTATTGCATGGTCGGCTGCAGCTACAGACTGCTGAGTCTCGAAAGAATAGATTCCAGTCTCGTGCTGCTTATAGTCGGTCGTCACGAGATGCACGGTCATAAAATCGGGCTTATAACGGTTTGTGAGATAGTTCACCATACTTGCCACCTTGGCATCATATTGGAAAGAGCCGGCACGTAGGGTAGTGTCAGAAAGATGTCCTGTAGCCTCACGTTCCAGTTCTGCCATGATATCTGCAGGCGTACATACCGGACGTATATAGTCCATTCCGCTCACGTTGACGCGAGTTGTAGGGAAGTATTCTGGCAGATTGATGTCTATCCACTTGCAGCCTGTCGTTACAGGCCAGAAAACAGAAGCCGTTGTGCCGCCTTTCTCTTTTACGGTCTGCCATAATGTCTTTGTGCGGATGCTATCGGCATACCAGTTGTATAATGCCGACTCAGCCCTGTTGAACTGAAACTGACGGTTACAATGAATGCCGTGGTCGAGTGGGGCAGAGCCTGTTACCAATGTAGTATGTGCCGGATATGTCATCGTTGGGTTCACCCCGATTACATTCGGCACATATATTGATTTCAGCATCAATTCGTGCAGGAAAGGTGCCGGCTGGCTGACATTTGTGAGTATGTCGTTTCGCAAACCGTCTATCGTAATGAGTATCACTCTCTGTCTTGCGGAAGTGCAGAGGCAGAGTATAGTGAGTATCGACAAAGAAAAAATCCTTAGCATTTATTAATCTGTATTTGACCATGTAGTCTCAGGACTATCCCAATGAGAGGAAATATGCGAATCTGCCCTGAATACTGGTACACATAATGTTTTCTGAGCACAAAGTTATGTTTTTTTCTCCAAAAAATGCTACAATATACAGTTTTTAACCTAATCAATTACTTACTGCAATATCGAACTTGCTAAAGTGGTGCGATATTCTTTTTTTCAATATATATTCTTTTTTTTCACGGAAAAAATGTAATTTTGCAGAATGGAAAAGAAATCAGACTATACAACTCTGCTTTTTGATCTTGATGGTACTCTTGTGGATAGCGGTGAAGGCATTATGAAATGTGCCAAATATTCGCTTGCGCATTTCGGTATTGAAGTGGCTGACCTTCAGAAGCTTCGTCCGTTCGTAGGCCCTCCGCTTGAGGATTCATATAAAGTTCTGTATGGATTCAGCGATAAGGATGCAATGAAAGCGGTTGAGATATACAGGAAACGTTATTTCGCAAAGGGATGGCTTGAACAGCATCTGTATGACGGTGTTGTTGAGTTTCTCGAAGAACTTAGGTATAGAGGCTATGTGATGGGTATCGCAACGAGTAAGATGCAGATACAAGCCGATAAAGTCACAAGTGAGTTTGGACTTCGGCATTTCTTTGATTTCATAGCCGGAAGAGACGATAAGGGCATCCTTCATACAAAAGCGGATGTTATTAATGCCGCGCTTTCCTCTCAGGGCATTGAAGACCGCAGTAAGATTCTGATGATAGGCGACAGGAAGTTTGATGTGCAGGGTGCAAAGGAATGTGGCATCGATTCTATGGGGGTGCTCTATGGCTACGGAGACAGGGAGGAGTTTGAGAATGCCGGTGCGACTTACATCTGTCGCGATTTTGATGAAATACTTTCCTTGCTTTGATTTTTATTGCCTTACACTTATGTTTTACTTTAATGTTAATGGGGTAATATTTTGTATTAGAGAGAGTTGCTAACGCAGTAATGCTTGTATTATTTCCCTGCACATCCTCGTTTTACTCGTATGTGTAGGGCTATGCATAGTGTTGTCTTTCTGACAATTCGGAACTTCTGAAAGTTTGTTTGAATGGATAGCCAAGTTTCTTCTTCGCAACGTGAAATTACCCGGCAAATCACTTATTCGAGAAAAAATAGCCTGTTTATCGTATTTTTTCATAGAAAAAGTAATTAAATTTAAGAAAAAATTGTATCTTTGCAACGAAAATCGGCGGTATTATGTATGATACGGCTGAAAATTATTAAAATTGCAAACAATGAGAAAAATAAAATATATTCTCGCTTTTGTTTTGACACTCGTACTTGCAGACTTTTTCCTGACTTCATGTCATAATGAGGAAAAGCCGGAAACAGTTATCGACGAAGCACTTGTAGGTACGTGGGTGTCTCAGGACAACAAGAAAGACTTTCACGAGGAAATAGAGTTTCGGGATAACGGCAATGTCACTTCCACGTTGTATGCCAACAGGAAAGCCTTGGATGTAAGGTTTGTCGATGCTGATGGTATATGCCATAAGGTCAAGGGCAGTTTCCGAACGGAAAATGACATAGTGAAGCTTTCCAAGGTTCAGGTATGCGATTATGAGGAGTATCACGACTGGGAATGGCATGGACTTGAGATCCTTGAGAATGTGGCTGACATGAACTATCTGATGCAGGCTCGCTATTCTCTTTCCGTAAATGGCGACACCCTCACGCTACATTCCTTAACGGCTGATGGTGAGGAGGATAACACATATATTCGCAAGAAGTAATTTAAGCAATAAAAGGTGTCAATAATGGTGCTCAATATCATTTGTGGCACCTTTCATTTTTTTCTTGTTCTGCTAAACCTTTTGTCTGTAAAAACGTATTATAATTAAGTGTGAACTAATAGCTAAAGAAAATATTCAAAAATGAAGAAGAAATTATTATTTTTCGGTGCTGTAGCAGCTCTTATTGCTTGCACAGCCAATCAGACACAGGCAGGTAACAAATCTCGTTCACTTGTAGTTTATTACTCTCAGTCAGGTACTACTGAGAAGGTTGCAAACATCATTCAGAAGAAGACTGGTGCTGATATAGAGCGTATAGAGACCGTTAATCCATATTCTGGTGATATGGGTGCAATAGCAGGTGCATTTATGGGCGAGCGTAGGGACGGTAAGGTTCGTGACCTCAAGCCAATGAAGGCAAAGATTGCGGACTATGATACACTCTATATAGGCTATCCTATATGGGCAGGCACATTCGCAGGTCCTATCCATAGTCTCGTTAAGTCAAACGACTTCAAGGGTAAGGTGGTTGTTCCTTTCTGCACATTCGGTAGCGGTGGTAACACAAGTATTCCAGAACTCAAGGCTGCTTTGCCAGGAGCTAATATCACATCTTCATGGTATGGCGTAAGAGCTGCACGTGTTGATAAGGCAGAAGCAGAGGTTGAGACATTCCTCATCAATCTTGGCGCTTTGAAGGGCAAGAAGCAATCACTTCCTGCATTCTCTGCACAACATGCCGTTAGTGCTGATGAGAAAGCCATTTTCGACAAGGCATGCGGCGACTATCCTATGCCATTGGGAACTCCATCAACCGTTGGTACACGTTCACTCGACAACGCTACAGAATACCTCTTCACATGCAACAGCAAGGATATGCAGGGCAGGGAGAGTAAGCAGCTTATCTATGTTATAAAAGGTAAAGCAGAGGGTAGCGTACCTGAGTTTACACAGGTGGAGAGATAATTCCCATTTACTATTTAGCAATTTACAATTTACAATTTATTTACGATTGGATTGATATACTATTTCTCGCAAGCAATAAAAAATAGTCAATTATCTAAAATAGTACATAAATAGTACATAGTAAATAGCTAAATAGTAAATTACAAATGTTTTAGTATCCACGCAAATCCCTTTGCCTTGCGTAGTTCTATCTCGTTGAAGTGCCCGCCTTCATTCCATTCAAGGAGACAATGGTCAGCTCCCAATTGCGTTTCGTGACGCTTGTGTTGCAGTCTTACCCTGTCACCTATAATACAGAATGGATGTTTGCGGGTACATTCTTCTTTATCTCCCAGACTCATATAGGCATATCTCACCTTTAATGGATGTGCGTCGGCATACTCATTCCAGCCTTCCATCCAGAGAGAAGGCGAGCCGGCAAAAACAGCATCAAAGGCATCTATACGTGTCACGCTCCATAGGGCAAAGAGACCGCCAAGAGAATAGCCTCCAAGGATGAGTCTTTTAGGATGCAGATTGTCTAGTATGTATGGGAGCAATACGTTTTCAAGATACTGGTATGTATCTTCTGCACCTGCAGGACGCAGGTCTGTCTCTGTAACTTCAAAGGCTACCATACAAAAAGGCATGGAAGAAAGCTCGGAAATGAGCTTGCACTCATCCTCTATCAGTAATCGTTCAAACTCTCCAAGAGGCTTTACGATAACCGTTTCCCCCGCATTACTTTCACCGATTATATGGCAGTTTCTGCCACCAATATCTATAAGCATTAAAGAATTATTATGAATAAGACCATTGAGGATATCATCTCACGTAGAAGTGTGAAGAAATACCTTGACAAACCAGTACCTATGGAACTTGTCGAGGAAGTTGTTAAAGCTGGCACCTACGCCCCTTCAGGAATGAACAAACAGTCGCCAATCATCATCGCTGTTACCCAAAAGGCTATGCGCGACCGTTTGAGCCGTCTGAACCTTCAGCTTGTCATTGACAGAAACCTAACCACCTCTTCGGGCCATAGCGACCCATTCTATGGTGCTCCTGTTGTACTTGTCGTACTTGCTCGTAAGGATGTCGGAACACGCATTTATGACGGCTCTCTCGTTATGGAGAACATGATGATTGCAGCCAATAGTCTTGGACTCGGTTCTTGCTGGATTCATCGGGCAAAGGAATCCTTTGAAACAGAAGAGGGTAGGGCTATCCTTCGTGAACTTGGAATAACCGAAGAATACGAGGGTATTGGCAACTGCATCCTCGGATATGCCGCTCCTGATGCCTTGAAACCACAAAAACCACGAAAGGAAGACTATGTGGTGTGGGCCAAATAGATTTACTATTTACGGATTTACTATTTACGATTTATTTACAATTTAGCTAATGTACTATTTCTCGCAAGCAATGAAAAATAGTAAATTAAATAAAATAGTACACAAATAGTACCTAGTAAATAGCTAAATAGTAAATTCAAGCTTTTAGTTTACACTAAAATATACCCAAATTCCAATCTGCAACACAAAAATAATCGGGACCCCATACTTGAATTTCAGGTGCATGGTCTTATGATGCCAAACATACATTCCCATCCACGCACCAATACTACCGCCAATAACGGCAATGAGTAGGAGAGTGGCTTCGGGAATACGCCAAAGATTCTTCCTCGCCTTCAACTTGTCAATGCCAAATAAGATAAAGGCAACGAAGTTGATGGCGAGGAAGTAATATAACAAAATGTGCATACTGCTTATTTGAACAGCTTGTTACAAGCCCAGAGCACAATGACAGCTCCGATTACAGCACATACTATACTGCCAATCAATGAGTTTACGCCTATACCGAGCAGACTAAATACCCAGCCGCCTACAACACCACCGATAATACCGAGGAAGAGATCTACGAGGCAACCTTTTCCTTCTTTGTTTGTCAACTTGCAAGCAATGAAGCCTGCCAAAATACCGCAAATAATACTTGAAATTAGACCTGACATAAATTAATAATGTTTAGTTATTAGCATAACGTGCGAGGATTCCTCACACGAACTTCAAATATGTATCAATCCTATAGGCTTGCATACGTTATTTGATGAGTGCAAAGATAGTATATTTTGCCAAATAACAAGAATATTTTTTAGAAAAATACGTTAAAAACATATCGTTTCTGAAAATTACACCAAGAAATACATTGAAATCTGCAGGAAAATAAATTATCAGGAAATATATTTCAGTAAATTTCGTGCTAATATTTTGGAGAAATCAGATATTTTGCTTATTTTTGCACACAGAAAATATTCATAAACCTTTAAATGTCTAAAACAGAAGAAACAGAAAAAAACAAAAGCAATTAACAGTATGATGTGAAAACATCCACACTCGCATATTGAAAACGTTGACTTACATTTATTTCCCAAGACAATTTTATGTATTGTTGACTCCCCTCGTTTTTCATTATATGAGATAAAATAGAGAGACATAACCGATTGTATGGCTTTAGGAGTCTGCCATGAACAATTATTTCCCAAGACTATGAAAAGATACATTTTACTCATTGTACTAAGCATTTTCTCGTTGAATGCGATTCATGCAGATATCACTTGGAATTTATCCGATGATGGTACATTAACCATATCGGGAACAGAAATGCCAGACTATAGTAAAGGAACTGCTCCTTGGTATTCTCAAAGAGACAATATCAAGAAAATTGTAATTAAAGATAGAGTGACGAGTATTGGAAGTTATGCTTTTCGGGATTGCTCCAGTCTCACCTCAATCACAATTCCTGAGTCTGTGACGAGTATTGGAAACCAAGCTTTCTATTGGTGCTCAGGTCTTACCTCAATCACGATTCCTAACTCTGTGACGAGTATTGGAGAGTATGCTTTCTATGGTTGCTCAGGTCTCACCTCTATCACTATCCCAAACTCTGTGACGAGTATTGAAGCGTTTGCTTTCTGGAATTAAATTAATAAAGCTTGAACGTGAAATGCAGTTCCTCGATGCTGAAATGCATAAGGCTATCCTCCTGTTCAGGGAATCAAATTTGCAAATACACAATCAGGAAATGTTAAATAAATATCAGAACAATGAAAAAGGAATTTTTATGGAGTTTGGTGGCTATGGCCATGACATCGACAATGAGTTTGAGTTTCGTATCATGTGACAATGGTGATGATGACAACGTCAG
>JAEEGJ010022383.1_pt1 | contig 13432 bp, 9 predicted proteins | sample 8958761 | NCBI WGS metagenome assembly JAEEGJ01 (sample SAMN16246546, study PRJNA631951) | gut metagenome | biome: gut microbiome; feature: rumen; material: RS-attached | host: Bos | place: Iran: Karaj | collected 2018-10
AGAATTATATGATGCTGATTCTGCAGCAGTGCACGGCTGTCGACTTCAGCGGAATGAGTAATAACTTCAGTTTAATCCTTACCAAAAAACGCATCAAGATGATTACAAGAAACGAAAAAGCCAAGGGCCTCTGGTGGAGGCTCTTGGCAACATTGCCGGTGCTGGCTTTCTTGATGATTGCCAACACGAAAGTGACGGCACAGGAACAAAAGGCCGTCGACCATACCTTAAAGGTGTCAATTAGTCCATTTGAAGTCTTTGATGATGATGGTGCTCCTATGCAGTTAATAAAAGACACTATCTTTTATGAAGATGATGGTACCTATGTCAAGTTCGAGACTTCGGATGGTTTCCAACCAGAGACGGGAGAACCATGCAAAAAACTGACTATCACCTCATACAATGCTGATGGAACGCCTCGCAACAATTTCTTCATTACTGAAACGGAAAGAAGAGGCGATACATCAACATACAGCATTGAACCGTTTACATTCACCCTTTCCGAACATCTTTTTGAACAACTGCTTGACATAGCCACATCCGAAGCAGACACTGTCTATCAAATCGTTGAAGAGATGCCCCAATTCCCTGGTGGCGAAAATGCCCTAATGGAATATGTGAGTAAAAATGTTGTTTATCCAGAGGAAGCAATAGAAAAGGAAATACAAGGCAGAGTATTCATCAGTTTTGTTGTTGAGAAAGACGGCAGCATCGGTGAAGTGAAAGTGCTTCGAGGCATCGGTGGCGGCTGCGACGAAGAATCAGTTCGTGTTATCAGTGACATGCCGAAGTGGAAGCCCGGTAAGCAGAAAGGCGAATTTGTTCGGGTGAGTTACCAGATTCCCATCATGTTTAAGCTCGGGCAGACGAATGATGAATACAAAACCACAGTGAAAACGGTTATTGCGGGTGATGACGAACATTCCTGGAAGGCTTCAACGGCAACAGTTCCAGACAACCCAGCAAAAGAGAAGATGCAGCCCGACAAAGACGGTGTCTATCAAATCGTTGAGGAAATGCCTCGATTCCCTGGCGGCGAGCAAGCCATGATGAAGTTTGTGGCTGAAAACGTCCAATACCCAAAAGAGGCCAGGGACAAGGAAATCTCGGGTCGTGTTTTGGTGAGTTTCATTGTCGAAAAGGATGGTAGCATCGATGAAGTGAAGATTGTCAAAGGCATCGGCGGCGGTTGCGACGATGAAGCTGTCCGCGTGGTGAAAGCCATGCCGAAATGGAAGCCCGGCACAGACAAAGGCAAAGCCGTGAGGGTGAACTATATGTTGCCTATCACGTTTAAGCTACAGTAAAAGCTGTTCCCACCGAATCTTCGGTACATACTGCACGCCGTCGTTGTCGCGATAATACGCCAATTTGTCGCCCGCATCGACGGCTTGCAGTTTTATTTTCTCGTTCCCCTTGCCGATGGCCAAAATCAATAGCGGCTCGTATGGCAAGTTGAATGTTTCAGTAATTTTCGCCTTGTTGAAAGCACCGATCATAATGCCGTTCAGCCCCATCTCGGTGGCTTTCAGCAACATGCTCTGCGCCGCAATGCCCAAGTCGATATCGACGAACTTGTTTTCGGGTATCGTGCTGCAAATGATGATGAAAGCCTCTGGCTCTGTGCCAGGGAAGGGGAGGTGCAGTTCGGGCAGCAAACCGCCCAATTTCATGTTTTGCACGATGATGTCGGCTCCTGTTTCTTTCGTAACCAACTTGAAGCGAAGCACCTGTTGGTTTTTTGCCGAAGCGATTTTCGTGTTCACTGCCACGATACGCTCCAGCATCTCGTGTTTCACGACAAAATCTTGATCATAGCCGCGATAACTGCGGTTTTTCTCAAACAATCTGTCGATTGAGGTATGTTTTACCACGGTCTTCTTGGCACTTTTGCCGAAGACTTCCTCATAGCGTTTCTCTAAATAGCCGTCTGCCATAATTTGTGTATTTCAAGATTTTGCAAAAATAGGCAATTCTTTTCATCATTTTTTGTGAGTAGAGTCACTTTTTTTCATCAATAATTATGAGGATTAACTTGTGAGATTTTTCCTATTTTTGCGGCATGAAAAAACGAGTCTTGCAAATCGGTTCATTTGTGATGGCCCTTGTGGTACTCTTCGTCTCGATGGGTTGGGACGTGAAGTTCCACTATTGCACTGAAGACCACCGTCTGTCGAGTAGTTTTGGCGAGGCAGCGGAGTCATGTTTACATTGTCTTGAACATGAGCATGACCATGAAGCCCATTTTATGCAACAGCATGAAATTCAATTCGATGCAAAGTGTTGTTGTGAGGACTTCGAGAGCAAAATCCAGTTCACCGACAATTACGTTTTTTCTACCGAAAAACATTTGGACATCCATTTCCAGCCTTTTGTCTTCGTTCACTTCGACCTTCAAGAACTGCTGCCGAAGTCACAACAGGCATGGCATCAATTCATCGCACGAAAAATACCACATTTCTTCTCCACAAGGGACAGGCTGGTGTTTTTCTCAAACTTGCGGTTGAATCCATTGGTTTTCTGATTAATTGTCGCTTTGCGTCTACGGGGATTCCCCTTCGGGGAATGGAGTACCTCAACAACAATTAAACAGATAAACAATCAACGATTAAACATCATGAAAACCAACAAAATAACCCTAATCGCCTTATTATTAATGGCCTTCTGCTCCACCGCCTTTGCACAGGGATTCATCGAAGGCACCGTTTACGAACAAAACGAAAAAGGAGAAAAGACCCCATTGCCGGGCGTGAACGTGTACTGGAAAATCGTCAATGAGGGCGTGGTGACTGATGCTCATGGACATTACAAAATCCCGCTCCATGAACGTATTGGTTGCCTCGTATTCAGCTGTATCAGCTATGAGAACGACACCATTCACCACATGGTGGAACCTGCACACTATGACCATGTGTTTCTTTCCACCCACGTGTTGAACGAGGTGGAAATCGCAGCGCGACAAAAGGCCTCCTTCATCAACCCCATCAAGGCGATTGCTGTGCAGGAAATCACTTCTGAAAACCTGAAGCGCGCGGCCTGTTGTACTCTCGCTGGCAGCTTTGAGAACAACGCTTCTGTTGATGTGGCCTACAGCGATGCCGTCACTGGAGCCAAACAAATTCAACTCCTCGGTTTGAGCGGCATCTATACCCAAATGATGACTGAAATTATTCCTAATTTCCGTGGCTTGGCCTCAACTTTCGGCTTGAACTATGTGCCTGGCACTTGGATGAACGGCATTCAGATTTCCAAAGGAACTTCCTCCGTCAGAAATGGTTACGAATCCATCACGGGACAAATCAACGTGGACTATAAGGAACCCATGAAAGACAAGAGTGAAAAACTGTTTTTCAACCTTTATGCCAACTCCATGTTGATGACCGACTTCAATTTCAATGGTCGGGTCAAGGTGGGAAAAAATGATGGTATCATGCTTTTCGGGCATGTCAGCCATAACCACATGAAGATGGACAGCAATGGCGATTCCTTCATGGACGACCCCATGACCACACAATACAATGTCTTTCTGCGTTATAACCATCCCCATGTCGGTAAGTTTGGCTGCAAGTTGGGCATTAAGGCCTTGAAAGAGACTCGCCTTGGCGGACAGATGGACTTCGACCCAAAACACCGTCTTGATGAAGGCTATACTTTGTACGGCATCGGTATCAACACCGAACGTTACGAAGCTTTCGCGAAGGGTGGCTACCATTTCGACCGCAAAGACACTAGCCTTGGAACACAACATCAGGTGACCTACCACAAAGTCAACTCCTATTACGGCCTCACCGACTACAATGCTAACCAACTCTCCTACTACGGTAACTTGCTGTTTGATTCCTACATTGTCAACGATCACCACAACTATTCTGTAGGAGCGAGTTACACCTTCGACCAGTACCATGAACAACTGAACGACAGCTCTTTCATGCGTGTTGAGCAAGTTCCAGGCGTGTTTGCTGAATATACCTTCAATGATGACCACCATTGGAGTGTGATTGCGGACTTCCGCGCCGATTACAACACTTATTACCAAAAAATGCTCTACACACCCCGTCTTCATGTTCGCTTCAAGACGCATGATGAATTTGCCATACGCCTCTCGGCTGGCAAGGGTTACCGCTCGCCCAATGTGTTAGCCGAAAACTCCACCATGTTTGCATCGGCCAGAATGATTAAGTTTTCACCCGAACCTCTCAAAATGGAAGAGGCCTGGAATTACGGCATCAACTTGACCAAAGGCTTCGACATCGGCTGGCGCGAACTGACGATTCAAGCCGATTTCTACCGCACCGACTTCGTCAACCAGATTGTCCTCGACCGCGATGCCAACGCACACGAAACCCGTATCTACAACCTCAACGGCAAGTCCTACTCCAACTGCGCCCAAATTGAGGCCAACTGCGAGATTTTCAGGGACTTCGACCTCACTTTGGCTTTCCGTTACAACGATGTGAAAATGACCATCAACGACACGCTTCGCGAGAAACCTTTTGTCAACCGCTATAAGGGTTTAGTCACGATGTCATACGCACCCGGCACTTGGCAGTTTGACTTCACGACCCAGTTCAACGGCGACAGCCGCGTGCCTTCATTAACAGGCAATGCAACCGCTGTAGCCAACAGCCAAAACATCGAACGTTCACCGTTCTATGTCATCATGAACGCGCAGATTACGAAGAAGTTAGGAAAGTGTTGGGAGATATACGCTGGAGGCGAGAACCTGACCAATTACAAACAAGAACATCCCATCATTGCCGCCAACGAGCCGTTTGGTGACGATTTTGACGCTTCCATGGTATGGGGACCGTTGAGCGGTATTCGCGCATATTTAGGCGTGAGGTTTCAGATAAAGTAAAAATTCGTATTTTTGCAGCCCAAAATCCGCGCTTCTCGGTAAAAGAGGCGCGGTTTTATGCAACGAATTGAAAATGAAGCCGATAAAAACTCTTTTCTTTATACTCTCCATCATGCTCATTTTGGGCGTAGTGTGGTATTTTTTCCCCGCCGACGGTGTCATGGCCGGCAATTTCCAGATGCGTTTCCCATCCTTTGCCGAGAGTCAAAAGGAAGAACCCGAGGAAGTTGACGTCGATGCCGTGCTTGACAAAGTAAGCCAGAGTTTTGAGATGACCTGTTCGGAAACGATGTACGACAGCCTCAGTTTCTTCCGCGACTATCTGAAAGAAAACCCCAACCGCATTTACCTGCCTGACGACGACTATACCTACTTCGACACGCTCTTTGACCTGTTTGAGCAAGCCAAGAGCGAGAATCGCACCTACCGCGTCATGCATTACGGCGATTCACAAATCGAAATGGATCGCATTTCGTCGGTGTTGCGGCAGAAGTTGCAGGAACTCTTTGGTGGCTCTGGCCCCAACATGATTCCGGCCATACAACCTGTGGCTACCATCTCCGTGTCGCAACGCAGCAACAGCCTTAATCGTTACACGGTATATGGTGACTCCACCACACGCCGCGCCCCACACAACCGTTACGGCGTGATGTCGCAGTTCAGCCAAGTAATAGGTGAAGGAAGCGTGTCTTTCTCTCAAACATCTCATTCACAAGCATTTGGTAAAGTAAAAGAAATCACTTCCGTATCGGTGCTATTAGGTCACAACAGCAAAGGATTCAGTGCCACATTGCGTTGCGACACGCTCAAAGCCATGTCAAAAACCTTGGCTGCCAACGATAGCGTGTCTCTCATCACTTGGACTTTGCCCGTCCCCGTGAAACGCGGCACGATTCACTTTCATGGCAATGCCGAGATTTATGCTGTTCTCTTGGATGGCGAATCGGGTGTTGCTGTCGACAATGTGGCTCTTCGCGGCTGTTCAGGAGCCATCTTCACGCGTATCAATGCACAAACATTGAAACAGTCTTTCGACCTACTTGGCACCAAGCTTATCATCCTGCAATTTGGTGGCAACCGTATGCCCGGCATCTCTTCATCGAAAAGCATTTCACCCTATATGGCTGAACTTGAGAAACAAATCGAGTACATGAAAGAGGTCGCACCAGAGGCCACATTGCTTTTCATCGGTCCTGCTGACATGGGGCGCAGCTACAACGGCAAGATGGGTACGTGGCGCGGTTTGCCCGAGCTGAATGACTCGCTTCGAGCTATGGCACTCCGTAACCGCGTGGCATACTGGGACATGTTCAATGTGATGGGGGGCGAAGGCTCGATGGCACAATGGGTGAAACATCGTCCACCCCTCGCTGGTCCTGACTACATTCACTTCACGTTCACCGGCGCACAGGCCATCGGCGACGACTTGGCCAAGTCGTTCACCATCTATTATGATTTCTACAAACTGCGTCAGCACGTCCCAAGCCAAGAGGTCATCGACTTCGTGAACAGTAATGACGAAGAAGTCCTGAAACACACTCCATATTGGATGAGAATGCCCAAATACCAACCATACAAAAACAGCTGATAATGAAACGGTTGGTTTGGATTATGGGATTGTTGTTCGTTTATGCGAACCTTTTTGGGCAGACTGACATTGTGTTGCGTCCGCTGCCCGAATATAGCTTTACGCATTTTGAGCGTAACCACCTCATTTACCCTTCAGGCGACAGCATGGCCATGGAACGTTTCTTTACGAAAATGGATTCCGTCATCAATTTCGGCATGGGCAATGTCAACATCTTGCATATTGGTGGATCGCATGTGCAGGCCGGCACTTTCACACAACAGTTTCGTGACGACCTTCTGAACATCGGCGATGACCTGATGGGCGGTTCCTATTTTCTGTTTCCCTTCACAGCGGGAGGCACCAACAACCCCTCTCATTATGTGATTCACGCCACGGGCGAGTGGCATTACTGCCGCAATGCCGTCGTGCGCGACACCGACAAACGCATGGGATTAGCTGGCGCAGCTGTCACGACTAGCGACTCAACGGCGACCATCCAAATCGTCACCCGAGAGAGATATCCTTCTGAAGTGCCACCTGATTACGACTTCAACAAAGTGACTTTACTCGGGTATTCAGAAACTGAAAACGTCACGCCATCAATTAGTTATGATGGCGACACGCTCCGCGGCAAATACAACGAAAAGCTCTCGCAATACATTTTTAACTTGCCCAACTATACCGATTCCATTTGCATCTTGTTCGACTCGGTGCCAGGTGAGTTCACCCTGACAGGAGTTTTGTTGGAAAACGACCGAGCGGGCATTACCGTGCATGGCGTAGGCGTGAATGGTGCCAGTGTACCCTCTTATCTCCGCTGTGAAGATTTTGAGCGCGACCTCGAACTCATCAAGCCCGACCTCATTATTTTCGGTATCGGCATCAATGACGCGGCTGACAAGGACTTTCTGGTGGAGACCTTCAAACAAAACTACCGCGACTTGATTGAAATCATGCAAGAGGCTAGTCCCGACTGCGCCCTGCTTTTTGTCACGAACAATGACAGTTTCAAGAGCAAGCGCGTCAAGAAAAAGCGCGTTTATGAGGTCAACCCTAACGGAAAAGTGGTTGAACAGGCCTTCATGGAACTCGGCGCGGAATACAATGCCGCCGTATGGAATCAATTCGACATTATGGGCGGACTTAAATCGATGCAAGACTGGCAAAACGAAGGTTTAGCCCAACGCGACAAGATTCACTTTACCCGCGATGGCTACATCCTGATGGGCGACTTGCTCTATAACGCACTCATTGAGCGTTATTTGGAACATATTAAGGCAACCAAGGAGGAATGAGATGGAGAATTTGAGCAACATAGCATTGGACTTCCTGCACAACCTTTTCTCGTTCGACAAGGCGCACCCGCTGCTGTTCACGCAGTTCTATTTCTGGGCTTTTTTCGCCATCGTTTTTGCCATTTTCTGCATCTTCAAGAACAAGACCCTGCTGCGCAACACCTACCTGTTTTTCGTTAGTCTGTTCTTCTATTATAAGACCAGCGGGCTTTTTACTTTAATCCTGATTTTCATTACGTTATATAATTTCTTCGCAGCCAAATGGATGCATTCGCGAAAGAAAAACGGGAGCCGGAATTTTGTTTTGGGTTTGAGTGTGGTCGTCAATTTGTCGTTGTTGTGCTACTTCAAGTACGCTTACTTCATCACTGATGTCGTCAACAACCTTTTCGGGTTGAATTTCAAGGTGTTTGATGTATTTTCGTGGGTCGGCAACGAAATCACCCAGTCCAACCGTTTCAGTGTTGACGCCATTTTGTTGCCTGTGGGCATCTCGTTCTATACTTTCCAAGCCATCAGCTACATCATGGACGTGTACCGCAAGCGAATCGAACCTGTCCGCAACATCTTCGATTTTGGCTTCTACGTGAGTTTCTTCCCGCAGTTGGTGGCTGGTCCTATCGTGAGAGCCAACGAGTTTATCCCGCAACTCCACAAGAAATATTTCCTTGGGCGCAAGCAGTTCGGCATAGCCGTTTTTTGGATTATGAATGGTTTGGTGAAGAAAATCGTGTTGAGCGACTACATCGCCGTCAACTTCATCGACCGCGTTTTTGATAATCCATTGTTATACACGGGCTTCGAGAATCTTTCGGCATTGTTTGGCTATTCGTTGCAGGTTTATGCCGACTTCTCGGGTTACACCGACATCGCTATAGGCGTAGCCATGTTGATGGGCTTTTACTTGCCGACGAACTTCAACTCGCCTTACAAGGCCAAGAGTCCCGCCGAGTTCTGGAAGCGTTGGCACATCTCGTTGTCGCGCTGGTTGCAGGACTATCTTTACATCCCTTTGGGCGGCAACCGTAACGCCACTTTCGGCTCGTTTTGCATCATCATCATGATTGCCGCCATTGCCGTCTTCCTGTCGGGCAGTTGGTGGGTGGCCTTAGGTGTGGGCGTAGTAGCCTTGATTTTGGCACTCGTGGCCATCTTCAAGCCCGAGAGACGCAAGAAAATCACCACTGAAATCAACCGCATGGATACGATGCTCTTGGGCGGCTTGTGGCACGGCGCATCGTGGAACTTCATGATTTGGGGCGGCTTGAACGGTATTGGCATGGTGTTTCACCGTTTCTGGGCCGACTGGAGCATCTACGGACGTACTTTGTTTATGGTGGCTGTCACCTTTGCCCTGCGCGTGTTGTGCGTCTTTTGGCCGCAACCCGTGTTCAATGTGCTCTTTGTGTGGTGCCTTATCGTCCTTGCGGGTACCATGCTGCGTATGCTTTACAACCTTTTTGGTGGCAAGAAGGCTTGGCAGTGGTTACAAGACGCATGGGCAGTGCTTAATACGTTCACTTTCATCACTTTCACGCGACTGTTCTTCCGCAGCGGCTCCAACCTCGACCCCGCCGAAGCCAACGAAACGGCTTGGAACACAGCCAAGAACATGGTCAACCAAATGGGCAGCCATTGGAACTTGTCGCAGATTCCCGATATCGTTTATCATTATCGTAATGTATTTATTCTCATCGTTTTGGGAATGATTATCCATTGGTTACCCGAGAAGTTCAAGCGGCGTTATCGCATTTGGTTCGCCAAGATGCCCATGCCTTTGATGGTACTGGTCTGCGTCATCATTGTCTTCATTGTCTACCAGTTCATCACCGCCGACTTGCAGGCGTTCATTTACTTCCAGTTCTGACCATGAGCAAACCTCTCCATAAAATTCTCTTCATCTGCCACGGCAACATCTGCCGCAGTCCCATGGCAGAGTTTGTGATGAAACGCCTCGTTGAGGAAGCAGGCTTGAGCGAGCAGTTTGAGATTGCTTCAGCAGCCACCTCGACCGAAGAAATCAGCAACCCCGTCTACCCACCGGCGCGTCGCAAGCTGGCCGAACACGGCATCGGTTGTGAGGGCAAGACCGCCCGCCAGATGACGCGAAGCGACTACCACTATTATGATTACATCATTGCCATGGACCGCAACAACCTGCGCAACCTGAAACGCATGTTTGGCGAAGACACCGACCACAAAATCAGCCTGCTGATGGACTACACCCACCGTCCCAGCGACGTCGCTGACCCGTGGTACACGGGCGACTTTGAGGCCACTTGGGTGGATGTTTTGGAAGGGTGCAAGGGGCTGTTGTCACATATAAAAAAGCAATAAAACCTTGTCAGTTTTTCTAACTATAGGTTGTGTAAGTCGTCTTATTGTCCTTTTGCCCATCCTCTCCTTCATCTCCGCAGCCACTTCCGCCAAATATTACCTGAAGAAATTGAAGTGTATGGCGTTGGAGATTTTCAGGATGAGGTTACTGTTAAGGGAAGGTTTGTTGAAGATTTTATCGACATGGTTGCGGGTGCAATGGATTTTGTTTATTTTTGCACCATATTTCTCAAAAATGCAATTATTGCAAAAATTCGAAACAACCCATGGTGATAAAACGTGATAAATACCTCAATCGTTTAGTAGCGCACCAAGGCAACCAGCGTATTAAAATCATTACGGGAATACGCCGTTCTGGAAAGTCATATTTGCTGTTTCAGCTTTTCAAACAACATCTTTTGAATACGGGTGTAAAGCCTTCACATATCATAGAAATTCAATTAGATGACAGGATCAATAAGGAACTTCGCAACCCCGATAACTGCCTGGATTTCATTCGAAAAAGCGTGAAAGACAACAAACCCTACTATTTGCTTATCGATGAGGTACAACTGATGTTTGAGTTTGAAGACGTGTTGAATTCCTGCCTTCATATTAATAATCTCGACACGTATGTGACAGGCTCAAACTCTCGGTTTTTGTCGAGTGATATCATTACAGAATTTCGTGGCCGCGGTGACGAAATTTACCTGCGCCCGCTCAATTTCAATGAGTTTATGACAACGTGCCCGTCTCTGGACTTTGATTCCGCGTGGCTCCAATATATCACTTATGGAGGATTGCCCTACTGCGCATTATTGCCATCTGCAGAAGAAAAAGCCGACTATCTGACCCGTTTGTTCGAGGAAGTCTATATCCGCGACATCATGGATAGGCATCATATCCAACATCCCAATCAGATGGAACAACTAATGAATATCATTTCATCCAGCATCGGCTCATTGACAAATCCCAAGAAATTGGAAAACGCCTTTACCAGTATGGGAGGCGAAAAACTCTCCGACAGAACTATCAAGCAATATCTTGACCATCTGACCGATGCCTTTATCATAGAGCGAGCCGACAGGTACGACATCAAAGGGAAAAAATACATTTCCACACCCTCAAAATATTATTTCACTGACACGGGACTCCGCAATGCCCGCATCAATTTTCGCCAACAGGAAGAAACCCATTTGATGGAAAATGTCATTTACAATGAGTTGTGTGGACGCGGCTATTCTGTCGATGTCGGTGTGGTGGAAATCAACGAAAGACAGGCCGATGGAAGGTATATGCGCAAACAATTGGAAGTGGACTTTGTGTGCAACAAGGCCGATGAACGCATTTATATCCAATCGGCTTTCTCGCTTCCAACCTTGGATAAAAGACTGCAAGAAGAAAAGCCTTTGGCATCTGTAGATGATTCTTTCCGGAAGGTGATCATTACTGGAGACAAGGTGATGAAGCATCGTGACGAACAAGGTGTGCTAATCATGGGCTTGCAGGAGTTTTTGTTAAACCCTGATACATCATTTTGAGAGCCCCTGTTTCCTGCCAGAAACCAACAACCCAAAAAAAGCCAACCCTCATTAACATGATTTTTCATCCAAATCTATGTTTTTTTGTCGGATTTGGACAAAAATCGTTTTCTGTTTTGGAAATATGTTGTAACTTTGCGACAAATTTACAGCAAATGGAAAACGAAGATAAACTCATTGGAAGAGAACGGGAATGGAAAGAGTTGGAATGGGCGGTAAGCTCTCACCGTTCGGAATTTATCGTCATGTATGGTCGCCGCCGCGTCGGCAAGACCTTCCTAGTGCGTCGTTTCTTCAACGACACCTATAGCTTTCACTATGTTGGAGCACACCGACAAAAGAAGATTATCCAACTCCAAAATTTCAGAGAAGCCTTGGCGCGCTATTCTGGCGACAAAAGCATCCCCGAGCTGAAATCTTGGCACGATGCTTTCTTGCAGTTGGCGGAATACTTGGAAAAATGCAAAGAAAAACGGAAAATCGTCTTTTTCGACGAGATGCCATGGATTGACACGCAAGGCAGTGAGTTTGTGGATGAATTGGAGTATTTCTGGTCCAACTGGGTGCAAAATCGAGACGACATCGTGTTCGTGGCCTGCGGCAGTGCTACCAGTTGGATGAAGGACAAATTGGAAGACAACCAAGGAGGTCTTCACAACCGCATCACACATCGCATTTACCTCCGTCCGTTTTTCTTGAGCGAATGTAAAGCCTATCTCGTCGAACACGGTTTCGACTGGGATGACTACCAGATTCTGCAATGCTACATGCTGTTCGGTGGTGTACCCTATTACCTGAGCTTGCTGCGCCCTTCTTTAAGCCTGCCTCAAAATGTCGATTCGTTGGTTTTCCGACGCGGGGGCGACCTGAGCGACGAGTTCAACGAACTCTACAATGCCCTTTTCAACAAGGCCAACCGCTACATCGCCATTGTGAAACTATTATCGACCAAAAGGGAAGGCTTCACAAGGGACGAGATTGAGCAGGGCACTGGCTACAGTGGTGGCGGACTCTCCAAAATGCTTGATAACTTGGAGCGCTGCGATTTCATCGTTTCTTATGCCCAATTCGGTAACAAGACCAAACACACACTTTACCGTCTGGCCGATTTCTATACTTTGTTCTATTTTCGCTATGTCGAAGGCAACCGCACGCGCGACGAACATTATTGGCAGCATCATTACACCGACCGTGGCGTGGCATCATGGGAAGGCTTCACCTTCGAGGAAGTCTGCTTGCGTCATCTGTCTCATATCAAGAAGGGTCTGGGGATTTCTGGCATGGCAACCGAAGCATCCTCATGGCGTTTCGTACCACAAAAAGGCGACCCAAGAAAAGGGGCACAAATTGACCTTGTCATCAAACGGGCCGATAAAATCATCCATCTTGTCGAGATGAAGTTCTCGGAAACCCCGTATAGTATCACCAAAGCATACGAGCAACAACTGATTGAACGCAAAAGCCTCTTTATGGAGATTACGGGTGTGGCAAGAGGAGCGGTCATTACCTTCGTTACACCAAGGGGTGTATCGAAAGGAACACATTCCTCATTGATACATAGTGAGATATCTGCCAAAGGCCTTTTCGCTGAAGTTGAAGAATAGAGATTCTCGTCATTTCCTGTCAGAAACCAGCGAAAGGTCGAAAAAAAAGACAGATTTCGCTGGTTTCTGACGGAAAAACCGAACTTTTTATCGACCATCAACATGAAACCTGTATCCATTTTGGATATTTTCCGTATTTTTGAAGCCTAAATCTTAAAAGTCAAAAACGGGAAAGAAATAAACCATCGAAATAAAAATTGAGCTTTTGCTCTTGTTCCTTCATCGAAAATCTGGAAAATTTATCACGT
>JAEEGJ010022385.1_pt1 | contig 13431 bp, 9 predicted proteins | sample 8958761 | NCBI WGS metagenome assembly JAEEGJ01 (sample SAMN16246546, study PRJNA631951) | gut metagenome | biome: gut microbiome; feature: rumen; material: RS-attached | host: Bos | place: Iran: Karaj | collected 2018-10
ATCATCATCAGTAGTAGATATATCTAATGATACAGATGAATCACCATGATTATAGGAGATCTCATTGATTCTGCCAGCCTCTTCAGTCTCTTCGTCGATTTCTACGAGAGCTGTATTGATAGCCTTCTGGAGTGAGTTAGCAGCTGAGTTAGCGCTTGAAACCTTTGACTTTCTTACGTAACCGAGCATTGCTGGAACGAGGATTGCTGCGAGAACACCGATGATAGCGATAACAACGATGAGCTCAATAAGTGTAAAACCTTTCTTTGTAGTTTTCATAAGAAAACCCTCCTTTAAATAATTTTTGTGAAAGTCTTTGCTTTCACTCGATTTTTTAGGTCCGGGGATTTTTTTCTCCCTTTCCCTTCCCTGTGATTATAGTATACCACCTTATTCACATAATGTCAACACTTTCAGAAGAAAAAATCCATATCTGAGGGCGATTTTTACATTGGAACGGTGAATCGGCGAATTTTTTTTAGTGTTTTCGTCGAAGTGCACAAGATTCTGTGAATAAATTAAATCTTTAATTTAGTATTTGTTATATTCATACTTGTTTATACTCTGCGTAAAGCGATTTTTTAAGCATTTTGGGACTGTTTTTGGACTTTTTTTAACGGCTTTTTTGAAAAATTTCCGATTTTGTGTTTCCAAAAATAATTTCTTGTCATTTTAGAAATGTTCCGTTCACAAAAAAATACCGTCGGACTTTTTCTGACCGGCGGCATTTTTGATACATATAGTATTTTTTTGTAAAAATATTATTAACCCTGTACCCCGCCTCTTGGAGCGCCGCCGAGCTGTGCAAGGAAGCGATAGAACTCCTGCTTGTCGAGGCACTTCTCGAGAGCGTCTACCTCGCCGATAACGTTCTTGGAAACGAGTCTTGCAAGTTCCATATCCAGAGACATCATGCCCTGCTGCTTACCTGTCTGGATAGCAGACTGAACAAGGTGTATCTTGTTATCACGGATCATAGCCGAGATAGCGTCTGTAACGTTAAGGATCTCCATACAAGCGATACGGCCTGAACCGTCCTTCTTAGGAATAAGTGTCTGAGAGATAACAGCAACCAGGTTGTTAGCAAGCTGAGTTCTGATCTGCTGCTGCTGGTGCTCAGGGTAAACGTCGATGATACGGTTGATAGTATCAGCGGCAGATGTTGTATGAAGTGTTGACATAACGAGATGTCCTGTTTCGGCAGCAGTTACAGCAGCCTGGATAGTCTCGAAGTCACGCATTTCTCCTACGAGGATAACGTCTGGGTCCTCACGGAGAGCAGCTCTCAGAGCAAGAGCGAATGACGGAACGTCGTCGCCGATCTCTCTCTGGTTTACCATACATCTCTTGTGGTCGTGAACGTACTCGATAGGATCCTCAACTGTGATAACGTGAGCGCTTCTGTTAAGGTTAACGAAGTCGATCATTGCAGCCAGTGTTGTTGACTTACCTGAACCGGTAGGACCTGTTACGAGAACGAGTCCACGGGGACGCATTGCGAAGTCAGCAAGAATCGGAGGAAGTCCGAGATCCTCAAGAGTTGGGATATCGTTTCTCAGAAGACGGATAGCGATAGCAGGCTTACCCTTCTGGAAGTATACGTTTACACGGTGACGGTAGCCGCTTCTTGTTGTGAACGAGAAGTCGGTATCCTTGTGATTGTTGATGCTTGTCTGCTGAGCGTCATTTGTCATCTGATGAACGATGTTGAGTATTTCCTCCTCGTCCATTTCAGGGTACTGTGAACGCATGGTTCTGAGAGTACCGTTAAGACGTACAACAGGAGCGATCCTGTCTGTAAAGTGAAGGTCAGAACAGCCGAGGAGTCTTACCTCGTCAAGTATTCTATGAATTTCGATTGCCATATTAATAATCCTCCCTGCAAGCCATTATACAGTAAATGTAGTTCTTACGAGCTCGTCGATTGATGTTTCGCCAGCCTGTACAAGCTCGGAAGCGTTGTCACGGAGAAGCTTGGTTCCGTTTTCCTTAGCTGCCTTTTCGATCTCTTCCTTGCTGCCGTTAGCTGCGATGATAGAAGAAACCTTTGCAGTACAGTGAATGATCTCGTGGATAGCAGTTCTTCCTCTGTATCCTGTATTGTTACAAGACGGGCATCCGCCTGGCTCATAGATCTGGATAGAATGGTCGATACCCATGAGCTCGTTCTCTTCGGGAGTTGACATTCTTGGCTTTTTGCATGATGGGCACAGAACTTTAAGGAGTCGCTGTGCGATAACGCCGATGATCGAAGTAGCAACCATGTAAGGAGCTACGCCCATATCAACAAGACGTACAACTGTTGAAGCAGCGTCGTTGGTATGGAGGGTTGACAGAACAAGGTGTCCTGTGATAGCGGCACGGATACCGATATCGGCAGTCTCGGTATCACGCATCTCACCGATCATTACTACGTCAGGGTCCTGACGGAGGATAGAACGAAGAGCTGCTGCGAATGTCATACCAGCCTTAACGTTAACCTGACACTGGTTGATACCATCGATAGCCTTTTCGACAGGGTCCTCAACAGTTACGACGTTTACGTTTGGCTTAGCGATCTCGCCGAGAGCCGCATAAAGAGTTGTTGTTTTACCTGAACCGGTAGGTCCTGTAACGAGGATAACGCCGTGAGGAACACGGAGCATTGACTCGAACAGCTGATAGTTATAATCAGACATACCCAGATCGGTGATCTTACGAAGAGCGATCTGACCTGTTGAAAGGATTCGGATAACGATCTTTTCACCGTGAACCATAGGAAGTGAGGATACACGGACGTCAAGAGTAGTTCCGTCAACGACCTGTGTGAAACGGCCGTCCTGAGGGATTCTCTTCTCAGCGATGTTCATGCCGCTGATGAGCTTGAAACGTGTAGTAAGTGCGCTGTGAACTGCACTTGAGATATTCATGAGTTCAACGAGGTCGCCGTTTACACGGATACGGATTCTTGTATACTTATCGAATGGCTCGATATGGATATCGGTTGCGTCTGCTCTGTAGGAGTTCTCAACGATAGTAGTTGCGAGCTTAACGATAGGAGCGCTCTCAACTCTGTCCTTAGACTCGATATCTGCCTCAGTCATCTCACCAAGGTCGCCGCCCATAGCCGAAACGCCTTCAAGCACACTGTCAACGTTCTGCATTGAGTAGCACTTACCGATCGCCTTATTGATAGCAGATGTTGTTGCAAGAACAGGAACGGTGTCCATACCTGTGGAAACCTTGATGTCCTCAAGTACGATGAAGTTTACAGGATCATTCGTTGCAACTGTAAGACGCTTACCTTGTACATTGATAGCAATTACGGTATGCTTTCTTGCCAGAGCCTCGGGAACCATCTGAACAGCATCAGTATTGATCTCGATATTGTCAAGGTCAACGTACTGAACTCTCAGGTTTCCTGCCAGTGCTTTTGCGAAATTGACTTCAGACATAAAGCCGAGTTCAACAACTACGTCGCCGAACTTCTTTGCGCCGTTTGACGCTCTCTGAGCGTCAAGAACCTGCTGAAGCTGTTCGCTTGTGATCAGCCCTTGATTGACTAAGTAGTCACCAATTCTCTCGTTTCTCATAAAAAACCTCCGCTTATTTTCTGAATACCATACTGTATCCGTCATACAGTTAGTATTCTAAAATTTTACTTGAATTTTCCATAAATTATGTTATAATAATATTATGTACATTAATATTTATGAAGGAGGGGTAAAATCATGTTCGGATTTGAAAATATGCTCCACGATGAATTTACCGAGCTGCCATTCAAGATCATGTTTTACGTCATTATTTTCCTGTTCGGCATCTGCATTGGAAGCTTCCTCAACGTTGTTATCCTGAGACTTCCCAAAGGGGAATCGGTCATCGGATTAAAACGCAGCAAAGAGGATAAGGAAAAAGCTTCTCACTGCATGACCTGCGGCGCCAAGATCAGACCTATCGACCTGATACCTGTTTTCAGCTGGATAATGCTGAGAGGAAAATGTCACAACTGCGGTGCTAAGATCTCACCGCGATATCCAATAGTAGAATCCTTAAACGGACTTCTCTATGTTCTGACGTTTTTTGTTCTGGATATCAATGTTAAGTCCATAATAACCTGCGTTCTGATGACTTTTCTTATTGTCATCGCTTTCATCGACTGGGACACAAAGGAAATATTCATCGGCATGATAGCCATAATACTTCTTCTTGCTTTCCCGCTTGCTTTCTTCTACTCACGCGAGTACGGAGACGTTACACTGAAGAGCCGAGTTATCGGAATGTTTGTTATCAGCGTTCCGTTCTTTATAATCGGTGAAGCAAGCCGTCCGATCATCAGAAAGAAATTCGGTGAGGATTTCAGGGCTATCGAGCTTGGCGATACATATTTAATGTTCGCAGCAGGTGCCTTCCTCGGAACACGGGCTGTTATCGCTTCAACATTTGTTGGTATCATTACTGCTGCTTTCGGAGGATTACTCGTCAAGGCAGTTACAAAGGATTCAAAGTTTGCCTTCGGTCCGTTCCTTGCAATTGGAATCGCCGTTGGCTCACTGTGGGGCAATCAGATAGCTCAGTGGTACTTGAACCTCCTGGCTACCGAATAAAAACAGTGAAAAATAAGTACAGGCAGCAGCATTGAACTGCTGCCTGTTTTTTTACATATTCTTATCTGAGCTCATCGCCGTATGCATATACAAAGTAGATATCGTTATTGAAATCTATCTTTGGATTTACCTTTTCGGTCCAAAAGCTCCAGCCTGATTCAGGGATAGTCGGATTGGATACAGTACTCTGCATCTTTACCTTTCCGTCATCGCCTCTAATCGGTCTGCTTACTCCGGCATCAAGATTTGATCTTGATTCTGAAGGAGTATTGATATTTGTCAGCGGCAGGTTAGCGATCTGAACAGCTACAGGATTCTTAAATGCTCTGTAGTTATTAACATCTACATAACCGTGCTGTGAAACATCCTTGTCAAGAACTATCTCAATAGACAGATCATCGCGCTGAGGAACGTCCTCTGTATCATCAAAGTCCTGCTTGATAGCCTTGTAGGTCTCTTTCTGATCTCCGCCTGCAGGTGTCGGAACCGATACAAGCTGTGAATGTCCAAGTGCATAGCTGAAGCTGTAGCTTGAATCCGGTGCACTGAAGAATGCAGGATTAAGAACTGCTCTCTCCGGTACTACATCGATGATCTCGTTGCCTACTGCTTCTGCATTGTCGAATACATATTCTGTCAGAGTAATCTGACCTGCGGGAGCTGTTGTGCCGTCAGGAAGAGTTGCAGCTTTATTCAGAAGACGAAGTATATATATCTTGCCTCTTACGCCTCTTATTGACGTACCGTCATCAGATTTTACAACATTATCGTAATGCTCTTTTCTGAATTTTTCAGCAAGCTCCTGCATTGAAGAATATTCACTAAGATTATCTCCTGTGAGGACATATAAGCTATCGGCATATTCAAGAGCACCCTGAAGATACTCCTGAATATTATGCGAATAGGAATATGTTTTCTCTGCAAGAGCTGTATTCTTATACATTCTTGATACAGGTGTAGTAAGTGCAAGTGCCGCAGCCATAAGAACTGAGAAGATAGCCATAACAACCAGAAGCTCTACAAGGGTAAAGCCCTTGAGCACTGATTTTTTCATTTTATCCATATGTCTGCCTCCCATTATGTTGATGAATTAGAGTCAACTGGATTTGCATTCGGATCAGCTGGGTTTGCGTTAGGATCCGCATTAGGATCTGCGTTAGGATCCGCATTAGGATCAGTGTTAGGATCCGCGTTAGGATCAGCATTAGGATCCGCGTTAGGATCAGCATTAGGATCCGCATTAGGATCCGCGTTAGGATCAGCTGTCTTGTATTTTACAAACTGGAAGTTAAGTCCGCCGTTTGCCTTATTTCTGATAGCGATCTTGTCTGCTTCACTGAGACCGTCCTCAATAATTTCTCTTGTGTTGTACTTTACAGCTTCAAGAGATACAGAAGCCGGATCACCCATATCATTTATGCTTACATCAACTGAGATATTTGAAGGTGTAAGCTCAACAGGTGATTTATCAGGCCGTCCGTTTGCTGCAACAGGCGACTCTGCTGAAATTTTGCTTTTCAGGACATTTGTCGCTCTGTTTGTAGCGTCTATATGCGTTCCTACAAGTATGAGCAGACCGCCCATAACCGCAAAGATCGCAATAGAAATAATCATTTCAACCAGAGTCATGCCCTTTAAGCTTTTTTTACTTTTTTTCATAGAACACGCCTCCTTTTATGTGGCTGAATAGAACTCGAAGAACCATTTCTCGCCAGTAGCGGCTCTGATTACTCTTGTGGTAACACCCTGATTACCCTGCTGATCAGTATCGCCTTGGTCGCCTATCTGGCCTGATTCGGTGTAGTAGAGACCGAAGTCATTCTGTGTCTGTAATACATCGTCAAACAGAGCGTTACCAATAATACATGGACAACCCTGAACCTGATCTCCGCCACGTGTCTGTGCACCCTGTGGCTTCTTCGTCCAATCAACACCGTATTCATCGATGTAGTGAACTCTGTACTTACCTACTACAAGGCTTTGGAAATCAGTGTATGGGCACTTGAATGTTCCGGTAAGTGTACAATTGTTACTAAGGAATAATTCTGAATCATTTTCTCCGTAGAATTCCATACGGAAATCAGTATTTGTATGATTTACCATATTGATCTCTAAAGGATTGGAATCATCTGTACCGCTTGCTATCTTCTTATTGATGATAGAGCCCTTGTCGATCTTTACAGTTCCCTTGATAAAGAACTTGACTTTTCCTTCCTGCTTACCATTTGCCGGGTTTGTGAAGTCAACGTGTATCTCAGCTTCATTGCCCATAGTAACATTGTCTAATACTACCCAGATTTCTTTACCAAGAGGATTGATCTCAATTACCTTAGGTTTATACTCTTCATCCTTAGAATAGTTTCCATTTGTATATACAGCTCTTTTATAAGGTCTGTCTTTGGCTTTAAACTTGCCGTCATTGCCGCTAAGTTCTGTGCCGCTCATTGAGCCTGTGATAACACAGTTACCTGTGATGATATCCTTATCTGTCGGATGTCCCCAGATACTTGTGTTACTTGCATTTTTCTTATAATTGCCATCGAGAGCAATTGCTGTTTCCTTAGATGTCTCGTCTGCATTCTCCAATGTAGCAGCTATAGCTTCGCCTGCTGCTTCCTTAAGAGTACGAGGATAGTCGACGCCTGTCTTCTTGAATCCAAGATCCTGACGAACCTCCTGAAGAGTCTTTATGATCTTTGTTCCATCAGGTGCAGAGTTAAACATACCCGTAACACCCTCGCCGCCTTCGACTGTGTAATAGCCATAAATCTTTTCTCTTGTCATATCCTCAGGATATGCAGACTTTCCATACGCTTCAATGCTCTTTATTTTATCAGCATCGTCTATTGGAACCTGAGGCTCTTGACGCGGTGCGTCAAAAGTTTCCTTATCTACTTCAATACCATTAATATAGTACGTATACTGGTTTGCACCAACATTTACAGGAGGATTAATTTGCTGACCATTAGCATCTGCCTTATTATAATGAGGAACCACTGCATTTGGAACAATATTACCTGTAAGAGGATCGATCATAACCTTTTCGTAATCACATTTAATTGATGTTTCACGATATACAGTTTCATTTGCTGAATTGGTTACGCGCTCAAACTCACAAGGATATGCCGGTCTGTTATAATCCGACGATTCCTCAGCATTTGCAAGGTCTATCCACTTTTCTACTACACTGGCAGTTTCTGGATCCGACATGTTTGTCTGTCCCTCTAAAAGAGCCTTTATGATATCGTCTACATTCTTTATTACTTCGTAACTGTCTGCAGTAGCATTTTCTTTTTCATCAGGGAAATAATAAGTATAATCTCCGCCATTTCTGCACATTATTATGCCCGGACAATAGTTGTCCTTATACTTATAGAAAGTTCTTTTAACTTCACCTTCAATAGGATTACCATACATATCTCCTGGTTTATAACTGTAATTGCCTGCATCTACATAATGTTGATCTGGATTCCATACAAACCATTCACGCTTAGGGCAAGTCAATACTTTAATATCATCCCAATTAGGCTCTTCACCCTCCTTAGGCTCATACTCAGGAGGACCATCATAAATATTCTTTACTCTAGTGTATGTAGGTGTAGCATTATTGTTATTATTATTGTTATTACCGTCGACAGAATAACCTTCTATATTATCGCAGTAAACATGACCGTCAACAATAAGTGTACCTGTTACTTCAAGTTTTCCGCCTACAACGAGATCACCGTGAATGTGTACGGTTGCAGGTCCTGTAATTATACAATTCTCAGTAACACGAACATCGCCGTCATATTCACCACCGCCGAGGTGAAGTCTTCCGTTACAGAAGATATTACCACCCTCAGAATAATTCTGAGACGCTGTCTGGTTTACTGTATCATATGCCCACCTATAAAGCTGTGAATTATTCTGGTTATTTCCGCCAAAAAAATTATTTCCTTTTTCTACCTTTCCATTTGTAGTAGGGTTAGTAACATCATAGAACTCGCCTGGCTGATACCTATCCATAAAATACATATCAGCGTGAACAAGATAATTGTTATTACCTGTAGCCATTGTACCAACAAAAAGGTTATATGGTGAAGCTGGTCGGTTTATATGCTGTGACATTTGCTTGTTTTCGCCCTTATAGGTAATGAGATTACCGTCTGAAGTCTGAGTAACAAAAGCGTCATTAACGTATAAATATGGTATCTGCTTCTGAGTAAAATTATGATTCATCTTATAATTCAGCTCAACAAGTTCATTATTTGGGAGTAAGAGACTTCCTGTTATAACAGTCTGTGATACAGGAACATCAGCAGCCTGATCTACGTTAATACCGAATGTACCAGTTTTAAAAGATACATCTCCGTTAATGAATGTGAGTGTAGTATTAAGCTCACATGAGTTATCAAGCACATAACTGTATTTCTTACCGTTATTTTCGCCGTCGCCGGATAGACCGATACCCATACCACCTGTGTAACGTCCGCCGTTTTGGAAGACACCATCACCAACAGTATTAAGTCCCTTGATACCGCCTGTGTTTGTTCTTGGGGTAGTAGGTACTGTCTCTGTTTCCTCGGGTTCACCGGGCATTTTTGTCAGATATGCAGTTACAGTGGATTCCTCTCGACCAACACGAGCAGTAGCTGTGATCTTAACTCTTTCGATCTGAACCCACTTCTGAGTTTCCTTCCAATCGTAAACCCATTCAGTCTTTTCAGGGTGCTGAGGATCGGATGGATTTGTAAGATTTTCTCTTTCAACGGTTATCTGATTGTCATGCCAAACGCCGTGTTCGTCCCAGTAGCCAATAATACCCATGGCTCTGTCCTGCGATCCACCTTCGTTAAAAGTTATTGTCGGGTGTATAATATTAGTATTTCCGTCGATTCCGAGATTAACTATCTTATTACGGACTTCTTCACTTGCCTCTAAAGCCTGAGTGAAGCCCGTGATCGCAGTTTTAGCCGTATAGCTTGCCTGCGATGACGAGTAGGACTTATGCGCGCGATTGTTTGAAGCAGTCGCAAGCGCAAGGGTACCCGTCAGAAAAATTATGAGTAATGCCATTACTGCGACAACGGTGAACAAGACCGTACCGCGCAGTCTGTTGTTTTTCTCTGTTTTCATTTCCCTAACCGCCTTTCAAGTTATATTTTTCTCATAACTATAGCGTTTGAAGTAGGTATTTCTGCATTTTACTTCATCTCAACGTCGGGCTCTTCCATTTCAATTACTGAGTAAAGTGATAATACGATCTGTGCATCAGAAATATTCTTTATTTCCTTTTCGCCTGCCTGAACAGAAACCTCTTCGCCGTCCTTTGACTCCGGAAGCTCTACTCCAGCCTTTTTAGCAGCGTCCTTACCAAATGTATAATCGCTAAGAGTTACCGAATTAATAACAACTGCCTTATCAAAATTCTTCATAGCATCAAGATACTTCCAGATATTTTCCTTTGTACCTGTGATCTTCATAGCATACTGTGTCTTGATAACGCTTTCCTTTGCTCTCTGAGAAAGAGCAGTACTCTCAGCAATAGAAGCCTCGTACTCTTTCTTAAGGGTGCCGTTTACGTCAGCCTGATCTCTGAGTGCTGAAAAGCCGTCCTTGTTTGAAGAATAGTAGTAGTTAAGAGGAGTAACTGTTGAAGCGCCGAGTTCAAGGTTCTTTATCTTGATCTTGCACTCATCAGCATACTTCTGCATATAACTATCAACTTTTATCTGTGATTTTACCTCATCAAGAGGAACAAAAATCTTTGTAGCGTCGCTTGCATCACTGTAAAGGCTGCGGATAGATTCCTGTAATGAAGGTATCTTTGCTATCTTAGCTTCATAATCAGCCTTTATTGTCTGCTTTTCTGCCAGGATCTTTTTATCTGCCTTATTCTTGTTGTTCATATTCTTTACGGGTACAAAAAATCCTATAAGCAGAATAACGATTGCTAACAGTACACCTGCTATGATCTTGTCTCTATAATTAAGTTTCATTATTACTTCTCCTCCTCTGAGCTTTCTGCAGGATGATACGCACTCTTATTGCCTTCAAGCTTTACACTTGAGCTGAATGTGATTCTATCCTGTGCTTCTTCCTTGCCCTCTACCTTTACAGTCTTGATAGTATAGCCCTTATATGAAGCTTCACTGAACAAGTCGCTCGCGAAAAGGTTCTTTGCGAAATTAGCAGGTATTCTCTGTGCATACTCTTTGCTTGAAGCATCACAGGTAACATTGAATGTTATAGTACCGTCAGCGTACTTAGGAGAACTTACCTCCATAAACTCGATCTTATCGTCCTTCTCATCTTCGCAGGTCTTTTTAAGGATCTTCTCGATCTCCTCGTAATCCTTGCCTATGATACGAGGCTGTGACTGATATGCATCACTTGCATTGTTCATCTTTGTATTATATGCCTGAACAACATCCTGGATTTTAAGAAGCTTTGCATGGTGATCAAGCTTTTTCTTTGTATCAGGACTATCGATGTAGTCAACACATTCCTTGATATCATGCTGGATGCCGATATTCTTGAGCTTCAGGATACCCCAAGCACCGCCTACGATAATGCCGGCTGCGAGAAGTGAAGCAAGAAGGATAACGCTTCCCATTGCATCATTGTTCTTTCCGCCGACACGGTTCTTAACAGCTGTGCTGAAGTCTGTGTCGAGAAGGTTGATCTTTTCGATCTCTCTGTTTCTCTTGAACATAGCGCCGATAGCGTTAGCGTAGAGAGAGAACTCAAGATTTTCATGACCGTGGATCTGTGGAGGAACATTGATAAGACTTGTCTTGAGGTCGAGCTTTTCAAGCTCATCAGTAAGTCTTACATACTCATGTGTATCTCCGTAGAAGATAACGTTCTCAATGGACTCACCTGTGTTACGGCTTCTGTGGAACTGGAGCATACGGAAGATGTTCTCGTTGACTGCTTCAAATACGTAGTCATCCGAGTAACCGTAGTCGGCAGCGTCGATAGAAGCGAAACGTGAGAATGAAAGCTGTCCCTGCTCATAGAGGTTGAGTGAGATGAAGTTGTTATCGATCTGTACAGCAAGGAGAGGCATCTTTGACTTGATCTTTGTATCGGCAAGAAGTACCTTTGTGATACAGTTGCAGCCGATCATTACTGATCTGAGTGAGATGCTGAGGAGCTTGAACACTTCTCTGTAGCTGTTTACGATCTCATAAGGACAAGCTGTAGCGAGGATCTTGTACGAAGGCTCGTTTACATCTCTGCTGTCTGCGTCGCCTACTATAATGTAGGATACGCTGTATGAATCGTCGAGGTTGAGCTCAGCCTGCATCTGGAGCTTAACTGTCTTCTGGAGATCCTGACCTTTGCCCTTGGCAACTGTCATTTCCTTGAAGATAGTAAGGTTGGAGGAAATCGAAACGATCGCTTCCTTATCAGGCATTCTGTGCATTTTAAGTACGTTGTTAATGAGTGTAGCTACCGCAGGAACGTCCTTAACGTGACCGTTTACGATAAGTCCCTCTTCAACATTTACGGTAGCAGCAGAACTAATCTTGATCTTGCCGTTACTTTCAACGCCCTTAACAACTCGTATATTTCTATCAGTGATATCAAATGAAAGCATTTATCTTTCCACCTTTCTTTATTAACCGTTTTCTACGTTTTCCATTGCTCCGTAAAGCGCTGGGTAAATACCACATACGACAAGTCCGATGATAACGCCCATGAAGATAAGGAGTACAGGCTCTATCGTACTAACAAGTCGCTGAACGGCTGAATCTGATTCATCTTCGTAGTAATCAGATGTTTTCTCAAGGATCGAGTCAAGCGCACCTGACTCTTCGCCGACATAGATTACCGAGCAGAACATAGGCTCGAAAATCTCTGTACGTGTTATCGCAGACGAAAGCGTCTCGCCCTGTTTTACTTCGTCGATAACGTCAACGAACTTTTCGTCTACGTAAGCATTACCGAGGATCGATGATGCTCTTTCGAGGCATTCAACCATCGGAAGACCGCTTGAGTAAAGTGAGGAAAGAGTTCTTGCGAAACGTCCTGTGTAGATCTTTGTAACGAGAGGACCGAAGCCCGGACCTTTGATAAGCATTCGGTCAAACTTTATTCGGAATCCCGGAGTTCTGAGAGCTGCTCTGAAGCCCAGAACCGCTACGATAAGGATAACGACAAGTATGTACCACTTATGTGTCAGGAAGTCACTGATTCCAGCCATTATTCGAGTCAGAACAGGCATATCTTCCTTGCTGTCGAACATATCGATGAACGTCGGCATGATAACTGTAAAGAGGAAGATTACGATAACTACACAGAGCACCAGAAGTATGATAGGATATATCATAGCGCCTCTGATAGTGTTCTTGAGTTTATTTTCCTTTGCATAGTGGTCTGACATTCGGTTCATAATGATATCCAGCGAACCTGAGCTCTCGCCCGCGCCGACCATCGAGATAAGGAAGTCCGGGAATGAACCCGAGTGCATTTCGAGAGATGACGAGAAGGATTCACCCTTCTGTACGTTCTCGTAAATGTCCTGCCAGATCGCTCGCGGCTTTTCGTTTTCCTGCTCTTTTGTCAGGATATCAATGGCTTTTACAAGTGTAAGACCTGATGTGAGCATCGCAGCAAGCTGTCGGCAGCAGAATGCGAGCTCGTTGGTTTTAAACTTGTAAATTGATTTTGTGTCATCTGAATCGCTCTCCTTGTAATCCCTGACATACAAGCCCTTTTCCTTGGCTTTCTGCAAGAATTCCTGCTCATTCTCCGCGTTAATGATTCCCTTAGCCTGTCTGCCCTTCGCGTCCTGAGCTACATAGGAAAAACTCTTCATGAAACCACCTCCATAATTAATTACTTGTGATGAACGTTT
>JAEEGJ010022387.1_pt1 | contig 13431 bp, 11 predicted proteins | sample 8958761 | NCBI WGS metagenome assembly JAEEGJ01 (sample SAMN16246546, study PRJNA631951) | gut metagenome | biome: gut microbiome; feature: rumen; material: RS-attached | host: Bos | place: Iran: Karaj | collected 2018-10
GATGAAATGCTTTCCTGGGCAAGGCTTGCCTTCAGGGATAATAAGAAGGCGATAGTAATTGACACTGCGACGGAGATCGCAGGCTATCTCTTTGTTCCGTTTTTCTCTGAGATAAAGCTTCGCGGGATAGGGCTGCCCGGGTACACGGCAGGGATCTATGACGTGATGAGAAGAAATGTCCCTGTTTTTACCGGATATTATCTGAGACTTTCTTCGGTCATATACTGTTTTATGATGCCGTTAGCCCTGATCGCTGCCTTCATTAAGGGAAGGGCAGGTAAGCTCAGGGAGTTTGTTCCGACATGTATCATGCTTGTGATGGCAGCGGTCATATATACTTTTTCGGGCAATAATGTATGGGATCAGAGAAAGGGACTATTTGCTGTCTGCATGTGGATCGCCTGTTTTGCGTATATTGCCATAGGTGATCATAAGAAGACGGAAAGCGCAGAATGATAAAGGGTATAGTTATCACAATTGCATTGGAGATTCTGCTTCCCGTGATCGCGGGACTGTATTTTGCAGTCACCGGAAGAGAGGAAAATGATACAGGGTCCATGTTCCTGGCCAGGGCATATACCTCGGGTCAGATACTGCTCTTTGCTCTTTTTCAGCCGGTTTTCGTGTTCGCGATACTGAAAAAGATGCTGTTTTCCCAGGCTCTCAGGATCTATCTTCCCATATGCGGAGCAGTCCTTCTGGTTCTTCTGATCATCATCTTTACAGGGTATCGCGATCAGCTGGTGGGCGTGCTGAAGAGGCCCTTCGGCAGGATAGGCTTCTGGGGGATGGCTGCCATGGCGGGGATCGTATTTATGATGGTCATGTCATTTTTTAGGACATATATGGACGGTGATGATGCGTTCTATGTTGCTGTTGCCACAGGTACCGCTTCGTCGGATGCCATGTATGTTGTTGAACCGTATACCGGCGGTGCCATCATCTCTCCCTTCAGATATCTGTTTGCACCGTTTCCGATGTGGATCACCTTCCTTTCAAGGATGTCCGGGATAAGGGCAGTTGCCATGGCCCATACATTTTTCCCGTGGTCAATGATGCTCCTGAGCTTTTCGGTCATGTATATACTGGCTGGTGAATTGTACGGAACCGATCATACGAAGAGGGATGCATTCATGTTCTTCGTAAGCATTCTTACCGCCTTCGGTGACTATTCCATCTATACAGCGGAGAATTTCCTGCTGGCAAGGTCAAGACAGGGAAAGGCCGCTCTTGCCACTTTCATCATTCCCTTCATGCTGATCCTTCTTATATCACTGGTCAAGAAGACCCGTGAGGATAAAAAGATAACTCTCAGGGATGGAAGCCTGCTTATGCTTACAGGATTTGCCGGAGCACTCTGTTCCACCATGGGAGGTATGCTGTGCATGGCACTGGTGGGAGTATGTGCCATATGCATGGCGGTTATGTTCAGAAAACTCAGGACTCCCCTGCTGATGATGCTTTGCACCATGCCCTGCATGGTATTTGCTGCGATGTACCTTGTGATGAGATGAGGCAGTATGTTTAGAGAGATCTTATCAGTTATAAAAGATCATATGGGCACCGGATTTGTGACGGTTTTGTTCGTTTTAAGTCTGGCATATCTTCTTTTTACCGAAAAGGACAGGGTAAAAAGGTGCTTTCTTGTCTACATGCCACTGGTCGTCCTTGCCTTTTTCCTGTGTCCGTTAAGCCTGAAGATATACGGTAAGATATCGGAGAGTGTCACATATTACAGATTATTGTGGCTTATCCCGGTGACACCGGTGATCGCTTATGCGGCTACCGATGTATGCGGCCGTTTTAAAGGATTTAAGAGGAATGTCTGCATTGCCGGACTTGCACTCCTCATGGCTGTATCCGGAAGACTGATGTACAGCGATATGTATATGGTGAAGGCTGCCAATATATACCATATGCCCCAGGCAGTTGTGGATATCTGCGATGCCCTCCATGTGGAAGGGCGTGAGGTTATGGCAGTCGTTCCCTTTGAGATGCAGCAGTTTGTAAGGCAGTACGATCCCTGCATATGCATGCCCTACGGAAGGGAATATATGATGGGCATCAGCACCGAGGTGAATGACCTGAGGGAGGCAATGCTCTCTCCTGATAAGGATCCTGAGGAAATAGGAACTCTTGCCGCCCAGAACGGTTGTCATTACATCGTGCTCTATGAATATGAGAAATTCGATACTCCTCCCAGGTACTATGTGGAGTACATGACCATCGACGGATATGTGATCTACAAGAGCACCCTTCTGAGCACTGAAGTGGGACTTCTGGTGGTGGAATAAGGGCCATATTCGTGAAACAGCGGGCGGATTTGTGAAACGCATCCAAAAATGGTATAATTTTACAGATTATGGGCAAAATATTTAATATAAACAGAAGATTTAAGGGAACGGAGCCGAAAGACTCCGGTTTAGCCGACTTTGAAAATGATATTGTCTCTCTTGATGAGACCGGTTCCATCAAGCTTCCTGATGATGCCTCAGAGGATAACATCGACGCTCAATATGAAAATTACGACGAAGACTATGATGAAGTGTCGGATGAGACCGATGAAGCAGAAGAGCCTGGAGAAGTCGATGAGACCGATGAAGTAGAAGAACTTGAAGAAGTCGATGAGACGGATACTATAGATGACCCTGAGGAAGCAAATGAGACCTTTGATTCTGAAGAGTCTGAGTATTATGACGAGGACTATGAAGAGGTGTCAGATGAGACCGGCGCTATAGATGAGATCCCGGAAGATGCGGAAGACTATGACGAGCCTGAAGAGACCGAAGATGCCGAAGAGTCCGGGTATTATGATGATGACTATGACGAAGCGTCAGACGAGACCGGTGTTATCGAAGACTTTGGTGAAGTGGCAGCAACTGCAGAAGGCTCTCTTGAAGAGATAGAGTATCCGGAAGAAGTCGCTGATCATGATGACTATTCAGATGAAGATTATAAGTCTGATGATGACTCATATGAAGATGGTTCATATGAAGACGGATCGTCAGACAGTGTTATCAGAGATGATGATCCCACACTTGGCTTTGATGAAGTAAGACTTGATACTGCTACGATCAATGCGGCAGATCTTGCAGCCTATGTTAAGGGAACACGTATAAGAGAGCTCAGGCAGAGCGGAGCTTACAGCGAAGATGTAAGTGATGTTGATGCAGTCTCCGAAAGTGCCGGTGCATCCGGGGTGAAAGCATCTGCTAAGGAGACTTCTTATGGTAAGCCTTCAGGGAAAAGCACTTCGGAAAAGAGCATATCCGGCAAGGCACGCTCAGATAAGAGGAAGCCTGAAGCCGCATCATATGATGAAGCAGATCAGGATCTGGGATCTGACGAATATGTAAATCTTGACGCACCCCACAATCCTGTAATCAAGGCTCCTGAAAAGGATAAGAATAATGTTTTGAAATTACTCGTGATCGCTGCAGCCTGCATTGCACTTCTGGCAGTGGGAATATTCGGCATCAAGGGTCTTCTGCACAGAGGCGGATCATCATCAGGTTCGGTCGTAAGGATGAACGATGCAGGTCTTCCGGTTGCGGATGAACTTATGGGAGTAGGAAGTGAGCTCGGCTCCATCGATTCCATTGGGCGTGCCGGTATTGATGCAGCCATTAATGCGACGATGTCCGGTGGAACACAGGTTGTGGATGTGCCGGTTCCTGACACATCCGTTACACCGCATACGGATTATAACGAGAATGAACTTGTTATCAGTACACGCGTATCCATTGAGCTGATAACCGTAAAATCGGATCTTAAGATCAGGTTCATCAATGCGGATACCGGAAAGCTTATTCCCAATATTCCTTTCCAGGTGGTCATAACAGATCCTTCCGGTAAAACACTTAACTGGACCGACGATGATCTGGACGGGATCATTTACAAGACCTCGATCAGTGAAGGAAAATATAAGGTCCATGTTGAACCCTTAAGCGGAGATAAGTATTCGGATTATTCATGGCCTTCGGATAATAATGTTACCGTAAAGAGCACCATTGATTATGCAAAGGTTGATGTGGGAGACGAAGTAAAGGATGCTTCCCAAGTCAATGAAAACGCTGAGGATACAGCAAGCAGGGGCAATACCTCCGAGCTTGACCCCACCAATACCGTGGCCTTTGTTGAAAGCTCCGTTTCTCCCATGTACACGGAGATCTCAAAGGATACCATAACCAATCCTCTGGCTGCACTTACCATGCAGGAGCCGGGAGGAATAGTGCTTGTTGCTGATAGCAGTGTAAGCGGAAACGGAACGGTTAGTGGAAACGGGGACGTATCCGGAAACAGCGGGACCGGCGGTAATTCCGAGGGTGGAAACAGTTCGTCCGGCAGTGGTTCGGAAGGCGGCAATACCGGTTCGGTATCGGGTAATGATGTATCCGGAAATAATACTCAGCCTGCTCCCAAGCCTGAAGTAAGCGTCAGCGTATCACCTGCAACGCTTTCACTTAAGACCGGAGCTACAGGAACATTTACATTCAGTTATTCTCTGACAAATGTAGATAAGGTGGACAAGATTGACGTGGTCTCATCCAACACTTCGGTTGCAACCGCTTCGGTATCGGATAAGACTGTAACCGTCACCGCAGTGGCAGGAGGAACCTGTGACATTACGGTTACGGTAACAACAGCCAAGACCGATAAGGTTACCGAAACCGCTACTGCATCCGCAAAGTGTACCGTAACCGTTACCAACGTTGATATGACCCAGACTCTGAAGGATAAATCGGGTAACGAGGTCTACGTATTTGAGAATAATGCATACCGTATCGCAACGTTTGCGGATTATGCCAAGTTCGATAAGTTCTATATCGTAACCGGAACCAAATACACCGGATGGCAGAACATCAACGGAAGCACATACTATTATGATGCAAACGGTAAGGTTGTCACCGGAACCCAGGTGATCCAGGGCGTTACATACATGTTCGCAGCCGACGGCAAGATGACATCAACCTCGGGTGTGCTCGGAATAGATGTATCCAAGTGGAACGGCAATATCGACTGGGCAGCCGTCAAGGCATCAGGTGTTGATTATGTCATTATCAGAGTCGGATACAGAGGTTCGACGGCAGGGGCGCTTATCGATGATTCCAGGTTTGTTGCCAACATCAACGGAGCAAAGGGTGCCGGACTTAAGGTCGGAGTGTACTTTGTAACACAGGCGATCAATGATGTTGAAGCAGTATACGAGGCATCGATGGTGCTCGACAGGATAAAGGGCTATTCTCTCGATCTTCCGGTGTTCCTTGATGTGGAACCCAGCGGAGGAAGAGGAGACAGGATCGATAAGGCCACCAGAACGTCGGTCATCATAGCATTCTGTGAGACCATAAGGAGCGCCGGATATTCGGCGGGTGTATATGCCAACAAGACCTGGCTGGATACCAAGATGGATGCATCTCAGCTTGGTAATTACAAGATCTGGGTCGCTCACTATTCATCAGTCTGCGGGTATACCGGAAGATATGATATGTGGCAGTACACGGACAAGGGTACCATCTCCGGAATAACCGGAAGCGTGGATCTTAATCTTCGTTATTCATGATCACTTACCGGGAAACTTCCCGTTATGATCTGTTAATATTTTTTAAAGTGGAATGACCACCGGAAGGAGAAAAAAATGAGAACTTATCTTGTCACAGGAGGCGCCGGATTCATCGGTTCCAACTACATCCACTACATGTTTAAGAAGTATGATAATGATATCCGCATCATCAATGTGGATGTCCTCACATACGCCGGAAATCTTGAGAACCTTAAGGATATCGAGGACAGGGAGAATTATACTTTTGTCAGAGCGGATATTACCGACAAGGATGCCATCAAGAAGATATTCGATGAGAACGATATTGACAGAGTTGTGCATTTCGCAGCCGAGTCACATGTAGACAGGAGCATCAAGGATCCCGAGACCTTCATCCGCACCAATGTACTCGGAACGGGTATCATGCTGGCATGTGCAAGGGACGCATGGGAGAAGGAAGACGGAACATATCCCGAGGGAAAGAAGTTCCTTCATGTTTCTACCGATGAGGTATACGGTTCCCTTCCCGAGGATGAGAACGCATTCTTCTATGAGACAACTCCCTACAGTCCTCACAGCCCTTATTCGGCATCAAAGGCAAGCTCCGATATGCTTGTCAGGGCTTATATGGATACGTATCATTTCCCTGCCAATATAACCAATTGCTCCAACAACTACGGCCCTTACCAGTTCCCCGAGAAGCTCATCCCTCTTATGATCAACAATGCTCTTAAGGGTGCAAAGCTTCCCGTTTACGGAGACGGCAAGAACGTTCGTGACTGGCTCTATGTCGAGGATCATGCCAAGGCAATCGATATGGTACAGGAGCAGGGAAGGCTGTTTGAGACCTACAATATCGGCGGACATAATGAGAAGCAGAACATTGAGATCATCCACACCATTCTCGATGTCCTCAGAGAAGAGCTTCCCGATTCGGATCCCAGAAAGGCTCATATTAATGAAGACCTTATAACCTATGTTGAGGACCGCAAGGGACACGACAGAAGATATGCCATCGCTCCCGATAAGATCAAGGCAGAAATCGGCTGGGAGCCTGAAACCATGTTCAAGGAAGGCATCAGAAAGACCATCAAGTGGTACTTTGAGAATCAGAAGTGGATGGAAGGCGTCACCAGCGGAGATTATCAGAAGTACTATGAGAATATGTACGGATCAAGAAAAGAGATCTGATCAGTATCTTATGACAGGTCGTATCAAACGGATTTTTGAAAGGAACCACAAATGAAAGGTATCATACTTGCCGGCGGAAGCGGCACAAGACTGTATCCACTTACCAAAGCAATCTCAAAGCAGATCATGCCTGTCTATGACAAGCCCATGATTTATTATCCTCTTTCCACCCTGATGCTTGCGGGCATAAGAGAGGTGCTTATTATCTCCACCCCCAGGGATCTCCCCGTTTTTGAGGATCTCCTCGGTACCGGAGACCAGCTGGGAATGAATTTTTCATATGCCATCCAGGATCAGCCCAGAGGACTTGCAGACGCTTTCATAGTCGGTAAGGATTTCATTGGAAACGATCCCGTGGCTCTTGTTCTCGGTGACAACATCTTCTACGGACAGAGCTTCTCCAAGGTTCTCCGCGCCGTGGCAGACAGAACCTCATCCGAACCCGGTGCCACCATATTCGGCTACTACGTAAGGGATCCCAGGGAGTACGGTGTTGTTGAGTTCGACGCCCAGGGAAAGGCTATTTCAATCGAGGAGAAGCCTGCGAACCCCAAGAGCAATTATGCAGTGCCCGGACTTTACTTTTATGACAATGATGTCGTTGATATCGCAGCTAACGTAAAGCCCTCCGCACGCGGTGAGATAGAGATCACATCCGTTAATAACGAGTACCTGAGCAGGGGCAATCTTCATGTCGAGACTCTCGGAAGAGGCTTTGCATGGCTCGATACCGGTAATCACGACAGCCTTCTCGATGCTGCCGATTTCGTTGCGGCATTCCAGAAGAGGCAGGGACTTTACATCTCCTGTATCGAGGAGATCGCATTTAAGAGAGGCTTTATTGATAAGGAGCAGCTCCTTAAACTTTCTGAGCCTCTTATCAAGACAGCTTACGGCCAGTATTTAAGAGAGGTGGCAAATGGACTCTAGGTCCAGGTTACTGACAATTCTCGGAAGCTTTGGTGCGGTACTGCTGATAGTACTGATAGTGATACTTTGCACACAAAACAGCGGAACGGGGAATGCCGGTTTACAGGATCAGAGTCAGGTACAGACTCCGGCGGTTGCAGCACAGAATCCCGGTGAGGGACGTCTTATCGGAGATGATCCTTACGGATTCATGTCAGACCCAACCTTCTTTGACGAAGAACATAGTGATGCGTTCTATCAGGCAATGGATCAGTCGGGCAATCTATTCCTTATGATCACAAGCGTGGAAAAGGATCTGAGGATACTGGTGCTGGACAATAACGGTGAGCTCGTGACCGGAGTATCATTCAATATAAAGCTTGTTGATTCATCGGATGTGGTGACCAGATACAGGGACCTGGATAAGGATGGAGTCATCTATGCAGGAACACTTGCATCCGGCGACTATGATGTGACGCTTGAACCTGTTGAGGGATACAGAGTGCCGCTTCATTCCACAAGGGTCACGGTTAAGGATAAAGTTGAGTATATCCCTATTGCGGATATTTCCGTTCTGATAAAGACAGAAGAGGAGATCAACGCAGCGCTTGAAGATACGGCTACCAGGGAAGAGGCCACACTCGATGCCGACAGGACTGAGATCGTTACACTTCAGGCGGGAGGCTCGGACCATAAGCCCGGGATCGATGTATCCAGCTGGCAGGGAGACATCGACTGGGATAAGGTCAGGGAATCCGGTATCGAGTTTGTTATCGTGAGAGCCGGATACAGAGGTTCCGTGACCGGTGCCATTGTAAAGGATAAGTATTTTGACGCAAATGTATCCGGTGCACAGAGTGCAGGGCTTCAGGTGGGAGTTTACTTTGTAACACAGGCTATAAACGAAGCTGAAGCGGTGGAGGAAGCATCCGCTGTCATGGAGATGTGCTCACCTTATAAGCTTGAGCTTCCCATCTATCTCGATGTGGAGGGCTCCGGCGGAGGCAGAGGCGACCAGATAGATACAGAGACAAGGACCTCTGTGTGCGAAGCTTTCTGCAGGACACTGGAGAATGCGGGACAGCAGGGCGGAGTATATGCATGCAGGAACTGGCTTACCAACAATATAGATGCATCAAGATTGGACAGATTTAATGTATGGCTTGCTGAGTACCGCAGCGCACCGCTCTATAACGGATATTACTCGATGTGGCAGTACACATCAAAGGGACATATAGACGGAATAAACGGCAACGTGGATTTCGATATTATGTATTATTGATCATGATCGGTCAGCTGCCTGTCCGGGCAGAAAAAAATATTAAGTCAGGAGAATAGATATGGGACAGATAACTGTTGAAACATGCGAGATCGAGGGCCTGAAGATAATCACCCCGGCAGTCCACGGAGACAGCAGAGGGTACTTCATGGAGACCTATAACTTCAATGATTTCAAGGAGGCAGGTATTGACACTGTCTTTGTTCAGGACAATCAGTCCGCATCCAAAAAGGGAGTGCTCAGAGGACTTCACTTCCAGATAAACCATCCCCAGACCAAGTTAGTAAGGGCAATCAAGGGTGAAGTATATGATGTGGCTGTTGATCTCAGAAAGGGTTCGGCAACCTTCGGCAAGTGGAAGGGTGTTCTTCTTTCCGAGGAGAACAAGAAGCAGTTCCTTGTACCCGCAGGATTTGCACACGGATTCCTGGTGCTCTCTGATTATGCGGAATTCTGCTACAAGTGCAGTGATTTCTATACCCCCGGTGATGAGGGAGGTATCATGTATAACGATCCTGATGTAGGTGTAGAATGGCCCATCACGGATGACATGGAGCTGACATTCTCTGAAAGAGACAAGGTCTGGGCTCCGTTTAAGGAGCAGTTCCCGGACAGATGAATTCTCCCGCTATCAAAAGAAAAAAATTTATCATAGCTCTCGGATTGTTGGCGTTTGCCGTTCTTGCGGCAGGCGTTCTTCTGCATGTCAATAACGATCCCGGCGCCGATCCCCATATGGAGACCATGAAGAAGATCATATCACTGAGCATTATCGTGGTATCTGCTTTTTTCTTCGTGCTCAAATATGACAAGATCGTCACGCTGCCTGTCGAGATATGGCAGAACAGAAGACTGATATTAAAGCTTGCAGGCAATGATTTCAAGAGAAGGTATGCAGGCTCCTACATGGGTGTGTTCTGGGCCTTCATCCAGCCTCTTGTGACCATAGCTCTTTACTACTTTGTCTTCGGTACTATCATGAAGGGCGCGAGGAGCAGCGGTTCCGATGTCCCCTTTGTTCTGTTCCTTACATGTGGTATGGTCCCGTGGTTCTTCTTCAGTGAGGCGCTTTCTTCGGGAACCGGAGCTCTTCTCGAGTACAGCTATCTTGTCAAGAAGGTGGTCTTCAAGATCAGCGTGCTTCCGATCATCAAGGTGGTTGCGGCTCTTCTTACCCATGCTTTCTTTGTGGTGCTTCTGATGGTCCTTGCTGTGCTGTGCGGGTATTATCCCAATCTTTACTGGATCCAGATCATCTACTATACGGCCTGTACATTCGTGCTCGCTCTTGCCATGTGCTACACCACATGCTCGCTGGTTGTATTTGTAAGAGACCTTGGACAGCTTATCGCCGTACTTCTCCAGATACTTGTATGGGCAACTCCCATAATGTGGGATATCGGAATGATCTCCAATCCTACGATGCTTGCCATACTTAAGCTTAATCCGGTCATCTATATAGTTAACGGATACCGCAATTCCATCTATGGCGGAGTGTGGTTCTTTGAGAACTTTTTCTCTACGGTTTATTTCTGGGTGATCTGTGCTCTGCTGTTTGGAATAGGTGCTGTTGTATATAAGAGACTGAAACCGCACTTCGCGGATGTACTGTAGAATTGTAAACGCAATCACTGAATGCGCTGGCTCAAGGTATAAGGAAATATATGTCTGAAGATTTTGTCATTAAGGCAGAGAAAATAGAAAAGAAGTACAAGCTCTATCAGCGTAACCGTGACCGCGTTCTCGATGCGTTCGGCCTTTCCGGCAAAAAGGAGCGCTTCAAGTATCACTATGCTCTTAACGGAGTGGACTTTGAGGTGAAAAAAGGCGAGACCGTAGGTATCATCGGCACTAACGGTTCCGGCAAGTCCACACTTCTCAAGATACTGACAGGAGTGCTTACCCCTACAGCGGGAACTGTTCAGGTAAAGGGCAGGATATCCGCACTTCTTGAGCTGGGTGCCGGTTTTAACATGGACTATAACGGCATAGAGAACATCTACCTAAACGGAACCATGATGGGCTTTTCCAAGGAGGAGATAGATGCAAGGATCGATGACATTCTTGCTTTTGCAGATATAGGCGAATATATAAACCAGCCCTGCAAGACTTACTCCAGTGGTATGTTCGTCCGTCTTGCATTTGCGGTTTCCATCAACATAGATCCGGAGATCCTCATAGTCGATGAGGCTCTCAGTGTGGGAGATGTATTTTTCCAGGCCAAGTGCTACAGGAAGTTCGAGGATTTCAAGAAGCAGGGCAAGACCATACTTTTCGTAAGTCACGATCTCAGCTCCGTATCCAGGTACTGTGACAGAGTATATCTGCTCAACAAGGGCGAGATGCTCGGATCCGGAAGTCCCAAGGAGATGATCGATAAGTACAAGCAGATACTTGCGGGACAGGCTGAAGAGGGTAAGACCGAGATAGTTGAGACAGGCGAGAACGATACCCTGGAATATGGTAACGGTAAGGCTAAGATCACTGATTACTATATAACCGACGAGAAGGGCAAGAAGACCTCGGCCATCGTAAAGGGAACCGAATATACGGTTCATATGAAGGTCAAGATGATGGAGGATCTTCCCGCACCCATATTCGCATGCTCTGTCAAGAATGTGCGCGGCGTGGAGATAACGGGAACCAATACCCTGGTCTCACATACCTTTGATGAGAGCGTAAGAAAAGATGAGGAATATGAGATCACCTTCAGACAGAGGATGATGCTTCAGGGCGGAGAGTACCTCATCTCTCTCGGGTGTACGGGGTATGAAGGAAGTGATTTCAAGGTCTACCACAGACTTTATGATATTATCGGCATAAATGTCATATCCGACTCGGATACGGTGGGATTCTATGACAGCGATTCCGAAGTTGTTGTTTCCAAGAAATAATAATTCTGATATATTGCAGGTGAATGGGTGACGATCTTAAATGTACCGTTCACCTGTATTTTTATCCGGAATAGGAAAATAATATGACACTCAATCAGTTAAAATACGCAATAGCCGTATCCAGAGAAAACTCAATGAACGATGCGGCAAAGAAGCTTTTCATATCACAGCCTTCTCTTACAGGGGCAATACACGCCCTTGAGGATGAAGTGGGCTTTGACATCTTCATAAGATCCAAGAACGGAGTTGCCCTTACCGTAAAGGGAGCTGAGTTCATAGGATATGCCAAGTCTGTTGTGGAGCAGTACGACATACTTGATGCAAAATACATTTCCAAGACCAATGTAAAGAGACAGTTCAGTGTTTCCATGCAGCATTATTCCTTTGCCATAAAGGCATTTATCGAGCTTGTGAATTTTTACGGATTTGACAATTACGAGTTTGAGGCCCACGAGACCAAGACCCACGAGGTCATCTCAAATGTCAGGAACCAGAAGAGTGAGCTCGGAATACTGTATCTGAACGAATTTAACAGAAGGGTAATGGAGAAGGTCATCGGTGAATCCGGACTTGAGTTCACTCCTCTTTTTGAATGCGGAATCTATGTGTATATTGCAAAGAAGAATCCTCTTGCCAAAGAGAAGCTGAAAACAGGGGAGCCTGTTACTCTTGAAGAGCTTGATGAGTATCCCTGCCTTGCGTTTGATCAGGGCGAGTTCAATTCCGCATATTTTGCCGAAGAGGTAATGAGTACCCATCAGTACAAGCAGATAATAAGAGCCAATGACCGCGCCACCATGCTCAATCTTGCAAAGGGCGTCAACGGCTATACTCTCTGCAGCGGTATCCTCTGTGAGGAACTGAACGGCAAGGATTACTGTGCACTGAAGCTTGATACAGACGAGAAGATGACCATAGGATATATCTCCAGAAAGAATTCCATTGTCAGCTCCATCGGAAAAAAATACATAGAAGAGATACTGAAATATAAAGACAAGGTCCTTGAATAAACAGTGAACGAAGCCGTGGCATGATACATATCATGATACAGATCATGGCTGAGTAAGGGCTGAATTGATAGTGATCTGCAGTGGGCGTCCGCATGTGCGGACGCTTTTTTGTTATGCGCAACACGGGCACACTCTGACAGGGTTATAGCCTGAGCCTATAACTGCAGATAACTTAAAGGAATTATACAAAACACCTGCGCAAGCATACAATCTCTTCATTGGTATGATCAATGCGAAAGGAGAAAGTTAAATATGGCGGATTCTCCCAAACTGACAGAAGAGATAATAAAGGCGCTTACCGAGCTGCTTTACGGAATGCGTTACGGGAGCGTGACCATCATAGTCCAGGATGGCAAGATAATACAGCTGGATAAGAACGAAAAGCACAGATTATAGGAGGACGGCATAAATGTCAAAACCAAATCTTTCACTGCCTGCAGTGGAGATAAGAGAGATAAGAACAGGATCCATAACCGCCTTTGACGGTGAGGCTGAGGATCTGGTGAGCAGGGCTCACAGCGGAACACTGAAGGATACCGAGCGTTCATTCCAGCAGTGCGCCGGATGTGCCATAACCAAAGCGGCCTGTATGACAGTCCTGATCCA
>JAEEGJ010022391.1_pt1 | contig 13429 bp, 11 predicted proteins | sample 8958761 | NCBI WGS metagenome assembly JAEEGJ01 (sample SAMN16246546, study PRJNA631951) | gut metagenome | biome: gut microbiome; feature: rumen; material: RS-attached | host: Bos | place: Iran: Karaj | collected 2018-10
CCTCCTTCTGCTCCCAGTCGAAGCCGCAGCCGCGGGCCTTCTCCTGCATGGACAGGGCCTTGAGGATGGCGGGCATGGCGTCGGGGATGCCGGCCATGACCCGCTTGTTGCCGTCCTTCTCCTTCGCCTTCACGAGCTCCCAGGTGTCGGCGATCTCCTTCGCGGTGGTGGGCTTGCCGGCCTCGGGGCCGAACACGTGCGGGTGGCGGAAGACCATCTTGTCGCATACCTTGTTCAGGGAGTCGGCGATGTCGAAGGAGCCTTCTTCCTGGGCGATACGGGCGTAGAAGACCATGTGGTACAGCAGGTCGCCGATTTCCTTCGCCGTGCCCTTGCGGTCACCCTTGAGGATGGTGTCGCTGAGCTCGTACACTTCCTCCTCCGTCATCGGCCGGATGGTGTCGATGGTCTGCGCCGCATTCCACGGGCATTTTTCCCGCAGAAGGTCCATGATATCGAGCAAACGGCCGAACGCGGCCACCTTTTCTTCCCTGGTATGCATTTTATTCATAAAATTTTTACAAATATACAAAGAATCTGCGTATATTTGCCCGGTTTGCGTATGAAGCCCTTGACATTCATATCGGCGGACGAAGCCGTCCGCGGCGTCCGGAGCGGGGATCACATCCACCTCTCCCCGATCGCCAGCGTCCCCCACGTCCTCATCGACGCCCTGTGCCGCAGGGCCGGGGAACTGCGTGACCTGCACTTCCATCATTTCCATACCGAAGGACCTGCCCCGTACGGTTCCAAGGAGTACGAAGGCGTCTTTTTCGACCAGGGTTTCTTCGTGGGCCCGAACGTGCGGAAAAGCGTCCAGGAAGGCTATGCCGACTATATCCCCACGCACCTGTTCGAGTCGCAGGCGATGTACCGCAGCGGCGCGCTCCCGTGCGATGTCGCGATGGTGCAGGTTTCCGAGCCTGTGGACGGGATCGTCTCCCTCGGCACCTCCGTGGACTGCTCGGTCGCAGCCCTCGAGGTGGCCCGCCTGAAAATCGCCGTCGTCAATCCGAACGTACCCTTCTCCTATGGAGAGCCCATCCCCGTGGACCGGTTCGACGCCTTCGTCTGGGACGAGACGCCGCTGATCACCAAGGACTACGTGCAGCCCACGGAAATCGACCGGATGATCGGCAGGAACTGCTCGGAACTCGTGCCGGACGGGGCCTGCCTGCAGATGGGCATCGGCTCGCTGCCCAACGCCGTCTGCTCGGAACTCGCGAACCACCAGCACCTCGGCCTCCACACGGAAATGTTCGCCGACGGCGCCCTGGACCTCATCCGGAAAGGCGTCATCGACGGGGCCGCGAAGAAGATCGACACCGGCCAGGTCGTCGCCTCCTTCCTCCTGGGCTCGCAGGACGTGTACGACTTCATCGACCGGAACCCGGCCGTCCAGATGCGGGAAATCGCCTACACGAACGACCCCTGGATCATCGCGAAGAACCCGAACGTCGTGTCCATCAACTCCGCGACGGAAATCGACCTCACCGGCCAGGTGTGCGCCGATTCCATCGGCACGCGCATCTACTCCGGCACCGGCGGCCAGCTGGACTTCGTCCGCGGCGCCAAGATGTCCCCCGGCGGCAAGGCCGTCATCGCCCTCGCCTCCCGCACCGCGAAACTCGCCCCGAAGATCGTCCCCACCCTGAAGCCCGGCGCCGGCGTCGTCACGCCCCGCGCGGACGTGCAGTGGGTCGTCACCGAATACGGCGCCGTGAACCTGTACGGCAAGTCCCTGCAGGAGCGCGCCCGCCTGCTGATCTCCATCGCCCATCCGGACGACAGAGAACAGTTGGACCGAGCCGCGTTCGAACGGTTCGGTCCCCACTGGAAGTATTAAAAGACGTCTCTACGCCTCCACGACGCGGAATGCGGCGAGGTCGGAGGCCTTGAACGCGCGGATATACGCGCTCTTTCCATTCACCGTTTCCTCGGCCATCTGCGTCATCACGCGGGCGGACTTCGCGAAGAGTTCCGGCGCGAGGGTGGCGTCCCGCTGCAGCAGCAGGGCCATCACGATCTCGCCGGTCATGTCGTACAGGCGACGGGCGAGGAAGTCCAGGACTTCCTGGTCCTCGAACGCCTTGACGGCCGCGATGCTCGCGTCGTAGATGTCGGCGAGGGCCGCGACGCGGGCGCGGAGCGGTTCCATCTCCGCCGAGACGGGCTCGGCCAGCAGGCCCCGGATGATCTCCGAGTAGGCGCCGTTCGTGATGTAGCGGATCGCCGCCACGACCTGGAGCTGGGTCGTTCCCTCATAGATATTGAAGATGCGCGCGTCGCGCATCAGGCGCTGGCACTTGTATTCCATGATGAAACCGGAACCGCCGTGGACGGATACGCAGTCGAAGGCGTTCTGGTTCGCATATTCGGAGCTCATGCCCTTGCACAGGGGCGTGAAGGCGTCGGCCAGGCGGCTGTATTTCTTCATTTCGGCGCGCTCCTCCCCCGTCAGCGGACGGTCGCGCTGGATGTCCTCCAGGCACTTGTACACGTCCACGTGGGCGGCGGTATGGTAGAGCAGGGTGCGGCTGGCGTCCAGCTTCGCCTTCATCCGGCTGAGCATGTCGTACACGCCCGGGAAGTGGTTGATGGTCTGGCCGAACTGGGCGCGCTCGGACGCGTACCGGACGGCCTCGTTATAGGCTTCCTGGCTCAGGCCGGTGGACTGGGCGCCGATGCCCAGGCGGGCGCCGTTCATCAGGGCCATCACATACTTGATCAGGCCCATCCGGGTGCTGCCGCACAGTTCGGCGCGGGCGTTCTTGTAGGTGAGTTCGCAGGTCGGCGAGCCGTGGATGCCCAGCTTGTGCTCGATGTGGCGCACGTCCACGCCGCCCTGCCGCTTGTCGTAGATGAACATCGACAGGCCGCGGCCGTCGCGGGTCCCCTCCTCGCTGCGGGCGAGAACGAGATGGATGTCGGAGTCGCCGTTGGTGATGAACCGCTTCACGCCGTTCAGCAGCCAGCAGCCCTGCTCCTCGCTCCACGTCGCCTTGAGCATCACGCGCTGGAGGTCCGAACCGGCGTCCGGCTCGGTCAGGTCCATGGACATGGTCTCCCCGGCGCAGATGCGCGGGAGGAACTTCTGCCGCTGCTCCTCGGAGCCGAACTCGTACAGGGTGTCGGCGCAGCTCTGGAGGCTCCAGATGTTCTGGAACGAGGCGTCGGCCGCGCTCACCAGCTCGGAGCACATGCTGAACACGACGTTCGGCAGGTTCAGGCCGCCGTACCGGCGCGGCTGCGCGACGCCGGTGAGGCCGGCCTTGCGCATCGCCTCCATGTTCTCGACGGTCTTGGAAGCGTAGATCATCCGCCCGTTCTCGAGGTGCGGACCTTCCAGGTCCACGCTCTCGGAGTTCGGGGCGATGATGTTGGCGGTGATGTCACCCACCACTTCCAGGATGCGTTTGTAATTCTCGATGCAGTCTTCATAGTCTACGGGCGCCTCCGGATACAGGTCCTTGTCGGCGAATCCCTTTTCCCGAAGCTCCACGATCCGGCGCATCAGGGGATGCTGGAAGTAGAAGGCGATTTCGGGATGGTCGGTATAGTAGTTGGCCATGGCTTACTTGCTGTTTTTCTTGTAATACTTGATGAGCTTCGGGATCACTTCCTCCACGGTGCCCACGATCACGTAGTCCGCGATCTTGTTGATGGGGGCGTCGGGGTCCGAATTCACGCTGATGATGATGCTGCTGTCCTGCATGCCGGCGATGTGCTGGATCTGGCCGCTGATGCCGCAGGCGATGTACACCTTCGGATGGACGGTCACGCCGGTCTGGCCGATCTGGCGGTCGGCGTCGCAGAAGCCGGCGTCCACCGCGGCGCGGCTTGCGCCCACCTCGGCGTGGAGGACCTTCGCCAGGTCGAACAGCATCTGGAATCCTTCCTTGGAACCCATGCCGTAACCGCCGGAAACGACGATGGAAGCGCCCTTGAGGTTATGCTTGGCGGCCTCCACGTGATGGTCCAGGACCTTCACGACATAGGCTTCGGGGCTCACGTACCGGTCCACGTCCGGATAGACCACTTCCCCGCGGGCCTTGCCCGCGTACAGGGCCTTCTGCATGACGCCGGAACGCACGGTCGCCATCTGCGGGCGGTGGTCCGGGTTCACGATGGTCGCCACGATGTTGCCGCCGAAGGCGGGCCGGATCTGGTACAGGAGGTTCTTGTAGGACTTCCCGGTCTTGACATCGTCGAAATCGCCGATCTCGAGCTGCGTGCAGTCGGCCGTGAGGCCGCTGGTGAGGGAAGAGGACACGCGCGGGCCCAGGTCCCGGCCGATGACGGTCGCGCCCATCAGGCAGATCTGCGGTTTCTCCTCCTTGAAGAGGTTCACGAGAATATCGGTATGGGGAGCGGACGTGTAGGGGAACAGGTCCTTCCCGTCGAATACAAACAGTTTGTCCACCCCGTACGGGAGGATCTGGGACTCCACGGCCCCTTTGATGCCGGTACCGGCCACCACGGCGTGCAGCTCCACGCCCAGCTCGTCCGCGAGCTTGCGGCCCTTGGTCAGGAGTTCCTGGGAGACCTCGGCCACGACCGTGCCCTCGATCTCGCAATATACGAATACGTTATCCATAGTCTTAGCCGATGATCTTGTCACTGATGAGTTCCTGCACCAGGCCTTCGACATCCGCGTCGGAGGCGGTGAGGGTCTTGCTTTCCTTGGCCTGGAAGACGATGTTCTGCACCGTCTTCACGCGGGTCGGCGAGCCGGCGAAGCCGCACTGGGACGGGTCCCCGTCCACATCGGCCACCGTCCACTGGGTGAGGGTCAGGTACGGCCGCTCCGCATACAGGGCGGCGTGGGGATCGTTCTCGGGGCGCTCGGAAGGGCAGGTCGCCCACTTGTACTTCATCACGAGCCGCACGTTCTGCGGGCGGCAGGGAGCCGCGGTGCCGTTGACGGTAACCACGAGCGGAAGCGGCGCTTCGACGGTTTCGACGCCGCCGTCGATGGAGCGCCGGATGGTCGCCTTGCCGTCCTTCACGGACAGGATCTCCTGGGCGTAGGTGACTTGCGTCATGCCCAGCTTCTCGGCCACCTGCGGGCCCACCTGGGCCGTGTCGCCGTCGATGGCCTGGCGGCCGCCGAGGACGAGGTCCACGCCGCCGATCTTGCGGATGGCGGTCGCGAGGGCGTAGGAAGTGGCGAGGGTGTCGGCGCCGGCGAAGAGCCGGTCGGTGAGGAGGTAGCCGGTGTCGGCCCCGCGGTAGAGGCCCTGGCGGATGATCTCTCCCGCGCGGGGCGGGCCCATCGTCAGGATGGCTACGGTCGAGCCCGGATTCTGTTCTTTCAGGCGGAGGGCCTGCTCCAGGGCGTTCAGGTCGTCAGGATTGAAGATGGCGGGCAAGGCGGCGCGGTTCACGGTTCCTTCGGCCGTCATGGCGTCTTTGCCCACGTTGCGGGTGTCCGGGACTTGTTTGGCCAGGACAACGATTTTCAAAGTCATGTTAGGATTCGGGTTTCAGTACAATTAAGGAAAGGGGGAACCTCTATTTGATGAGGTTCCCCAGGATGCTCCGGGTGAGTTCCCGGGTAATGGTGTTGGTCGCGGACTTGGTGGCCTTCTGGACCGCTTTCTTGGTCGTGGAAGTGCCGCTCTTCTTCTTGGTGCCGGTGACGGAATCGGCCACGGAAGCGGCGACGACGCCGGTCACGGCGGTGATCACGGACTTCAGGACCTTGGAAGCGATGCTGTTCTTCTTTTTCTTGGCCTGCTCCTTCTCCGCCTTCGCCTGCTCTTTCTCGAGCTTGGCCTGTTCCTTGGCCTCGATGGCGGCCTGCTTCTCGGCCTCCTTCTGCGCCTGGAGCTCGGCCTTCTGGCGCTCGGCCTCGGCCGTGGCGGCGACGAGGATCTCGTAGGCGCTCTCGCGGTCGTCGACCTTGTCGTAACGGCCCCAGAGGCGGGACTGCTTGATGATCGTGGCCCGCTGGTCCTCGGTGATGGCGCCGATCTGGCTCAGCGGGAAGAGGATCTTCGCCCGCTCGACCACGGAAGGCGCGCCCTTCTCGTCCAGGAAGGAGACGAGGGCTTCGCCGGTCTCCAGCTGGAGGATGGCTTCGTAGGTGTCGAAGGCGGGATTCGCGCGGAAGGTTTCCGCGGCCACCTTGACGGCCTTCTGGTCCTTCGGGGTATAGGCGCGGAGGGCGTGCTGGACCCGGTTGCCGAGCTGGCCGAGGATGTTCTCGGGGATGTCGGTCGGGCTCTGGGTGACGAAATAGATGCCGACGCCCTTGGAGCGGATGAGGCGGATGACCTGCTCGATCTTGGAGGTCAGGGCCTTGGAGGTGTCCTCGAAGAGCATATGGGCCTCGTCGAAGAAGAAGACGAGCTTCGGGAGGTCCATGTCGCCGACCTCCGGGAGGGTGCTGTACAGCTCGGACAGCAGCCAGAGGAGGAAGGTGGAATAGAGCTTCGGCTTGAGCATCAGCTTGTCGGCGGCGAGGACGTTCATCACGCCCTTCCCGCCCTCGCACTGGAGGAGGTCGAAGATGTCGAAGGCCGGCCGGCCGAAGAACAGGTCGGCGCCCTGGTTCTCCAGGCCCAGGAGGGCGCGCTGGATGGCGCCGATGGAGGCGGCCGACACGTTGCCGTACTGGGTGGTGAATTCCGCCGCGTTCTGGCCCACGAAATTGAGCATGGCGCGGAGGTCCTTCAGGTCATCGAGCAGGAGGCCGTTGTCGTCGGCGATCTTGAAGACGATGTTCAGGACGCCGGTCTGGGTCTCGTTGAGCTCCATCAGGCGGCCCAGCAGGTCCGGGCCCATGTCGGAGATGGTGGCGCGCATGGGGTGTCCCTGCTCGCCGTACACGTCGAAGAAACGGACGGGGCAGCTCTGGAACTGCGGGTCCTCGATGCCGAACTCCGGCAGGCGCTTCTGGATGAAACCGGAGAGCTTGCCCACCTGGCTGATGCCGCTGAGGTCGCCCTTCATGTCGGCCATGAAGCACGGGACGCCGGCCTGGCAGAAGGTTTCGGCCAGCACCTGCAGGGTGACGGTCTTGCCGGTACCGGTGGCGCCGGCGATGAGCCCGTGGCGGTTCGCCATCTTTCCGACGATGGAGATGGGGCCGTTGGCAGAGTGGGCTACGTACAGCCCGCGTTCTTTATCAAGCATGTCTATCTGTTTTTACGATATTTCCAAAGATAGAAAAGAATTGCCGAAATGGCAAATGTTCCGAGGGCGATCCAGGGGATCGTGGCCACCGGAAGGCCCAGGCCGATCTTGTCCACGAGGATGAAGGTCAGGCACACGGAAGTCATGAAAAGGGCCGGGATCAGGGCGATCAGGTAGTACATGCCCGGCTTGTTGCGGACGAGGTACACGGTCGCGGTCCAGAACATGAAGACGGAGAGCGTCTGGTTCGCCCAGCCGAAGTAGCGCCAGATGACGTTGAAGCCGTTCGCATCGGCGATGTTGTACCACAGGAGAAGACCCGACAGGACGAACAGCGGAACGGCGATGTACAGGCGCTTCCGCATCGGGCCCTGGTCCAGGTGCAGGAAATCCGCGATGATCAGGCGGGCGCTGCGGAAGGCCGTGTCGCCGCTGGTGATGGGCGCGGCGACGACGCCGAGCAGGGCGAGGATGCCGCCCAGCACGCCGAGCCAGCTCTGCGAGACCTTCGTCACCACGACCGGGGCCGCCGCCGTGAGGTCGGAACCGACCTCGGCCGCGCCGCCGTCGAAGAAGAAGTACGAGGAGACCGCCGCCCAGATCAGGGCGACCAGGCCTTCCGTGACCATCGCGCCGTAGAAGATGGGACGGCCGAGCTTCTCGGTCGTGATGCAGCGGGCCATCAGCGGGCTCTGGGTGGCGTGGAAGCCGCTCACGGCGCCGCAGGCGATGGTGATGAACAGGCAGGGGAAGATGGGCTGGCCTTCGAGGCCCACGGACGGGCCGCGGTTCTGCAGGCCCTGCCAGAATTCGGGCAGGGAGGGCCACTTGATGAGGAGGCACACCATCAGCGCCACCGCCATGAACAGCAGGGCCGCCGCGAACACGGGATAGATCCGGCCGATGATCTTGTCGATCGGCAGGAGCGTCGCGACGATATAATAGGCGAAGACGACAAAGACCCAGGTCATCACCGACCACTGGCCGCCGTCGCCCACCATGCCGCCCAGGATGACGGCCGGGCTGTACACGAACACGGCGCCCACCATCAGGAGGAGGAGGACGGAGAAGACGAGCATCACTTTCTTCGTGGTCTCGCCCAGGTACCGGCCCACCAGGACGGGATAGCCCGCCCCGCCGTGCCGGACGGAGAGCATGCCGGACAGGTAATCATGGACGGCGCCGGCGAAGATGCAGCCGAAGACGATCCAGAGGTAGGCCGACGGGCCGAACTTCGCGCCCATGATGGCGCCGAAGATGGGCCCGGTCCCGGCGATGTTCAGGAACTGGATCATATACACTTTCCACGCGGGCATCGCGATGAAGTCCACGTTGTCGGCCTTGGAGATGGCCGGCGTCACCAGATTCGGATTGGGGCCGAACACCCGGTCCACGAACGATCCGTACAGAAGATAGCCGACGACGAGCGCGGCCACGCTGATCAGGAATGAGAACATACTGTGCTAAGCTTCCGTTTGTTCGAAAAATGTGAAATGCACGCGGCCGTACACCTTTTCCTTCTTGAAGCGGGGGTGCTCCCGGAAGGAGTGCTCCCCGCCGTGCTCCAGGATGAAGTAGCAGCCGGGATGGAGGATGTCCTGCGCGAACACCTGGTCCGGGATGGAGTCCAGGTTTTCCAGGGCGTAGGGCGGGTCTGCGAAGATGATGTCGAACTTCTCCCGGCAGATGGGGAGGAAGTCGAAGACGTTGTCCCGGACCATCGTCACGTTCGTGAGGCCCAGGCGCTGCGCCTCGGTCTTGATGAACGACGCGTTCTCGCGCGCCATCTCCACGCAGTACACGCGGGCGGCGCCCCGGGAGGCGAATTCAAAGGAAATGGCGCCGGTCCCTCCGAAGAGGTCCAGCACCTTGAGGTCTTCGAATTCGTATTCGTTGTCGAGGACGTTGAACAGGCCCTCGCGGGCGAAGTCCGTGGTCGGGCGCGCCTTGTATCCCGCCGGCGGCAGGATGGTCTTCCCTTTCAGGCGTCCACCGATGATCCTCATAGTTCGACGACCGCCTTGAAATAGCGGTACAGGGAGAGTTCCGCCTCGGACGTCAGGGGCGTCCGGAAGCAGACGGTCGTGACTTCCGGATTGAGCTGGAGGCGCTTCAGGGCCAGGAACAGGAAATATTCGGCCGTCGTGAAGTCGGGGGCCGCGTACACGTTCGCGAGCTGCAGGCTGCGGCCCTGCGCGACGGCCAGATGCAGCCAGCCGTCCCGGTACGAGGCCACGACCTTGTTATAGTCCTCGCAGGCGGGCAGCGCCTTGAGGAGGTAGTACATCTCCGGGAGGACGGGCGCCGACGCGCCGGAGGCCGTCAGGACCGTCTGGGAGAGGACTTTGGACAGGGATTCGCCGATGGAGTTGGAGAACAGCAGGACGGCCCCGAGCTCGGGGATGCGGACATAGCCCGTGGCGTCGGACGGCTCGAGCGCGACCACGTCGGACAGCAGGGTCCGGACGGCCTCGGGCCGGAAGAAGGACTCCGGGACGAGGGTGCACTTGGGCGTCAGGAGGGAAATGTCCACCTCGTCGTAGCGTCGCTGGAACTCCGGCGTGGTGAAAAGGCGGTCCGCGCTGAGCCAGGCGGAGGAGCGGACTTCGTCACCCTCCCGCACCTTAAAAGAATATCCACTCAAGGAGACTTGAATGGATATTCCTGAAGTCGTTGTGCGCGGACTGTCCATCGCGGAAGACTACTCCCAGTTACCGGCGTTGTTGTTCGGCTGGTTGACGGAGCCGACCTGCAGGCCGGTGTAGCGGTTCTGGTCCTCGCATTCGGCGTCGAGGTTGATGCGGAGCTGGTTGTCCATGCCCTTGAGGAGGGCCTTCCAAGGCATGCGGGCCTCGAACAGCGGCACCTGGACACCGGAGACGGTCTTCACGATCGCGTCGGTCTCGACGGGCATCTTGCCGGAGAACGGGATGTACTTGAGGGAGTCGATGCAGAAGTCAGGACGGTTGTTGAACAGGGTGTCCTTCACCGCGATCGGGGTGCTGACGGAGAACACGAGCTTCTCGCCCTTGCGGTAGAGCTCCATGAACTTCGCGTTCTGCTCTTCCTTGCTCAGCTTCTTGAAAGCCTTGTCATTCTTGTACTTGTTGGTGTTCTCGACGGCGACGGAGTCATCGTTGGAACCGACCTGCATGATGATGTCCATCTTGCCGGTGTTGTAGAAGTTGATGAGGGAGTCGATGTCGGCCGTGTAGCGGTTGTTGACACCCTTGAAAGCGACCTCGAGGGTACGGATGTCCTTGAGGCGCTGGACGGCGACTTCCTGCCTGCGGGCCTTTTCCTTGTTGAAGTTAACCGGCTTCATGATGCTGCGGTAAATGCCGTAAACACAACCGACAGCGACAAGCGCGAGGAGGATCTCGACGATGATTTTGACAAGCTTGTTCATTATTTCAGTGTTTTATAATTTTTCCAAAGTTCCGACAAAGTTACAAAAATCATTTATGAAAAGCAATATATTTTGTATTTTTGCATCGCAAAAGAACAGATGGCTTTGTACGGAATCGAAACGGAAAGCATCCGTGCCTTCGACGCCTTGCTGGAAAGCGGCAGGACGGTGACGGTCACGGCCCATACGCACCCCGACGGGGATGCGCTGGGCAGCGTGTCCGGCCTCGTCGCGTACCTCCGGGAGCGCCGGGGCAAGGACGCCGTCGCCGTCCTGCCCGACTCCCCCGCCGCCACGGTCAGCTTCATCGTCCCGCCCAGCGTCCCGCTGCTGTGCCACGACACGGATCCGGAGGCCTGCCTCGCCCGCATCGCGGCGAGCGACCTGGTCATCCTGCTCGACGCCAACGGCTTCTCCCGCACGGAGGGCCTGCAGGAGGCCTTCGAGGCCTCCCCCGCCCCGAAAGCGCTCATCGACCATCACGTCGGCCCCGATACGGACCGCTTCCGGGTGGTCTTCTCCACCCCGGACGTCTCTTCCGCCTCGGAACTGCTGTACTACGTCCTGCTGGAGCTGCCGGACATCGGCGGCGACGCCCGCCGGCTGCCCGCCGACGCGGCCCGCGCCCTCCTGACCGGCATGACCACCGACACGAACAACTTCGCCAACTCCGTCTATCCCGGCACGTTCCGGATGGCCGCGGAGCTCCTCGCCGCGGGCGTGGACCGCGAAGACGTCCTCGCGAAACTGTACAGCCGCTACCGCGAGAACCGGGTCCGGGTGATGGGCTATCTCCAGTATGAGGCGCTGCGGATCACCCCCGAAGGCCTCGCCTGCATCGTCGCGACACGGGATATCCTGGACCGCTTCGGCGTGGACGAGGGCGAGACGGAAGGGCTGGTGAACATCCCCCTGTCCATCGACCGGGTGAAGATGAGCATCCTCCTCAAGGAAGATAAGGACCATTTCCGCGTGTCCATCCGCTCCAAGCGAGGAGTCTCGGCCCGGGAATGCGCCGTGGCCTATTTCCACGGGGGCGGCCACGAGAACGCCTCCGGCGGCAAGCTGTGGTGGCCCGCCGACATCCCCGGCCCTGAAGCGGCCGCCGCCTACCTCGAACAAGTATCCCGAGCCTGCCTGTCATGAAAAAGAGCACCCGCATCCTGATACCGACCCTCCTGCTGGCCGTCGCCGCCAGCTTCCTCCCCGCCTGCAACAAAGAGGCGGAGCAGCAGGCCTACGACAAGCAGGAGACCAACATCACCAAATTCGTGGAAGCCCAGCTCAAGGCCGACGAGACCGCGAAAGTCACCTACAAGGACGGCACGGTCCGCGTGGTCCTGCACGACACGCTCGAGCGGGAAGGCCTCCTGGCCGACACCCTCCAGACGGGCGGCACCGTATCCTTCTACTACGCCGGCTACCTGCTCACGGGCTCCAGCGTCAGCGGCACCAACCTGTTCGCCACCAACCACAAGAAGACGGCCGACGCGGCCGGCTGGAAACTCTCCGACACGACCGCTTTCTACATCCAGACCCTCACCCTGGAAGACCGGCTGCTCCCGGGCCTGCAGCGAGGCCTGGAAGGCGTCCGGAACCAGGACGAATGCTATATCCTCTTTTCGGGGAAATATGCCTACGGTTCCCATGCCCAAGGCACGATTCCTGCAAGGTCAGCCCTGGTTTACCACATTTGGGTGGAAAGCATTTCCAATGATTAAAATGAACAAGATGAACCATATCCTCCCGAGACTCGCGCTCCTGCCCGTCGTCGCCGCCCTCCTGGCGGCCTCCTGCAACAAGAACACCGGCGAAGGGGCCAACGTCGCCCTCAAGCGCCAGTTCGACGCCTGGCGCGCCATCCACTACCCCGCCGCCGTGGAAAAGGACGGCATCTATATCATCGAAGACATCCCCGGCAACGGCCTGGAATGGGACGACGACCTGCCGGTCACGTTCCTGACCTATACCATGCGGTCCCTGGACGGAACCGTCACCTTCAATACCGACGAGATGTGGGCCAGGCAGCTGGGCGAATGGAACCAGACCTACTATTACGGCCCCCAGGTCACCCCGACCGGCAAGGATGCATCCTACGCCGGCGTGGACATCCTGCTGGAAGGCATGCGGGAAGGCGGGACCCGGACGGCCATCATCCCCTCCTGGATGTTGACCTACAGCCGCTACGACACCCTGGAAGGGTATCTTGCGGTCTCGACCGACAACCCTTCCACGATCTACACCATCACGCTCCTGGGCCAGACCGAGAACGTCTCGGAGAACGAGTTCCGGGAACTGAAAGACTATGCGAAGCAGGCCTGGAACGTGTCCGACACCCTGTCCACCGCCGCGGTCTTCTTCAAGTCGTTCTCCGAATTCGAGGACGAACCCGAGGAAATGCCCAACGACACCACCGTGTACATCAACTACACGGGACGGCGCGTCTATGACGGGCAGGTGTTCGACACCACCATCGCGGACACCGCCAAGTACTACCACATCTACAACCCGAGCAAGAAGTACGCTCCCGTTCCGGTCACCTGGGCCGAGAAGCCCACGGAGATCAAACTCAACGGCAGCAGCGTGGTAGGCGGATTCGCCCACGGCATGTACGCGATGCACCCCGGCGAGAAGGCCTCCTTCTGTTTCGGATTCGACCTCGGTTACGGAAGCTCCGGCTCCGGGAAGCTGATCCCGGGCTATGCCGCGCTGCAGTTCGACGTCGAACTGGTCCCTGAACCGTAGCCTATGGCTGGAAGCGTCCCCACAGAACTGGGCGTCAAGCCCGTCAACCAGCTGATCCGCCAGTACGCAGTCCCCGGCATCATCGCCATGACTGCGTCTTCGCTTTATAACATGGTGGACAGCATCTACATCGGC
>JAEEGJ010022394.1_pt1 | contig 13426 bp, 10 predicted proteins | sample 8958761 | NCBI WGS metagenome assembly JAEEGJ01 (sample SAMN16246546, study PRJNA631951) | gut metagenome | biome: gut microbiome; feature: rumen; material: RS-attached | host: Bos | place: Iran: Karaj | collected 2018-10
ATGAAAAGGGCCTGGAAAAGGGCGAGGACGGCAAGTTCCAAGCCAAGACGCCCTGCACCCGCGGCTACGTGGTGACCTACCTCTACCGCTACTTCACCGGCAACGAGCTGGACGAATAAAACAGCAATCCCATACAAAAAGGGCCTGCCAATCGGCAGGCCCTTTTTGTGGGCCGGAAAAATCACATGCTCTACACAATTGTTGTGTCTTTCTGACAAAAAACCGAGAAAAAATGTTAATTTTCTATTGCAAAATATTAATGTTTTGTGATATAATACCGGAAGCATAAAGAAGGAGGTTTTCCCATGAAAAGATGGATCGCATTTTTCCTGACCCTTGCAATGGCGCTTTCCGTTCTCGCCGTTCCTGCTTCGGCACGGGCTGCGGAGCCGACGGAGGAGCCGGTTTACGTGTTCACCGAGGAAGACAATGCCCGCATTGAACAGGACGTTTTTGCCGGTATTGAAAACGTGAAGACGAATGCCGCCAAAACCTGCGGCGGCATCGGCAGAATGACGGAGCAGGATTATGTCGCTCTGATTCCCCAGGTGATTGAGGTCATTGAGAACTCTGAAACCTACGTCCCCGGGACCTTGCAGCAGAACGGCAATTTTTTGGTCTGGCAGACCACGGTTGGCCTTCCCTGCTGCTATGATCCCCGCATGGAGGCGAAGCTCCACAATACCGAGGACGACCCCACCCCGGAGGAAATCGCTCAGGCCGAAGCCAGAGCGGAGGCTCTGCTGGAAGAACTCTCTGCGCTTAAGGGCGGCTACCCCTCTTCCACGAAGATTGGTCTGATTCAGCCCTATTGGGATTCCCCCAGCAACTATTCAGACGCAAGCTTTAACGACTATTCCCCCAGCTATAAGGCTGCCTGGCAGGCCCTGAGCGAAGCGACCGGCGGAGAAGGTATTCGCTATACCATGTCCAATGCCACCGTTGACAATGTCGCCTATACCCTGTCTCAGTGCGGCTTGGTCATGTTCGATTCCCACGGTGCGACGGACTGGTCCTCCGGCGATGACGCCGCTTCCAGAGCCAATACCTCCTATCTGTGCCTGACCACCAATGCCGGCGTGACCTCCCAGGACACCCAGCCGGCCCAGGGCCTCTACGACACCTATTATCACTGCCTGTCCGGCAGCGGCTACGCCTTTGTGGACGGCACCTGCATCGGCAACCACATGCCCAATAACGCGCCGCACAGTTTCCTCTATATGGGCATCTGCCTGGGCATGGCTACCGACGGCATGGAGAGCGGCCTGCGGGCCAAGGGCGTGGAAGCCGTCTGGGGTTACTCCCGTTCCGTCACCTTCTACGGTGATGAAAAATACGTGTCTTCCCTGATGCGCTGCATCAAGGAGGGAGACGAGCTGGGAGAGGCAGCCGCGGCGATCAAAGAAGAGTATGGCTACTGGGATCCCGCTTACCCCAGCTACACCTGCGAGCAGGCGGTTGAAAACTATGTCGCCTTCCCCGTGGTCGCCTCCTCTGAGGACCCCTATCCCGAGCGCGGCACCGCGGACTCCATCCAGACTGTCAATTCCACCTGGACCCTGTTTACCCAGTACGACATCAACGCTGTGGCCAATCACGAGGGCTGGGGCACCGTGACTGTTTCCGGCCATCGGATTACGGCGACTCCCAATACCGGCTATGAGCTTGCCGGGTATGAGATTCTGGAGGGCGACTGCACCGTAACCCAGAACGGAAACGTCTTCCGGGTGGACGCCGAGAGTGACTGCACCATCCAGATCAACTTCTCCGCCAGAACGCCCGCCACCGTCATCTACAACGTTCCGGATGGCGTGAGCTGTGAAAACTTCAACGGCTACATCGACGACACCACCGTTCTGCCTGTGCCCACCGGCGCGCCGTTGGCCAACGCCCATAACTATCACTTCCTGGGTTGGACCACAGCTCCGGTTGAGGACGACGTTACGACCATTCCCGGCTTCGTAAAGGCTGGCACGGAACTGACCATCACGGAGCCCAGCGTTACCTACTATGCCCTCTATTCCTACTTCATTGCCGAGGATGGATACAACGAAGGAGAGTTTACCTTGGTGACCGCTCCCCGGGCGAACTGGTGCGGCGAGTACGTCGTTACCTACCAGGGCGAGAAGGTCTTGGATGCCTCCGGCAGCAACAGCGGTTCCGCTATTTCTTCCGCTGTGGTGGAAATGAGCGAAATCGGCGGCGTCTTGAACGGGAATATTCTTTCCAATATTGACGACGATTTCATCTATGTGGTGGAAGAAGTCAGCAGCGGCGTCTACTCCATCAAGATGAAGGAGCCCGACGTTTGGCTTGCGCTGATTACCAACAGCAACAGCCTTAACACTGCGGATTCCGACGACGAAAATACCGCCCGCTGGACCTTTGCCATGGGCGAGGACGGCGTGAAAATCTCCAACGTGGAGTACCCGGAGAGAAGCCTGCGCTTCAACCCCCAGGCCAATGCCTTCCGCTGCTACAAGCAGGGCCAGCAGCCCGTTGCGCTGTACGCCTCCGCACCCGGCGTCAAGTACTATACCACCGTCCCCAAGAACGCGGAAATCTGTGACGTTCACAGCTTCGGTGACTGGACCGTTGCCACCGCCCCCACCTGCACGGAAGCCGGTGAGGAGAAGCGGGTATGCGCCGTCTGCGGCTACACGGAGACCCGTCCTGTGGACGCCCTGGGCCATGAGTACGGCGACTGGACCGTAACCACCGAGCCTACCTGCACCGAGGCCGGTGAGGAGACCCGCACCTGCATCCGCTGCGACGCCTTTGAGACCCGTCCCGTGGAGGCTCTGGGCCACGATTACGCCGCCGTCGTCACCGAGCCCACCTGCACCGAGGCCGGCTTCACCACCTATACCTGCTCCCGCTGCAACGACAGCTACACCGGCGACGAGACCGAGGCCCTGGGCCACGACTGGGGCGAAGGCACTGTCACTGTAGAGCACAGCTATCAGGCTGCCGGCCAGAAGAGCTTCACCTGCGCCCGCTGCGGCGAGACCAAGACCGAAGAGATCGAAAAGCTGGCGAACCCCTTCGAGGACGTGCACGACGAAGACTTCTTCTTCAATCCCGTCATGTGGGCCCTGGATGAGTCCGTCACCGGCGGCATCGACGAGACCCACTTTGCCCCCGAACGGACCGTCATGCGTGCGGACGCCATGGTGTTCTTCTGGGCTGCCAACGGCCGTCCGGAGTTTACCGCCACTGACAAGACCTTCAAGGACGTGAAGAAGAAACACTGGGCCTACAGTGCTGTCATGTGGGCTGTGGAGAACAACATCACCGCCGGCACCGATGAGGCACGCACCTATTTCAGCCCCCAGCGGACCTGCACCCGCAGTGAGATTCTGCAGTTCCTGTATGCCGCCATGGGAAGTCCGGAATACACCATTGAAAATCCCTACAGCGACGTCAAGGACAAGCACTGGTACAAGGACGGCGCCATCTGGGCCTACGAGAAGGGTCTGGAGCGGGGCGAGAACGGCAAGTTCAAGGCCAAGACCCCCTGCACCCGCGGCTACGTGGTGACCTACCTCTACCGCTACTTTACCGGCAACGAGCTGGCGGAATAAATCGAGAAAGCAAAATAGTCAAAAGGAGGACTATCCATGAAAAGACTGCTCGCACTTCTCTTAACCCTCGCGCTGATGCTGTCCCTTTTGCCCTCGGCAATTGCCGCTGCGCCCAAGGCGCAGGAGCGCGACATCTGGGATGTAATCTCAGAGATCGAAGCGCACGCGGCGACAAGGGCCAATGCGGCCGACGCTGATTCCCTGACTGCCGCCTACAGCGGCACGGTCGATGAGATCATCGAGGCTGTCACTTCCTCTTCCAGCTATGTTCCCGGTACGCTGGAGCGCCACGGAGACTTTTTCTTCTGGGTTGACGCCAAGGGCGATCCCAACGGCTATTCTCCCAGACTTCGCGCAGAGCTTCGGGCGAACGCGATTCCCGGAGCCAATCCGGACGCCCTGGGAGCCACCAAGACCGTCTCTTTTGAGGAAAAGGGCGGCTGGGCCGGTTCCGTTGACGTGGCTGCCATTCAGCCTTACATCGGCATTGACAGCTCTTTCACCGCCCAGTATGAGAACGAGTGCTATTCCATCGCCCAGGCCACCGGCGGCACGGGCACTGCCTACCAGGCGTCCAACGCCACCATCACCGCAATCGGCGATTCTATCTCCACCTGCGGCGTCGTCATTTTCGACTCCCACGGCACCACCGACTACAGCGGCTATGACGGCTATACCTCCCATGCAAACAGCTCCTACCTCTGCCTGACCTCCGGCACCGGCATTACCACCGAAGACAAAGCTTCCGCCCAGGGCCAGTTCGGCACCTACTACCACGCCTTCAACAGCGGCGGCACCTGGTGTGTGGACGGCACTGCCATTGCCAACCACGTTTCTACGGATTCCCCCAACGGCCTGCTCTGGATGGCGATCTGCCTTGGCATGGCCACCGACGGTCTGCAGGCGCCTCTGCGGGCCAAGGGCGTGGAGGTTGTTTACGGCTATTCCCAGTCCGTCTCCTTCACCGGCGACTATGCTTACGAGAGATACTTCTTTGACTACATGAAGGACGGCAGAACCGTTGCGGAGGCTGCTGCCTACATGAAGCAGAGAGTTGGCAACAAGGACCCCTATACCAATCCTCCCGCATATCCCATTTTTGCCGATTCCGAGGACGTCTATCCCGGCCACGGCAACGTGGACGCCGTGCAGCCTGTCTATTCCACCTGGACTCTGTACAGCCAGTTCACCATCAACGCGGTCTCCAATAACACGGAATGGGGCACCGTGCAGCTCAGCGGCAGAAACATCACCGCCACCCCGAACACCGGCTACTATGTGAAGGATTATACTGTCCTGGAAGGCACCGCCACGGTTACCCGGAACGGAAACGTCTTCACGGTGGACGCCCAGACCGACTGCACCGTTCAGATCAACTTTGCGCCCAGAGACCCTGCCGTTGTGCACTTCTCCGTGCCGGAGGGCGTGTCCTGCGCGGAAATCAACGCCTACGTGGGCGATGAAGTCACGCTGCCCATGCCCCAGGGCGATCCCGCCATCGAGAGCCGGAACTTCCACTTCCTGGGCTGGGTCGCCGCGCCCACGGAAGAAGACACCCAGGATCTTCCCGCGTTCCTGAACGCCGGCAAGAAGATTTCCCTGACGGAAGCAGACGTTACCTACTACGCCCTGTACAGCTACTACGTTATGACCGACAGCACGGCCGTGGACGATCAGTTCCACGTTGTGGACAAGGCTCCCGGCTCCTGGGTGGGCGAGTACGTCATCACCTGTGACGGCGCTTTTGCCCTGGGCGCCACCGCGGACTGCCTGGGCTCCAACGTCAACAACAGACTTGGTATCGAGAAGGCTGTTAAGGATCTGGCTGAGATGGGAATTACCCGGGAGGGCGATTTCCTCAACAACGTGACTGACGATGTGACCTATGTGGTTGAGCCCGCTGAAAACGGAACTTACAGCATCAAGATGAAGAATGAGAACCAGTATCTGGCCATGGCGGCGGATTCTGACTCTCTGACTACCTACAGCTCCTCCAACAGCGCCAAGACCCGCTGGACCATCAGCTTCGGCTCCAACGGACCGGTCCTGACCAATGCCCAGTTCCCCAGCCGTGTTCTGCAATACGATACCGAAAAGGGCGTCTTCAAGTGCTTCACCGGCGGGAAGAAGGGCCTGACCCTCTTCACCAAGGCGGAAGGGGAGTACTGGTACACCACCAACCCCGCTGAAGTGGTTGTGTGCGAGGTCCACAGCTTCGGCGATTGGGTGACGGACACCGAGCCCAGCTGCCTGGAGACCGGCAGCAAGCATCACAGCTGCACCGTCTGCGGCTTCACCGAGACGGAAGAGATCGAGGCCCTGGGCCATGATTACGCCGCCGTCGTCACCGAGCCCACCTGCACCGAGGCCGGCTTCACCACCTATACCTGCTCCCGCTGCAACGACAGCTACACCGGCGACGAGGCCGAGGCCCTGGGCCACGACTGGGGCGAAGGCGCTGTCACTGTGGAGCCCAGCTATCAGGCTTCCGGCGTAAAGACCTTCACCTGCGCCCGCTGCGGCGAGACCAGGACCGAGGAGATCGAAAAGCTGGCGAACCCCTTCGAGGACGTGCACGACGAGGACTTCTTCTTCAATCCCGTCATGTGGGCCCTGGACGAGACCGTCACCGGCGGCATCGACGAGACCCACTTCGCGCCGGAGAAGACCGTCATGCGTGCCGACGCCATGGTGTTCTTCTGGGCCGCCAACGGCCGTCCGGAGTTTACCGCCACTGACAAGACCTTCAAGGACGTGAAGAAGAAACACTGGGCCTACAGTGCTGTCATGTGGGCTGTGGAGAACGGCATCACCGCCGGCACCGATGAGGCACGCACCTATTTCAGCCCCCAGCGGACCTGCACCCGCAGTGAGATTCTGCAGTTCCTGTATGCCGCCATGGGAAGTCCGGAATACACCATTGAAAATCCCTACAGCGACGTCAAGGACAAGCACTGGTACAAGGACGGCGCCATCTGGGCCTACGAGAAGGGCCTGGAGCGGGGCGAGAACGGCAAGTTCCAAGCCAAGACTCCCTGCACCCGCGGCTACGTGGTGACCTACCTCTACCGCTACTTCACCGGCAACGAGCTGGCGGAGTAGAATAAAAAAATTAGAAGTTAGAATTGAGAATTGTGGTATTCTCAAATTCACCGGAAAATCATTGAAAAACGGGCCTGCCGGAAATCCGGCAGGCCCGTTTGTTAAGGAAAAAATTATTCCATCTCATCTGCCCGGATGAGCGTCACCCCCTGATAATACCACTTGAGTATGGACTCAAAGTCATTTCCGGCCCGGGCCATGGCTTCTGCTCCGTATTGACTCATGCCAACCCGGTGGCCGTTGCCTCGGGTGGTGAAGATCGCCTCTGCCTGGTTCAAAGTCAGGTCAAAGGCGGTGGAGCGCAGAGAAAAAGCTTTGCGGAGCTCAGTGCCCCGGAAGGATCGGCCGCCCAAACGGATTTGCCCCACGCCGCCTCCGGCGGTATATTGCACGGCTTCCACCCAGGATCCTGGGTCACCGGAAAACTGAACCTCGCCGTTCTGCCTTTCCAGGGTGGCCCGGAACTCTGCCAGAGGAATCCGCGCCTCGTCGGTAAAATGGGCGGCGCTCTCCTCGCCCGGACTCTCCACTGCCTGAAGATAGGGCAGCTCTCCGCCCCAGACTGCCGAGGCGTCCTCCGTGCGGCCCCCCGAGCAGGAAAAGAAGGTGGCATCAATCAGTTTTCCCTGATACAGAAGCACAAGCCCGTCCGTTTCACGGACGGCAGCCTCGGCCTTCTCCCGGGCGTCAGCATCGGCCTTCGCCGGATTTCGCCAGCTCTGACAGCAGCGGGAATCGGTGCAGACCGCCGCACCGGTGTGCCGCGGATGCTGACAGCGGCTGAGGGCGTAGGTCCGGCAGGCAACCGCTTGAGCCTTCTGGGCTTCCGCATCGAAAGAAGCAGGCATTTCCGCCAGCAGCACGCCGGTCAGATAGCTTTGCAAATCCATGCTTTGAATCCCATCCTCTTTCTGTACCCTCAGGGTGAATTCCGGGTCAAAGGCGGCCTGGGGAAGGGGAGCGGCAGCAGCTCCGGTTTCCGGGGCAGTCTCGGGTATGGGAAGAGTGGGCCGGGGCGGCGCAGCCCCGGCGGCGGAGGAATCCGCGGGAATTACCAGCAGCGCGAGGACCGCCCAGAGCAGGATCGCGGTCAGCGCAGCAAAGACAGAATGACGCATTTTACCTCCTGTTTCGGGAAAACCATTGACGAACGGCTAATTATGTGATAAAATGAATGCTGGAAAGGGAGACTTATCGGTCTCCCCAGAATCTATGCCGGGCTCGTCCTGCGTAGAACCACCCTGCGTTTCGGAGAGAAAAACCAGCTGAATGGAGTGGTAATGATATGAAATCAAGAAAGCCTGATATTTTCCTCGGTATCACGATGTGCATGCTCGTTCTTGCGGCGGTGCTCTGTATTGTGATCCTGTTCGTCCAGAAGAACAACGAAAGCAAGGAAACCACCGAAGCCACCCAGATCACTACGGAGGCCCCCAAACCCTCCGGCAATGAAACCCTCCCGCCCATCACCACCGAAGAGATTCCCACCACCGAAAAGCCGCAGACCCCTGTGGAGCTGGCCCCCATCAATGATGCCGGCCTGAAGGCGGAACTGGATGAATCCCTGCGGGGCCTCACCAGCGAATGGCAGGTCATGGTCATTGATCCCGCGCTGGGAACCAAGGTCGGCTCTGCTGTGAACTGTGGCGTGGACAACTGGATGACGGCCAACCGTATGGCTCAGGTCTTCATCATGGGTGCGGTCTTCCAGCAGGCCAAGGACGGCACCCTGGTTCTGGAGGATGTCATTGAGGACGTCAAATCCATGATCACCAACAACGATACCTACGCGGCGGACCGTCTGACCGAGCGTCTGGGCGCGGGTGACTCCTCTAAGGGCCGCGAGGCTGTCAAGTCCTTTGCGGTGTCCTACGGTTTGAAGCTGGGCTTCAACCGGTCCCTCAGCGGTACCGGCGGCAGCCAGAAGAACTACGTCACCGCCCAGCAGACCGCAGAGCTTCTCGGCATGATCTGCAGCGGCCTGCTGGTCAGCGAAGACGCCTCCCAGCAGATGCTGGACATCCTTCTGACTCCTGCGGAAGAGCTGGAGATCGATGCCGGCCTTGCCGATGACGTGCAGTATGGCTTTGTCACGGATATTGAATCCGGCACCTGCATCTGCGCCATGGGCGTGGTCCGGATGCCCAACCGCAGCTTTGTTATCAGTATTGTCTGCAACAAGCCCGTGACCACTGAAGGCGCCAAGAAGAAGCTCACCGAGCTGATTACCCTGGTTGCGCCGTATTTTAAAGAGTAAAACCGAACATAACAAAAACGAGCTCCGGTCGGAGCTCGTTTTTGTTTGTCAATCTTCCGTCTCTCGCTGCCAGTGCCGCCGCCGGGGCCGCTCAACCCGCAGACGCTGAAAGAAGTCGGAGAGCAGTCCGGCGCATTCCGCCTCCAGAATGCCGCCCTCCAGCGTGGGCCGGTGGTTGAAGGGCAGGGAAAAGAGGTTTACCACAGAGCCGCAGCAGCCGTTTTTGGGGTCCGGCGCCCCGTAGACCACTCGGGGGATCCGGGCATTGACAATGGCTCCGGCGCACATGGGGCAAGGCTCCAGGGTGACATAGAGAGTGCATTCCCACAGCCGCCAGCCGCCCAACGTCCGGCAGGCGGCGTCAATGGCCTCCAGCTCCGCGTGGCAGAGGGCGTTCTTTGCTGTTTCCCGCCGGTTGCGGCCTTCGCCCACAATCCGGTCTCCCAGCGTCACCACGCAGCCCACGGGGACCTCGCCTTCTTCTGCCGCCATCCGGCCCAGTGCCAGGGCCCGGGCCATAAAGTCTGTGTCGTGCATTTAAGTAGCCTCCCGGTTCTTCCTGCTTTTTCCTTATCCTAACCCAAGGCGCTCTTTTTTACAAGAGGAAAAACAAAGATTTTGTAAAAAATGCGGAAAAGGACTTGCCAAGCCGGGAAGATTGTAATATAATGAATTGAATTTCCCGGGGGTCCCGTTTTGCGGCGTTTCCAAAACGGGTACCCTTTTGAATGATACAAAGGAAGTGTGTTATGTCTACCGCAAAAAAGAATTCCAATCCCGCGATGGAAGCCCTGGCCGGTCAGATTACCGCGCTGGTGGCCAAGGGCAAGAAGGAAGGTATTCTCCAGGCCAGCGAGCTGAACAATGAATTGTCCAAGATTCCCTGCACGGTCGAGCAGATCGAGATGGTCTATGAGACCCTGGAGGGCATGGGCATTCAGATCATCGGCGCCGAGCTGGAGCTGGACGATGACAGCCCTCTGGACCTGACCGGCATGGAGGGGGATGAAGAGATTATCGACCCTGTGGAGCTTGCAGCGGAGTACAATCTCGATGATCCCGTCCGCATGTACTTAAAGGAAATCGGCCAGGTCCCGCTGCTGACCCCGGAGGAGGAGATGGAGCTGGCCCAGAAGGTCTCCACCGGCGATAAGGAAGCCAAGAAGAAGCTGACAGAAGCCAACCTTCGTCTGGTGGTCTCCATTGCCAAGAAGTATTCCGGCCGCGGCCTGCATATCCTGGACCTGATCCAGGAGGGCAACACCGGTCTGATCCGGGCTGTGGATAAGTTTGACTACACCAAGGGCAACAAGTTCTCCACCTATGCGACCTGGTGGATCCGCCAGGCCATCACCCGCGCCATCGCGGATCAGGCCCGGACCATCCGGGTCCCCGTCCACATGGTGGAGGTCATCAACAAGGCCACCCGCTGCAACCGCAAGCTGGTGCAGGAGCTGGGCCGGGAGCCCACCCTGGAGGAAATTGCCGACGAGCTGGGTCTGCCCATTGAGAAAATCATCGAGGCCAACCGCACCGCCGCCGATACCCTCTCCCTGGATACCCCCGTGGGCGACGAGGAGGACACCACCATCGGCTCTTTCGTGGAGGATGACAACACCCCCGGCCCCGCCGAGTCCACCTCCAACACCATGCTGGCCGAGGCTCTGGCTGAGATTCTCGGCACCCTCACCCAGCGGGAGGCTGACGTGCTGAAGATGCGCTTCGGTATGTACGACGGCCGCAACCACACCCTGGAGGAAGTGGGCCAGAAGTTCGGCGTCACCCGGGAGCGGATCCGCCAGATTGAGAACAAAGCGATCCGCAAGCTCCGCCACCCCAGCCGCGCCAAGAAGATCAAGGATTTCTACTGTTGATACCAAACGCCCGGGCCGCGGCCCGGGCGTTTTTGCGCCCACGCCGCCGCTGCTGGGGTGCGGGCCGATAGGTTGCGCTGCTTCCCGCGCAAAAAACCGCCCTCGGCTTTGAGCCGGGGGCGGTTGGCAATCTTTGAGATCAGTCTTCCACGTAGGGGAGCAGAGCGATCTGACGGGCGCGCTTGATGGCCACGGTGAGCTGACGCTGATGAGCAGCGCAGGTGCCGGTGGTACGGCGGGGCAGAATCTTGCCGCGCTCGGAAGTAAAGCGCTTCAGCTTCGCGGTGTCCTTATAGTCAATGCTGGTCACCTTGTCCACACAGAACAGGCAAACCTTCTTACGCTTGTGGGGTCTGACTCTGGTATCGTTCGCCATGAGAGGATCCTCCTTCTTTCAGTATTTCAGTCTTGTAGAAAAATTCGGCTTAGAATGGCAGCTCGCTGTCGTCGTCCTCCAGCATCGCGAAATCGGACGGGGCGGGGGCGGCGGGAGCCGCGGGGGCTGCGTAGTTGTCGTTGTAGGAGCGGTTGTTGTTGTAACCGCCGGCATAGCTGCCGTTGTTCCCACCGGCGTAGCTGCTGCCGTTGTAGGAGCCGGAGCTGTCGCCGTCTCGCTTGGAGTCACCGAAGTAGACGTTGTCTGCCACGACCTCGGCGGCCCGGCGCTTGTTGCCGGTGTTGTCCGTCCAACTGCGGATCTGGAGCCGACCGGACACAACCGCCATACGGCCCTTGGAGAAGTACTTGTTGACGAACTCCGCGGTCTGCCGCCAGGCAACGATGTCGATGAAGTCCACGCCGCGCTCGCCGGTCTCCTTGTTGGGGATGTCATGGTCCACCGCCAGAGAGAAGGACACAACGGGGACGCCGGACTGGGTGCGCCGAAGCTCCGGATCACGGGTCAGACGACCCATGAGAACGATGTGATTGAGCATGGGATCTCTTACTCCTCCACAACAGTGATCAGAGAACGCATGATGCCTTCCGTGATCTTGAACACGCGGTCGAGCTCAGCGGGAAGCTCGGGCTTGCTCTCAATGTTCATGAGAACGTAGTAGCCTTCGGGCTTGTCGTTGATGAGGTAGGCCAGCCGACGCTTGCCCCACTCCTCGATGTTGGTCAGAGTACCCTCTGCCTCAACCAGAGCCTTGAATTTTTCCACGAGGGCTGCAATACCTTCTTCTCCCAGATCGGGATCGATGATGTAAAGAACCTCGTACTTCGCGGAAATCTTTGCCATGTGTTTGCACCTCCTTTTGGTCTTTCGGCCGCTGAATCCCTCAGCGGCAAGGGGATTTTGCCTGCATACCCGCAGGCTGATATATACTACACGATAATCTAACGCTTGTCAAGTATTTTCTTCGATTATCGGGTGGAATTCTCAAAATGCCGGTCCAGCTGCTGGCTCAGTTCCAGGGCGGCGTTGTAGCCCAGTCGTTTTTGACGGTTGTTCATGGCGGCCACCTCCAAAATCACGGCCAGGTTTCGTCCGGGACTGACGGGAATGGTGACGCTGGGAAGTTTTACCCCAAGAATATCTACAGACTGGTCCTCCAGTCCCATTCGGTCGTAGTGCTTGCCGGCCTCCCAGGGGACGATGTTCACCACCAGATTGACGGCGGCTTCCTCCTTGACGGCGCCCATGCCGAAGAGATTCGCCACGTTGATGACGCCGATGCCCCGCAGCTCGATGTAGTTTCGGATCAGGCTGGGGGCGCTGCCGGTGAGCTGAGAAGAGGAGGTCCGCTTCAGCACCACGGCGTCGTCGGCAATCAGCCGGTGGCCGCGCTTGAGCAGCTCCACGGCGGTTTCGGACTTGCCGATGCCGCTTTCGCCGGTGATGAGGATGCCCTCGCCGTAGACCTCCATCAGCACGCCGTGCCGGGTGATACGGGGTGCCAGAGCGCTTTTCAGGTAGGAGATCAGGTTGGAAATGATGTAAGACGTAGTTTCCTGGGCCAGCAGAATGGTGATATTGTGCTTCTTGGCCATTTCGATGCACTCGGGGTGGGGCTGCTGGCCCCGGGAGATTACCAAGGCGGGAATCTTGTAGGTGAAGAGCCGGTCAAAGATTTCCAGCCGCTTTTCCGGGGTCTGATCCTCCAGAAAGGTCATTTCCACGTAGCCCAGGACTTCCACCCGCAGGGCCTCGAAGTGCTCAAAGAAGCCGGTCAGCGGCAGGCCGGGACGGGAAACCTCGTCCACCTCCACCTGGATTGTTTCGTAGTCTGTGGCCTGATAGGCGATGGAGAGCTTGAATTCCTCCACTAACTGCTTAAGCGGAACGCTGTAATTGTTCATGGCCTGCCTCCGTCATGAATAGTTGCGCGGCGCGGTGCGCGCCTCACCTTGCATTATACCTGTTTTCCGGCCGCATTTCAACGCAAATAAAAATTTTTGAAAAAATTGTAATTTCCTCTTGCTTTTTTCGCTTTAATCTGCTATCATATAGCCCGATGCGTTGAGCGCAACCCGATTGCGTAATTTCACCGATGGATTGGAGGTGCAGCTGATGGCTAAGTGCGATATTTGCGGCAAGGGCGTGACTTTCGGTATCAAGGTCTCCCACTCCCACAGACGTTCCAACAGAATGTGGAAGCCCAATGTCA
>JAEEGJ010022402.1_pt1 | contig 13418 bp, 14 predicted proteins | sample 8958761 | NCBI WGS metagenome assembly JAEEGJ01 (sample SAMN16246546, study PRJNA631951) | gut metagenome | biome: gut microbiome; feature: rumen; material: RS-attached | host: Bos | place: Iran: Karaj | collected 2018-10
CAACCAGGACGGACTGGGCACCCCGTCATATCCTGAAAAGGACTTCTACCCCACCCACAACTTCATCCTGAATACTCTCAAGGGTGAGGGCGTCTCATTTGACGATATTCTGATTGATCCCCACTTCCCCGAGGACAACGCGCCCACCCGCAAGCCCGGCACCGGAATGTTCGGTAAGTATATGACTGGTGAGTACGACCTCAGTGCCAGTTACGTAATCGGTGACCGCGCCACAGACGTGGAACTGGCCCGCAACCTGGGCTGCCGCGCCGTCCTTCTGCAGGACAGTGCCGATTCCCTGCCCGCTGATTTGCAGGCAGTCTGCGCCTTTGCCAGCCGCGACTGGTGGAAAGTTGCCGAGTTCGTGTTTGCAGGCGAGCGCCGTGCATCGGCCCACAGAGCAACAAAAGAGACCGATATACTGGTTGAGCTGAACGTGGACGGAACAGGCAAGTGCGATATCAGCACCGGCCTGGGATTCTTTGACCACATGCTCGAGCAGATAGGCCGTCACGGAGGTATGGACCTGACCATCAAGGTTAATGGTGACCTCTATGTTGACGAGCACCACACAATCGAGGATACCGGAATCGTGCTTGGCGAGTGCATCCGCAAGGCCTTGGGTGATAAACGTGGCATAGAGCGCTACGGTTACGCCCTCCCCATGGACGACTGCATGGCTCAGGTAGTACTTGACTTTGGAGGCCGCAGCTGGCTGGTCTGGAACGCGGAATTCAAGCGCGAAAAGATTGGCGAGATGCCCACCGAGATGTTCCTGCACTTCTTCAAGTCACTCAGCGACGCCGCCGCCATGAACCTCAACGTCCAGGCCCAGGGCGAAAACGAGCACCACAAGATCGAAGCCATCTTCAAGGCCTTTGCCCGCGCCCTCAAGCAGGCCGTCCGCCGCGACATCTGGAACTACACGCTCCCCTCCTCAAAAGGCGTTCTTTAACACACAAAAAGTAAAAAAGCACAAAATAGCACAAAAGGAACCATCCCTTTTGTGCTATTTTTGTCATACATTTGTCAAAAATGAGATTTATATGTCCTTTGTTAGAAAACTATTAGCGTTTTCCGTGTTTGCATTCTTCATTCCATTTGTAGTGCAGGCACAGGATGGCAGACTTGAAATCAATGCCGGCATATCCACTGGTGGTGCGTATATGTTTACGGATTATGATTTCAATACTTCCGGTAATGCGCCCAATCCGAGCGACGGCGTTCTTAATAACCTTAAAGAAGAATCATACGATTCAAAAGTGTATCCCAGCGTATCGGTCGAGACGGCATACAGGCTTTCCGATGACGGCGCGCTGAGCCGTTGGTCTTTGGTCGGCATGGCAGGTGTTCATATTGCTGATTATGAGCCTAAAAGCATAGTAAGCGGCAGCTACGGCAAGCAACAGGCAATCAAGGCCGATGCCCTACTTGGAGTAAGGTTCCGGATAATGGAGACATCGCATCTGACCATGTACTCACAGGTCATGGCGGGCATCGATTTCAGGAACGGCAGTGATTACTGGACCGTCACCGGCAATAACCATAGCCCTAGCAGCAATGAATTAGCGTATCAGCTTACGTTCCTGGGATTCAGAGTCAAACTGGGTCACAGAACCAGCCATCTTGGTATAATGACCGAGTTGGGTTATGGCTCCGAATATGTCTTAGGTAGTACAATCCTCTTCCTGCCCGGAATAAGGGCCGGCTTCAGTTATAGGTTCTGATTATGAAAAAGGTTATATCATACATACAGTTTGTACTCCTTGCAACAGTCCTTATGACAAGTTGCAGAACCCGGGGATGGAATCCCGCCGAGGATATGGAAGGATTGGCCATGGCATGGTCATCGGCATACGTTGACCATGCCCTGCGTTCTGCCATCGGCCCTGAATCAACTCCCAAGGATACATTGTCCATAGACTTCATTGACCGTTACAGTGCAAACGGCGATTCAATAAACGTCTGTTCCAGTATTTTCCAGATAAAGGATTCACTGGTAGTCACGGTTGACGGTTACAGATACGCTGACAAATTCTGGGCGCATCTGTATACCGCAGGTACGGGAATAGTCAATTATAAGGGTAAGTTCTGCGTTGATTTCTATGAAACGGGCAAAACCACGCCCTGGGCCCGCTCAGAGATAGAATACAGTCCTTCTGACAAAAGTGAATACAAACCATATAGCAAAGGCTCCACAACAATCTGGTATTGATTATGAAACTGTTTAAAACAATTATTGCATTGTCCATTATCTCCTTGGTTCCCGCATGGACGAATGCACAGCAAAGATTTGAGATAAGCGCAGGTATTTCCACCCCGGGCTTTCATACTTGGGAAAAAGGAGTGATGTTTTACGGCGGTTCTACCCCCCAGGAATACAGTTACAACAAACTTTCCGATATGGAAGGATATGCCTATCGTTCAAACTATTATCCCGGTCTTTCCGTCCAGGCCGCATACAAGTTGCCTGATCACGGTTTCACAAAAAAGCTGTCTGTACTGGGTTATGCAGGACTCAATACTGTCGGTTTTGAAAAGTTTGACTATCTGACAAACAAGTTTCTTTACAGCGAGACCGCCTTTAAGTTTGATCTGATGGCAGGTATCAGATTGCATCTGATAACCAAAGATCATTTCATGATGTACACACAGGCCATGATAGGATTACAGTTTAAAGACAAATCACATTACTGGGATTACAACAATTACCTGGCAGAAAAAGATCCCGTTGCAGTCCAGGTTACATTTCTTGGCTTCAGATTCAAAACCGACAGCGGACTGTGTTATCTGGCAGAACTGGGCACAGGATCCGAATATGAACTTACCGGAACTCTTTTAATTCCCGGAGTAAGATTAGGTCTGGGATATACTTTTTGACTGATATGAATAGAAAAAATAACATATTCGCATTGGTTTGCTGTATTGCAGCAATCTCAATTGGATTCTCATCATGTAACGGTGTTGAATGGGATCGTGAGGACTCATTGAAAGGAATGTCTCATGAATGGGCACACATATATCTGTCCAAAGTCATAGACGACTATGACGACTACTATTACGTTGCCGGAAATGCAAAAATCAATGATACAATAGCATTTGAGAAAGTATTCGCCTGCATGGACGGCAAAGACTCAATCAATGTCACGACAACGATAACATTGATTGACAGCGTAATGACTGCCACCACCGACGGATACCGCTACGCCGACAATCTGACGGCTCACATCTTTACCGTTGACCCGGGTATAGTTGACAAAATCGGAAAACTGCACATCGACTTTTACCAGACAGACGGCATGACACCCTGGGCCTGGACCGAAGTGACATTCTCAAAAGATAACTGGTACAAGTCCTATCGCCGCTACGAATTTGAAGACGTCACCGTGGGCTGGTACTAACCGTCCCCATTGTCACCTCCATACTTCTCTCAAAAAATACTATTTTTGTACTAAACTTACAGAAGTATGGAGCGTAGCATTGAATACCTGCAGTTGCTGGCTAAGAGTTTCCCCTCAATCGCGGCTGCATCGACCGAAATCATAAACCTTGAGGCAATCCTTAACCTGCCCAAGGGAACCGAGCATTTTGTGACCGATATCCACGGCGAGTACGATGCGTTTGATTACGTTTTGCGCTCTGCATCGGGCGTGATTCAGCAGAAGATTGACGCTGTATTCGGAGATGATCTGAGCCTGGAAGATAAGCGCAGCCTGAGCGCCCTGATCAGTTATCCCGAGGCCAAACTCCGCGTGCTCAAGGCTGATAATGAGAACCTTGATGAGTGGTACAAAGTCACACTGATGCAAATGATTGCGGTACTCACCCGCGTATCGTCGCGTTACACCCGCTCCAAAGTGCGCAAGGCCCTGCCCAAGGATTACGCGTACATCATTGAGGAACTCATGCACGAGACCCGCGGCACGTTCCTGTCCAAGCACAACTACCTCCAGGCCATTATCGACACCATCGTCTCAACTGGCCGCGCCAGCCATTTCATAATAGCCATAGCCGATGTCACCCGCGACCTGGTCATCGACCAGCTCCATATAATAGGTGATATCTACGACCGCGGCCCCGGCGCGCACCGCATAATGGATATGCTCTGCACCTACCGTGACTTTGACATCCAGTGGGGCAACCACGATGTAGTATGGATGGGAGCCGCATCCGGCAGCGCCGCCTGCGTGGCGAACGTAATCCGCAACAGCCTAAAATATGCCGATATGGCTACTCTAGAGGACGGTTACGGCATCAACCTGCTGCCGCTTGCAACCTTCGCGATGGAGACTTATGCCGATGACCCCTGCACGCTGTTCACACCCGTCAAGACCGATGAAACTCCGGTCGATGATGTTCCTCAGATTCGCCTCCTGTCACAGATGCACAAGGCAATTGCAATCATCCAGTTCAAGATCGAGGCGGCAGTGATTGCTCGCCATCCGGAGTTCCATATGGAGCACCGTAACCTGCTGGATAAGATGGATTTAAAGAAGGGAACGGTCATCTGCAACGGCAAGGAGTACCAGCTGCTTGACACCAACTTCCCAACGGTGGATCCATCGGACCCGTTCAAGCTGACATCGGCCGAAAAGAATGTCATAGACCGTCTGGTACACAGCTTTACCAACAGCAAGGCACTGTCACGCCATATGGAGTGTCTGTTCGCTCACGGTTCACTGTATCTGGTTCACAATAACAACCTGCTCTACCACGGCAGCGTACCGCTCAATGAGGACGGCACGTTTGCGTCGATGGAAATACAAGGAGTTGAATACAAGGGTCGCGAGCTCTTTGACACGATTGAGAAACTGGTGCGCACGGCATACTTCTCAACCACCGATGACGCCCTCAAGGAGTACGGCAAAGACCTCTTCTGGTATCTCTGGTGCGGTCCCGTTTCGCCTCCCTTCGACAAGAAGAGCATGGCTACGTTCGAGCGTTATTTCATAGCCGATAAAACCACGCACAATGAGGAAAAGGGCAACTACTACCGCCTCAAGAACCGCCGCGAAATCTGTGAGATGATACTGCAGGAGTTCGGCATAACCGAGATGGAGCACGCCCACATCATCAACGGCCACATTCCCGTCAAAGCCGCCAAGGGCGAGAGTCCCATCAAGGCCGACGGACGCCTGCTGGTTATTGACGGCGGATTCTCAAAAGTCTATCATCAGGAGACCGGAATTGCCGGCTACACCCTCATATACAACTCCCACGGAATGCGCTTGGTACGTCATCACCCGTTCGAGTCAATCCAGAAGTCAGTAGCCGAGGGCATGGACGTAATTGCATCGACCCAGATAGTAGAGTACTCTGATCAGCAGATTCTGGTCCGCGACACAGATAAAGGAAAGCGCCTCATGGCCCGTGTCGAGGACCTCAAGGCGCTGCTCCAAGCTTATCGGACCGGTTTGATCCGTAACTGATCCATTGGGGACGAAACTCAGAAGTGTCTGATAAAGTCCATGCTTTCGTGAAGGATTCGTATTATCAGTACGTTTCCTTCATATTGGGGATGGAAGAATACCATATGTTTTTCTACATGTAAAGCCCGTAATCCCGGTAGGACATGGTCGTATGGTTTTCCTTTAGTCAAAGGATTGGATGCAATCTCATCAAAAGCAGCCTTTAATTTGGTATAATACTTGTCGGCTTGTGTTTCTGACCAGGTATTGACTGTGTATTTCCAAATGTTATATAGATCTTCGGTTGCTTGAACGGTTAGTTTATAGTTTTCCATTCTTTCTATTCTTCATGGTATTTAGAAATGTGTCTGGATTGAAATCTTCTGCAATTCCGCTATCTATTCCTTCTTGAATTGCAGACCGGAGAGCCGCTAGCTTTTGCTCCTCAATTTCAAGAAGTCTTAGACCGGAACGCACTACCTCACTGGCATTGTTGTATCTGCCACTAAGGATACTGGCCTGGATAAAATCTTCAAAATGAGGCCCTAATGCTACCGATGTTGTTTTCATAGTGATGTTGTTTGCTGTAAAGTTACCAATATTTCATAATTATTGGTACTTTTTCGGTGCATTTTTTTGTTTCTTGCCAAAGTGTAACACAACAGCCCGCGATAGAACGTATTGTTGGGCCGATAAGCGTGGGACACAGGCTCAAGATGAGGGGGTGTAACACAACGAACCCCGCTGCACGGGCTGTGAGCGGGGTTGATGTGGGACACTTTGGCGGAGCGATCAGCGAACCTCGCGAAGGATAGCGAGCAGATGATCGAATACCATCGGAACGGTGGCCAGCTCCAGACGCTCGGATGGTGAGTGTACGCCACGCAGGGTCGGGCCGATGGAGATCATGTCAAGGTCCGGATATGAGGTCAGGAAGAGACCGCACTCCAGGCCGGCGTGAATAGCCTTGACCTTGGGATCCTTTCCGAACAGTTCCTTATAAGTGCGTACAGAGATGTCCAGAAGCTCTGATTTGGGATTGGGAGCCCAGCCGGGATAGCCGTCGTTGCTTGTCACCTTGGCGCCGGCCAGACGGAAGCAGGCTGCAAGAGTAGCCTGCACTGCATACTTGCCTGACTCGACCGAACTTCTCTGGCTTGCCAACATTGTAACCTTACCCTCCTCTGTGCGGATACGGGCCAGGTTCGATGAAGTCTCTACCAGTCCCGGAACATCCATGCTCATAGCGTAAACGCCATTGAATACGGCAAATACGGAACGTATGATATTGCGGGCTACAGCCGTCTCGATGCAGGTTGCAACGGCATCGGTGCTCTCCATGAAGAACTTGGCCTCAGTCTCGGTAACATGATATTCATCCTGTATTTCCGATGCAAACACGTTGAAATCAACACGGATTTTCTCGCGATCAGCGAACGGAACTGCAATCACAGCCGTAGCGTCACGCGGAATGGCATTGTGAAGATTACCTCCGCTCAAAGAGATCAAACGAAGGTCATACTTCTCAAGAGCGGTATTGAGGAAACGGGCCAGAATCTTGTTGGCATTCGCAAAGCCCTTCTGAATGTCATCGCCGGAGTGACCGCCGTGGAACTTGTCCACGCCCACACGCAGGAAGAAATAGCCTGCAGGAACAGCCTCAGGCTTGAAATCGAACTCAACACTGGTGTTGATTCCACCAGCACAGCCGATGAAAATCTCACCCTCATCCTCCGAGTCAAGATTGATGAGCATCTTGCCGTTCATCATGCCTGCCTTGAGGTTCTCGGCACCGGTCAGACCGGTCTCCTCAGATACGGTAAAGAGGCACTCCACGGGACCGTGCTCAATCTCCTTGCTGTCCAGAACAGCCAGGGCCATGGCAATGCCCATGCCGTCATCGGCCCCAAGAGTGGTGCCGCGTGCCTTGAGCCATCCGTCTTCGACGTATGTCTCGATGGGCTGGGTCATGAAGTCGTGGTCAAGGGTGGCGTCCTTCTCGCAGACCATATCCTGATGAGCCTGCAGAATCACTGTCTGGCGGCCCTCAAATCCGGGGCTGGCGGGTTTGGAAATCAGCACGTTACCTACCTCATCCTTCTTGGCGGCAAGCCCACGCGCAGCGGCAAAACCCATAAGGTATTCACCCATCTTCTCCTCTCTGCCGGACGGACGCGGAATCTTACAGATCTCCAGGAATATGTCCATCACTCTCTTGGACCAGTCTATCTTTTCCATATATATTTTAATAAATTATAATAATACCTTAACAACTTGAAAATGCAATCCAAAAATACACTATTCTTGGCATTAATTCAACTAAAAAACATAACTTCGCGCCGCATATGTGGAAAACGTTTCTTACAGTTGTACTTTTCCTTCTTGCCGCAGTTGTTTTACTGTCAGTAAGTATTCTGATAAAAAAGAACGGCAAATTCCCCAACATCCACGTTGGAAAGAATCCTGCAATGAGAAAGAGGCACATAGGATGCGTTGAATCACAGGACAAAGAGGCTCAGAAGGACAATCCTATGGCCGTAAGTGAAAAAAGTAAATAATTGAATTTAGCTATATGAACTTCAAATCAGTTTCATCATTCGTACTGTCATCAGTATTGGTTCTCGGTTTCACCCAGTGCTCACAGCAGGCAGCCGCTCCCCAGCAGCAGGCTCCCATCGCCGTTTCAGGCCTCAAGATTGCCTACATTGACGTAGATTCACTCCTGGCCAACTACACTTTCTATCAGGATCTCGCTGAGGAGATGACCCGCAAGGAAGAGAACTACCGCCTGGCTCTGACCGAGGAGGCAAACAAGTGGCAGAAGGACGTTGAAGATCATCAGAAGAAGATAGCCAACAGTGTTTATTCATCAGTTGAGCGTGCCCAGTCTGAGGAGAACAGACTCGCCAAGAGACAGCAGGCTCTCCAGGAGAAGAGTGACAAGTACACTCAGGAACTCCTTGCCGAGAGAGATGCCAACTCACAGAAGATCAGCGAGACCGTTGACAACTTCGTAAGGGAATACAACAAGACTCACGGCTACAACATGATCATCAGCAAGGCCAGTCTGCTTTATGCCGATGAGGGCCTCAACATCACAGCTGAGATTCTGGAAGGTCTGAACGCCGCTTACAACCAGCCCAACAAGTAATAATTTTCTTATCCCATATAAAAGGTCATTCTCACTGAGGATGGCCTTTTTTGTTGCAAAAATTCATACCTTTGGCATAACGTAAAACTTACACCTTATGAGAACCATTAAGTATTTCATTTTCGCTGCCATACTGGCATGCATTCCTTTTTCAGCAAGTGCACAATTCATGTTCGGAGGCGGCGGTAACCGTGCTGCCCAGGACAGTCTAAGAAAGATAGCTGCAGCCGATTATGCCGATATGCTGGCCAAGGTTGGCGTAGGTCAGCCCCGTGAGGGCCGTCAGCCCAACAGCCCGGATGAGAGCAAGCATCCCAACTATGACGAACTCATAGCCAACCCCTATCCCTTCTATCCCGATCCTCTGGTAACAGAGAGCGGCAAGAAGGTCAAGAACGCCAAGATGTGGAACAAGGTACGCCGTCCCGAGATAGTAAAACTCTTTGAGGACAACGTCTACGGCCGCATCCCCGAAAACACACCGTCCGTAAAATGGGAGGTCACCAGCGAGGAGAAGAAGGAATTTGCCGGCACCCCCGTAGTGGTACGCATGCTCAAGGGCGTGGTTGACAACTCAAGTTACCCCGCAATAACAGTCGAGATCCAGGCCAACGTAGTCTATCCCGAGGGTAAGGAGAACCTGCCCGTAATCATAGAGTTCGGATTCGGAGGCGGTGATCCCACACGCGTACGCGGCAACCAGAAATCCTGGCAGCAGATGGTAATAGAGCGCGGTTGGGCCGCAGCCACCATCAACCCCTCTTCAATCCAGGCCGATGCAGGCTCAGGCCTTACCAACGGCATTATAGGCCTTTGCAACAAGGGTGAATTCCGCCAGCCCACAGACTGGGGTTCACTCCGCGCATGGGGCTGGGGCCTGTCACGTCTGATTGACTACTTTGAGACCGATAAGACATTCGATGCCACCAAGTGCGCCATCGAGGGCGTATCACGCTACGGCAAGGCATCACTCGTAGCCATGGCTTTTGAGGAGCGCATAGCAGCCGGATTCATCGCCTCATCAGGCAAGGCCGGCGCAGCAGGATGGCGCCGTGACTGCGGTGAGAGCATCGGCAACATAGTATCAAACGAGGAGTACCACTGGGTATGCGGAAACCTGATCAAATACGGCACAGACCCCTACACCGAGAATGACCTGCCCGTTGACCAGCACGAGCTCATCGCCCTGTGCGCCCCGCGCGCATGCTTCATCTCCACCGGCAGCTGGAACGGTGACAAGTGGCAGGATGTTGTAGGTTCGTTCATATCGGCCTCAAAGGCATCACCCGTATATGAGCTGTTCGGTTACAAGGGCGTGGGCACAGACCTCTTCCCCGGCATGGATAACGGTCTTATGGAGGGCCGCCTGACCTATCGTCAGCACCACGGAGGCCACGAAGCCGGACCCAACTGGCCCTACTTCCTGGACTTCTTTGACCGCGAAGTAGTCTCAAAATGATACAAAAGGGGACAGACCCCTTTTGTACTATTTTTCAATTCTGATTTAACAATTGGAAGATTCCTGCGTCTTATTGATAGAAACACTTAAAGAACGGAACGATGAAAACTAGAATGATGATGATTGGCATTGCAGTTGCAGCGCTTCTGCTTTGCACCGAGAGTGTTCAGGCACAGTCCAGAGTAGTCCGCAGGGAACGCAACCCGCAACGCGTAGACGACCGTCGCATTGACCGTCCCGATCCACGCCGCACACGCGACGTAGTTGTCCCCGTCCCCGAGCGTCCACGTATAAAAGTCGTTGACAATGAGGTGATACGTTCATTCGACCGCGAGAGATTTGATTCAAACCGTCTCAAGATGGCCGATATGATATTCAGCACCGACGGTTACATGACCACAGCACAGATTACACGCGTAGCCGAGACATTCGACTATGACAGCAACCGCATAAAGTTCCTCAAGAACGCATATCGCAACTGTGTTGATCCGTACAACTACTACATGGTTCTGGGTACGCTTGACTACAGCAGCAGCCGTGAGAAGATCATAAACTACGTACTTGAGGACAAGGAGAACAGACTCCGCCGCACCGATCTGGTACGCAAGGTCAGCTCATCGGACATGACAGCCATTGTCAAGGCACTCAAGAACGAGAGTTTTGATTCAACACGCGCAAAACTTGCCAGAATGATTGTATGCGGCAGCCTGCTCACCTCACGCCAGATAGCAGACATGGCCAAGACATTCACCTATGACAGCAAGCGCTTTGATTTCCTGAATTACGCATATGACTTCTGCGCCGATCCTCAGAACTACGTAGTTGCAGCCAATACACTCGAGTTCAGCACCAACCGCAACGATCTGATGCGTAACATCACTCGCAGGTAAGACTGCAGACAACAAAAAAGACGGGGCCCGAAAGAGTCCCGTCTTTTTTTATGATGTCTGATTTACTTGTTGCTGAAGTAATCTGCCAGAGCCTCCTCAAGCTCATGGTCGCGAAGATCACGGCCGATGATAGTGCCGTCAGCGTCAATCAGGAAAGTGCAGGGAATTGCAGAAACAGTGTACTTGACAGCTGCAGTGTTTCTGGCATCCTCAATACCGTTCCAAAGCTGAACCCAGTTCATACCGTTGTCCTTGACAGCCTTGATCCACTCATCAGTCCCATCATCAACTGATACGCTTACAATCTCAAATCCTTTTGACTTGTACTTCTTGTAAGCAGCCTTGAGATTGGGAATCTCATTCAGGCAGGGAGTGCACCAACTTGCCCAGAAATCCAGCAGAACCACCTTGTTCTTGCCAACGTAGTCAGAGAATTTTGCCTTATTCTCAAAACCACCCTTCTTGTCCAGGATGGCAGCCTCAAAATCCAGATAAGGCTTACCAAGGCTGGTAGCCAGCTGAGCCTGTGTCATGGCGGTAAGCTGCATCATCATAATATCCTGACCGAATTTAGGAGCAAGCTTCTCAAGAAGTCTCATGATCTCCTCTAGATCAAGCAGGCTGTAGTTGTCCATGAGCTGCTGATAACCGTAGTACTTATCGGCATTTTCCTCAATGCTCTGGGCCAGAAGAGCTGCAAAGCGATCCTGAAGTTCACCCATCTGCTTGTAGAAAATACTTGCATCACCACCTGAAGCAAGAGTCACACGGATTCTGTCCTCTATCTCATCGGCCTCATCATTGAAGACCTCAGTGTCATCATAGAACTTCTGGAAGGCATCGTTGTTGGGGGTACCGGCCAGAAGCTGATTTCCGCTCTCAACGTCAATCAGAACAGTGATGTTTCCTCTCTCAAGGAACAACTGGCAACCTCTCATCATGTCTTCAACCTCAAATGTGATGACAGCAATCTGAGCGGTATCGATTTCACCCTTGAAGGTAAACTTGCCGTCCTTGACTACTGTTGAATCCAGATTGTTCAGGCCGTCGTACTCAAGGGTGCTGAGTGTCAGGACGCTACCATCCTCCAAACCCTCAATTTCTCCCTTTATCTTGTATGAATCCTTACCGCCGCATGAAGCCAGCAGTACGGCTGCCAATAAGGCTGTCAGTATCCTTTTCATAAGTTACTTGATTAAATATTGTGAGCTGATTGACTCGTTACTGATGACCCTGCGGATAGTCTCAGCGAACATCTGTGCTACAGAGAGCTGCTTGAGTTTCTTGCAGGGGATTGAGTTACGGTAAGGTATGCTGTTGGTGAAGATAATCTCCTCGAGCTGTGAGTTGTCAACGCGTACGGGAGCATCACCTGACATAACGCAGTGTGAAGCAAGGGCGCGTACAGACTTGGCACCAGCCTCCATCATGACATCACCGGCCTTGCAGATTGTGCCTGCAGTGTCAACGATATCGTCAACAATAACCACGTTCTTGCCCTGAACATCACCGATAATGCGGATATCATCCACAACATTGGCGCGGGTACGTGTCTTCTGGCAGAGAACCAGAGGCACATCCAGGAACTTGGCATATGCGCTGGCACGCTTACTGCCGCCTACATCAGGAGCAGCCATTACCAGCTCATCGAGCTTAAGGCTCTGGATGTAAGGCAGGAACACCATTGATGCATACAGATGGTCAACGGGAACGTCAAAGAATCCCTGAATCTGGTCTGCATGGAGGTCCATGGTAATCAGACGGTCAATACCGGCGGTGCTGAGCATATCGGCCACCAGCTTGGCGCCTATTGATACACGCGGTTTGTCCTTACGGTCCTGACGTGCCCAACCGAAGTAAGGAACGACAGCGTTTACAGACTTGGCCGATGCACGCTTGGCTGCGTCAACCATGAGCAGGAGCTCCATAAGATTGTCCGATGACGGGAATGTGGACTGAACCAGGAATACATCCCTACCGCGGATGGATTCCTCATAAGACACTGCAAACTCGCCGTCTGCAAAATGAGCCACATTCATGTTGCCCAGAGGGCAGTTAAGGTAATCGCATATCTCTTTGGCCAGGTACATGGTGTTTGTACCGCAGAAGACCAGAAAGGAATTGCTTGAATCCATTAAGATCAGTTGTTTAGTAAAATTTTACTCTGCAAAGTTACAAATAATTAGGACGCACCGATTGACGGCACGTCCTAATTTAATAATATTTATCAACAGGTCAGCCGACCCCTTGATTACTTCTTGTAGTAAGGAAGATCGCCCTTTGCCCAATCTGAATTGGAGCCGTCTTCCCAACCCGGATTCTGGGTCAGAACACCTTCTGAAAGGACAATCTCACTCTCAGGAATCTTAAAGAAGCCACCGTTTGTAGCAGCGTAACGGGCCATGAAATGACCGGGAGCGCTCCACTGGTATGTGCCGGCAACACCCTGGTTCAGGATGTTGTTTCCTTCCTGATTCGTTACAATGACGCTTACCATATCCCAACGGCGC
>JAEEGJ010022405.1_pt1 | contig 13418 bp, 10 predicted proteins | sample 8958761 | NCBI WGS metagenome assembly JAEEGJ01 (sample SAMN16246546, study PRJNA631951) | gut metagenome | biome: gut microbiome; feature: rumen; material: RS-attached | host: Bos | place: Iran: Karaj | collected 2018-10
CCAAGCATCGTCGCCCGAAGCAAGGAATTGTTGACTTAACTCATAAAAGTTCACATTGCTGATAATGTCCACATTATGCACCAATACAGCCTTTGAGTCCCTGAAAAGGGGCGTGGCCTTGATGATGCCACCGCCTGTATCCATCAGCAGGTCGCACTCATCGGAGATTTGGATTTCTGCATCGAAGCGGTGATGCTCCACAAAATCAATGATTTGTTCTCCGAAATGATGGACATTAATGACGATATGGTGGAAACCGTTGGCAATCAAGTCCTCGATGCAATGTTGCAACAAAGGTTTGCCGTTAAGTTCGACCAAAGCCTTGGGGCGGTCTTTGGTCAGGGCTTGAAGTCTTGTGCCGAGACCAGCAGCCAAAATCATCGCTGTAGTGTCGTAAGTCATGCGTTGTGTTCCTCCTTGATTTTGCGTTCGATGTGGTTCAGTACCAAGTGGATGTCGGGATAAGTCGCCTTCAACCATTCGTAGATGGTTTGGGCGAAGAAGACGGAACGATGCTGCCCACCTGTGCAGCCGAAGGAGACCATCAAGTCGCTAAAATGCCGCTCTTTATAATTGTCGACGCTTTGTCTAACGATGGCTTTCACATGGTCGAGGAAGACATGGACGGGCGGTTTGGCCATCAGGTAGTCGATGACCTCCCAGTCGCGGCCGGTCTTGGTCTTGAACTCGGGTTCGCGACCTGGATTAGGTAAGGCACGGCAGTCGAACACGAAGCCGCCACCGTTGCCGCTGAAGTCGTTGGGATAGCCTTTTCGGAACGAAAAACTGTTCACGGTAACGGTCAGCTTGCCTGTGGGCGGCTGTAAGATGGCTTGGTAGCGTTGCTCAATCTTGCTGAACTGTTCGATGACATGCTGCAATTCGGGATAGTCGCTCAAAGGCTGGGCTTGCGCCAGGGCTTGGATTTCCTTCAATGCGTAAGGAATGCTTTCGATGAAATGTGATTTCTTTTGAATCAGGCCCCTGAAGCCGTAGGCACCAAGCACTTGCAGCAGCCTCAAATAAACGAAATAAGGCTGGTAAAGGTCAAAATTGACTTCCTCAGGATTGACGAATTGCCTCAATTCTTCTTTATAGTATTGGATAAGCTCATTGCGGACAGTTTGCGGAATTTGTGCCTTCACTTGATAAAGCAGTGAAACCACATCGTAGTTGAGCGGGCCTTTTCGTCCACCTTGGAAGTCAATGAAATACAGCTCGTTGTCCTTGACCATAATGTTGCGCGACTGGAAGTCGCGGTACATGAAGAAGTCGCAAGGCGCATGGCTGACGAAGTCGGCGAAGGCCTCAAAGTCCTTGCCTAAGCGCGTTTCGTTGAAGTCGATTTCCTCATGCGGCTTGACGAAGTAGTATTTGAAGTAGTTCAAATCATCTATGATGGCCTGACGGTCGAAACACTCGGTGGGGTAGGCCTTTGAATAGTCTAAACCTTGATGGCCTAATACTTGCAGTTTCACCAGATGCTTCAAGGCTTGCTTGTAGAGTTGTATGACATTTTCGCCAAAACCTCCAGCCATCAGGGTCTTCTGCACATGGGCAAAGAGGTTATCGTCTCCAAAGTCGCTTTGTAGGTAGCAAGTTTGCTCCGCATTGACAGCAAAGACCTCTGGCACGTTGAGTCCCAAGTCATGGAAATGTTTGCTAAATGCCAAAAAAGCCTCGTTTTCCTCCGTGTTCTCGCTGTAGGTGCCTATCAGCGTGCGTTTGTCGGTGACGATTCTATAATATTTCCTCGCCGAGCCTGAGGCTGCGATGGGCAGGATTTCCATAGGTGTTTCTCCGATGGAATGGGTTAGTTCGGCTAAAATATTCTGTATCTCAATAGGTTGCATCGTTATAATGACTGATTGTTTTTGAGAATTGATTTTAGATTTTGTTGAGCAGTTCTTCGACAGTGATGTCTTTCATTAGGGAGAATCCAAACCATTTCTTGCCTAAATCCTTAAGTGACGCTCCGATATGATAAACTTCTTCATCGATGAGAAGGAAGCGGTCGTGGGCTTTGTTGAATCGTTCTATTTGAATGGCTGGGTATTGCGCGTTGTGACGATCAATGTCCAATTGGAATTGCTGGCTGATATGTTGGGTATAAATGGTGGCTTTTACGGTACTTTTTCGTTTGTCAAGCAAGGCCAATACCGTATCGTCCACATAATTGTCGATGAGAATGATGGACTTTTTGGCTTTCCTGATCAAGTCTGATGCAAAATGGTATGCGTCGAATACTTGTCCATCGAAAAAAATGCCTTGTTTGGGTTGAATGTTCTCATCCAGTCGTTTGAACACTTCGTCTATACGTTTGTCAGCCTCAATTTGGTGGTGTTCAATGTTTGTGAGACGTTGGAATAGTTGAGCATTGGTATAGAGGAAATGTCTCATGGCCACAAACGCATCCATGATTTTGATGCTAACCTCAACGGCTGTTTGGCTATGTAAAACAGTAGATAGCATCGCAATACCCTGTTCGGTGAATGCGAAGGGTGCTGTTGAGGAATGTTTCAACATCTTGAACCGGTCGCAATTTGCGACCAGTTCTTTGGTTTCTTCTTTGGAAAGTTGGAAACGGAAGCGGTCTGGAAACCGTTCAAGGTTTCTTTTGACTTGTTCATTAAGTCGTTTTGTTTCAACTTGGTAAAGCAATGCTAAATCTCGGTCTACTATGACTTGTGTCCCTCTGATGTTTAAGATGAGATGCTCAATGTCGGTTTGGGAAACATAGGCTTGACTGGCGTTTTCTGGCAACTGGTCGCAATTTGCGACTAGTTCCAATGACTGGTCACGATTTATGACCGGTTCATCGCCAGGTTTCGTTTTGATTTGCTTAGCCATTGTTCAAAAGTTGATCTTCAATATCGTGGCAAATGTAGCAAAAAACTCTCAATAAATGAAATTAGAGACAAAACTAATTCTTTTTCCTTTTTTCGCCCCAGATCATAACTGCTACCTTATCTATTAATAATCCATTTCGCTTTGGTTCAAATCTTGATTTCTTGGCTTTTTGATATAAATCCAATATTCATTGTTTTACTATTTTTTTGTTTATATTTTGAAAATCAATGAATTGTAAATTTTCTGCACTTAGAACCATAAAAAAGATTCAAAAGATGGGAAATGCAAATGGGTTGTCTTGAAAGATTTTGTATTTTTGCCCTCAAGTACCGCTGAAAGGTCGTTTTAGGCTTATGTCTTGGCGGCTTCCCTGCTTGCAGGGGCGGCGGCACGATTTTATTGGAAATAACATAGCGTTAGTGCTATATTCGGAATGTCCTAGAATCTCGCAACTTCAACAGACATTGTATAACGAATAAGTACCAGCGTCTGCGCTATAGCGCGGACTGGACTTATCTATACAATGGGTTATGCGAGAACCTTAGGACATTGATGAGCGCCAATCTGCGCTTTTTCATGCCCTGAGGTTCTTTGTGTGAACCCATTTCCCTCCGAGATAGTCCTTGCGCTGCAAAACTATAGTGCAGTTATGACAGACATACCTGTTTCTTCCCATTTCTTCACCAACAGGGATGGGAACACGTTGATGAAGGAATTTGAGGGGATGCTCGAGAACAACCCACAAATCAAGAATCTTGATGCCGTGGTAGGTTTTCTCCGTGCATCAGGCTATTTCACTCTGCGCCCATTCCTTGACAACATCAATAAAGTGCGCATATTGATTGGCATTGATGTGGACAAATACATCGCCCATGCCCACCAAAGAGGTGAGCTGTTTTTTGGTGCCGAGGAACAAGTAAAGGAAGAGTGTTTACGACTACTGAAACAAGACATCGAGCAGTCGAACTACACCAAACAGGTGGAGGATGGCATGCTTCAGATGGTGCAAGACATGATCGACGGCAAGCTGGAGCTTCGCGCCCATCCGTCGAAAAAGATACATGCCAAGTTCTATATCCTTTATCCCGACAACTTCAACCAACACACTTTCGGAGCGGCCATCACTGGCAGCAGCAACCTGAGCGGCAATGGCTTGGGCATAGGTGACGACAAACAATATGAGTTCAATGTCAAGCTCACCCAATATGACGATGTGGAATTTGCCAAGCAAGAGTTTGAACTGCTTTGGCAAGAGGCCGAAGGTGTGCCCATCGATGCCACAGACTATCAGGCTACTCTTGACAAGACCTATCTGAAAGGCGATGTCACGCCTTACGAGCTTTACATCAAGATGTTGATGGAATACTTCTCAGACCGTGTGCTGGCCATTGACCAAGACGACCCCTTTGACATGCCTGAAGGCTATGAAAAGTTTGAGTATCAGATGGACGCTGTGGTTGAGGGCTACCAGAAATTGATTCGCTATGATGGCTTCTTCCTCGCCGATGTCGTGGGTCTCGGCAAAACGGTCGTCGCCACGATGATTGCAAAGAAGTTCCTCATCGAGAACGGCCGCGACAATACCAAAATCCTTGTGGTCTATCCGCCAGCGGTGGAACAAAACTGGAAGACCACCTTCAAGGATTTCGGCATCGACAAATATACCCAGTTTGTCAGTAACGGCAGCCTCTCAAAGATTCTTGATGATGACAACTATAACTATTGGAACGCCGACGAATACGACTTGGTGCTGGTTGACGAAGCCCATAAGTTCCGCAACCACACTACAGGCGCTTTCCAACAGCTACAGGAAATCTGCAAGATGCCTCGTGTGGAAACTGGCAACATTCCCGGCTACAAGAAAAAGGTGATGCTGATTTCGGCTACGCCGATGAACAACACGCCCGCCGATTTGTATTATCAAATCCTGATGTTCCAAGACCCGCGTCACTGCACTATTGATGGTGTTCCCAACCTTACAGCGTTCTTTTCGCCTCTTGTTGTGGAATTCCGAAAAATGCGCCAGCAAGAGAACTTCGACCTGAAACAATTCAAGAAACTGGCTGAGCGGGTGCGTGACAGGGTGATTAAGCCTTTGACCGTGAGGCGCACCAGAACGGACATCGAAAGCATTTCCCGCTACAACAAAGACATTCACGGCTTCCCCAAGGTGGCTAAACCCATCAAAAAGGAATACGAACTGAACGACCATTTGGCCAACCTTTTTGAGGAGGCCATGCAGACCTTGGATAAAAAGCTGACCTACGCCCGCTATCAGGCCATCGCCTACCTGAAACCAGAGGTTTCCAACGGCCTCTACGACAATGCGGAGCTTATCAGCCGCAGCTTGGCAGGCATCCGAAAGAACGGCTTGGTGAAGCGATTGGAGAGCAGCTTTTACGCCTTCAAGATTTCCGTGGAGAATTTCCGCCAGGCCAACGAGAACATGATTAACATGTGGGAGAACGACCGTATTTTCATCGCTCCCGACATGGACATCAACAAGCTCTACGAGTTGGGCTACACGGACGATGAAATCGAGGAGAAGCTGAACGAGAAAGCAGAGGACAATCCCAAGAACGCCGTGTTCACAAGGAATGACTTCAAGCCGGATTATATTGACATGCTTCGCAAGGATCAGGAACTGTTGGATGAGATGTGGCTGGAATGGGAGTGCATCGACGATGATGACGACTCCAAATTTGCCAAGTTCGAAGACCTTTTGAAACACGAGCTTTTCAAGAAAGACCGCAACCCCGAAGGGAAAGTGGTGGTCTTCTCCGAAGCAGTGGACACTATCGAATATCTGTCACGACGCATCAATCGCAAGGATGTGCTGGTAATCTCTGCCAAAAACCGCAGCCAGCTTTTCAAGACCATCCGCGAGAACTTCGATGCCAACTGGAAACTGAAAAAGGACGATTACAACATCATCCTAACCTCCGATGTATTAGCAGAAGGCATCAATCTGCACCGCTCAAACATCATCATCAACTATGATACACCATGGAATGCGACCCGACTGATGCAGCGCATTGGCCGTGTAAACCGTATCGGTTCCAAGTCCGACACCATATACAACTATGTTTTCTATCCTTCCCGCCAAGGCAACAAGGAAATCAAACTGAACCAAATCGCTTTGAGTAAGATTCAAACCTTCCACACCACCTTTGGGGAGGACAACCAAATCTATTCCACCGAGGAAATCATCGACCGTGACCTTGACAAGCTTTTCTCGGAAGGTCTGAAACGCGAACAGGAAGACCACAACTTGGAATTGCCCTTCTACGAAGGGTTGCGTAACTTGTTCCAGCAGAACCGCAAGGAGTACAAACGCATCGAACGTCTGTCGCTGCGCAGCCGTACAGGTCGCACACCGCGTGAGGTGGAAGGTGTGACGCTCTCGGGCGATACATTGGTATTCCTAAAGACCAACTTCCGTAAGGTCTTTTATTTGGTGAACAATGAGCAGTCGCGCGAGCTGTCGGTCTTGGATGCATTGAACTACTTTAAGGCCAATCCTGAAGAAAAACCTGTCCCTCGGATTGAGCGACACCACGAACATGTTGAGAAAGCACTTCAAGCCTTCATGGCCACCAAAGAAGAAGAGCTGCACGAGGAAGAATCGAATCAAAGCCAGCGTAGCAACCTTGGTGCTCAGGTGACAACCGCCGTAAGTTTGATTAACAGCATGTTGCCGCACATCGAAGATGGCGACATCCGTCTGAAACTGGTGCAACTGAAAGAGTTGGCGGAACGAGGCACTATCACCTACATCGCCAAGCGGTTGCAGCGCATCCAAAAAGACCTCCAGCGGCAAGGCGGCAAGGCGGCAAGGCCAAGATGGACTTCGATGAGGCCTTGAAGCAGGTGCTCGACATGGCCAACCACTACAACGCCTATTATCGTGACACCCAACAGGCCGAGGAAGAATCCGCCGCCACAATCATATTGTCAGAGAGTTTCCAATAAACACAACCGCCCCATGAATTATAAGGAAGTCATCGAATCGAGATACAATCGTCAAAACTGGCAGCTGCTGTTGCACGACATTTTTGGCAGCAAAATCAAGTTTTGGAACACGCCATCTGTCGTTACCACGAGCAGCCCATTTGCCAAGCAAGCCCTTTGGTTAGGCACTATCACGCTGAGCGATGAGCAGACCATAGCCGTTTATGAAGTGGAGCTTTCAGAAAGCGTTGATATTGAGCGCAATCGCCGTGGCATCCGTGATATGCTGCTTACCGCTTGGCGCAACAATGGCAACGCCGGAGCCTTCATGTTCTGCTATCGCAAAAACGAAAGTGTGCTTCGTTTCTCCTACGTCAGCGAGTCGTGGAAATTTGCCGACGATGGCAGTTACCAAAAGGAATCCACAGACACGAGGCGTTTCACTTATCTGTTGGGCGAAGGCCATCGCAGCCGCACCGCCATCCAACAATTTGAGAAACTGCGTGACAGCCAACTTTCACTGAAAGACCTGACCAAAGCCTTCTCCGTGGATGCCGTCAGCGACATGTTCTTTGATGGCTACAAGAAACAGTACGAAAACATCATCTTCTACATCACTGGCAAGCGGATGGTGAAAGTGGCCAACAAATGGGAAGAACGCCTTGAAGGCCAACCTTGCCAATACATCATGCGGCAGTTTTCTCATTTCCCCAACCCTGAGAAATCCATTCGCGACTATGTGAAGAAACTGATGGGCAGGCTCGTATTCCTTCAGTTCCTTCAAAAGAAGGGCTGGCTGGGTGTAGGTGTTCATGACGAATGGGGCAACGGCGACCCTGAGTTTATTCAAAACCTCTTTGCCAGTTGCAACGACAAAGACCACTTCATCGACAAGGTTCTGGAACCGCTTTTCAACGACCTCAACACCGAAGAAGGGAAAAAGCTGCCTCAATACAGAACGCCTTATCTGAATGGCGGTCTTTTTGAACGTGAAGCCGCTGATGAAACGGATTTTCCGTTACCAGCCCAATACATGCAGTCGTTGCTTGACTTCTTTGCATCCTACAACTTCACCATCGACGAGAACGACCCCGATGATGCCGAGGTAGGCGTTGACCCCGAAATGCTGGGGCGCATCTTTGAGAACCTGTTGGAGGACAACAAAGACAAGGGCGCTTTCTACACACCCAAGGAAATTGTCAGCTACATGTGCCGCGAGAGCCTTATTGCCTATTTGCAGACAGGCATCCATGATGAGGCAACGAATGAAGCCATCCGGCTGTTTGTGACCACGCATCAGATTCAGGAGCATTTGCCGGAGAACACCGACCAACTCCTGAAGGATGTGAAGATCTGCGACCCTGCCATTGGCTCGGGAGCCTTCCCCATGGGCTTGTTGAAAGAGCTTTTCTTTTGCCGCACTGCCTTGGAAGGTATCAGCCAACACCAAGCGGCTGAAATCAAAAAGCATATCATTCAGCAGAATGTCTATGGCGTTGACATAGAGCGTGGTGCCGTTGACATCGCCCGCCTTCGTTTCTGGCTTTCCCTTATCGTTGATGAGGAAACTCCACAGGCTTTGCCCAACCTCGATTTCAAGATTATGCAAGGCAATTCGCTTTTGGAACAGTATAAAAGTGTTGTCCTTTCGACAATGACAGAAAAGAAAGCTGACGATACCGGAATGCTCACAATTTTCGAGGATATGGTTGACATTCATCGTAGAGAACTTCGCGAAATGCTTGCCCAATACTATGACTGCACCGACCATAATGCAAAGCAAACCCTTCGTGCTCGTATTATCGACAACGTGAAGCAACAATTACAAGAACAACACATTAATATGGATTTTGGCGATCTCGACCTTTCAGGAAACAGCCAATTCTTCCTTTGGCATACATGGTTCCATGATGTTTTCTCTAAAGGTGGGTTTGATATTGTTATTGGGAATCCGCCATATGTTTTTGCAAGAAATAGTGAAGAAAAGGGAATGAGCCAAGAGGATAAGGAGTTGTATTACAAAAAGTTTATCTTGGCAAAATATCAAATCAATCTTTATCATTTGTTTGTAGAACAAGGTGTAAATCTGTTGAATGAGAAAGGAACTTTTGCATATATCATTCCCAATAATTGGATGACAATCAATACAAATAGAGATTTCAGAAAATACATACTCAGCAAATCGAACATCATTATCACAAACTTTAATAAAAAAGTCTTTGAAACTGCTGAAGTGGATAGTAGTATCCTGATTTTTAAAAACTCATCTGGTAATTCATTTGTTATGCTTAATGAAACTCTCAGAGTTGATGAGATTGAAACCATATCAAAAACATCTAAGGAAAGACTTCTGTCTAATAAAGATTACATTATCAATATTGATTTGTATAAAAGTAACGAGTTTATTCATGTTTTAAATAAAATCGAAGAAACTTCATGTACTCTTTCCAGTTTGTCAGAAGTAAAGGCTGGTCTGAAGGCATATGAAGTTGGGAAAGGCAACCCCGCCCAGACAGCAGAAATGAAAAAAGGACGGGTTTATCATTCTCTAAGACAGTTGGATGATTCGTATTATCCTTATATTGATGGGAATGATGTTAAACGGTATGTGTTGACTTGGGAACGAAAAGAATATTTAAAATATGGAGATAACCTTGCTGCTCCAAGGAAAAACTGGGCATTGTATTCCTCTCCTAGAATTCTTGTTAGACAAATTCCATCAAAGCCGCCATACTGTATCAATGCTTGCTTTATTGACAAGATAGTATTGAACGATATGAATTCAATGAACATTATTGATATTAAATGTAATCCGTATTACTTGTTGGCAATTATAAACTCTCGTCCCATATCATTCTGGTTCGCACATAAGTTTGGTAAATTGCAAAGAGGTCTTTTCCCGCAATTTAAAATCAATGAACTTGCTTCATTCCCAATACCTTCTTGTAGCAAAGAGCAAGAAAAGCAGTTGGCAGAACTCGCAAACAAGATTATGGTTGCAAAGGAAGCAGATTTCAACGCCGATACCATAGAATTGGAAACCGAGATCGATCGTCTTGTTTATCAACTTTATGGCTTGACGGAGGATGAAATCGCAGTGATTGAAGGCACTTAATGCGTCCTAGTTTTATGTGTTGAGAAATAATCACTCAATTTTTTAGATAAAACTTGTATCTTTGCATTTTAAGAATGTTAAAGTATGGATATATTAAAACAATTGATTGATGAAGGTCATAAATATGGCATGAATGCCAAACTTGATTTTTTTGATCATGAGGCATGGGTAAGCGAATCACTACAAAAAGATTTTCTCGTATGGGGAAGAAAAGTGTTACATTATCTTGAGAAAAATCATCCTAATAGTAGTGATACTAAAGAAGTTGGAGATAGATTAATCAAAGACTGCCAAGAATGTCATATTGAGACATATAAGCTGATAATAAGCATTCTTGAGTCTTTAGATGATGTTGACTCTTCAGTAGAAGAAAATAACGATGATGATAATATACTCAACAGTATTTTAAATAGATTTGGCTTATTTATTAGGCAATTAAATAGAAGATATGATAATCGGAAGGGGATAGAAATTATTGACGAATATGATGTTCAGGATGTGTTGCATGCGCTATTGGTTACATATTTTGATGATGTAAGAGCAGAAGACCCAGTTCCAATAAACGCTGGTGGAAGTAGTAGGTTAGATTTTATCATTATTGATACCAACACTGCTATTGAAGTAAAAATGACCAGAAAGGGTTTAGGGGATAAAGTATTAGGGGAGCAATTACTTGTGGATATTGGCAGATATTCAAAACGAACAGATATCAAACAGTTAGTATTCTTTGTTTATGACCCCAATCGTTTCATACAAAATCCAAATGGTTTGAAAAGAGATATTGAAGATAAGTCAAACGATAATTTCGTTATTAATGTTGTAATTTCTAATTAGCATTGCTGAATACATGAGTATAATAGCCCTGTTAACTGCTTTAATTTCGTGTACTTTTCATTTTGTTGACTTCAATCAATTCTCCATTATCCCCTCCAATCGTTTCATGAATGTTTGAACGGTAATCGTATTCAAAATGGTTGCCAAACACCCCAAATTGGTAGGCGGATAATAAACATCTGAGGGCATCAAAGACATGTCCAACATTTCCGCTTCGGAAAACAAGACTTCGATTTCTCCTTTTTTCCTTTCTTTGGTGCCGTCAGAGAAGTTGTCGTTCTTTTCAATGGCAGCTTTGTACAAGGCTTTGTCATAGTCATACAGCTGGTACAAGTCATCCTTCGTGAAAGGGATGGAGATGTTCAAGACAATGGCAGAATAGACAGAGTTTATGCATTTGGTTGCTCCTGGAAGGTTCTTTGCCATTGTGGTTTGATGTAGGGTTAGTTTGTTGTTGTCCATATTTTTTTGGTTTTTGGTTCTGCAAAAATACAAAAAAAACCGTGGCAAAATATATAATAATTGAAATATTTTGTATTTTTGCCACGATAATAAACCTAAAAATGGGCTAAAAATGAACACAATCACAGGCAGGAACCTAAAGGCTTTGCGTGAGGCCAACGGCTATACGCAGGAGAAAATGGCTGAATATCTTGGCGTTGGGCGTTCGGCATACGCTAACTATGAGGCGGGCGAGCGCGAAACGCCGTTGGAGGTGCTGCAAAAGGCAGCGGATTTGTTTGGCTGCGAATTGGCGCTTCTTTTTGAGGAAGACGAAACGGCAGTCCGCAATATGCTGGTCTGCGCCTTCCGCGCCGATGACTTGAGTGCAGACGATATGCGTGAAGTGGCCTCGTTCAAGAGCGTTGTGATGAATTATTTGAAGATGGAAAGGCTGTTGAGAAAATGAAAAAGCTGAACCTTGAAACGGCCGAAATCCTTGCCGGAAAGATGCGGAGCGAGTTGTTGCGTGTTTCTGCGACGGAACCGCTCAATATGAAGACAGCCCTCCGCCAGTTGAATGTGATGACACTCTATCGTCCGTTGTCGGACAAATTGTTTGGATTGTCGCTTCTGACCCCTGACAAAAAGCATCGTTTCATGCTGGTGAACAGTAATTCGAGGCGGGGACGGCAGCATTTCACCATCGCGCACGAATTGTATCATCTTTATTACGATGAGAATCCCCAACCCCATTTCTGCGACAACTCAATCTATACCGATGCTGCTGAGAGGTCGGCTAATCTGTTCGCTTCCGCTTTGCTGATGCCGAAGGAGGGCTTGCTGCAAAACATCCCATCTGATGAAATTGTTAGTAAGAGTGTCAGTATTGATACGTTGCTTCGGATGGAGCATCTTTACGGGGTTTCGCATCATACATTAGTGGTAAGATTGAAGGAATTACATATTATCAGTCCTTCGTCCGCTGACGAACTATTGGCTGTTTCCATAACGCAAGAAGCCAAATTGCGTGGATATGATGCCGAACTCTATTCAAAGGGGAACGAGGGTCTGGTCATTGGTGATTTCGGCTCCAAGGCTCGGAAATTGTTCGACGAGGAGCGGATTTCCGAAGGGCATTACCTTGAATTGCTCAACCTAATCGGCTATGGAGAAGGTCAAAATCATACTGGATGCTGATGTGCTGCTCCACTTTGCCAAGGCGAGTCGCTTGAGCATGTTACCCGATATACTGCCAGAATATGAGCATGTTGTTTTGAGTGCGGTTTATGATGAGATTGGATCCATTCAAAACCAGTTGGATAATCAAATCTTGTTTTTGAAGAACATTTCAAAAGAGACGTTTAATCCGACAGGGGAGATGTTGGTCGAGTATGCCAGGCTTTTGCAGACTTTTGGCAAAGGGGAAAGCGCTTGTATGGCATATTGCCGTTATACGCATAATGTGATAGGTAGCAGCAACTTGAAAGACATTAAAGCGTATTGTGAAAAACAGCAAATCACTTATCTGACTACGATAGATTTCCTTTATTATGGGATAAAACGAGGAAAGATGTCACTTGAAGAATGTGAGCAGTTTGTCAAGGATGTGGTGGCAAAAGGAAGCAAGTTGCCAACAGTGGATTTTGAGAAGTATTTGCCTAATGCCCTGATTTAATGTTTTATTTCTTCCCTCGACTCTCCACCCATACCCACAGCCGCCACATCAAATATCCCCAGGCGAAGAAGAGGACATAAAAAATCCATTTAGGCACGGAAGTTTGATAAGCACCTTCCTTGTCGATTTCGCTGTATTGCTCGGTGGGAATGTCGGCATAAAAATAGGCCCCTGCACCGAAGTCGTAGCCTTCGACGAGGCCGAGTTTGTTGGCCATGATCCAACCAGCCAAAAACAAAGTGATTACCACCACGACGATGGTAATCACTTTGAATATTTTGTGGTTTTTGTTCATCACTTGAACATTTCAAGCACCGGGACCTTGAAGACGACGCCCGACAGCAGGAACCACACGGCAAACAGGGTGAGAAGGATGTTGAACACCTGGCCAACAATGTAAAGCCAGAGCACCTTACCGCCTTGCATCTGCTTGAAGAGGCTCTTGAAATTGGTGTCGAGGCCGATGCTGGTGAAAGCCAGCACGAAGGCCCAGTTCTTGTATTGGTCGAGGACGCCGTTGATGGCCTTCACAGTAGCGCCGTCAGTGAG
>JAEEGJ010022407.1_pt1 | contig 13418 bp, 12 predicted proteins | sample 8958761 | NCBI WGS metagenome assembly JAEEGJ01 (sample SAMN16246546, study PRJNA631951) | gut metagenome | biome: gut microbiome; feature: rumen; material: RS-attached | host: Bos | place: Iran: Karaj | collected 2018-10
GGGGCAGTTCGCAAAGTGCGATGAAATACTCTATTTCCACCCTGACGCGATATAGGATGAGTGCGAATTCGGAGAAATAATCGCTCAAGGCTTCGGTTTGCGAATAATAACGCCCGTCGATGGGAGAAATGGCTGTCAGTGGATTCAGCATATCTGATCGTTTTATGATTAGGGTGCAAATTTAGGATTTTTACATATGAATCGGTAAAAATGCTGACGGAATATATGTGATACGGGGAGCGCCGTCGCAGAAGAGGACAGCGACAACATCGAAACAAACTTCCCTTCCGCTTGGATTTTCGGCAAGGAACCGTCTGGCTGCACGGACTATCCGCCGGCATTTCTCCGGCGTCATGTTAGCCGTCGGGTCGAAACCGTCGCTCTCGCGGAGGCTCTTGACCTCGACGATCCTTATGGTGTCGCAATATTCCATCACCAGGTCCAGCTCGTAATGTCCGCTGCGCCAGTTCCGCTCAAGCAGCGTCATCCCGCGGCGCTGCAGCCATTCAAGTGCGGCGTCTTCTCCCGCACGTCCGATATTGATTGTCTCCATACCGGAAAGATAGCAGAAAACGATGGCCTGCCGTAAGACGGCAGATCTCTGCGGGACGTTTTTTTCTGATTGCGGAATCAGCCCTTGAGAAAGTCGGCTGCCTGAGGGCCTTCGTGAAAAAGAAGGTCAAGAATAGAGAGATTGCCGATGAATCCGGATTTCTGAGAAAAAATCTGATAATAGGGCTTCGATTCGAAAACCGGACCTTCCTTGGACTTGGGATGGATGCGGCTGCGGAAGTCGAGCCGGCCCCAGTCCTTGACGTATGACTCCGTAGGAAGTATCTGGCACCTCAGCTCCATCTCCGAGGCGATGTGCCGGACAAGTGCAAGGTTCAGGTCGAAGAGTTTCTCTGGCTTTGACTGCAGGATCGCTTCGATTCCGTCCCAATAATACTCGAAGAACGGTGCTGAACGGTATGCGGATACGATGGCAATCCGGTGCTGGTGCAGCCATTCGCGGGAGTAGTCGATGAGGATGTCGCTCACCGTGCCGCTGCGGATGTTGTCGTGGCATACCGGAATCTGAAGGGCCTGTACACCTCCGGACGCGTAGATAAGGCAGCGGTTGCGGTATGACTGCTTCTGGTAGCTCTCGCAGGCCTCCACCATCACCGTGGGACAGCTGGCCAGCAGGTGGAAATATTCCACCGGCGGAAAATAGGCCGTGCCCAGGACGGGAATGCTTTTATCTGACAATTCCACGTTTGGATGCTTTTACGAAATCGAGGATCGTTTGCGCGTGTCTGTTGCCGGGAAACATCTCTTCGACGATGCGGCAGGCGTCGTTGACATTGTTGCCTTCGTCGTAGATGATGGTGTATATCCTCTTGATGGTGTCGATGTCTTCGAGAGTGAATCCGCGACGGCGCAGACCCACGATGTTGATGCCTTCATAGGCGATGGGGTTGCGGGCGGCGAGGATGAATGGCGGAATGTCCTTGTTGACGCCGCTTGCACCTCCTACCATGGCGTGAGCGCCGATGCGGGAGAACTGATGAACCATCGTGCCGCCACCTATGATGCCCCAGTCATCGATCTGCGTCTCTCCTGCGATGCCGCAGTGGCTCACCAGGATGCAGTTGTCGCCGATGCGGCAGTCGTGAGCAACGTGTGCATAGGACATAATGAGGCAGTTGCTGCCTATACTGGTCAGTGACTTGCCGCTGGCTGCGGTGCCGCGGTTGATGGTGGCGCATTCCCTGACGGTCGTGTTGTCGCCGATTTCGACATAGCTCACCTCGCCCTGGAACTTGAGGTCCTGGGGAACGGCTCCGATAACGGCTCCGGGGAATACCCTGCATCCCTTGCCCAGCCTGACGTGGTCAAATATGACGGCGTGGGGGCCGATCCAGCTTCCGTCCCCTATGGTAACGTCGGCTGCTATATATGCAAAGGGTTCTATAGTGACGTTCTTCCCGATTCTGGCATCGGGATGGACATAATACAGTTCGCTCATAATGTATGCTGTGTCAATTTTTCCAAAATGTGTCTGGCTGCCGCAGTGTTGACCCTGTGGCCGGTCTTGTAGGCTGTTATCCTCGCTTTGAGCGGAGCTCCGAGCAGGGAGAAGTCTCCGATGAGGTCGAGCATCTTGTGTCTTGCGCACTCGTTGTCGAAATGCAGGCTTACGTTGCTGAGGTAGCCCTGACGGACTTCCACGCCGCCGGCATTGAACAGCTTCGCAATGCGTTCCACTGCGGCGGCATCGACTTCGCGGTCGACGATGACTATGGCATTGTCCATATCTCCGCCCTTGATGAGGCCTGCGGCAGCAAGCTGCTCCAACTGGCTGAAGAAGCAGAAGGTTCTGCAGGGGGCGATCTGTGAAGCATAGTCGGTGGAGCCGTCGAAACGGCAGGTCTGGACTCCTACCACAGGCGAATTGAAGTCGATGGTAAGCCGGGCTTCGAAATCGTCGCAGGGCTCGAATTCTATCCACGCGTCTGAACGGTCGTCACGCCAGGTGAAGGGCTCTCGGATTGCAATCGGTCTGCGCTCTTCCTGCTGCTCCTGCAGTCCGTCGGCGCAGATTGCCTCGACATAGGGCAGGGAACTTCCGTCCAGCACGGGTACTTCGACGTTGTCGAGTTCGATCAGGGCATTGTCCACGCCAAGTCCGGCCAGAGCCGAAAGCACGTGCTCTACGAGGATGACTTTCGCCCCATTCTCTTCAAGGGTGGTGTTGAAGGACACGTCACCGGCGTTATGAGCCAGAGCCCTGACGCAAACGTCAAGGTCGGTGCGCCTGAATACGATGCCGTGGTCTGCGGGAGCCGGAAGTATGCGCATATCGGTCAGAACTCCGGTGTGGAGACCTTTCCCCTTGAATTCATAACTTTTTTTCAGAGTATGCTGTTTCATCCTTCCTCCTCCGCACCCTGTCTGAATTTTATATATGCTTTCTTGTATTTGTCAGCATCCATTGCGGGATATCCCATAAGTGTCTGGCCGCTCTTGCGTATGGTCTTGGTAATCACGCTGTCGGCAGCCAGCGTGGTATGGTCAGCGACTGAGATGTGGCCGACCACCATAGTCTTGCCCCCGAACACGCAGTGTTCCCCGATCTTTGCACTGCCGGCCGCACCGCTTTCCGCGGCCATCACCGTGTGAGCTCCGACTTCCACATTGTGGGCGATCTGGCAGAGATTGTCGAGTTTGACCCCTGTGTGCAGTATCGTCGATCCCATCGTGGCCCTGTCGACGGTAGTGCAGGCTCCTATCTCCACGTCGTCTTCGATCACCACGTTGCCTGTTTGGGGAATCTTCTTGTAGTTGCCGTCATCCTGCGGCGCGAATCCGAAACCGTCTGAGCCTATGACGCAGTTTGCGTGGAGGATGCATCCGTTGCCTATGACGCAGTCGCTGTACACTCTCACTCCGGAATAGAGGACGGTGTTGTCACCGACAGTCACGTTGTCAGCAATGGATACGTTGGGGTGGATGGTGCAGTCCTTGCCGATGCGGCATCCCGAGCCTATGGTGACATAGTCGCCCAGCCAGGTGCCTTTGCCGATGCGGGTGCCGCGGCCTATGCGGTGGCGGCCGAAAATGCGGTTCAGAAGCCCGCCTTTCTTTCCGGCCTTTTTCAGTGACTGGAAATATGTCAGAAGTTCGGCAATGGCCTGGTATGCGTCGTCCACTTTTATCAGGGTGGTGGAAACGGGCTGTGCCGGTACGAAATCCCTGTTGACAAGTATGGCGGAAGCCTTGCTCGAGTATACGTAGCGCTCGTACTTGGGGTTGGCGAAGAAACAGATGTTTCCGGGCTTGCCGAATTCGATGCGTGCGGGTGCGGTTATCCTCACGTCAGGGTTCCCGGCGATCTCTCCGCCGAGTCTCTGTGCTATGTCCCGTGCTGTTGTTTCCATCGATTGTATAGTATGTTCAGGCTGCCTCGCAATTATTATGCAAAGAAAACCCTTTTTGGCGAATAATGAGTAACAAAAATTTGTTATATAGTTCAGAATGTGTATATTTGCGACCGATTTGAGGGGACAGAAAGTCCTCTTTTTTTGTTATTATGAAGCAACAGGAACAACTTGAACAGGCAGCTGCCGCTTACCTTGAGGGCAAAGACCTCTTTCTGGTCGACATCAAGGTGTCTGCAGACAATGACATCGACATCACCATAGAGTCGGACGGACGAGACGTGACTCTGGACGACTGCGTGGAGATGAGCCGCTTCATAGAGAGCAGGCTGGACCGTGACGTGGAGGATTTCTCCCTCACCGTTGGCTCTGCGGGCCTTACGGCTCCTTTCAAGCTTCCGAGACAGTACCGCAAGTTCGTGGGAAGCCAGATTGAAGTGACGTTCCGTGACGGACACCGCCAGAAAGCGCTCCTCGAGAGCGCAGATGACGAGCAGTTCGAGATTTCTTTCGAAAGGCTCGTGCCGGTGGAGGGAAAGAAGAAGAAAGTCCGCGAGACGGCGCACCAGACTCTGAGGTACTCCGAAATCAAGTCAGCCAAAGCAGTAATAAAATTTTAAAAATATAAATTAATTGACATGGAAGGTATGAGCCTTATCAGCACATTTGCTGAATTTAAAGAACTCAAGAGCATTGACCGCCCCACGATGATGAGCGTGCTGGAAGACGTTTTCCGCACCCAGCTCGAGAAAATGTACGGCGAGGACGCACAGTTCGACATAATCATCAACATTGACAAGGGTGACTTCGAGATCTGGAGGACCCGTCAGGTGGTGGAGACTGTGGAAAATCCCGCAACCGAGATTTCCCTCGAAGAGGTAAGGGCCATCGACGACTCTTACGAAGTGGGCGAGGACTACACCGAGAAGGTGGAGCTTTCAAGCTTCGGCCGTCGCGGTATCCTCAATCTTCGTCAGAACCTGTCCGGCCGCATCATGGACATCGAGAAGGCCAATCTCTACAACAATTACCGCGACCGCGTGGGTGAAGTCATCGTCGGCGAGGTATATCAGTCCTGGAAGAAGGAAGTTCTGGTAATGGACGAGAACGGCAACGAACTCGTGCTTCCCAAGACCGAGCAGATTCCTACGGACCATTTCCGCAAGGGTGAGACCGTGAAGGCCGTCATCATCAGCGTGGAGATGCGCAACAACACACCGGTCATCACGCTTTCAAGAACCGCCCCCGTTTTCCTGGAGCGACTCTTCGAGCAGGAGGTTCCCGAGATTTTCGACGGACTGATCACCATCAAGAAGGTTGTCCGCATCCCCGGTGAAAGGGCAAAGGTGGCCGTTGAGTCATACGACGAGAGGATCGACCCTGTGGGAGCCTGCGTAGGCGTCAAGGGATCACGTATCCACGGCATCGTCCGCGAACTTCGCAACGAGAACATCGATATCATCAACTGGACATCCAACAAGCAGCTGCTTATCCAGCGCGCTCTCAGCCCCGCCAAGATTTCATCTATGGAATTCAACGAGGCCAACAAGAGCGTCAACGTATATCTCAAGCCTTCAGAGGTTTCTCTCGCAATCGGCAAGGGCGGCAGCAACATCAAGCTGGCCGGAATGCTTGCCGACTACGACATCGAGGCATACCGTGAGGTGGATGAGAACGAGCAGATTGACGAGGAAGATGTAATGCTCGAGGAATTCAGCGACGAAATCGAGGGCTGGATCATCGACCAGCTCAAGAATATCGGACTTGACACGGCCAAGAGCGTACTCGCCCTGCCGGTAGACGAAATCGCACGTCGCAGCGACCTTGAAGAGGAAACTGTCGAAGAAGTGCAGAGAATCCTCAAAGCAGAATTCGAAGATTAATTTAAAACAAACGGGAGATTTTAATATATGTCAGAAGGAACGATCAGAATAAGCAAGATATTGAAAGACTTCAACATCGGTCTTGGGACCCTTGTCGAATTCCTCAAGAAGAAAGGAATTGACGTGGATGCCAACCCCGGTGCAAAGATCAGCGCAGACGCTTTCGCCCTCGTGGAGAAGGAGTTCAGCAAGGAACAGCTCATCAAGGAACAGTCCCGCAAGGTGGCCATCACCGTAAAGGAAATTACCGACAAGGTGGAGCAGCACCGCGAAAGTGCCGATGACGCAGAGCTTGAGAAAGAGATAATCATCAAGACCAATGTCCTCGCAGACAAACCGAAAGTCAAGAAACCTGAACCTGCAGCGCCCAAGGTGGAGGAACCCCATACTCCCGAAAACGTTCCTTCTGACCACCATGACCTCAAGGTATTGGGAAAGATTGACCTGGACAAGCCCGCAGCTCCCAAAGCTCCCGAGAAGGTCGAGGAAAAGCCTGTTGAGAAACCCCAGGCTCCGGTTGAGCCTGAACCCAGGCCCGTAGTTGAGAAACCTGCCGCTCCCGAATATATCGAGACCAAGGTGGAGAAACTCCAGGGTCCCAAGATCAGCGGTACCATCGACCTCAGCAAGTTCGAAAAGAAACCTGCGGCTCCCAAGGCTGAGCAGCAGAACGAAGCCAGAGCGGACAAGGCCCAGGCAAAGAACCACAAGGGCAAGAGAGAGCGCATCCACAAGAGCGGAGCCAACAAGGTGGATGTCAACAGCAACGGAAACCAGGGCAGCCAGGGCGGACGCCGCAATGCGAACGCCGGCCGCGGCCGTGGCAAGGATACGTTCAAGTTTGTGAAAGCCGAACTCGACGAGGAAGAGATCCAGAAACAGATAAAAGAGACCTACGCCCGTATGACAGAGGGCAAGGGCAAGACCAAGGGCGCCAAGCACCGTCGCGAGAAGAGGGACCTCTTCGAGCAGAAGATGGAAGAAGAGCACCGTATGGAGATGGCTACGAGCAATATCCTGAAGGTTACGGAATTCGTGACCGTCAACGATCTGGCCATCCTTATGAACAACACCCCGGTGACCAAGGTCATTGAGGCCTGTATGAACCTCGGCCTTATGGTTTCCATCAACCAGCGTCTTGACGCCGAAGCACTTGTGCTCGTGGCAGAAGAATTCGGATACAAGATCGAATTCGTGGATGCAGATACCCAGGGAAGCATCAACCAGGAAGAGGATAAGCCTGAGGAACTGGTAGAGCGTCCGCCTATCATCACCGTGATGGGTCACGTCGACCACGGTAAGACATCCCTCCTGGACTACATCCGCAAGACCAACGTTATCGCAGGCGAGGCCGGCGGTATCACGCAGCACATCGGTGCGTACAACGTGAAACTTCCTGACGGCCGTCATATCACCTTCCTCGACACTCCCGGTCACGAGGCGTTCACCGCAATGCGTGCCCGCGGCGCCAAGATCACGGATATCGCCATCATCATAGTCGCCGCCGACGACGCCGTGATGCCTCAGACCATCGAGGCTATCAACCACGCACAGGCGGCAGGCGTGCCGATGGTATTCGCCATCAACAAGATAGACAAGCCCGGAGCCAACTCCGAAAAGATAAAGGAACAGCTTGCCAATATGAACATCCTCGTAGAGGACTGGGGCGGCAAGTACCAGTGCCAGGAAATATCAGCCAAGAAAGGCATCAACGTCGACAAACTGCTCGACAAGGTGCTTCTCGAGGCCGATTTGCTTGAACTCAAGGCCAATCCCAACAAGAACGCCGTCGGCAGCGTGATCGAGTCGTCTCTCGACAAGGGCCGCGGATATCTTGCCACCATAATGGTGCAGGGTGGTACGCTGCACGTTGGAGACGTGATGCTCAGCGGCTGCTATACCGGCAAGGTCAAGGCAATGTTCAACGAAAGGGGACAGAAGATCGATGCCGCAGGCCCGTCTACACCCGTTTCCGTACTCGGTCTGAACGGCGCGCCCACCGCGGGTGACAACTTCAACGTTCTGGACGACGAGAAAGAGGCCAAGGATATCGCCAACAAACGCGAGCAGCTCATCCGCATCCAGGGCATCAAGACCACCCAGCACATCACCCTTGAGGAAATCGGCCGCCGTATCGCCATCGGCAACTTCAAGGAGCTCAACATCGTGCTCAAGGCTGACGTGGACGGCTCTATCGAGGCCCTCACCGATTCGCTCATCAAACTTTCTACCGAGGAAGTGAAGGTGAATGTGATCCACCGTGCCGTGGGTGCCATCTCCGAGAGTGACGTTCTGCTGGCCGCAGCGTCCAACGCCATCATCATCGGCTTCCAGGTTCGACCCAGCGCCAACGCCCGCAAGATGGCAGAGAAGGAAGGCATCGAAATCCGTCTCTATTCAGTCATCTACGATGCGATCAATGAGGTCAAGGACGGTATCGAGGGTATGCTTGCTCCCGAGGAGAAAGAAGAGATCACAGCTACCGCCGAGGTGCTCGAGACCTTCAAGATTTCGAAGGTGGGTACTATCGCAGGATGTATGGTCCGCGACGGCAAGCTGACCCGTGCCGCCAAGGTACGCGTCATCAGGGACGGCATCGTGGTCTACACAGGCGTGCTCGGCTCGCTGAAGCGCTTCAAGGACGATGTCAAGGAAGTGGCGGCAGGCTTCGACTGCGGTCTGAACATAGATGGATACAATGACATCAAGATCGGCGACATGATAGAGTCCTATACTATCGTCGAGGTCAAGAGAAAACTGTAATAATTGAATTATGAAAAGATTGAAGGTTAAGGAACTCCTTGCCCTGCAGCCTGGTCAGGATGTACTGGCGAAGGGATGGGTAAGGACTAAACGAGGAAACAAGAACGTATCTTTCATCGCTCTCAACGATGGATCAACCATACATAACATCCAGATAGTCTGCGATGCAGCGAAGTTCGACGAAGAGCTTCTCAAGCAGATTGGCACCGGAGCCTGCATTGCCGCCAAAGGCCGTCTCGTGGCTTCTATGGGCAGCGGACAGGCTGTCGAGATCCAGGCCGACGAGATTGAGATCTACGGCACTGCAGATGCCACGTATCCTCTCCAGAAGAAGGGCCACAGCATGGAATTCCTCCGTGAGGTAGCCCATCTCCGCCCGCGCACCAACACTTTCGGCGCCGTGCTGAGGATTCGTCACGCAATGGCTTTCGCCATCCATAATTTCTTCAACAGCAAGGGCTTCTTCTATCTGCACACCCCTCTGATCACCGCCAGTGACGCCGAGGGTGCAGGCGCCATGTTCCAGGTTACTACCCTTGACCTCAATGACGTGCCCAAGACTGAAGAAGGCAAGGTGGATTTCTCCGCCGACTTCTTCGGACGCCAGACTTCCCTCACCGTGAGCGGCCAGCTCGAAGGCGAGCTCGGAGCGATGGCTCTTGGCAATATCTATACTTTCGGCCCGACTTTCCGTGCCGAGAATTCCAACACTCCCAGGCACCTCGCAGAGTTCTGGATGATCGAGCCCGAGATGGCATTCTACGACATCACCGACAATATGGACCTTGCCGAGGAGTTTATCAAATATTGCGTGCAGTATGCTCTCGACAACTGTGCCGATGACATCAAGTTCCTCAACGACATGTTCGACAAGGAACTCATCGAGCGTCTGCAGGGCGTCCTCAAGGACAGCTTCGTAAGGCTGACCTATACCGAAGGCGTCAAGATTCTCGAAGACGCAGTTGCTACCAAGGGCGTCAAGTTCGACTATCCTGTGGGCTGGGGCATCGACCTCCAGAGCGAGCACGAGAGGTATCTCGTGGAGCAGCATTTCCGCAAGCCTGTGATCCTGACCGATTATCCGAAGGAAATCAAGGCTTTCTATATGAAGATGAACGAGGATGGCAAGACAGTCCGCGCGATGGACGTGCTCTTCCCGAAGATCGGAGAGATCATCGGCGGTTCGCAGCGTGAGGAGTCTCTCGAAAAGCTTGAGCAGGTGATTGCAGACCGCAAGATGGATACCCGCAACCTCTGGTGGTATCTCGACACCCGCCGCTTCGGAACGGCCCCGCACAGCGGATTTGGCCTGGGATTTGAACGCCTGCTGATGTTTGTGACGGGTATGACCAACATCCGCGACGTGATCCCGTTCCCGCGCACCCCCAAGAATGCTGATTTTTAATTGATATCGATATGCTCATCATTGGTATAGCCGGCGGCTCCGGTTCAGGCAAGACAACGGTTGTAAGCAGCATCCAGGAAGCTTTCCACGACCGTGTGGTAGTGATTCCCGAGGACTCATACTACAAGGACAACGGAGACTTGCCCGAAGAAGAGAAGAGGCGTATGAATTTCGACCATCCTGATGCGGTCGACTTCGCCCTGCTCACCGAGCACCTGAAGATGATCCGTGCCGGCAGAGCCATCGAGCAGCCCGTATATTCGTACATCACCTGCGGACGTTCCAAGACTGAAACCGTTCACGTCGAGCCCGCCGAGGTGATAATAGTCGAAGGCATCCTGGCTTTCTGCCACAAGGAACTTATGGACCAGATGGACATCAAGATCTTCGTGGATGCCGACGATGACGACCGTTTCATGCGCATCCTGGTCCGGGACATCGCATCCAGGGGCAAGGATGTAGACTGGGTGATTGAGAGGTATACCAATACAGTCAAGCCCATGTACCTGCAGTTCATTGCGCCGAGCAAGCGCTATGCTGACATAATAATTCCTCAGGGAGGCCACAACAAGGTGGCGATAGATATGCTTCTGGCCAGGATAGAAAAAGCCCTGGGCCACATTTAAAGTGTCAAAGGAAAGTCATAAGAGAGAGAACAGGGTGGGATTGTATTCTACCCTGATTTTCCATTTTTCCCTGATCATCATCCTGCTTATCGCATCTATAGGAGGGGTGGTGAGCAAGGAGAACACTTTCGTGCTTGACTTCACGAAGCAGGAACAGCGCCAGAAGGAGAAGGAGGTAGAGCAGATGAGGCAGCTGGTCAGCGAGGAGGTCGACAACCTGCTTGCGATGGCTCGTTCCCAGTCCAGCCAGGTGCGCAATGTCGCCGTCGATGCAAACGAACGTCTGCGCGACGACCGCAATGCCAATCCTTCCAGGGTATATGACGAAGCGCGCGAACTCCAGCGCAAGCTTGATGCGGCTGCACAGCTTTCAAAGCAGATGGATGCGGCGGAAGCCCAGAACTTCGCCAGCCTCGATGCAAAGGAAGACAAGGCCGACAACAACAATGCACCGGCCTATTCGGGTCCTTCAGTGATATCCTACGACTTGAAGGACCGCAAGGCGCAAAGTCTGCCTGTGCCCGCGTACAGGGGTTATGGCGGAGGCGATGTCAGCGTCAAGATATATGTCAACCAGAAAGGCAGGGTGATCAAGGCCGAGGTCATCGAAAGCGCATCGGCAAAGGATGCGTCCCTCTGGAACTTCGCGGTAGCAGCGGCTCAGAAGTCACGGTTCACGGCTTCCACGACCGCTCCAGATCCGCAGATCGGAAGCATAGTGTACAGATTCATCAGGCAATGACGAATAAAAAATGCTTCAGACACTGGGATTTATTAAAAAAGTTTTATATTTGCATTCCACTAACGCTCGATTCGTCTAACGGTTAGGACAAGAGATTCTCAATCTCTAAATAGGAGTTCGATTCTCCTATCGAGTACAAATGAAAACTGCTTACGGGCAGTTTTTTTTATAAAAACCACCAGCAATGACGAATAACAGGCGCGTAAGGGTGCGTTTCGCTCCCAGTCCTACAGGTCCGCTCCATATCGGCGGAGTCCGCACAGCTCTCTATAATTATCTATTCGCACGCCACGAAGGCGGAGATTTCATCCTCCGTATCGAAGACACCGATTCGCAAAGGTTTGTGCCGGGTGCAGAGGAATATATAATGGAGGCTCTCGAATGGTGCGGAATCAAGCTGGACGAAGGCATCCGCGAAGGCGGCCCCCACGCTCCCTACCGTCAGAGCGAGCGCAAGGAGATATATCTCAAGTATGCCCTGCAGCTCGTGGAGAGCGGCAATGCCTATTACGCTTTCGACACTGCAGAAGAGCTTGACGTACTCCGCAAGGAAGCAGAAGCCCAGGGCAAGAGTTTCTCATACAGCGCAGCCGTGCGCGGAAGTCTCAACAACTCACTGGCTCTTCCAGCCGACGAGGTCAAAGCCCGCCTGGAAAGCGGCAACCACTGGGTGATCCGTTTCAAGATGCCCGAGAATGAGAATGTGGAGATGGATGATATCATCCGCGGCCATATTTCAATCAATACAAGCACCCTTGATGACAAGGTGCTCTACAAGTCTGCTGACGGTCTGCCCACATATCATCTGGCAAATATTGTCGACGACCATCTGATGGAGATAAGCCACGTGATCAGGGGAGAGGAGTGGCTTCCGTCACTGCCCCTGCACTACCTTCTTTACAAAGCTTTCGGCTGGACAGATACACAGCCCCGCTTCGCCCATCTTCCGCTGCTGCTCAAGCCGCAGGGACAGGGCAAGCTCAGCAAGCGCGACGGAGACAAGTTCGGTTTCCCGGTCTTCCCGCTCGAATGGCATTCAGCCGAGGGAGAGAAATCTATAGGCTATCGTGAAGAAGGTTATCTGCCCCAGGCATTCATCAATATGCTGGCCCTTCTCGGCTGGAATCCCGGCACCGAGCAGGAAATCTTTTCGATGGACGAGCTCGTGGAAGCCTTCTCTCTGGAGAAGGTCAGCAAGTCCGGCGCTCGCTTCAACCAGGACAAGGCGAAATGGTTCAATGCGCAGTATATCCGCAACAGCAGCGACGAGTTCCTCGGCGCACAACTGAAAGATATGCTTGCACAGCGCGGCATAGCAGTTGAAGAGGGCCGTGCGGCCAAGGCAGTCTCCCTGATCAAGGAGAGGGCCGTCCTGCTGAAAGACCTGCTTCCGCTGACGCTCTATATGTTTGAGGCTCCCAAGAGTTACGATGAGAAGTCAGTATCCAAGTTCTGGAAGGCCGAAGATGTGGAGAGGTTCAAGACACTCCGCGACAAGTTCGCCGCGCTGGAATGCATTACAGTGGCCGAAACGGAGCCTTTCATCTGTCAGTGGGCCGCTGACAACGGTCTGCCCCTCGGCAGGATGATGAACGGCCTGCGCCTGGCGGTACTCGGCATCAGCCAGGGCCCCAGCATCTTTGCAATCTGCGAGTTCATCGGAAAGGAAGAGACGCTTGCCCGTATGGACGCCGCCCTCTCCGCTCTGGGAACACCCGCTGAATAGTATTGACTTTTATTTGATATAAAAAAGAGAGGCTGTCCGGTTGGACAGCCTCTCTTTCTATTGAGTGTGCTAAGAATTATCTGGCACCGTACATAATCTTCAAAGCCGAGCAGCGACGAAGCTCTTGCTTGATGTCGGTGATGATACCCGTACGGGTGTCCTCGTCAGCCTTGATTGAAACGGTCATGAACGGACGGTCAGACTCGCTCAGGTTCTCACGCTCTGCAGCGATGAAGTCCCTGATCTCATCGATGGTGCGGAACGAATCGTTGAGCTGGATACGGCTGTCAGTACCATATTTGGCCTGATACTGGTTCAACGGAGTTCCTACATAGATGTAAGAAGCGAGG
>JAEEGJ010022409.1_pt1 | contig 13416 bp, 9 predicted proteins | sample 8958761 | NCBI WGS metagenome assembly JAEEGJ01 (sample SAMN16246546, study PRJNA631951) | gut metagenome | biome: gut microbiome; feature: rumen; material: RS-attached | host: Bos | place: Iran: Karaj | collected 2018-10
CCGCCGGCTGGGCCCTGAGCCGCAAGACGCTGCCGGGCCAGAAGGCGTTCATGATCTACTTCATCATCCCCATGTTCTTCGGCGGCGGCCTCATCCCGTTCTATAACGTCATGAGCAGCCTGAAGCTGGTGAACACCATCTGGGCCATCGTGCTGCCTGCGATCCTGTCGGTCTGGAACCTGTTCATGACCAAGACCTTCTTCCAGTCCAGCATCCCGGACACCCTGATCGAGGCGGCCACCATCGACGGCGCGGGCTCCTTCCGCATCTTCGGCGAAGTGGTGCTGCCGCTCTCGAAAGCCATCATCGCGGTCATGGCCCTCTACTATGCGGTGGGTCAGTGGAACAGCTACTTCAACGCCATGATCTTCCTGCAGAACGAGAACCTCTACCCCCTGCAGCTGGTCCTTAAGGAGATCCTCATCGCCTCCGAGAGCACCGTGGGCGGCAGCGGCGAAACCATCCTGCAGCAGTATCGGCTGGCCAACCAGCTCAAGTACGTGTCCGTTATCGTTTCCAGCGTGCCCGTGCTGATGCTGTACCCCTTCGTTCAGAAGTACTTTGCTCAGGGCGTCATGATCGGCTCCCTGAAGGGTTGATAACAATAACAAGCATATCAGGAGGAAAGCAAACATGAAGAAACTGTTGGTTTTGATCCTTGCGGCCCTGATGATCCTCACGGCTGCAGCCTGCGGCGGCGACAAGAAGGCCGCGACCAAGCAGGAGAGCGCCGGCGTGGACAAGCTGGTGGAGGAATACGGCTTCCAGTGGCAGGATACCAAGGCTCCCATCCTCAACGAGAAGGGCGCCAAGGAGCTGTCCTTCAGCATCTACTCTTCCAAGAACGCGTCCGCCCTGGACTACAACGACATGAAGATCATGCAGGACCTGTATGCGAGCACCAACGTGTTCGTGTCCTGGGAGAACGTGTCCGAGTCCGTGTATTCCCAGCAGAAGAACCTGATCTTCGGCAACGCCGACAACCGGCCCGACGCCATCTACCATGCAGGCATGGGCGCCGGCGAGATCATCAAGTACGCCAAGCGCAAGGTGCTGCTGCCCATCAGCGACTATCTGGAGTACATGCCCAACTTCTCCAAGATCCTGGAGGAGCGCCCCGACATCAAGAACCAGCTCATCAACGTGGAGGACGGCAAGATCTACTCCCTGCCCCGCATCGAGGAGATGGGCCTGCTGCAGAACCCCAACATCCTGTTCCTGAACAAGAACTGGGCCAAGGCCGCCATCGAAGCCGGCGCCGTGACGGGCGTCAGCGTGGACGATCTCAAGGACGGCCTGAACCTGACCTGCGACCAGATGGAGGCTATGCTCCGCTATTTCCGTGACAACGACATGAACGGCAACGGCAAGACCGACGACGAGCGCCCCCTGAGCTTCGTGTACAACAACTGGCAGGGCAATCAGTGCGACCTGTACGGCATGTTCGGCCTCAACGACAACCTGGAGCACCGGGTCATCGTGGACGGCAAGGTCACCTACACCGTGCTGGACGAGCGCTTCAAGGAGGCCACCAACTTCCTGGCCAACTGGGTCAGCGAGAACCTGATCGACAAGGTATCCTTCGAGCTCTCCCAGGATAACTTCCTGGCCAACGGCAAGGGCCTGGAGACCTACGGCGCCTTCTACTGGTGGGAGAGCGAGACCGTCGTCTCCAATCCCGAGAACTACATCGTCTGCAACCCCATCATCGGGCCTCACGGCGATCAGACCCTGTGCATCTCCAACAACCCCGAGGTGGGCGCGGGCGAAGTCATCATCTTCGCCGACTGCCCCAACGTGGAAGTGCTGCTGGCCTACTTCGATCGGTACTACGATCCCCTCATCTCCGCCCAGATCAACTACGGCCCCATCGGCATCGTCTATGAGGAGCAGCTGGATGAGAAGGGCATGCTGGTGCAGAAGCCCCTGCCCGAAGGCGTCACCTCCGACGAGCTGCGGCTCCAGAACGCCCCGCTGGGCATCATCTACCTGAGCGACTACGCCTGGAACAACGTGGTCAACATGGAGCCCCGCGCCAAGCTCCGTCTGGAGCGGCTCACCGCCCATGCCACCCCCTTCATGCCCGCCAACGTGAAGCCCTGCTATTCCAACCTGCAGTTCACCCTGGACGAGCTGAACACCCTGGCCAACTATGAGACCAACCTGAACGACTACATCCGTACCAACCTGATCAAGTGGCTCATGGGCGGCGGCGTCAGCGATGCCCAGTGGGAGACCTTCCAGAAGGATCTCAACGGCAAGTGCAACATCGCTGGCATCCAGAAGGTCTATCAGGACGCCTATGATCGTTACATCGGCAAATAAAGAATAGAGAGGATATGTTCATGAAGAAAGCGTTTGCAATTCTGCTGTCCCTCCTGATGCTCCTGTCCCTGGCGGCCTGCGGCGGCAAGGACGCGGCGCCCGCGGCTTCCGGCGAGAACCAGAAGCCCTCCATCCAGGGCGTTCAGGACGCGTCTGTGGAAGCGGGTCAGAGCTTCGACGCGCTGGCCGGCGTTACCGCCGCAGACCCCGAGGACGGGGATATCACCGGGATGATCACCGTGGAATCCACTCCCTCCCTGGACTTCAAGGGCGGCAAAGCCACCCCGGAGAACGCCGGTTCCTATGAGCTGGTCTACTCCGTCACCGACAAGGCCGGCGCCACGGCGGAAGCCTATGCCACGCTGACCGTCACCAAGAAGACCGGTGAAGCCACCCTGCTCAAGCAGTTCGACTTCTCCACCGCCGACACCGCCAACGCCCACGGCTGGGAAGCCGTCGTGGACGGCGCTGACGCCGCCGGCGCGCTCAAGGACGGCGCGTTCGTCATCGACATCGTCAACCCCGGCGAGGGCGACGGCGCCATCCGCTTCGTCAAGAACCTGGACGTGAAGGCCGGCGCGGACTATAAGATCAAGATCTGGGCCAAGTCCACCGCCCCCACCTTCGCTCACTTCATCCCCAAAGACGGCTCCACCGAGGAGTGGAAGACCTTCGGCGGCGAGGTGTGGAACTTCCGGCTGGATGAGACCATGAAGTGCGTCGAATCCAACTTCACCGCGCCCGAGGACGGCGTCGCGGAGCTTCGCCTCCACCTGGGCAAGATCACCCCCAACCCCGACAACGCTGCCGACACCACCCCCGAGAACTTCTCTGTGATCATCGACAAGGTGGAGATCTACGAGAGCGTCGGTGCGGAAGTGCTGGAGCCCCTGTACACCGCCGAGTTCGCGGGCAGCGGCGCTGCTGCCGCGGCCGGTGACGGCGCTGCGGCCAGCGTGGCCTATGAGGACGGCGCAGCCGTGTTCTCCATCGACGCGTACCCCGGCGAGGGCGGCGGCGTCTGGAGCATCCGGGCCGTTCTGGAGCTCCCCGGCATCACCATCGAGCAGGGCGAGAAGTACAACTACAGCTTCACCGTCGTTTCCGAGAACAATCAGGGTGGCGAGGCGCTGGTGGAGAGCGACACTCAGGAATGGGCTGCCCGCGCCAACTTCAACGGCATCGGCCTCGAAGCCGGCCAGGAAGTGACCGTCAGCAAGACCTTCACGGCGGAAGCCAACATCAGCGACCCCGTGCTGCGCATGCAGATCGGCAACCCCTCCGAGGACGTGACCGCCAACAAGATCACCGTCAAGAACTTCGTGTTCAACAAGGTGGGCGGCGACAAGGAGACCAAGAAGACCATCGAGGACTTCGCTCCCTTCGGTATGCGCGCTGCGGAGAACGTAGACAAGGAGAAGTATCCCTGGGAGACCTTCAACGGCACCGATGAGGACAACGAGCGCGGCGTGGGCACCATCTGGACCAGCGACGGCAGCCTCTTCTACCGGATCGACGACGGCGGCACCGTGGATTGGCACAACAAGCTGATCTGCCCCATCACCCTGCCCTCCGATAGCTACTTCATCGTGGAGATCAAGGCCAAGGCCGACAAGCCCGTGTCCTGCGGCTTCTTCCTGAATCCTCAGGGCGGTTGGGATCCCCGCGTTTCCGAAGGCATGGACTTCACCACCGAGGAGCAGACCTTCACCTTTGAGACCAAGGACATCTTCATCACCGATATGCCCTGCGAGCTTCTGTTCCAGTTCGGCTCTGAGGCCACCGCGGCCCTGGGCGGCGTGACCGTGGAGTTCACCAGCGTTACCATCTATCAGATGCCCGTGATGTGATCTGACTGACCATATGTGGGGGATGGTTCGCCATCCCCCTTGTCCCGTTTATAGGAGGCACCTATGAATAAACGTATTCAAGCCCTGTTTCTGGCGTTCTTGCTTCTGCTGAGCCTCGCCTTCGGCTGCAAAGGGAAAGAAGCTGAGCCCGCTGCTCCTGCCAATGTGGCCGCGGACGGGGAAACTTTCGCTTTTCCGGAGAACGAAACGGACTTTGGGCTGCTTCGCACCCCCGGCAGCCAGGAGGCGGCCTATGCCTACAAAGCCTTCTTCCTGCCCGCCCAGGACGGTACCGCCCAGCCCTACGTGGGGGACACCATGCCCTATTACGAGGACGGCACCTACTACATCTACTACCTGAAGGAGGGCGGCGATTCCTACAACCACTCCATCTATCTGGCCACCACTAAGGATTTCGTCACCTACACCGAGAAGGACGATGTGGTGCTGGAAGCCTCCCGTGCCGGCGGCCAGGACGGCTGGATCGGCACTGGCTCCGTGGTAAAGGTGAAGGACACCTACTACTTCTTCTACACCGGTCACGCCTTCTCCGACAGTTATGAGTTCAAGGAGAAGATCCTGGTAGCCAAGGGCTCCAGCCTCACCTCCTTTGAGAAGGTGGCGGATTGGGAGATCGTTCCGCCCTCCGAGCTGGGCCAGAAGAACGATTTCAGGGATCCCCAGGCCTATTACGACGAGGCCACGGACACCATCACCTTGACCGTCACCGCCGCTCAGGCCAACAAGGCCCGGATCATCAAGTTCACCCTGTCCGGGGATCTGAAGACCGTCACCTACGACGGCATCATCTTCACCGATCCCACCGGCTCCTTCTGGAACCTGGAGTGCTCCGATACCTTTAAGATGGGTGAAAAATACTACTTGACCTATTCCGGCCAGGATGATACCCTGTGGTACGCCATGTCCGATTCGCCCTACGGCCCCTACGGCGATGCGGTCCGGCTGGACGGCAAGCTCTTCTATGCCGCCAAGCACGTGGATAACGGCGCCGACACCTACATGGTTGGATGGGCCCGGCGCTCGGAATCCGTGTCCTCCACTCAGGATGTGAATGGATGGGCGGGGAATTTAGCGGTGCAGAAGCTTCTCCAGAACCCGGATGGCACGCTGTACCTCGCTCCCGTGGACGCTGTGATCGCCCAGCACACCGCCCGCCGTCAGCTCCTTGTGGACAGTATGGAGACTGAGATCGCCGCCGGTTCCGCCTATAACTACGCCGATTTGTTCACGGCCTACGAAAGCTATGTCCTCACCGGCACGCTGAAGTTTGAGAAGACCGGCAGCTTCGGCCTGGCCTTCGACTACAACGGCCGTCAGGAAAAATATAAGACCATCGTGCTGGACCCCGCCAAGGGCACGCTGTCCCTTCAATTCAACGAGGGCAGCACCCTCATCACCGAGACAGCAGTCCAGCTGGAGGCGGGGAAGGAATATACCTTCACCTATATCCAGGAGGGTTCCGTGGGCGTCTTCTATTTGGACGGCCTGGCTGCCCTGACGGTCCGGCTCTACGGCGTGTCCGGCAAACCCGTGAAGCTGTTCGCCGAAAACAACACCGTCACGTTCTCTGCTCTCAAACAATATACCCGATAAGGAAAGGAGCGCCTCATGCGACGGCTGCTGGACATCAACAATCCCATCATGCGGTTCCTGACGGCGATGTTCGACCTTATGGCCCTCAGCGTGCTATGGGTGGTGTTCTCGCTGCCCATCTTCACCATGGGGGCCGCCTCCACGGCTCTGTACAGCGCCGCATACCACCACGTCCGCAAGGGAGAGGACTATCTCTGGAACAGCTTTTTCTCCGCCTTCAAAGAGAACTTCAAACGGTCCACCCTCACCTGGCTGGTGGCGCTGGCCATCCTTGGGTTCCTTGGCGCGGACGCCCTGCTGCTCAGGAGTTTGATCCTGCAGGGGTATTCCTTCGGCTGGTTCTATGGCGTCACGCTGGCCCTTGTGGTGCTGGCCCTCACCTGGACGGTGTATCTCGCCGCCTATGCGGCCCGGTTCAACGGCACCGTGAAAGAGGTGCTGCGGTATAGTTTTATGCTGCTCAGGGCCCATCCCGTCAAGATGTTGTGCGTGATGGTCCTGGTGATGGGCGGCATGGCTCTTGCCCTGACACTGCCCGCCACGGTGATCTTCATTCCCGCCACGGTGTACTGGGGCGCCACGTTCCCCATCGAATGGACGTTCCTCAAACACATGCGGCCCGAGGACAAGGCGCGGATGGAAAAGGAGAAGTTTGAATGAACCAGAAACTGTTGTTCGCAAGAGCCTATGAGCGGGAGGCGTCCCGGCAAATACCTGAGATGGCTCGACCCAAGTTCCATCTTTCCCCCTGCACGGGCTGGATGAACGATCCCAACGGGTTCTCCTTCTACAAGGGGGAGTATCATCTGTTCTATCAGTACAATCCCTATGACACCTGCTGGGACACCATGCACTGGGGCCACGCCGTCAGCGGCGATCTGCTGAGCTGGCGGTATCTGCCGGCGGCCATGGCGCCCAATGAGTGGTATGATGCTGACGGATGCTGGTCCGGCAGCGCCATGGAGATGCCGGACGGGCGGCAGCTTTTGATGTACACCGGCAATCGCCGGGAGGGCGGGGCTACCCGGGAAAACCTGCAGGTTCAATGCCTGGCCCTGGGGGATGGGATAGATTATGAAAAGTATGCCGGCAACCCCGTGCTCACCGCGGCCGATCTGCCCGATGAATGCAGCCCCTACGATTTCAGAGACCCCAGCATCTGGCGGGAATCGGACGGAACCTACCGGGCCATCGTCGGCACCTGCACCAAGGAGCGGCTGGGAAAGCTTCTGCTGTTTTCCAGCGAGGACGGGCTTCGTTGGCGCTTTGAAAGCGTCTTTGCGGAGAACGACGGCCGCCTGGGCCTGATGTGGGAGTGCCCCGATTTCTTTATGCTGGACGGGAAGGCCGTGCTGCTCGTCAGCCCTCAGGACATGCTGCCCCAGGACTTCGAGTATCACAACGGAAACGGCACCGTGGCCTTCATCGGTCATCTGGAGGACGACGGCAAGCGGTTCGTTCCCGAAACGGACCACGCCGTGGACTACGGCATCGACTTCTATGCCCCCACCACCATTCTGACCCCCGACGGGCGGCGGGTGATGATCGGCTGGATGCAGAACTGGGACGCCTGCCAAAACGCGGGCCGGAAGGATCTGCTGTGGTATGGCCAGATGAGCCTGCCCCGGGAGCTGTTCCTTCGCAGCGGGCGACTGTACCAGCGGCCCATCCGAGAGCTGGAGGAGCATCGGAGCCGCCGGGTGTCCTATGAAAACGTCCGGGTGGATGGCGAATTGCGCCTTCCCGGCGTCGAGGGTCGCATGGTGGACATGGAGATCACCATTCGCCCCGCCCCGGGATGTGTCTATCATAAGTTTGAGATACGATTCATGGAGGACGAGCGGTTCTTCACCAAGCTCAGCTATCGCCCCCATGAATCCATCCTGCGGATCGACCGCAAGTTCTCCGGTTCCCGCCGTGCCTATATCCATCAGCGCCGGGCGCTGGTGCCCAATCGGGGCGGCGAGCTGAAACTGCGGATGATCCTGGACCGCTACAGCGTGGAGGTGTTCCTCAACGACGGCGAACAGACCGTCACTGCCACGGTCCTCACCGACCTTTCCGCCACCGGGATATCCTTCTTTGCAGAGGGTCAGGTGGAGATGGACATCGATAAATACGATCTGTTTCAGGAGGTGTCCCGTGAAAAAGTATGACGTCGTGGCTCTGGGTGAGCTTTTGATCGATTTCACCGAAAGCGGACTGAGCGAGCAGGGGAATCCCCTATGGGAAGCCAACCCCGGCGGCGCTCCCTGCAACGTGCTGGCCATGCTGAACAAGCTGGACAGGCGGACCGCTTTCATAGGCAAGGTGGGAAACGACGTTTACGGCCGTCAGCTGCGGCAGGTGGTATCCGAAGCCGGCATCGACACTTCGGCGCTGCTCACGGACCCGGAGGTCCACACCACCTTGGCCATCGTCCATACCTTCCCCAACGGGGACAGGGATTTCTCCTTCTATCGCAATCCCGGCGCAGATATGATGCTGCGGGCTGAGGAGCTGCCCCGGGACATGCTGCAAAACTGCCGCATCTTCCACTTCGGTACCCTGTCCATGACCCACGAGGGCGTGCGGGAGGCAACGCATCAGGCCGTCGCCATGGCCAAAGAGGCCGGCGCGCTGATCTCTTTCGACCCCAACTATCGCCCGCCCCTGTGGGATACGGAAGCGCACGCAAGGGAGGCCATGGCCTGGGGCCTCAGCCAGTGCGACATTCTCAAGATCGCGGACAACGAACTGTTGTTCCTGACGGGCGAATCCGACTTTGATCAGGGCGCGGCCATCCTCCAACGGTGGTTCCCGAACATCCGCCTGCTGAACGTCACCGCCGGACCCGACGGCAGCTATTCCTACTGCTGCGGCCATCGGATCTACGTCCCGGCCTTCCGCCTGGGCGGCACCATCGAGACCACCGGCGCCGGGGACACCTTCTGCGCCTGCGTGCTCCACGACGTGCTGAACAACGGCCTGAACGATCGGAGTGAGGAGAGCCTTGAAGCCATGTTGCGCTTCGCCAACGCTGCGGCGTATCTCGTCACCACCAAGAAGGGCGCCATCCGCTCCATGCCCTCTAAACAAGATATTCAAACTCTTTTTTCATGACGGTCCCTCCTGGCAACGCCCCGCTGCACATCCTGTAGCGGGGCGTTGCCATCTATAGTATACTGGAACAGGATTTGATAGCAAACAACTTCATCTCGTTCAGACCGAAAAAACAATTTATCTATTTTTGTATCAAGTTGGGTGAAGATGAAGAAATCACAAAGCAGCTTGAGGACAAGGGATTTGATGCTTCGTTTGTAGGACGGAACAAACAGTACGAAATACGATTTGACAGTTATTCAAAATATGAAAAGCATCAAGAGTTCATTCGTTCGTTGGTACAGATGGCAAAAGACCAGAAGATAGTGGATTGATTGCAAACACAAATACTTTTTGATATAGTTTTTTATGGCGCATCAGGTAACCGGTGCGTTGTTTCTTGTATAGAATAAGATATGCGAGAAATTGCTTTGTGCGAAAACCGGGAAGCAAAACGTATTGAAAAGTGTGTTTATGAGAACATATTTTCCATTGAAACGTGTGAAGATCGGTTTTTCTCTTGAATTATAGTGCCCCTGCCGGCATGCATATTCATCTAAAAAGCGGAATGGCGGGTCGATCATACCCAAAGCCGTGATTTCAAAGTGTCGTAATTTTGTCGTCAAACCGCGAAAATGAGTGATTTGCACATAGGATGGAAAAGGAAAAAGCCCCAGAATTGGGGCTTTTTTAGTGGCACGTTGCACCAAAAAAGATATTTTGCTTTTTGCGTTATACATTGCATTCAAGAGGTAGCACATCTATTCCTACTGGCGCATTGCATCCGTTCTCAAATGGATTATCAATAAGAGAAATGGCTATCGGGAGCCTTTCTCTTGGCCATTCTATGTTATTCAGTTCTCTTTCTTTGAGGGTTTGAAACCCATACTTCCAGTTTTCATTACAAATAGACCAATAGAAAACACCATTGATAGACCGCACACGATTGTTGAAAAAGAAACAGCCCGACGAAAGCGTTGGGCTGTTTCTTTTTGCTTTTGCGGATCAGCGGGTGGAGCCGCGGAAGATCGGAGTCGTTTTGTATTGGACGATGGTGAAGGGAGCGGATGTATTATTGATGCGCATATGCAGAAGCTCGGCGGCGGAGCGCCCCATTTCGACACTCGGAATCTGCGCGGTCGTCAGCGGCGGGTCGACGACGACCGATTCGGGCGAGCCGTCGAAACCGGTGACCATCACGTCTTTCGGGATCGAAAGTCCTTTGCGCTTCAGGGCGGTCATCAGACGGATCGCAAGAAAGTCGTTGGCACACACGAAACCGTCGGGGATTGAGGGCATGCGATTGAGCTGCTCGATCAGCCAATCGGGATCGCCGTACAGATCGCTGTCCTCTTTGAGAATAGAGTACTCATCGGTGAACGCCAAACCGGCATCGATAACAGCGGTGCGGTAACCGAGCCAGCGCAGGTAGAAACTGCTGCAGTGATTACGGTCGCCGACAAAGCCGATGCGCTTTGCCCCTGCGGAGATCATCCGTTCAGTCAGCGCGATTGTGGCGGCGTAGCTTTCCATACAGATAAAATCACTGTTCAGGAGGGAACGGTGCATTTGCTTTTGTCCGTCGACAAGGACGCAGGGGAGCCCCAACGAACTGATCATATTCAAATACGATTCGTCAAACAATTCAATACAAAGGAATCCTGCGGTTTCTTCCAAAAGAAGATGCGGCGGCAGTTTTCCGGCGGCGATCTCTTCCGAAGAGATTTCAAACAGCTTCATCATATAACCCATGCGGCTGACCTGATCCGTGAAGCTGGTCAGGAAATAGGATCCGAACGTGTGTGTTAACAGCTTATGCTGCGTCAACAGCGCGACAGTCCTGCGCTTGTCCTCCGTCATTGGCAGTACCCGTTCGGAGAAGCTGCCGTAACCGAGTTCCTGCGCTTTCTGCAGGACAAGCCGCTTTGTCGCTTCCGGCACAGATCCGCGTCCGTTGAACACCTTGGAGACGGTGTTGCGGCTCAATCCGCACGCTTCCGCGATATCCGAAATCGTCACCCGTTTGATCGCCATAAGGTTGCTTCCTTTCCGCTTGTGTTTCATTAAGTTTACTATAACATAAACATAATGAAAAATCAAGATGTGCAAAATGTAAACATTCACTATTTTGAACGGCTCGTTATACACAACAGACTTGAATAAAATTACAGTATGTAAAAATAATTTTACATTTAGTATTGACAAAACGTAAACTATCCTGTATGATATAGGCGTCAGAGAGGAGTATATTTGTAAATTTGTATTTACGAAATGTAAATCGCTGCAAAAGAGTTCAAAAGGAGGAGAACGGAAGAATGTCAGAAGTCGTCATGAAGGGGCTGAAAAAGGTCTACGACAACAAAGTAACCGCGGTACATGATGTCAATCTGGAAATCAAGGACAAAGAATTTATCGTTCTGGTCGGACCTTCCGGATGCGGTAAATCCACGACCCTCAGAATGGTCGCGGGTCTTGAGGAGATTTCCGGCGGTGAACTGTACATCGATGGAAAACTGGTCAACGAAACGCCGCCGAAAGACAGGGACATCGCGATGGTTTTCCAGAACTACGCGCTGTATCCGCACATGACCGTGTATGACAACCTTGCTTATGCTTTGAAGCTGCGCAAGGTCAAGAAACCTGAGATCGACAAAAAGGTGCGCGAGGTCGCGGAGATCCTCGACATCACCCAGTACCTGAAGCGCAAACCCAAGGCGCTGTCCGGCGGCCAGCGTCAGCGTGTTGCAATCGGCCGCGCCATGGTTCGCGACCCGAAAGTGTTCCTGATGGACGAACCGCTCAGTAACCTCGACGCAAAGCTTCGCAACCAGATGCGAGCGGAGATCATCAAGCTTCGTTCCCGCATCAACACGACGTTCATGTATGTCACGCACGACCAGACCGAAGCGATGACGCTCGGCGATCGCATCGTCATCATGAAGGACGGTTATGTCAATCAGATCGGCACCCCGCAGGAAGTGTTCAACAAGCCGGTGAATCTGTTTGTTGCGGGCTTTATCGGTATGCCGGTCATGAACTTCTTCGACAACTGCAAGGTTCTGCTTGAGAACGGCGTGTACTATGCGGAGATCCGCGGCGTCCGCTTCAAGCTCGATGACTTCCAGCAGAAGGCGCTGAAACAGAACGGGATCGAAACGCAGGACATCATCGCCGGCATTCGTCCGCAGCATGTTACCGTCGGCGAAGGCGAGCTGCTTGCAAAGATCGAAGTTTCCGAGATGATGGGCAGCGAGTACAACATCCATGCGCGCTGCGAAGGAGACGAGGTCGTCATGCTGATTCCGACCTTTGATCTTGAAACCGACGTTTCGATGGGCAGAACGGTCAACTTCACCACAAAGCCCATGCTGATCCAGATGTTCGATAAGGAGACGGGCAATAACCTGATCTGGTACGATGCGGAGTCGGCGTCCAAGGACGCACCGGTCTGCAAGCGTTACGATTTCTGAGCAAGGAGGACGCACATGGAAGCAGTCAATAATGTGCAGTCCAAAAAGCTGCGCAAAGAAAAAGTAATAGTGCCCAAGGGAAGACGCTGGCGCAAGTTTAAGGAGAATTCTCCTTACCTGCTGATGATCCTGCCCGCGGTGCTCGTAGTGTTCCTGTTCAACTACCTGCCGATTTACGGCATCCTGATCGCGTTCCAGGACTTCATGCCCGGCGATAAGATCCTGTCGGATTCGACGATCTGGGTCGGCTTCCAGAATTTTGAACGGTTCTTCACCGATCCGATGTTCTGGCCTTTGATGCAGAACACGTTCCTGATCTGTATCATCGGTTTTATCATCGGCTTCCCGCTGCCGATCATCGTTGCGCTGATGCTGAACGCATTGAAGGGCAAGCGCATGGCAAAGGTCATTCAGACGATCTTCAATGCGCCGCACTTTATCTCGCTGGTCGTTCTGGTCGGTATGCTGACGTTGTTCTTCGGACGCTACGGCCTGGTCAACAACATTGCGGCGAGTATCGGCGGAGAACGGTATTCGTACTTCCTGGAGAGTAAAGCGTTCCGACCGATGTACATTCTGTCCAGCAACTGGCAGGACTTCGGGTGGAGCGCGATCATCTACATCGCGGCGCTGTCAAACGTCGATCCGCAGCAGCATGAGGCGGCGATCCTTGACGGCGCGACCCGATTCCAGCGCGTATGGAGCATCGACCTTCCCGCGATCATGCCGATGATTTCCGTTATGCTGATCATGTCGATCGGCGGCCTGATGGGCGTCGGTTATGAGAAAGCGTTGCTGATGCAGACGGACGGCAACCTGCAGGTGTCCGAGCTGATATCGACCTACGTTTATAAACGCGGTCTGACCGGTGTACCGGATCAGGCGTACGCAACGGCGATCGGTCTCTTCAACTCGATCATCAACGTCGTGCTGCTGATCATCGCCAACACGACCTCGAAGCGGTTCTCCGAGAACTCGCTGTGGTAAGGAGGGGATCGTATGGCAAAAGAGAAAGCTCCCAAAAGAGCGCTGCGCGACACCGTAGGCGATAAGATCTTTTACACGATCAATATCAT
>JAEEGJ010022411.1_pt1 | contig 13416 bp, 6 predicted proteins | sample 8958761 | NCBI WGS metagenome assembly JAEEGJ01 (sample SAMN16246546, study PRJNA631951) | gut metagenome | biome: gut microbiome; feature: rumen; material: RS-attached | host: Bos | place: Iran: Karaj | collected 2018-10
CATTGAACATTAAGCATTCAAGATTGAACATTAAGCATTGAACATTGAACATTAAGCATTGAACATTGAACATTAAGCATTGAACATTGAACATTAAGCATTGATAACTAAAACCTTCCTCGGGAAAGGATTTGAAAGGGTCTATAAACTCGTAATTAATATATCACTATGAAGAAACGTCTCTTTTCGCTATTCGTAGCAACCATGATGGTTATCGCCGCTATGGCCGACGGACAGGCAAAGTATGTCTTCTATTTCATCGGCGACGGTATGGGTGTTAACCAAATCAATGTTACCGAAACCTATCTGGCTGCACTGAAAGGCCGCATAGGTATCGAACGCATCCTCATGTCCGAATTTCCCGTTGTGGGACTCGTCAACACCTACTCCGCCACCAACGGCGTAACGGACTCTGCTGCAGGTGGTACAGCACTCGCAACAGGCAAGAAAACCAAGAACGGAGCCATCGGTATGCTCGAAGACTTAGAGACTCCCTGCACAAGCATTGCCGCATGGGCAAAGCAATCGGGAAAGGCCGTAGGCGTAGCCACCAACGTTGCCATCACACATGCCACACCCGCCTCTTTCTATGGTCATCAACCCAGCCGTAACATGTATTACGAGATTGGACAGGACCTCTGCAAGAGCGGATATGACTTCTTCGCAGGTGCCGATTTCCATAAGCCTTACACGAAGGAAGGCGAGCCCTCCTTGCGCGAACAAGCCAAAACGGCTGGTTACACCATTCTGACAGGCGGGTATAAAGAGTATATGAAGCGCGGACGCAAAGCCGAGAAACTCATCATGCTGCAAAGCGACGAGAAGAACGAGAAATGGGGAAGCGACCATCTCCCATACGCTTTGGATCAGGATAAGAATGACCTAACGCTTGAGCAAATCGTGCGTGCCGGCATCAACTTCCTCTCGAGCAAGGGCACAGACGGCTTCTTCTGCCAAATCGAAGGTGGAATGATTGACTACGCTTGTCACCGTAACGACATAGGCAACTGCATCAACGAAGTCCTCGACCTTGACAAAGCCGTACGCGTGGCATACGAATTCTATCAGCAACATCCCGACGAAACTATAATCGTCATTAGTGCCGACCACGAGACAGGCGGATTGGTTATGGGTACAGGTTCTTACGAACTGCACACCGACCTGCTGAAGTATCAGACACGAAGCATCGACGAGGCAAAATTGGTTCTCCGAGAGATGTATAAGAAGAATCCCAAGAAGTTCACTCGCACGGAAGTCGACAAGCATCTGCAGGCTATGCTGGGCATAGGCGGTGGCATCTCGCTGACCGACAGGCAGAAAGAGCGCATCGACCGCCGTTGGGAGGCCATCGAGAAAGCTATTGCCGAGGGTGAGAAGGTGAACGACCGCATCAACGACCTCTGCGATACGTGCAAGAAAATCCTGAGCGAAGTGGCACTCATCAGCTGGGCCAGCGGTGGCCACAGCAACGGCTATGTGCCCGTCTATGCCATCGGTCCTGGCACGGAAGTGTTCCAGGGGCGCATCGACAATATCGAGATTGCTCCGGCTATGGCTCGCATAGCCGGATATCAGGCAGAGTGACCAGAGGCTCGCCCCTAAGGCGGGCCTCTCACTATACTATATACTCTTTATCCTCTAACCATCGCACAGGTTCCCAGTCATGCCCTCCCCAGCGGGCGGAGGCTTAAGGCGAAAAGTCCGGCTGTGTTCTGGGTGATACAAAAACAAATCAAATCTACATGTACATTTCAAAACTGAAACTAGCGGCAGCCTCTATGAGCCTGCTGCTGACTCCCACCGTTGTGGGAGCTGCTGAGGCCGACTCTGACTCCTCTTTCGTCAGTGGCGGCAACATCAGCAACGTAGTAGTGACGGGAACACGCCAGGCCACCGACCTGCGCTACCTGCCCATGAACGTCAGCGTGGTCACCCGACAGCAGCTGACACGTAATCACCAGACATCGATCCTGCCCACGCTGACGCAGGAGGTGCCTGGACTCTTTGTCACCAGCCGCGCGATGATGGGCTACGGCCTGAGCAACGGAGCCGCCGGCGGCATCAACATGCGAGGCATCTCAGCCGGAGGCGGACAGATGCTCGTGCTCATCGACGGACATCCCCAGTATGCCAACATCTACGGACACCCCATTGCCGACAGCTATCAGACCATGCTGGCCGACCATGTGGAGGTGCTCCACGGGCCTGCGTCCGTGCTCTACGGCTCGAACGCTATGGGCGGTGTCATCAACATCGTCACGCGCAAGATGGACCGCGACGGAGCGCGCACCTCGCTGAACCTGGGTGCCGGCAGCTACGGCACGGTGCAGGGCGAGCTCTCCACACAGATGCGAAAGGGTCGCCTGAGCAGCCAGCTGGCCGTGCAGTATCAGCGGTCCGACAACCATCGTCCCCGCATGGGCTTCGAACAGGAAGGGGGCTTCGCCAAGGTGGGCTATGACCTCAATGCCAACTGGCGCACTTGGGCAGCAGCCAATCTGACCCATTTCGTGGGTTCCGATCCCGGTGCCGAGAGCCAGCCCATGTTCAGCCGCGAGCAGTGGATCACACGAGGCGAGGCACAGGCAGCCCTCGAGAATCACTATCAGACCACCAGCGGTGCGCTCACCGTATATTCTAACTTCGGCAACCATCGCATCGACGACGGATGGAGCGAAGGCAAAGCGCCACAGGCCAACTATTTCCGCTCGAAGGATGCCCTTTCGGGCTTCTCCCTCTACCAGACGGCACAGCTCTTCGAGGGCAACAGGGTGACCGTAGGACTCGACTATCAGCACCTCTACGGACGGGCTTACTACACCAGCAAAGTCAGTGGCGACGAGGTGCCTTCAGGAGCCAGCGCCGCCAAGTCGCATCGCAATGAGGTGGCAGCCTATGCCGATGTGCGCCAGGACATCAGCAGCATTCTCACCGTCGATGCAGGACTCAGATGGGATCATCACTCTGTGGCTGGATCGGAATGGGTGCCTCAAGTGGGACTGGCCGTCCGCACCTCAGACGACAGTCAGCTGAAAGCCACCGCCAGCAAGGGATTCCGCAATCCCAGCGTGCGCGAGCTCTACCTCTATCGTCCTGCCAACGAAGAACTTGAGGCCGAGCGCCTGTGGAACTACGAACTGTCGTGGAACCATCGCATCGACGCCTTCAAATACGGAGTCAACGTCTATTATATAAAAGGTGACAACATGATACAGACCGTGATGCTCGAAGCCGGACCTCGCAACATCAATACGGGCGAGATCGAGAACTACGGCGCCGAGCTGACGGCCAGCTATCAGCTCAGTCCCCACTGGGCCATCAACACCAACCACTCGATGCTCCACATGGAGAACAAGGTTGTGGCAGCCCCGACGTACAAGGGATTCCTGGGAGCCGTCTACAGCGATGCCCGTCTCAGGGCCAATGCCGGCCTGCAGTATGTCGACGGGCTCTATACTGCCGTAGGTGCCAACGAGACGAAGGAGAGCTTCCTCCTGCTCAACGCCACCGTCACCTATCAGCTCACGCCCGTCCTGGCACTATGGCTCAGGGGCGACAACCTGCTGGGACAGGACTATGAGATCAACGCCGGATTCCCCATGCCGGGAGCAACGTTCATGGCCGGCGTCAACCTCGCTTTCTGATCCTAATACACTTCAAGCTCATAGATGCGGGTGGCACCGGCTCCCTGCTGCGTGGGGCTGACCACGAACAGGCGCAGATAGCGTACCGACTTGGCTGCAAACGAGCGACTGACCTCATTGCTGCGGTTATTGTCAATCATATCCAGCGTCTGCCATTCCTCACCCTCGCTGTTGCGTCCTTGCAACAGACAGGTGCGAGTGATGTAGGAAGTCGTCTCGCTGCCGGCATTCAGCAGCTTCCAGTGGCTCACCGTCTTCTGCTCACCCAGGTCGAACACCACATAGTTGGGGGCCTGGGTGACATCGCACCACTTCGTAGTGGCATCGCCGTCAGTGAGGTTCGGAGCCAGCTCACGGACGTTGCACTCGCCCGTGACAGCAATGATCTTTGCACCTCTAAGCACGCTGGGCAACTCAGGCTCAGCGGCCTCAAGTCCAGCCTGTCCCCTACCCTTCAAGGACGTCTCGAAGAGCCTTGATACGGGGGTCAGGCTCTCGTCATCATTGGCCAAGGTCGCTGCGAACACGACGATCTTCCCATCGTCAGGCAGTTGCACAGATGTGGCATCACGGGGGATGTCGAGCTTCAGCATAAACATATAGGTGAACTCATAAGCCTCGTCGTCGGTAGCAGAATGACGGTGGGTGCCCACATAGGCCAGGCGGGCGTCCTTGAGGTAGCCCTGCGTGTGGCCGTCGTGACCCCACTGGCCGATGAATCCTGTGTAGCTGGGGACGGTTTTGATTTGAGAGTTGAGGTTTGAGAGTTGAGAGTTTTTCTTGCTGTTGAAGGTGAAGGTGGCACTGCGGTCGCCCTGACGGCTGGCAGCCAGCAGGTAGAGATGACGATACTGGCCGGCGGGCAGCTCCAGCTGCTGACCCTTGCAGGTGACACCATTCAGGGCATCCTTCTCGCCAAACTGGAAATGAATGCCGCCGACATCGAGCCCGTCGTCGGGCAGCAGCTCGGCAGCATAGCTGTAGCCGCCTTCGAAGTTGGCCGCCTCGCGCATCTCATTGAACGTGAAGCACTCGCTGTCGAAGGGCAGCGACAGGGGCTGTGCATCGGCCGCCGACGGCTGAGACTTCACAGCGGGGTCGGCGAGCTTCACCTTGTAGGTCCTGACCCCATAAGGATTGATCGCCACATCGAGCTGGCGGCCTGAGAATGTGGCACTGCCCTTCGTCTTCTCTGTGCCGTCGGCTTCAGCAGCCTGAACGATGTCGCTGGCGAAACTGATGTGAGCGGTCTGCTGTTGCTTGCCGCCTGTCTCATAGACACGTACGACGTACTCGTCGGTGGTCTCAGCACGCTTCAAGGCACGTATCAGCACATTGTCGTTGTCAGAGGCCACGAACGAGAACACACGTCCCAGGTCGCCCTTGTGCTTGTCAGCGCTGAATGCTTTTGCAGGACTGTTGAGGATAGCAGCCTGACGCACGGCCTCGGGCTCATCGAGCTGACCCTGATGGCCTATCAGACTATAGGTGAAGACATGCCGCCCCATATCCTGCTGGGCCTGATAGCTGTAGCCATTGCCCGTGCGTGGCGTATAGACGAGCGAATGGCGCAGCGTGTTGTCATTGGGCTTGTCCCATCCGTAGCGGGCATTATTGAGAATGGTGACGCCATAGCTGCCCGAGCGGTCGGTGAGGTCGGTCCATTCGTGGCTGTAGACCTCGAACTGGTTGTCGCGGTTGTTGCCACGCTTCACGCTGCCCAACCCCAAGTCGTAGGTAGCCTCAGCATTGCTGACGCTCAGGGGGAACTCGGCCTTCAGCAGCGCGTTCGTAGAGTGCCAGTCGACGTCGGTCTCGAAATCAATGCGATGAGCCAGGGCGCCGTGATAGAGGCGGATGTCCTGACGTATTTCGGTCTCGCCATATCGCTTGGTGATGGTCAGCGTATTGCACACGCTGCCCGTCGTCACCTCGCAGCTCACACCGTCGTGAATGGCCTTTGGAGTTTTGTCGAGCGTGGCTTTCTGAATCTCCCAAGCAGGCCAGGCTGGCGAGTAGCAGTCGTCGAACACCACCAGGCGGATGCGCTGGCCGCTGGCCACCAGCTCGCGCTGTGCCTCCTTGTCGTAGAGCGACTCTATGTCGCCATATTCATCCACGCGCAGCCTATAGCGCTTGTTCTCTATCTGGCTGCCAGGCTGCGACTTCGAGGCTGTCTTCGCTGCCCCCGTCATGCTGTAGACGGCCATACCCGTCGACGGTAGCGAGGCCTCGAACACCACCTGTCCCTTGTCGGCCAGATACTGCGAAGGCACCTTCTTTCCGTCAGGCCCGGCAATGGTCAGCCCGCCTGTCGCATCGATGCCGACCAGCGTCTTCACAGGGAAGGCCTCAGCATTGTACACTACCAGCGGCGTGCCGCTCACCTGAGTATTCATGCGGCTGGCAATGCCCGATACGCTGGTGGTCACCACATCGGCAAACTGCTTCAGGCTGATGAGCTCGTCGTTCCACGAGAACTCGTAGGCCCTGGGGATAGAGGTGCCGGTCAGGTCGTCGTGAAACTGATGCCAGATGACCCGCCGCCATGTATCGGTCATCTGACTGACAGGATATTTACAGGCCCCCAGCCAGTCGGCGATGACGGCCGAGCGCTCGGCAGCATCGCCCAGGTGCTCGTTCTGACGGTTGTAGAGCTTCATCGCAGCCTGCGAGGTATAGCATCCGTTGCCGTGCAGGTCCATCGTGAGCTCGCCCTTGAACTCAGGCAGCCGTCGCGCATCGGGTCTTCCCTCCAGCTGGGCAGCTTTGAGGGGGGCCAAGTCTTTATATAGCTGGTCGCTGGTGGCCGATATGATCTTCACAGGGCCGTCGCCCTTGATGCCCTTCTCTACGGCACGTACCGACGGGATATTGGGCGAGCCGCCAATATCGCCCGTACCATAGTATCTGTATGCAATGTTCAGCGGACTCTCGCCTATCTCGCGTATGAGCTCCTCGCTGCGCGAGAGGTCTTCGTCGGGCCAGCGCTTGGCATAGTCGAAGCCGTGCACCATCATCACCTTGCTGCCGTCGATGCCTTCCCACAGGCCTACGGAGAAAGGATATCGCTTGTTGCCCTCATAGAAGGGCTTCGTGCGCCACATCAGCTTCTGCGACGAGAAGCCCACCAGCCCGCAATGAGCCATCAGCGTCGGCTGCGTATAGGGGAAGCCGAAGCAGTCGGGCAGGAACACGTCGATGCATTCCTTGCCGAACTCCTGGCGGTAGAACGTCTGTCCGAGCAGGATATTACGCATCCACGACTCAGGCGAGCAGATGATGACCTCGTTGGCATCCCAGCTGCTGCCGGTAATGTGCCACCGGCCTTCGCTCACATATTTCTTCACCTGTTCATACTGCAGGGGATAGTACTCCTTCATCCAGGCATACTTGATGCCGCCCTCGAAGTTGAACACATAGTCGGGATACTGGCGGAAGAGCATGAAGTTCTGCACCATCGTGTTCCAGATGTGCTGCTTGATGGTGGCCTGAACATCCCAGTTCCACTGGGTGTCCAGATGAGCGTCGGCCACCATATAGGCCGTCTTCGTCTTCTCTTGTCCCTGCGCGCTTCCTGCCCCCAGTGCCAGCACCAGGGTCAAGGCTGATAACATTTTCATCATACTAGTGTCATTTTTATATTGATATAGATGCGCAAAGGTACGCATTTTTATTCGAAATAACGCTCTTTTATGGTTAAAAAAACTAATCATAGGAGAGAGAGAAAAGATTGTTTTCAGACAAAAAGACCTAACACCTAACACCAATTCTTTGTAACATGCTAATTTTAATGCACTTAACCCATCGCAATCAGCTTTCAACACCTAACATAGAGGTAACTTAAACCTAACATAGACCTAACATCAGACCTAACATCGTGCTAATTGGCAGCTTCTCCGTCAATGTTAGGTGTCATGTTAGGTCTATGTTAGGTCGTTAGGTCTTGTACAATAAACAAGATCCGTGAAAAACGGACCATCAACCGATGACGCCATTTTCTAAATGCTCGTCGCGGATGAAGCGTTGCTCCGTATGGGGCGGGCGTACCATTCCCACGCTGGGAGTGATACGTTCCAAGCATGGGAGTGATACGTTCCAAGCATGGGAATAAGAGCAAAGTCGGCGTCGGAGATGAGCAAAGGTGCCGTCGGAGATAAGTGTAATAAGTAAGGTAGGCCAGTGGACAGGAGCAACAGCAAGGAGGGGACTCCTCCTTGCTGACAATTTGATTCCGAGCTGTTTGCTACATCAGCAAGGCAACGGTCTCTACGTCCTTACCCTTGTAGAAATGGGGTTCGAAGACGGGATGGTATACAAAATCGCTGAAACGGAACAACTGGAGGGCACAGAACTGATGGTCGTCGCTCAGGCAGAGTTCCAAGCGGAAGTTGCCATTGTCCTTAGCCAAGGGTTTGCCTTTCTGCGCAATGTCTTCGCCCATCTTGTCGAGCGGCATAGCCAGCAGACGCTCCACACGCTCGCCATCGGAAGGGCTGTATTCTAGAATGACGACCTTTATCTGACTCTGCGTAGGCGTATAGACAGCCTTTGTTGAAAACAGTGATTTCTTAATCGTGATACACGGAAATGCGGAGAGGGCAGCAGCCATCTCCAAGTTTTTTATACTGGTACATGCGCCAACTTTTTATCTGAACAGATAACTAAAAAGCTTTTCATCACTTGCGAAACTTGAGCGAAAGTGATATGATCAGCACCCCACGCTGCACCATCAAGCCGTCGACAAGCGGGCATAAGGCTGAAGGCGGAAAGTAGGAAAGTAGGAAAGCGGACATGAAGCACTTTCTGGAGCAGAAAAAAGAGATGTAATATTGGTATTGATAATAATATAAATAAAAAAAACTTATACTATGAATGTCTCTCTTCCGCCCCCGGAAACCATTCATGTCCACTTTCCGCATTTCCTACTTTCCGCATTTCGCTGCATGGAAGGTTGCTGTCTTCGTCCCTAAGACCTATGCTCTTCGTCCGCAAGAGCTATGGTCTTGGCCCGCAAGAGCTATGCTTTTCGCCCGCAAGAGCTATGGTTTTGGAGCCCAAGAGCACTTTCCGACGAGGGCAAAACCTATGGTCTTGGAGGCTGCAGTCACTGTCGTTCAGGACAGGCGTCATCGTGCTGGCGTGCTGCATACCTTTCTATATATTGTCCTTTGCCCAGATGCTGCTCCCCATCAGTGCCGCCGCCAAGGGCATCCTCTGGACGGTGCTCTTCGGACTGGCAAAGACCTTTCAGTATGGAGGCCTCACCATCCTTGGCGTTGAGGGCTACAAACGGCTGAAGAGCAAATTCAAGAAGAATAGTTGAAAACTGCTGGTTGATGCCGTTGTCGTGAGTGGCGAGGCCGTCGACCGGGCATGAACGGGCGAAAAGAGGAAAAATCGTTCATTTCGTGGAAAAAATGTTTCATTGCAACATATTTTGCACGTGATGAACGATATTTTTACGCGTGAAAAGGATTTGGGCAGTACTTTTGCAGCAGATTTCTATTAACAACAGTATTAACCAAAAAGCAAAGGCAAAATGGAAAGAACAAAGAGATTGTTGCTGAGTTTCCTGACTCTGCTGCTCTGTACAAGTATGTACGCGCAACAGGAGATCACGGGAACGGTGGTCGATGAGTTCGACGAAGGAGTCATCGGCGCAACCGTGAAAGAGAAAGGTACATCAAATGGTACCGCTACTGACTTGGACGGAAACTTCAAGCTGAAGGTGAAGGCAGGCACGATGCTCGTCATCAGCTACATCGGCTACGACCCGATGGAGGTGGCTGCCACACCAGGCATGAGGGTGAGTCTGAAGGAGAATGCCAGTGAGCTGGCTGAGGTGGTGGTGACCGGTTATCAGACACAGCGCAAGGCCGACCTGACCGGTTCGGTGGCTGTGGTGAAGACCGACGAGCTGAAGACGTCGAGCGACACCGACCCGATGCGTGCCCTGCAGGGTAAGGTGCCCGGCATGACCATCACGAGCAACGGTTCGCCGGTAGGCGCCGGTACCGTCCGTATTCGTGGCGGTGGCTCGTTCAACTCGTCGCAGGACCCCCTGTTCATCATCGACGGTGTGCCCACGACGACCAACCTGAACACGCTGAACATGAACGACATCGAGACGATGCAGGTGCTGAAGGATGCTGCCTCGGCCAGTATCTACGGTAGCCGCGCTGCTAACGGTGTGATCATCATCACCACGCGCTCGGGTAAGAAGGGCGACAAGGTCAGAGTGGACTTCTCGGCCAATCTCACCGCTCAGTTCTATAACAAGCAGACCATGATGAAGCTGGCCAACACGTCGGAGTATGCCACGGCCATGGCTCAGGCTGCCATGAACGACGGCCTGGATCCCGAGCAGTATGCCAACAACTACGGTCTGACGCTCAACGCCGCAGCCGGCAAGCAGATACAGGCCTTCGACCCCGCCACGGGCCAGATGCGCCAGTTCACCGTGAACGGCCGCTACGACGGATATATGAACCCGACGAAGACCATGCGCTTCAGCGACACTGACTGGCTGGACGAGATCTCGCGCACGGGCTTCTCGCAGAACTATGACCTCTCGATATCGAACGCCACCGACAAGTCGTCGGCCCTGTTCTCATTCGGTTACAAGAAGAACAACGGTATCCTGAAATACACTGACTTTGAGAGCTTCTCGGGCCGCATCAACACCTCGTACAAGGTGAACAAGATCGTGACCATCGGCGAGAACGCCACCATCACCTACTCGGACCAGGTGGACTGCCAGCCGCTGGAGAACGCCCTGAAGATGTCGCCCACACTGCCCGTCTATGAAGAGGACGGAGTGACCTTCTCGGGTCCCGTGGGTGGCATGAGCGACCGCCAGAACCCCCTGCGCGAGCTCTATCACAACCGTGACAACCGCCTGAAGATGTGGCGCATCTTCGGCAATGCATACGTCAACCTGCAGCCCATCAAGGGCCTGACGCTGCGCTCGAACTTCGGTGTGGACTACTGGTCGGAGTTCATCCACAGCGTGACTTATACCTGGCACAGCGACGTGGTGAACAACAGCACCCCGTCAACCAATCTCGGCGCCAAGAACTCGATGAAGTGGACGTGGTCGAACACTGCCAACTACAACTTCACCGTGGCTGCCGACCATAACTTCATCGTGCTGGCCGGTCTGGAGCTCCACCGCGACGTGGAGGACCGCTCGTCGGCCTACGCACAGATGTTTGCCCTGGAGAACTACGACTACATGTGGCCCGACGCTGCCACTGGCACTCAGCGCGCAGGCGGTATCCGCGAGGGTTACAACCTGGTGTCGCTCTTCGGTAAGCTGGACTACAACTGGAAAGACCTGGTGCTCGCTTCGTTCACCATCCGTCGTGACGGTTCGAGCCGCTTCGGTGAGAACAACCGCTACGGTACGTTCCCCGCCTTCACGCTGGGTTACCGTCTGTCGGAGAACCTGAAGCAGGACTGGATCAACGACCTGAAGGTGCGTGCATCATGGGGTGAGACTGGTAACCAGGCCATCTCGAACTACGCCCGCTACGGACTCTATGCCGCTACCTACGGCGGTGGCCGCAACGAGTCGACTGCCTACGACCTGGCTCTGCAGGGCAGTGGTATCTATCCCTCGGGATTCCGTGCCACTCAGTCGCAGAACAACAACCTGAAGTGGGAGACCACCGAGCAGTATAACTTCGGTCTCGACTTCACGCTCCTGGGCAGCAGCATCTACGGTACGTTCGATACATATATTAAGAATGTGAAGGACATGCTCATCAATCCTGCCTACCTCGGCTCGATGGGTGAGGGCGGCGCCTCCTGGCTCAACGGACCCAGCCTGCGTAACTGGGGTATGGAGTTCGCACTGGGCTACCGCGGCACCACCGACTTCGGACTGCGCTACAATGTGAACGGCAACGTCGACTTCTTCCGCCAGAGGGTGACCTACCTGCCCGAGACTACCACCGGCTCGTATGTGCACACAGCCAAGCAGAACCTCGTGGAGGCCAAGAAGCCCTACGGCTCGATCGTGGGCTACGTGGTCGACGGACTGTTCCAGAGCCGTGAGGAGGTGCTGGCCGCCGGTCAGGAGAACGCCCGCGTGGGTGGCCTGAAGTATGCTGACCTCGACGGTAACGGCATCATCAACGAGCAGGACCAGACTTGGATCTTCAACCCCGTGCCCAACTTCTCGTGGGGTCTGAATGTGGACCTGGGCTACAAGGACTTCGACTTCTCGATGTTCTGGCAGGGCGTGGCCGGTCAGGACGTGTACAACGACCAGAAGTTCCAGACCGACTTCTACTCGATCACCGACGCCGGCTCGAACAAGGGTAACCGCATGCTGGATGCCTGGACCACGGCCAACAGGGGCAGCGACATTCCTGCTCTGACCACCAACAACGTGGGCAACGAGAACCGCGCCTCGACCTATTTCGTGGAGAACGGCTCGTATGCCAAGCTCCGCCAGGTGCAGATAGGCTACAACCTGCCTGAGAACCTGCTGAAGAAGGTGAGCATGACCTCGGCCCGCATCTATGTCTCAGGCCACAACCTGCTCACCCTGAAGAGCGGCTCGCTCACCTGCAGCGATCCTGAGAATCCACGCTGGATGTATCCTAACAGCACTAGCTTCTCGTTTGGTATTCAAACAAGCTTCTAAAGCCCCCTCCCTGGCCCTCCCCGAGGGGAGGGAATAGTTACATTTGCCAATAGAATATCAATTAAAATATTTCCCCTACAACCTCCATGTCTATATACGCCTCCCCCGAGGGGGAGGATGGGAGGGGGGCTTAAAGTATGACTTTTACCAACTTTATCAAGCGCCCGGTACTCTCGACGGTGATATCCATCCTCATCGTCATCCTGGGCTTTATAGGACTCACCACGCTGCCCATTGAGCAGTATCCCGACATCGCGCCGCCCACGGTGGTGGTGTTCACCAGCTATCCTGGCGCCGATGCCGAGACGGTGAAGAACTCGGTGCTCGTGCCCCTCGAGGAGAGCATCAACGGTGTGGAGGGCATGGACTACATGAGCTCGTCGGCCTCGTCGGGCTCGGCCAGCATCAGCATCCTCTTCCGCCAAGGCATGAACCCCGACATGTGCGCCGTGAACGTGCAGAACCGCGTGCAGCAGGCACAGGCACTGCTGCCCGCTGAGGTGACGCGCATCGGCGTGACAGTGATGAAGCGACAGACCAGTCAGGTGATGATGTTCACCCTGACCAGCGACGGCCGCTACGACGACCAGTTCCTGACGAACTACTCGAACATCAACATCATCCCCGCCATCAAGCGTATTCAGGGTGTGGGCGACGTGCAGAGCCCCGGTGTGAAGACCTACTCCATGCGCATCTGGCTCAACCCCGACGTGATGAAGCAGTACAACCTGATGCCCTCGGACATCAGTGCCGTGCTGGCCGAGCAGAACGTGGAGGCCGCCCCGGGACACTTCGGCGAGGAGGCCGACGTGGCCTACGAGTATGCCATGCGCTACACCGGCCGTCTGAAGACTGCCGAGGAGTTTGGCAACATCATCATCACCAGCGATGCCAATGGCAACACGCTGCGCCTGAAGGACGTGGCCCGCATCGAGCTGGGCGGACTGCAGTACTCGGTGTCGATGAAGAACAACAACATCCCATCGGTGATGGGTATGGTGCAGCAGATTGCAGGCTCCAACGCCAACGAGATTGCCAAGCAGGTGAAGGCCGAGCTGGAGGAGCAGCAGAAGCTGATGCCGCCGGGCATGTACTATAAAATCAACTACGACGTCA
>JAEEGJ010022412.1_pt1 | contig 13415 bp, 9 predicted proteins | sample 8958761 | NCBI WGS metagenome assembly JAEEGJ01 (sample SAMN16246546, study PRJNA631951) | gut metagenome | biome: gut microbiome; feature: rumen; material: RS-attached | host: Bos | place: Iran: Karaj | collected 2018-10
CCATCAAGGGCTGTTCAAAACGACATTGCCCATCTCGTTCCAGTTTCATCATGCCCAGATGGACGGCTTCGAAGCCGCCCGTTTCCTCAACTGCCTTCAAGAGGTGATCGATAAGCTTTCTTGAATGAGAGTATTATTGCTGTAGTCTTGAAGAGAGGGTCGGTGGAACCCGTTACATGTCTAAACCATCGGCCAGCCGTTTATGACTAAAAATTGCCAATAATGGCAATTTTTAGTTCAAAAAACCTAAAACCAGGTTACGACAACGACCCCAATTTAAGGGTGAAAAAGGATTTGGGAAAACTGGAAGTGGAGTTGGAAGAGGTAGTGACAGGGCGGTATTGGTTTAGAAAAAGGTTATACTCAGTATTACTTACTTCCACAATGCTTCTTGCTGCCATCCTTGTGAAAAGGAACTCAGTTAGCCATAGGTATAAAAATAAAACGACCCGCACATTTGAGCATCGTTGAGAGGCTTGGCGGGTTCTAGTTGTGCAAAAATACGAACTATTTTTCATTCCGTAAGTGTTTCGGTGAAAAAAAGTAAAAACCGTCGTAACGGCAGACGAATTTTTCCGTTTTTCATATAGCAAATGCGGAAGAACAACAGATCTTGCGATAGCCTTTTGGAAAAAACAGATTGTGCTTTGTCCCTATATCAATGACAACAACAAGGGATGGTGTAAAGAGTTTGCCGAAACAAAGGTTGAAAAGAATAAGAAAACAATGAAAACGGTGAAAAATAAAAAAAATTGTATATATTTGCACAGTCGTTCCAGCACGTTTAGGGCGTACAGCTTCACGGCCGATAAGGTAGCAGATAGCACTGAAAGGCTTACGGAACCGCATCTTCTTCAGGTGTGGTTCTTGTTTTATAGAAAGTTTTCATTGCCAAACGTTTTCTACCGGTTCGAGTACATTCCACATAATAATACTCTTTATCAAGAACTTTACGATAAACTATTGTGTCGGGATACTTCCCAAGGGTAATCTCATCTGCGGTAGCAATGATCATCGGGATGAGACAGAGTGGAGTTAGAAGAGGTAGTGACAACACGGTATTGGTTTATGTATTTATTGGGCAACCTCGATAATTGAAGTCCCCAATGCCAATTGAATCAGAGCAATAGTTTTACATGTGAAATTGTGTCCAAATGCAAACCATCTTGACACTTCTGACTCTTTTTTACCCGTCAGTCGTGCCAAATCGCGCTTCGTCATTCCTTTTTCCTGTAGAATCTGATAGATTCTTTCGGATATACTGAAGTTCAAATCAAACGAGGCTCGCTCTTGCGGAGTGATGGAGTCGTGCGCTTCCTGCAAGATGGGAGAATAGATTTTTATGTTGGTATCGTTTTTCATGATAATTGAAACACTTTTCCTTCTATACCTGTAATAACATTCCACGCTGTGGAAAATAATACTTTTTTCTTATATACTTAACGTATATGTGAATTTTTTGAATTAGGCAAAAACAGCCAAGAAACACCGTAAAGTGCAAGGCGAAACAATGATGAAAAAGGAGCTGGAAAACTGAAAATGGAGTTGGAAGAGGTGGCAACGGGGTAATTTTGGTTTAGATTTAAAGAAATGGTTTTTGATAAATTTAATTCACTTTGCTTTAGTATTTAATGCAGCAACAGCCTATTTTGATTCAAATAGTTTTTTACAGCAATTCTATATTGCTCCATAAACACTCTCATTGCGTTCTTCTCGGATTCTTTCTGCTGTTGAGTTGCATTATAAAAACATTCAATATCATCTTCGTGCAAGTGAATAATACAATCTACGGCCTTATCAACCACGTTTTCCGATATACAACACGGGACCCCAAGGGCATTGATTAGTATGCAGTTCAAATACTCTGCACATTCGGGAACGTTCATTAGTATCCTTGTTTTACGAACCATGTTCCGTGTTGAATCATTGCCATTCCTTTCAAGAACAACGAGGAAGATGTCAAATAATGTGATTATTTTTTCCATATCTTTATTCTGCATTGCTTTTATTTCTAATATCAATCAAGATTCCTTTACGTAAATACACCCTTCCTTTTTCTTTGACAATTTTATAATGAAAGCCTCGGAAACATATCTGGGCAAATGAGTCAAATGAAAGTCTTACCTTCTCATTGTTGACGATATCCAAAAACAGTTTGTCATCTCGGGTTATTTCATTCACAATTGAAAACGAGTATTTTCCCCACTCTTCGTCTCTAAATAATCGATTTGATGTTTTTACAAGTATTTGTCTAATTCTCTCTCTTGTGAGATCAAAATACTCTCCAAGCTCTTCCAATGTTTTACAACGACCATCTAACATTCCTGTTGACATTGCAAAAACAACATCTCCCTTGTCTTTCGACATTGTCAAATAATGCCTTAAAATATAAAACATGGGATAATGACCGTATTGGGTATCGTAATCAAAGACAAAAACGCTCTGTTCTTCTGATAAAAAGGGGAATTTCTTTAGAATGATCTGCTTGTTTAATTCACGATCATCAAGGCTTTCCAATTGAATTGAATACTCTTTTAATCCTTCGATGAAACCAATTATTTCTTCGTTTTTCTTGCTCTTGTAGTTGTTATGAGAAAGGCCTTTTTCTAGTTGCTTTCTCGATAGCTGAAACAACAATGCCGCTTGCAAATATGTCGGTATCTTATCTTCTTGGATTTTCTTCGCCCTTTTTGACAACTTTGCTGCTCTAGCAGCGAAATCAGCTTTTAAGGTTTCTTTTTTTAGTTTTGATGAAGGGCTTGTTCTCTCGACTTCAGATGAAAACTGATTGTTACAGAACCGCAATATGGCCTTTGCAATAACAAATAATTCAAAATCGTATGATACCGTAAGATTTGCATTCTTCAGTTCAGAGCAGATTTCTAAAAGTGTCTGATAATAATATTGCTGTTCATCGTTGCTTTTTAATCCACAAAACCTTTTCGCCAACTCATTCTGATTAACACAATAAAAGCAATACAAAGCCGTTGGAGATTCGCAATATGGCTGTCGGGGTTTATTCTCAATAAACGATTTGATCTCTTTGGGAACCAATTCATATTGTTCTTGGTGTTTCAAAACCAAATCAACATTGGTAAGATCTATTCCATCTAATAGGCTTTGCAATTCCTTTAGCACCTTCTTTCCACAATTTCTTATACTCAACAATCCCCTTTTGCAATGATAAAACGCAAGATCTCCTATAGTATCAATATCGTTGTAATGGCAACAATTAAAAGCTCGTGACGATAGTAGCCCAGTACGGTAACACTCTTCAATTGGAGTTTTAAAGACCTCTCTGCATTTGCTTCCTTCCATAATCTCTTTCCTCTCCTTAATGCCAATTTATTATTTGTCTATCTAGTTGTTTTTTTGTTTTGAATAATCTTTTTGAGCCATTCAATATTTCATTTTAGTATTACTATCTATCGATATTGTATATTGGAGGTGCTTACTTTGACATTATCATATCCTTTGTAAAACAAAAATTCTTTAAGAGTTTCTATATTTAATTCACTTTTTGCCAAAGGTCCTAAACATATGCCTTTTAACGCTGAACTTGGAATACGCGCTTCCACATAAGGAATGATCTGATTGTTTGAAACCCTGTATTGTTGCCTACTGTCATCTCCGAAGAACCTATTCCCTAGACCGATAAGTCTCACTTCTTTCTCATACAAATACTCGTTATTTTTGGCAGTAGAGACAAATAATTGAAGCATAAACATCCTTATAGTTTGTTGCAATTCACCAGCCAATTCTTTTAATTCTGGGTGTGATAGAATATCTAAAACCCTCTCTTTAGTCTGCTCATAATCTTCACTTCCTCTATATAAACAAGGTTGCAACAATCCTCTATATTGTTTTACAATTTCCATTGTGTCAAATGTCAACATAACTCCCTTTCCCCCATCGCCATACATTTTCCACATAGGTAAAAAATCCGGATATACAGAAAAACTTATTGAATGATTGTTTTTTATCATTCTTGATACATTGTCTATTAGACATTTGTCTTCTTGAGGAAGTACCTTTTTTAGTTCTTGTATGCTTGCTGTTATTTCTGTAGGATCATTTAGGTGTGAATACCGCGATGCCCATAAACAAATATTGTTTCTATCCTCCAATATACCATTGACGAGAGCGTTTATATCCGTATAATAATACAACTTATCTTGTTTATTCAACGTATTAAGCCATTCAGGGAAGCACCACTCTGCAATCTTATCAACAATTGTAGGATTAAGCCTATTGAAATTAATGATATATTCCCAGTCTGAATTATTCATTTTCATTATTTTTAAAAAGGAAGTTCGTCTTCTTTTTTCTTCTGTTTAGTGTCAAAAAGATGAGTGTTGTTTAATACAAAATCCTCGCCCTCTTTTGTCAGCACATACTGATTATATGTAAATCCATTGTAATCATCTACTTCTTGGATTGAAATACATCTTTTTCGTTCTAGTAGCTTTAACCCTATTGAAGTAGCAACGTCATTAAAACCAGCGTTAGCCATTCTTTGGGTAAGAATATTTAAAGAAGCACCGTCCATTTCGGCAATAAGAAACGCCAATAGTGCTAATTCATAGGTTTTAAAACCACGAGCATCACTAATTGGAGTTTCAGAAAGAGTATCAATGTTCTTTTGAGTATTATTATATGCTTCTATCTTCTCACCAATTTGGGCTTCTAACTTAGAAAAGTCGCTTGGAGCTCCCGAATCGTAAAAAATGACACTTCTTTGATTAATATCAAAAGGTAGTCTCTTTCGCTTCGCATTATCGCATACCATAACTACATCTTTCCCAATAGCAGATGCATAGCCTAACTCATACCAAACATTAGGCTTGTCCTCTGAAACATCAGCGGAACACAACTCTGAACCCTTTATCTTTTTCTCAATTTCACCAATAATATTTCTCACTGAGGAGTCTTTGTCAACACGATAAGCTTTCAATCCGGTTTGTTCAATAGCAGGACGATAGGTGTCCTCGAACCTTTTGTTATACACCCCTTCAAATGGCTGAATAATAAAACAATATTTTTCCATAGCATTGAAAATTTGCAACAAAAATTGTCAAGATTCATGCCATCAAAACGCCACCGACAATTTGTCAGTTGCTTTGCTCAATCACCGCAATTTCTTCAGGAGAAAGGTCATAAAGCTCATATACTTTTTGGTCTATTTCTTGCTCTAAAGAAGAAGTGTCGGCATAAGGGCTATTCTTCTTTAATTGTATGATTTTCTTTGCATTTGATGAAATAAGCTCCTGAGTAGCACTATCTGCTTTAACAAATGGAAGCTGCTCGATGGTTGATTTGTTTATCGCCAAATACCCACCAGCAAGGTGTTTGTCTTTAAATTTACTACGCAGATAGTATGATGTATATTTTGAATTCAGCAATCCCGTTATATAATAAGGGCTATAATTATTGAATGCAGTAATTGCATATGCACCAACTCCAAGAGCAAGAGGAGTGTCAACGTATGTTGCTTCTATTACTTTTGTCATTCCTGCAATTACTATCTTAGGAGACATCCACATTCTTAGCTTACTATTTGCGACATTACAATCCTTTCTGATATATGCTTTATGGTATTTTGATTTCATATATCGAACATCAGTATTATTATATTGATACCTATCAATATTACCACTTACTGTAAATGGAATAACATTCTCCCTTTCTCCATCTACAACATATTCCTTAATTATTTGGGCCTCAAATCCTGTAGCCCCAGAGCACACTTCTATTCCACATTCTTTTAATATAGAAGAAGCTGTCATTTCATTAATTGGCTTGGCCTTATTGAGTAACAAATCATCGTATTTATCCAGCGCATATTTACAAAAATCTTTATCTAATAATTTTGAACCGCTCAAAATAATAGGATAAACGCTTGCGTTTTTAAAAACCTTAAACACAGAAACATCAACACTTGAATAAAGTCCTTTTTGCTCCAATAAATCCTTTGTCTTTTTTGCATAATCTGCAATCAAAAACTTGTTGGGGATAATCCAAAAGAAAACATTCTTAGTTATCATCAACCCTCTGAGCAAAAACAATACATATATATCATAAGCGCCTGTTGCTTGTGGATAATTTTTCTTGTAAATCAACTTCTCATATTCTGTTCTTGCCATTTCCACGGCACTGACATACGGCGGATTCCCAATCACAATATCAAACCCGCCCTTGTCAAAGATGTCCTTAAACCAAGTGTGCCAAAGGAAGAAGTCTTGGTTGGCGGAGGGGTCGAGTTGCTCCAACTTGGCGAGGAAGGTCGGGGTGCCGCCAACGCTTTCGCGGATGAGGGTCTTTACCTCGGCGTTGATGGCATGGCGCATGGTGGCTTTCTTTTGATGGTCGGTGACGGAGAAATACTCATGCAACAACTTTTGAAGGTTTTTTCTGCTCAAGTCGCTGTCGAGACCAATCACCAGTTGCGTGGAGGTGGATGGACGGCCAACGGTCTTGCCCGCGATGCGGCTGAGGTCGAAACCGCCATAACTCTCAATCAGGCTGTTGCCCTGCATGAACTTGTAGTCGAAGTTGGGCAGTGGCTCCGCCTTTTCGCTGTCCACCACGATGCTCAACCAGAAGCGCAAACGGGCGATGTCGATGGCACCGCGCTCGATGTCCACGCCATAGATGTTGTTTTCGATAATCTCCTTTTTCAGTTGCAGGCGCGTCATCTGCGTACCCAAGGCTTCGCGGCAACGCCACAACTCATTCAGCAAGCCCATAGGGAATGCACCTGAACCAATGGCCGGGTCGCATATCTTTACCTCACGTAAGGCACTTTCAATGTTGTCGCGGTAAGGCTCCAACTCAGGCTGCATCTCATGGCTTTCCACAAAGGCACGAACAACACCATCAGCAACATCGGGCAGCTTGGATGCGAGATGGGCTATCAGCGACTCCTTGCACATATAGCGCACAATTTCCTTGGGCGTGTAGAAGGCACCTTTGGCTTTGTTGTCTTCCAAAAGGCTCTCGAAAATCTTGCCCAACATTTCGGGGTCAACACCAATCTCGGCATCGTCGGGGTCGTTCTCGTCGACGGTGAAGTTGTAGGAAGCCAAGAAGAAGAAAAGATTGCTGAAGATGGATTCAGGCAGAATAATCCTCAGGTTGTCAACTTCATCACGTTCAAACAGACCTCCGTTGAGGTAAGGGATGCTCGCCCACTTTTCTACTAAACTTTGTTGCCAACCATTCCTGCTGAAAATCTGTTCGCGTTTGGCGGGTTCGGTGTTGAGAATGCCAAAGAAAAGTGGCTCAAGTACGCTTTCCAAATAGTCGCTTCTGCGGTTGCTTTGGCTGAAGGTGTTGAGCATAAAGTTGGTATCGCCACAAAGCCAGCCTTTCTTTTGAAGGAAATGCAGAAAGACGATGCGCCCCATCAGTTTCTTCACATAATCGTGATACACAGCTCCCGTCTTTCCTTGTCGGGCTAATTCAGCCACAATGCGGTCGTAGTGGATATGATACTCGTCAAAGAATTCGTCACTGAGTGCATCGACGGAGAAAGCTTCGCGCAAGTCATTCAAGACAAACCTTCCTCTTTTGGCGAATATGGTATCAAGTCGCTCCAAGGGTGTCTTATACTGCCCCTGCTCGTCGCCTAAGATGTACGAGAACCGTTTTGCGTTGGTGACACCTTCTTTCATGTCGCAGATGTACGACAAACGCCAGTGGCTTTCATCGACAAAAACAGCGATGGCGGCATCAACATCATATTTCAGATAAGGGGCTATCATCTTGCGCAACCCTACACGCTTGCGACGCACATCGCTGCCTTGGGCAACACGGGTGTAGAAAAAACCGAGTTCACGACCATCGGCATCAGTTTGGCGACCTATGTAATAACTGTTGTCGCCATCTGCTGTGGTATCAAGCAATTCGGGATGGGTGGAAATATCGTTGCAACCGAAAACATTGTGGACTACTTCGTTACAGTAGGTTGGGTAATCGAACTTCGCTTGGAAGATTTGTCGCATGATGGAGGTATTCATGTTTTTGAGTGTTAAATGAAAGTTTCAGAAAGAATGATGTCGGCTGTGGTAAGTGTCACTTGTTTGGTGGCAGTTGGCGTTTCTGGTTGGCTGTAGCGTTTGTCCAACTCCTCAAGTTGCTCCAGGATTTTTATGGATGGCGAAGGCTCTTTCTTCTGCTTTTTTGAAATGCGGTTCAAGGCATCGGCCAGTTGGTTGTAGGTACCGCGTTCCACTATTTGTTTCAAGCGGTCAACGATATGGCGACCTTCATCATCAAACAAGGGGCGTATTTCGCGCAGGAAAGCAGCGGCTTTCTTGGCATCATTGTCTTTGCTACCGATTCTGAGCTTTTCTTCTTGAGCCTCGCTCTGCTGGTCGAGGGTGTATTGCACCAAAGCTTTCTGTACCTGCTTATAGTGGAGTTGCAAGCCATCTCCAAAGGGTACGGCTTTTTCATCTAGTTCTGCATGGAAGAGGTCGGCGGCTTCGAGGAAAGAGAGTTCTCGGGTGGTGTCGCCAACGAGGTAGTAAGCCTTTTTATAAGGCGATGACAAATAGGAAATCGTGTGTGAAGAAGGAGCCGTTTGTGTAGCAAGACGGGCGCAACGGCTCTTTGGAGGCAACTGCTTGATTTTACGATATAGTGCGGAATTGGTGTCGTGAAGTGCACGTACTTCGCTCAGCAGTTCCAGGCTGCGGTCGGTTTCGTCGCGGACATCGGCATTGAAGAGTTTGAACTCATGCACCATTTCATCATGTGAATAGATTCTTGTATCTTCGCCAAGGGCGGAATGGAAGCTCTGCAATTTGATGAGGGAGTTTTTCTTCAGACTGATGATGGCATCACCTGGGTCGGAAGGATAGAACATATAATTGTGAATCGCGTTGGCGGTGGATCCGATACGGTTCACACGGCCGATGCGTTGCATCAGTCGGGTGGCGTTCCACGGACTGTCGTAGTTGACAATCACATTGGCCCGATGCAGGTTGACGCCCTCGGCCAACACATCGGAAGTGATGATGATGTTATAGTCGTTGCGCCATTCTTTCTTATACTTTGCGTCAAAGTTGGCTTTGATGGTGTCGCGCAGACGGTTGCGACTTTTGGCACAAACGGCAAGAATGTCGCTGCGATGCAGGCGTTGTTTCAACTCCTTTTCCAGATAATTGACGGTATCCACGCTTTCGCTGAACACCACGAGCTTGCCGCCAGGGTTCTTCTTCTTGTCGAACAATTCGCCTTGCAACATTGTGATGAAGAGTTCCAGTTTGGGGTCGGATTTCACTTTCTCCCATCTCTTGCACAATTTGTCCAATACCTCGGCATCGTATTCCAACATGGGTAAGAAATCAGGCAGGAAGTCGGCAGCATGGAAGAGAATTTCTTTTTGGTCGAGTCCCTTGCCGATGGCCAGTTCAATGATTTCGTCCAACTCTATGCCGTCAGCTTGCAGCTTTTTCACATTCAAATCGGGGGCAATGATAACCTTGTCTTCCTCGAACATTTTAATCATTCCCTTGGTGGCATCAAGGAGGGTGTGGAGCGATTTCTTGAAAGCATCGAAGCTGCTTTCCAAGCGTTTCACCATGTGGGTCTGATAGATGGAAGCCAAAGAATCGGCCATGTGCTTTGCCATTTTGCCTGAGGAAACTTTGTAGGAAGGGCAATACTCAATGGCTCGGTAGCGGGCATAATTCAGACCGCTGCCATCGAACATGTCGGAATTCGCTTCTTTCAAGTTGGCTGAAGGCGTGTCCACAAGTTTCTTGTAAGTATCCCAGAAAAGCAGCTGCAATTCGGGCGACATCTGGTAAGTACGGTCGGTAGGGTCGAGCAACTGAGGGAAGTGTATCTCGTTGGCATAGCGAGGCTCATGTTGGATGTTGCTGCGGGTACGGCGCACCATCACCTTTTCCAGCACCTTGTGTCTAAGTTCCTGATTGATGGCATCGATGCGGCTGGTAAGGAACTCGGCACTCAAGGTGCGACGTTGCGACATGAGGCTCTTGAATTCCTTAATCCAAGGGGCAAAGGAATCGGCGATGTTGGAGACACCATCAATCGTGCAACGGGCGGTGTCCTGGAACAACAGCAATTGGTTCTTGATGTCTTCGGGCGTGTTGTTGAGTGGAGTGGCCGAAAGCAGCAACACGCGCTTGTTGCCTTTGACATTGCCTTTGTTCAACCGTGCCGACTTGCAGATGCGTTGCAGCAAGTCGTAATTGCCTGTGCTGTCGTGGCGGAAGTTGTGCGCCTCATCAACGATGATGAGGTCGTAATAACCGGGCTGGCTGTAGTTGTTGGTACCCTCAATGACCTTATCCAAGCTTCCGTTGCTGACAAACTGACTATAGTTGTTTTTGATTTGGAAATCGCGGAAAGTGTCTTCCCAGTTGCTTTGCACTGCTGGAGGGAAGATGACAAGAATACGGGTGTTGTTGCCGTTGGCGGCGATAAACCGCTGGGCAATCATGGCAGCCACCACGGTTTTGCCCAAACCCACCACATCGGCAATGAAACAGCCACCATGCTGCATCATGATATTATAGCCTTGCACTACTGCGTCACGTTGGTAAGTGAGGTTGTCGTAATTATCAGGCAGATGAGGAATAAAATCGTCTTCGACCTGATCGCCGAAATGGTCGATGAGCATCCTCATGTAAAGCTCGTATGGCGTGGGCTGATGTTCTTCTGGTGTCAGATGGGTTTTGCCAACGATATGGTTCATATCGTCCATGGTCACTGGAATGGCATCATTCCAAAGGCTTTGAAACTCTTCCTCGCAGTAATGCACATCGTCGTAGTCCTTCATGGCCACGTTCAATTCATAGCGTGGCGGTTCGGTGGTGCCGAGACCTTGTGCGCTGAGGTTGCTGCTTCCCATGATGACCCAGCCATCGCTATGCTCATTGTGTTTTTTGGGCAAGCATAGATAGAATTTCGCGTGAAGGTCTTTGGTGGGATGGATGCGCAACTGCAACCGATTGTTGGCAATGTCATCGCAGAACTGACGGATGCCTTCATCAATTTCTGATGAGTATTCGGACTGGTAGATATCACGAAGGAAGTCCTCGCAATACTGTTCAAGCGTTGCTTCTTTGTTCTCGAAAAAAAACTTACCGGTGAGTTGCGATTGGCGGAAGAGATTGTCGATATTGATGCCGACGAGAATCCGTATCTCGGTGACATTTTCCAATTCCTTGCGCAGTTTGAAGTAGCCGCTGGAACGAAAATAGCCAACCACGGCATGAAAGATGTCGAAGTTGGCCATGGCAGAGGCGATGCCGTGGAACTTGTCCATCAGCCTCGTCTCGGTATTATTGAAGAACTTGGTACTCATTATGGCTTGGCGTTTTGAGCGCTTCGCCCTTCTGATGGGTCACAAAAAGAATCCGTGAGACTTTCTGTCTAAACGGAGGTTCGGCAAAACCTTACTACAAACAAGAAAGCTCACGGATATACCGTGAGCATTTCTGCTTTCTCGTGTAGTAAGTTGAAAATTTGCCGATTTCCGTTTACTTGAAAAGCAAAAACGCTTTATATCAATATGTTATATAATCAGTTGTCTTCTATTAAGCTATTTTTTAATCAATTACTTTTTGATATTTCTTGTTGTAACGTACCTCAAAGGTACGGGATTATTTCTTTTCTCCAATTAGTTTGCAAAACTCCACCAAGCTGCGTTGTATCACACCTCCCACCTGTAACTGTTCTTTGTATTGCGCCACCATGGTGGGCGACATACTCCTGTTTAACGCAAAACGCACCACTTCCATATTAGCCTCCTTGCACAACAGGATGCCGATACTGGGATTCTCATTGGAACGACGCTCCTCCTGATCTAAAGCCTCTAAATAGAACTCTAACTGCCCAAGGTCTTTGGGCTGAAACTCCGTGGTTTTCAACTCAATGGCGACCATACATTGCAGCAGACGGTGGTAGAACAATAAGTCAACCTTAAAAGTCTTGCCACCGACCGCAAGCCGATGCTCTTCATCAATAAACAGGAAGTCTTTTCCCAACTCCAAGATGAAGTCTTTCATGTGATCGACAATACTCTTTCGGAGCTTGGTTTCCTTGTAACTTACCGGCAACCCCAACATGTCCAAACTGATACGGTCTTTGAACAATAGCGGTGCCTGGGGATACTGGGCTTGCAGCATTTGTGACTGAACATCGCGACTGCCTAATATAGCTGACATTGTATTGGTTTTGATGGCGCGATCCAATTCCTTGTACTCCAAACGCTCACGACCCGCATACAGCATGTAAAACAACCGTTGCTCATCAGTCTTGCAATAGTTCATTATGAGCTGATGATTGCTCCAACCTGTTGAAAACAAAATAGTTGGAATTTGTGCCAATTGGATTGGCACAATTGGATTGGTTTGTATTTGTGCCGATTGGATTGTCACAATTTGACGATTGGGAATTTGCGCCATTTCAAACGGAACAATTTGTTGAGGCTTAACATGGCCAATCAGCTCGATAAAGGCCTGAGATGAATAAGTTTCATAAAACTGAACCATCTTATAAATGGTGCGATAGCTCCAACCTCTCACCGTGGGGTCTTGTGTGTGGATATATTCCGCCAACTGACGGACAACGCCGCTGCCCCAAGTCGAAGTTTTCAGTTTGCCAGAAACAAACCCACCTACTTCCCATACCATCATTACCGTATCTCCATTGATTTGCTGCACCACTCGGTCACGATGGAGGGTAATGATTTTGTATATGGCCTCAAAGTCGTTTCTATATGTCGTTATCGGGTTATTCATTAATATGTAGACTAGGCAAAAACGCTTTATATCAATATGTTATTTAATCAGTTATCTTCTGTGTTGGTTTGTTCTTTTTGGGTTGATGAGGGCAAAGATAGACAAACTTTGGAAAATGTTGAACAAAAAAGTTCAAAACCTTATAGACAATTGGCATTAAAAGGCTCGGGGTGACTGTTTTTGTGGAAAAAATGGAAAAAAGTATGAAAAAGATAACATCAAAACAATAATCCTTTTTCACCTCACCATCCCCAAAATCACCTCAGGCGCGATGGTCATTTCAGCGACGGCGCAAAGGCTTTTACAAATCCACACTTTCGGCATTTAGTAGAAAATCCTCAATTCCAATGTAAAGATAATAATCTGCTCTCTACTGAAAATTTTTGCAAAAATACGCAATAATTTTCAATAGTAATTTTATTTCCAAATTAATCGGGGAAAATTCCGATAAAATTGAAAAAGTTGAATTGTTTTTCATCGCAAAAATCCGTAATTGGGGCATAGCCCGAATTGCGGTTTTTTGTATCTTTGTCACCTAAAATGAAACTAAACTTAATCGAACATGTACATCAAAGCAGTAAAATTCAGAAAAGACGGGTTCTATACCCAGCCCTTTGCCTTTGGCGGCGAGGAAGG
>JAEEGJ010022413.1_pt1 | contig 13415 bp, 8 predicted proteins | sample 8958761 | NCBI WGS metagenome assembly JAEEGJ01 (sample SAMN16246546, study PRJNA631951) | gut metagenome | biome: gut microbiome; feature: rumen; material: RS-attached | host: Bos | place: Iran: Karaj | collected 2018-10
GTTTTTATCTTTCTTATCAATCGGCTTTGCCTTGGGAACATACATGGTCAGGTCTTTCCCGTATACCAAATCGCCGCATTTGGTGCAGCACAGAGTAACATTTTCCGCACTTATCGCGCCATCCTCATGCTCTCGGAAAAAAGACAGAATTTCTGTTCCCAGTTCACCGCTTTTTGCCTTTCTGACAGTTTCCTCATAGCCCTTTGGAAACATGAATCCTATGCCGGATATGGCATGAAACTTATACCCGCATTTTGGACATCTCATCGTATAGCCCGAACCCATAATCATACCTCCTTAAGCATTTAATCAAACACCGATATGTTATTTATAACCCCATATGATCCCTAATCTTCTGCCGTGTCACCTCCGCTTCGGAAAATTATTCGTTTTCTTATCACTAATTATAACATGTCTATTCACATTTGGGAATATTTTTATCACTCTTTCAGTATTGCTAAGGCCTCTGTTTTCTCTATTTCTTCCGACAATCTCCCCGCCTGTTTATTCTCCAGTGTAAGCAATATGCATATCAGGATATCAAATGCAACAAACGCAATGCACACGATTGCCTGACCGCTATATATCCCTAAGATCAAAGATACGATCGGGATCACAATGGATGCATAGAAATACGTAGGCGAGAAATAGATCCAGTAATACGGAAGAAAATGCGCACCAACAGCAATTGCATACGCCATTATCATCTTCTCCGGAACCGCATACATTACCCACAAGACGATTGGAAGATACAGAAGCTGATTAAGCGCCGCAACGACCGAAAGACCGTTGAGCGGATTTTCCTTGCTGAAAATATTGACATTTATGATCTTTCCGCAAAGCATCCCGACCGGCATGAGCAAGCACGAACAACACATGGCTATGATATTCTTGTAATAAAGATTAAGATCCGTCAAAAAAGCGATAAACATTATGGTCCATAAGACCGCAGACGCCATGATAAACGGCAGTCCTTTTTTCTGTTTGACCGCAAATTCGATCTTTAACTCTCTCAATACCTGTCCCTTAGATATGTTTTCTGTCATGTGAATCACCTCCCGCGTATAATTGTATTTGATTTCTGCGGATTCCTCAATGTTTTTCCAAAAAAGGTGTATAATGCTTTCAGGAATAGAAGGGAGGTCAAAACTATGATCACACATAAGAGATTATCGATCGCACTGATACTGTCCCTGATGCTTTCGGGAGCCATCACTTTGCTGTTCGCTAAGCCCGAGCGCATGCGCGCCGCCGAAAGCGCGAAATTCAATTTTATCATCGATACTTGTGAGTTCGAGGAGCTCGGCGACGGTGAATACCGCATGTTCCCGGGATATGATGATAATTCGGTCATGTACAGGATCGGCTCCGGCAAATGGCAGGAAGTCAGTAAAAACCTCAAAGAAACGGCTGCGGGGTGCTATGGTCTGACCCTCGCGGAAGGCGAGACTGTCAGCATAAAGGCAAAACAGTCCCCGGATACGCTCTTTATAAATGCGTCCTTTGGCATGGAAAACTCAGGCTCTCAGGGCTTTGGTCCGGTATCCGCCCCTAAGGACTTTGACCAGAGCGGCTTTTTTGCCGCGCTCACTTCCGAAGGTGGGTATTCTTTTACTTATGAAGGCACTGACACCTACAGGCTGGCGGTCAATTTCGGTATCTCCGGTTCCGCGCCCGGCGGTGCCGAGCCGCAGTACAAGTATTTCCTTGATTTTTCGAAGTTCGCTGCCGTAGCTTCGGATGGCAGCCATGCCGTATTCGATGTCGGCGGGACCAAGGTCAAGGTTACGATCAAAAACGGTAAATTTTCGGACGGCGGCGCTGATATCCCCGAGGATCTCTCCAAGGTCGTTTTCGTGCTGGACAGCGCATTTGACGCCAACAGCATGTCAGTGTATATCCGTGAGACTGCCAGAGAATCCAATCCTTTTGTCGTAGATCTCTGGGCGACAAACGGCACCAACGAAGTGAGTCTCGACAAAAGCGATATAGGCAGCGGACACTGGCCCGATAAAATGTCGTTTGTGATCGCGAAGGGAAAGACAAAGACCTATACTCCCGATCCCGATGCCAAAAAAGACGCCGACAGCCCCTCCTCCGGCACTAAGGCCGGTGACGACAGGCTGTCATTCATGATCAGGACTGCTGCGGACGGCAGCGCAGCGCTCGCCGAATGCAAAAATATCGGCAAATCCCTGATCATCCCGAATATCGTGAGTGCAGGCGGGCGCTGTTATCTGCTGACGTCTGTCTCAAAAAATGCCCTCTCCGGGGAGAAGGCATTAAAAAAGCTCACCATTCCGTCTTCAATAAAAAAGGTCGGCAAAAACGCGTTTAAGGGCTGCAGCTCGCTGAAGACCATACAGATCAAAGCCACGAAAAAGACCTTCAAGAAGATCACCGCCAAAATAAAGGCTTCCGGCATCTCCGAGGATGTAACCTTAAAAAGGATCAAGAATTAAAAATCAGAAGGAAAAAGGTGCCTGTCACCCAGAGACATGGGGACAGGCACCTTTCATTCGTTCATTCGTTCAGATCAATCTTCGCTCTGAACAAAGGTCAGTTCAGGATAGTTCTTGGATTTCTTGAAAAGCTTCTTGAGACGCTTAACTTCTTTCTCAAACGCTTTCTTGTCGGTGATGTTCAGCTTTACGGTCAGCTTCTCGATGCCGGCAAATGCGTTCTTGCCGATCTTGGTAATCTTGGTATTAAGCGTGATCTCACTAAGGTTATCCGCTCCCTTAAACGCATTCTTTGCGATCTTGGTAACGGGGTGCTTTACGCCGTTAACCTTGACGGTCGCAGGGATGGTTACTGCGCCGCCCACGGTCTCGAACTTGTCTATTACCGCACTGCCGTCCTTGTTGAACTTGAATTCCTTAACGGTGGTGTTGCCTTCAGCGTCGGTAGATGCTACCGCGAAGCTTCCGGTTCCGTCGGCATTATCGGTGATCGTCTTGGTCGTCTTTACGCCTTCGCTTACCGTTGTTTTTTCGGTGGTCTTTGACAATACATTACCGTTTTCATCGGCAACAGTGCTCTTGGTCGTTGTCTTTACGGTTCCGTCCTTTAACTCTTTTACGGTCTCGGTGATCTCGGTAACGGATCCGTCCGCAGCGGTTATAGTCTCGGTAGTGGTCGTGCTTCCGTCTTTGTTCTCGGTTACGGTCTTTACTACTTCCGAACCGTCTTCGTTCTTGATGACCTCTTGGGCGGGCTCATCCTCTTCCGCAGGAGCGCCTGCAGGAACATCCACGGGATCAGCCACAGGTACGGGATCGATCACAGGTGTAGGATCGATGAAGATCGGTACAGGTGTATATGCGCGTGCGATCTCGAAATCGCAGGTTGCCTCTCCTGCCTTGTAATCAGCTGTTTCATCATATACCAGACGTAATCTGTATCTGCCTGCCTGTGTGGGTACCGCAGCTGTATAGGCAGTTCCTGCAGCAGAAAGATCGAGATATTCGAATCTGTACTGAGGAGTCTGTGTTTCCAGTCCGGCAACCACGGGTGCCGCAGGTGCAGAGCCTGCCGTCCATCCGCTGATGCTTACTGTTACGCCGGTACGCTCAGCCTTGGCTTCGGTCTTTTTGCCGACCTGGAGATATAGGGTCACATCGTCCGTAAACTCTGTCATTGCTCCGAGGGCATATGAATCACCGCTTCCGTCTGCCGCAGTGTTCCATCCGGTAGCACAGTAAGTGTCGGGATCGCTGCAGGCGATATCATTTGCGTCGAGCAGCCTAACCTCAAATCCTTCGATGCTGTGAGCCGCTATTATCGAATTCCGGTCCGCTATTGACGATGCCATGCTTCCGAATTCGTAGTTAATGCTGTGGGTAACAGCCGGCTGTACGTTAAAGCTTCTCTTGCTCAGATCGGAAATGTCCGCATAGTACAGGTTATTGTTCTCGTCATTGAGCAGAACATACTGCTGACGGAAAGGCTGGATATAACTGAAGTACGAAGATCCGGTACCTGTCGCTCCGCCTGCCGCAAAAGGCGCTACTGTGGAGAGCGGTTTGTAGGTCTTATAGCCATACTCATCCTCGCCGTCCTCGTCAAGGCTGATATCCGATACACGATATGCATTGATATTGCCCTTTATGTCAAACAGGCTTCTGTCGCCCTGAAGGTCCAGCATGATATCGCCGAACTCAACATTGCCGCCTACGGTCAGCGCCATATTCGATGTGAATGTGATCCCTGCTGTCCAACTGTGGGCAGACTCATTTACAAAATCACCGCCGATGGTAAGGAAGCCGTTGTTGTATCCGTCAGTCGGATCATTATGTAATACGACGTCCTTGCCGACAGTCAGATTACCTGTCTGGATGCTCAGTCTGTTCGCGTCGATCCCGCCGCCTACAGCCATATGTGAGGGTGCTTCAGTATAACCGTCTTTACCTCCGATATGGATGCTGCTGGCTTTAACGTCACCGCCGGCTTCGATGCTGCCGGTATAGCCGCACTCAATAAAGCTTGAACCGTTCAGCGGATCCGAACCTGACTTCAGATCGCCTCCGGCCGTCATCGTCGACTTTCCGAGCGCGTAGATATTACCGTATTCCGTCGTGATACTGCCCTTGGCTGAAAGAGTACTGCCGTATACCAGGCAAACATTGCTCTGTGAAGCAACCGCTCCGTTCGTTGATTTGAGCGAACTGTATGCGACCAGAAGGTTTCGGGTATTAATATCACCTCCGACCGTAACATCCGCCTCATTCAATACATCCACGAAGTCGGTAGTGGTCAGTTTTCCGCCTATCGCTGCGATTCCCTTAAAACGGACGTTACCAGCCTCCATATCTCCTGCGATCGCGACACTGCTGCCGTCAAGAAAATCTACAGACCCGGTTGACTTAAGAGATGCAAAATCTACTGCAGGCGTGCATGTACCGGCATAATTCCTGCAAACGAGCAGAGAGCCTGAAAGATTGACATCTCCCGCTGTCAGAGAGGACTCGCCCAGAATGTTGATGCCGCCTATATTCATGTCACCGGTGACAACAGCATCGGTCCCACGCAGCACAAAAGGAGCATAACTTTGTTCAGTACTTGCGGCTACCGCATCCTCTGTCAGGGCGGTTCCGATATTGACAGGTGCCTTCATGTCATACAGGTAGAATCCGCTTCCCGCATAGGATACGCTGCCGGCAACGCTTAACGTACTGCGGTCAAAGAATACGCTGCTGGAGGATATAAGGTTTCCTCCTACCGTGACCTTGTTTCCGTTCTCATTGGAATCTGTTACAGCCAGATAGCCGCACTTCAGATCTTGGCCTACGGCAAGAACGGCATCGCGGTTGATACCGAAGGTCCCGCATTCAAAGGATCCGCCGACCTCGATCTCACCTGTGGAGCCGAGATTTACGCATGATGAGCCGGCCTTAATGTCGCCCGTAACGGTCAGTTTGGCATTTTTATTCTCTACAGCGATGACTCCCGAACCGGTGCAGATAAGATCCCCGTTGACTGTAAGTCTGCCCGAGAGAGCCTCAGGATTATGAGGCATCGCGCCAAAAAACGGAGACGTGGGATCACCGGGTCTGAAAAGAATGACAGAACTGCAGTAAACATCACCATTGATCGTGACGTCCGCAATATCACCCACATTGAACGGACGGTTTCCCGTAACGCCGCTCGCTGTAAGCCTTCCTCCCTTGACATCCAGGCCGTCGCCCGAATGGATCTTGATCGTATGTCCCTCTGTCAGCACGAGGTCTGTCACATAGATCTCTGCCTTACCTCTGCCGCAGACATAGATATCCTTGTCCACAGTACCGGTCATCGGCTCCCAAGGGCTGACGGGTGTGAGGCTGTTGATATCGACATTCTGAAAAGGATCCTCTTTAGGGCCGATATTTCCTACTGTATAGCCTACCCACAGATCATCATCGGCATTCTTCGCCAGACGGACAAATATCGTATCTCCGTCATCCTGAAGAGTAGCCGTTCCAACAGTCGCCTCATCAGGCGAGTCTGCCGCAAATGATAATTTTGACATTACATGCGGTGCACATGCGATCGCAAATGCCAGCACCATAGTCAAAATGATCATAATGCGCTTGTTACTTAAAACTTTCATTTTCCCCTCCTACAAGATATTTATGCATTATCAACATTTCCCGTACGGTCAAGCTTGTTCCATCCGACCCGGCCCCCAAGAAATGCAATAACCAGAGCTTTTATCATGACATAAGTACACAAAAAACCATAGATCACACGCTGCAGCGGAACTATCAGCACGTCGTATATTTTCGGCCGCTCACGCGTATAGATCAGGGAAATGTAATAGAACAGCATTTCCATAATGAATGAAAAAATGACCGATGTGGCCAACAGCATCAGCTCATACCTGTCCGGCAATCCGAGATTGGCGAGCAGTACAAGGATCGAGATGACCGGTATGACCGTCTGAAACAGCAGCAGATCGGGGATCAGCAGGAATCCCAGTCCCGGAGACTTCAGACTGAAGATGCATTTCAGATGCTTTGCCATGCACTGCAGGGTCCCGTATGTCCATCGGAAACGCTGTTTAAGGAATGCCCGCAGGGTTGACGGAGCCTCTGTACGTGAATACGCGAGCGGCTCAAATACGGTCTTTTTGCCGTTGCTCATCAGTTTCATGGTAAGATCCCTGTCCTCGCCGAGCGTCTGCGTTGAAAAACCGCCCGCTTCGAGGACCGCCGATCTCCTCCACATACCGAGAGCGCCCGGGACTACCGCCATGCTCTGCAGCCGGCTCATTCCGTTTTTGATGAGATTGAAATCCCTGATATATTCCACTCTCTGACAGCCCGTGATCAGATTCATGACATTGCCTACCCGCGTATTCCCCGCCACGGCGGCAACCCGCGCATCCTCGAAATGTCTGACCATCAGGCGCACCGCATCGGGCGCGATCACCGTATCGGCATCGAGGAGCAGCAGCATATCCCCGTCCGCCGCAGCTATGCCCGTATTGAGCGCCACGGCCTTACCGCTGTTTTCCTGACTGATCAGATGAACTCTTGCATTATCCCGGAACGCTTCCTCCACTGCCTCACGTGTCCGGTCGGATGAGCCGTCATCGACCACCCATATCTCCAGACGTTTATAATCCGAAGCCAATACGCTCCGAATCGTTTTTTCTATAACCTTTTCCTCGTTGTATGCGGGTATGATCGCACAAACCTTGGGATTAAAACCGGTTTTGCTATACTGCTTTGACCGTCTTGCGAGCACCAGATATGCCAGCAGCTTTAAGTAATGCAGAAGCAGAAAAGCAACCATAACACGGTTAAGTACCTTTAGCAGCTGTATCCTGAACGGCAGCATCCGCCCATAATAAAACATCTCAAGCTGCAGCGGGTAAAAGATGTGAAAATATAACCATATCAGAAATCCGCCGAACAGTACGCACAGCAGAATAAATACCCGTTTATGTGTCGGATCCGAGAATATCATTGAATCCACTCCCTATCTAAAATATTAACTGACTCACCGAGAAGGAAGTATAACACTTCTCTTTTTGAAAAAAAAGTAACTTTTGGTTACTTCTTTTTTCATGATTTTACGTTAAACCATATATGTCTTACTTTTTTATTTGACCCAATCACGCATGGTAAAAAGGAGCCTGTCACCACCCGAGGGTGGTGACAGGCTCCCTTATGTTACATTATTCTTTTATCCTTCGCTGATCGTAAAATTACGTCTCAGGTACTCTGTCTTGCCCGCACTGTTGACAAGATATACTCTCATGGTGTAGTTTCCTGTCCATGCACGGAAGCCGTTGGACTTGAAGCCGTCCCATGTATATGTGAACGTTCCGCTGTCCTTTGTAGTCTTGCCCTCGTACGTGTAGACGATCTCTTCGGTATCGTTGTACATGATATCGACAACGACCTTAGCGCCCTTGCCGGTGTAATTGAAGGTGCCGCTGTAGGTATCACCGTCCTTGCCGACGCCGTACTTGAAATTGAGATTGCTGATCGTAGGCTTCTTTACGACAACGGGCTTCTTCTTGACCTCGAAGCTCTTGGTAATGGTGGCGGTTCCGCCGCTGTTGGTCGCTGTGATCACCACATTGTAGGTTCCTACGGCATATCCGCCGATAGAGAACGAAGTCGCGATCTTGCCTGCCGAATAGGACTGGTCTATCACCGTCTGTTTTGTGGTCGAACCCGACTTGACCGTGACGGTTACCTTTGAGAACTGGGTCGTGTTGAACGAAACGCTTCCGAGTCCGGTGTTGCTGTCTGCGCTCACACTGACGTTTTTGATCTCTGCCTTCGGCATCTTCTTGACCTCGAACGATGCGGTCGCAGTCTTGGTCGCGCCGTCGATAGTCTTGGCTTTTACCGTGGCTTTATAGGAGCCTGCCTTGAGCCCGGAACCGAGGTTGAACCAGTAGGTGGCGCTTCCCTTGCCGCAGGTGTATGACAGGGTCTTTACCGTGCTTCCCGAAGAATTTTGTATCGTTACGGAGATATCGGAGCCGACCGTCAGATTGGTATTAACTCCTGCTATTGCCTCTTCGATATAAACGTATTTCTCACCCGAGCTGCCGATAACCGTTGCGCTTAACGAAAGGCTCTCGGTGGGCTTAACAAGCTTGAAGGAAACCGATTTTGTCTTTGATTTAACAGTCTTTTTGGACTGTTTTCCGTCCGCTCCGACCACAACTGTATCGACAGCGGTATAGATCTTGGCCTTATATGAGCCGGTTGCTGCGTATTTGCCGTTCTTGTTCTGAAGGTTCCAGTAAACGATGCCGGAACCCGTTCCGTCTTCGTTGATCACACTGTCGGTCGTTACCGTCGCGATCTTTTTCTTTCCCTTATAGATCACGGCATAGATCTTTCCGCCGGCTACATTGTCAACAATAAACGATGCATATTCTCCGTATGCTCTCTCGACATTCTTCGAAGAAGCTTTGGCGGATTTGATCTGCGGCGCTCTTGTGATGCCGAAGCTGAAGCTGTCGGTAAACGTTACGATCGACTCATTATAGACGTCCTCGTGGAAATGATTGTCCTGCCAGGAATCCGAAAGGGGATCGTTGGAAAACTCTACCGTGATCACGCCCGAAATGCTGGTGTCGCCCGCTTTTGTCTCATAGATGTAGCTCATGAGCTCTTCGGCGGTAAACTTGATGGTATGAGGTGCGTACATACCCTTGATCGCGTCGGTATGTATAAGTCTGGACTTCTTTGATCCGACAGGGGTGTAGTAAATGCTTACAAGTGCCGTATAATCGTCCTTGAAGAAAGCATCCGAAACAGAGAAATCATCGTCGCTGCCCCGGTTAAAGAGAGCGCAGTAAGACCTCGCGTAGTCCTCATCCTCACCGAAGTAATCGTCGTATTCATACAGCGATGCACTGCCGTATGTAGTCTCCAGCTCATACATGTACTTCTGCATGTTGATCGGGAACGCAACCTTAAATGTCACGCTCTTGTCCTTATCCAGGTCCATGTTCATGAGCTTGCCTTCGCAGGTAAACGGAACGATACCATCGGACATCTTTGACATATCGCGCTGGATCATGTACTTCTCGGGAACTACATAGAAACCGCACTCTGCCGCTTTTTGGTTTAATGTCGTATTATACAGGACTACCGTATAATAACCGTTGGTCTTGAACTCGGTATTTACGGTCAATTCGTTCTCCTTGCCGAGCTGGAGCGGAAGCTCGTCCAGCATGGACATGAAATCCGCGTTCGGCAGGAAGCTCTTTTTATCGTAATTATAGTAGGTCGAAGGTCCGTATATGATATACAGATGATAATCACAGCTGATATCGGAAACGGTATAGGTAACCTTAAAGTTCTTTGCCTGCGCCTTAGTGTAAACCGAGTACGCGGTCTTAACGCTGTCGCCAGTGCTGATGACATTGCCGTTGTCGTCGGTGGCGCGCTTAACGGTGATAGGTATAGAAGATGTCTCATCCTCGATACTGTCGTCCCATCTATAGCGCTTCTGCTGAACCAGTTTTACATAGTACCTTCCTCTTTCGGAGAAATGCACCTTTACCGTGATCTGATTCTCTCCCACTTTCAGATCGGTCTCGGGCGATACGGACTCTTCCGCGATAATATTGCCGTCCTCGTCGAGCACTCTTGCATACAGGAGATATTCAGTTCCGTAAGTAGGATCCGGAACATGGGTCTTTTTGTTTTTGAACTTGACAACCACTGACTGTGCGGATCCGAGAGTAAAGGTATCCTGAGCCAGTCTGACATCGGAGATCATTTCTTTGAGAATCCAGTTTTCTGTCGTGGGTGATTTTTCCTGTTCCTCGGCTATCTCCTCAGCGGTCTTTACTCTGTCCCTGCTGATCTTAAACGGTACCGTATATACGGGAACATCTTCCCAGTTAAAACCTCCGTGCGATACCATTCTGGCGATACAGAATATCATGTCGAGCTCTTCCTTATCACCGACGGTCCTGACCAGTGTGCTATACCTGTTAAAGCAAGCGTCCTTATCAAACCAGATATAACCTGAGTTTCCGTAATACCTAAAATAATCAGTATTGATACTTGTAGCGGGAAATTCCGATAAACTCGTAGACAGCTCCGCCTTAATGGTAGGCGGGATCTCGGCAAACAGATAAGCCGTGTAGCAATTATCGGCATCACAGTAACCGGAAGGGAGGCTCGTCAGATCAAACGAAAAGTCCACTTCCTGCTCATAATCCAAGAAGGTAACGTTGATGTTTGTGATGGCATCCTCTATCTTCCACTCACGGTTATCCTCATATGTGTAGTTCTTATAGAAGATATCCTCTGCAGCTTCGGTAACATGACCTGCGTATGCGGGCACGCTCTTTGCCAGTACTGCCAAAACGAATGCCATACATACGGCAGCTGCCGCACTGAGCATTCTACCTGCTGACAATGATTTCCTGAACATAAGTAAACCTCCGTTTTTTCCTAAAGGAATAATTTCTAACAATCTCATATTAGCATAAGTACATATCAAATGAGAAGTAACCTTTGGTTACCATTTGAGGGTCTTTTACAAAATATTCAGGCAGCCAATAACTGTATTTAGACAGCTAAAAAGCAGTATGATCAGCATTCAGTCTCGAAGCTATACTCTCCGGCCCCGACAGTCTTCACCTGTCCGTCCGGCAAACGTACCTCGGCTTCGCAGTTGCACGGCACAGAAACAGTATAACAGATCTTTCCGTCCTTCTTCTCCCACCGGCTCTTTACCATGCCGAAGACGCTGTTGTATTCCGCCTCAGCGAAATTCAAGCTTCCGCCGGGTCTGGGTGCGATCATGAACCTGTTCTCACCGGCGACATTGATGCCGCACATCGTCGAGAACAGCCATTCCACCACGGCGCCTTTTGAAGAATCCGTCGCGCTTTATGGTCAGCAGGTTGAGATTGTCGGTAAAGGCCTCCGGAACACATTTACTGTTTTCATATCACTCCCGCGTAGTAGTCCTTCCTTGCGAACAATATGGTATCGTATTCTTCCTGATCAGTGGTCTCCTTATAGACGCCGACCGATCCGGCAAGCGATATGAAGCCTGCACCGTCTTCCACAATGTCGTCGAACCGGCTCTTAAAGAATTTTAACACTCCGTCATAGGTCTCAGGCACTTTTACGCCGTCATAATAAATATCCGCCGCGTCCACATATACTACTTCGAGCATCTCAAACCTGTAACTGCTGTCATAGTAAACATGGAAACACCCATAGATATCGGTCTCTATATCCTCGTCGCCTTTATGGAACGAATCCCCGGGTTTCCCGAGGATCTGCCACACTTCCTCACGCAGCGTACCAAAGGCTATTCCGTTGACAGATACGAACGGAACAGCACGGATTTCTGTTTTTGCCATATGTAAATACCTCACTTGTAACCGCCTTCTTTTTTTGCTCCAAAAGACGTTCATCGTAATCATCGAAAAGGATCGGAAAAGTCCTTTTTTCAACCCTTTCATCCAACGCCCATCTTTTTCATCCGAATTGGCCGGTTTTTGGACGAAAACTATTTGCTATCCGCTCGGACATAAAACGTACTTCTGCCCGAACCTTCTCTGATGATAAGTCCTTCCTCGGTTAGTTTCTTTAATGCTGCCAATGCAGACGATCTTCCTATGCTCGGACAATGAGCCACAACATCCGCTCCCGTAAATTTACCGATTTTTTCTGCGGTGTACTTTTTGACAATGTCGTATGCCGTACTGCCGTTTCCGCTTTCAGTCATTAATCCGACACGTTCTTCGAATTCTGTATAACAGGCCAGAATTGCCTGTAGCATATATCTTATAAACGGCGTCGGATCATTTTCTTCTTCATGCCATCCTGCATCGGATTCTTCAAGAGTATCGTAATAACGATCTTTCGTTTTCTCTATCTGCTTTTCAATACTGATATATTTCCCAACGCTATAGCCGTTTTTATACAGAAGGAGCAGCGTTAGCAGTCTGCTCATCCTTCCATTGCCGTCATTAAACGGATGGATGCATAAGAAATCGCAGATAAAAGTCGGAATAAGAATCAGAGAATCTATTTTCTCGTTTGCAATAGCCTGTTCATAGGCATTGCACAGATTCTCCACAGCATCCGGTGTGTCATAAGGTGCAATCGGCGTGAATCTGGTTACAACGGTTCCGTCAGGTTTTGTTTCGTTAATGTAGTTCTGCACATTCTTAAAATGTCCTCCGTATGAGAACCCTGCTCTTTTCAGAAGATCCCGGTGAAGCTGAAGAATGTACGAAGGACGGATTGGGATATATTCATTGCTCTCATGAATCGTATTCAGAACGTCCCGGTAACCCATAATTTCATCTTCATCCCTGTTTCTTGGAGTAGTTTTCTCCGCAAAAAGCTGCTTCATACGAGTAGCGGTTGTGACAATGCCTTCGATTTTATTGGATGCCTCTGTACTCTGTATTTTGGCAATCTCAACAAGGCGATCCAACTCCACAGGCTTTTGACGGATGAATAAATCCTGTCTTCCTTTGCACTCGTGAATCTTCGCAACAAGGTTCAGAATATCAGTATCCCATGCTTTGTCATATAGTCTGCTATAATCAAACGATCTCATTAGAACTCCTTTCGTCCGGCGCTTCTCTTTTCGTCCAATTATAGTCGGTTTTGGATGAAAAATCAATCTGTTGGACAAAAGAAGGCATCGGAGCGCTCTTCTCCAATGCCTTTAGGATCACTTCTTCTTTTTTATTCCCAGTACACACCATCTCAGGAAAGGTATGCGGCTCATGATCTCATACAAAAGATATGAGCCCGCGAATGCTGCTATTGTGACCAGCAGGTATACGATGATGGGTGCAAGAGAGGGACACAGTGTATGCAGATACCATCCGCTGACTGCGATCATCAGATAATGGAACACGTATAAGCCCCATGATTTTTTGCACATCCACTTTGAGAAAGGATTCTCAAAAT
>JAEEGJ010022414.1_pt1 | contig 13414 bp, 14 predicted proteins | sample 8958761 | NCBI WGS metagenome assembly JAEEGJ01 (sample SAMN16246546, study PRJNA631951) | gut metagenome | biome: gut microbiome; feature: rumen; material: RS-attached | host: Bos | place: Iran: Karaj | collected 2018-10
CGTTGAGAAGCTTCAAAAGCTGTATCCGGAAACTGAGTTTGTGAATCGGCTTATGACGCACAGCTGGGGGCAGCGAGTTGTCAGATTCTATGATCCGGACGGGAATTTGATCGAAGTAGGGACTCCTGTGTAATGGCGAACAGTATTACCAGTATCAGAATTGCCTGCAGCATAGCTCTGCTGTTCTGCCATGCGTTTTCACCTGTATTTTTTACAATCTAAGCGAGAACGCCCGTGTTTTCAAACATGGGATGAATCGCTCAATTTATACTGCAGGTTCGTTGCTTTTGTTTCTTCGTTTGTGTATAATAATACCAACGAAAGATGATGTCGGCGGTATCCACCGCAAGTGAATAGAAAATACATACGATCTCACTGATATGCTCATCTTCGGATGAGCTTTTTTGTTAGGAACAGATATCATGGACAGACTAGCCAAGAACCAAAAAATCAAAGAAACAGGCAAAGCGACCAGAGAACGCCGTAAGGATATGCTCTGCCGTGTCTTTGAGGTGAAAGTAGATCTCTCAAGAATGTCCAAATCGCAGAGGAATGATGTCAACACCTTGTTCCGCGAAGCAAAATGGTTTCGCAATGCCTACCTGGCAGATAACGGCCTCAGTGATAAAAGCAGGTCTGTCAAAGTCAAGGTAAAAGATGTCTTCGAAGAAAGAGAGCTCACACTGCTCGGGAGCCAGATAAAGCAGTCCATCATCTCTGAAGTAAAGGATTCTATCAGAGGACTGGCTGTGCTTAAAGAAAAAGGGCATAAAGTCGGAGCACTCAAATTCAAGTCTGTCTGTAACTGTGTGAACCTCAAGCAGTTTCATGTCACCTATGATATAGACAAAGACAGATCAAGGATACGTGTTCAGGGTATCCGTAAGCCGTTTAAAGTCCGCGGACTGGAGCAGATCCCTGATGATGCTGAGATAGCCAACGCAAAGTTCATCAGAAAAGCATCAGGTCTGTATTTCCATATAACATGCTATGTCCCAAAGGAAGAAAAACATATCCCTCACAGAAGTGTAGGCATAGATTTCGGGATCAGTGATAATCTGGTCTTCAGTGACGGAAGAGAGCCTGTCAATATCTGCGTTCCCGAAAGCAAAGGGACAAAACTGGCATCACGAAGAATGAATAAAGCACTTTCTCATAACGGAAACCAGAAGAGCAATAAGCATTACAAACGGAAGAACAAGGTACGCAAAGCGTATGAGAAAGACAAAAACAGAAGAAAGGATCTTGCCAATAAGGCAGTACATGAGATCCTGAACAACTATGACTTTATCGCCATCCAGGATGAGATGATACATAGCTGGCACAAGGGCATATTCGGAAAGCAGGTCCAGCATTCCGCCATAGGTGTTATCAAAGAGGAACTTAAGAACAGTTCCGGCGTCTATGTCGTAAGCAGAGACTTTCCTTCCACACAGATATGTCCTGAATGCGGTAAGCTGACTAAACATCCCCTGAAAATGAGGAGCTACACCTGTCAGTACTGCGGGTATCACCACCCGTCAAGAGATGAGAAGGCAGCAGGATCCATCCTGGAAGAAGCGAAAAGGATATACCGTCTCTCCGGAATAGAGAGCGTAGAGTCCCGTGGAGGTCAAACCCACTGCACTTGTGCGGAATCAAATCTGCACCAGGGTAAGGTTATTGCCTGCGAAGCGGGAAGCCCGTGCTTTTAAGCATGGGTAATTCACTGTACAAGGGTAATGATCATATATTGACTGGCTAATGATTATTAGCTAAAATATAAGCGGCTAATGAACATTAGCAAAAGGAGTCATTTATGCAGACAAAAGAGAAGATCCTGAACGCAGCATTATCACTCTTTGCGGAAAAAGGTTATGACGGGACCAGCGTGGAACAGATCGCGGAACTTGTTGGCATCAAAGCCCCGTCTCTATATAAGCATTTCAAAGGAAAAGAAGACATTCTGAATGCTCTTATCGATATCGCTGAAGAGCGGTATGAAGAGAACTTCGGTTCGGAGAAACATATTGGCAAGATCCCCGATTCTCTGGAAGAATTCATACAGATGTCCCTGAAGCGTACGGCTTTTACGATCAATGATCCGATGATCAGGATGATCCGGATCTTCCTGGTGAAAGAACAGTTCAGGAATGAAAAGACGGCTTTAATCAATACCGGGCATCAGATCGATGGTCCGAAAAAGCTGTATGCAAAAATCATCGGGAGAATGATGGAGAAAGGACTGTTCAGAAAAGGTGATGTTGAGACGATGGCTATGGAATTCATTTCACCGGTGTCTCTTTTGATTGCGAAAGCTGACAGACAGGAAGAATGCAAGAAAGAGATCATGGAAATGATCGAAAGGCATCTCAGGCATCTGTGTGATCTTTACGGAGATGATTCTAGGTAAAGAAGATGAGAGTTATCAAAAAGATCATTAAAGCCTCAGCAGTGCTGTTTCTGGTATTGATAATCGCTCTGGCGGCTCTGAATATTTATCTGATAAAAAAGCCGGAAGTACAGGCAAAAAGAAAGATCGATGGGATCGATGAGATCAGCAGCGGGATCAATGAGCTTTCTCTGCGTGAAGATGTAAAAGTCATCGGACTGGGTGAGGCAACACACGGAAATGCTGAATTTCAGGAGCTCAAGCTCGAAGTTTTGAAAACACTGGTAGATCGAAGTGGCGTTGACTGCTTTGCCATGGAAATGGACTATGGCGAGGGCGTTATCATCAACGATTACATCAATGGCCACTCAGAAATGTCGATCGATGAGGTGATGGACCATATCAGTTTCGTAATCTACAGAACAGAGGAAATCAGAAATCTGATCGAATGGATGAAAGAATACAATCGCACCCATGATAGAAAGCTTTCTTTTTATGGATTTGATCTGCAGAATCCGGATGTCGATCTGAAGCTGATCCTGGACTTTCTGGAAGTCAATTCCATAGAGGGAGGTATTGGTCTGACTGCCTTTGATCCTTACCTGAATGGCGAAACAGGTTTCAAAGATCCAGGCTTGAGCGGTGGCTTTGAGGCACTGAACGCTCTGAAGGAGCAGCTCGAGACCGGTCGGGAGACATTTCAGGGCCTGCACAACTATGAGCGTATTCTGGATTGCATCGATAATGTGATAAGAGCCAGGGAAGTGGCCGCCAGATATGACGGGGACAACGGCATGGCTGAAGGAGGGCAATACCGGGATCAGATGATGGCTTTGAAGGTCATTGAGATCTTTAAAACGCTAGACGGATCAAGAATGATGATAACAGGACATAACGGACACATCGGATATGCGGGAAACTATACGAAAACGATGGGGTCGTTCATCCGGGATGAAATGGGTGATTCGTATTATGTTATCGGTACAGACTATTTCATTACAGACTGTAATATGCCATCAAAAAACGGCAAAAGAGCTGATCACAGATTCGTTTCCGGAGATATCCTTGCCTATCAGGCAAAGGAGCAGGGAACGTATTATCTGGATTTTTCCAAAGTCAGTGAAGATTCTGAATTATACAGGTATATATACGAGCCCATCTATACAGGCAGTCTGGGAGAAGGATACAGCATTCTGAATACCATTCTTCAGGATACCGTCAGGATCTACTGTGAACCCGCATATCTGTATGATGCAATGATCCTGATCTATCAGTGTACTCCTTTGAATTTGCTGAATGGAATACAGAATATAAAGAGCAAGGTGGAATAATGGAGTTTACCGAATATCTTGACCTGTTGCTCATGATACTGGAGGAGAAATGATGAAGTACGAGATCATTGATTTACCAAGAATAACGATCATAGGCAAGGAAGGCTTCTGCACGAAAGAAAAGAATGTAGTTCAGGATCTGTGGCAGCAAGCCAATCTGCATTTTGGTGAGGTTGCAGACATCGGAATGAAAAATGCCGATGGATCTTATGTGGGGTTTTGGGGAGCAATGAGCGATGAGACGATGTCTTTCATGCCCTGGACTGACGGTTTTTCCAGAGGCCTGTATCTGGCGGGAATCGAGGTGTATGAGGATACAGAAGTTCCAGCAGGGTGGGTAAAATGGATCTTGCCGGCCAGGAAATATCTTGTGACAGAGGTCGATCCAAACAGCTATGCAGAAACATTCAGAAGTGTGATCGACGATCTTATTCCGGAACTGGGAATGAAACTTGCAGGTGCCGTATGCGATTTTACGGAACCCGCAACCGGGCAGAATAAACTGTTTTTTCCTGTGGAGGAAGAAGAAATTTTAGAAAAAAATGAACAATAGAATCGCAGAAAGGAAATAACGATGCTGTTTAAGGGGATTGGCAGGACTTTTTCCACAGAAAACGATCACCAATTTGAAACGATCGGCGCGTTCTGGGATGAGCTTGCGGCGAAGTATGGCCGAATGAACCTGCAGGGACTCGGTTATGACTGGACGGAACGATCCATTGAATATGTCATTGGTTTGATCGACGGGGAGATCGACGGAGCGGACCAAGCTGTGAAGCTGCCGGATACGGGTTGGATTACGGTTCGGGGAAAGACAGCGAACCTTGGAGAGATATATGAAAAGATTTATCAGGAAGGCAGACTGAAATATGAGATTGAGCGCTTCACCGACTGCGGTGACTGCGAGATCATGTATTATCGATGAACCGACCGTGAGAAGTTAGGAGGACCGAAAGAAATGTTCACTGCAAATATGATTGCCCCATGCGGGCTGGACTGCAGCATCTGCAAACGTGCGCTGGCTGAGACCAGCCCCTGTTCCGGGTGCCGCGGTCCGAATGAAAACAAACCGGAGTTCTGTTCAACGGGATGCGGCATCATCCTGTGTGAAAAGAGAAAGGCAAACGGGTATTCGTTCTGTGATGAGTGTCCGGATTTCCCTTGCGCTGACGTCATGGAAAAGGAAACCCGGTACGGGTCGAAGTACCCGCTCTGCGAATCCCCGCTGGAGAATCTGCGTGTCATCCGGGAAGCCGGGATGGCTGCTTTTCTGGAACGCGAACGGAGACAGTGGACCTGTCCCGACTGCGGAGACATCATCTGTGTCCATACAGGTGTTTGCAGCGGCTGTGGCCGACAGCATAATGGTTCAATGAACCGCTGATGCGAAGAGGAACAATATGCAGGCAATAACATTTGCAAAAGGAAACGAGGAGCATCTGAAGGATTGCAAGGACGCACTCTGTCAGTCAAAACTTGGCGAAAAATATTTTTCTTCCCCGGGGAGTGTGGAAAACGCAATCCTTGAAGGGATTCGCCAGGGAAATTTATATGTTGCATTCATCGGAGAAGAATGCGTTGGATTTACATACATCATCCCGAAGGGAGCATTTCACAGTTTTCCCTACCTGCACATCATCGCTGTTAAGGAAGAATACAGAGACAGAGGTATCGGTAAGGTACTACTGGATTATTCAGAACGGATCGCATCTGAAATGGCAGACAAGCTTTTCCTTGTGGTAGCGGATTATAATGCGGAAGCAAAGCGGTTCTACCAAAGAAATGGATATCAGCAGGTTGGAGAAATTCCAAACCTGTACCGCCCCGGAATCACGGAATACCTAATGGCAAAGAACCTGAAAAATGATAAAGCATCTTGGTGATACAACTTGGAAAGGATAGATGGTAAAAATCTATCGGAATTTGTAGGAGATATTAAAATGATTCTTTTGGTAATCAGACATGGTGAATCCGAAGCAGACCTTCTGGATGTCCACGAGGGCAGAGCAGATTTTGAATTAACTGAAAGAGGACATGAGCAGGCAATTGCCATGGCAAAATATGTGGCTGAGAATTATCGGCTTACCCGTATTTATTCGAGCACGCTCAAGAGGGCGGCTCAAACTGCGAGGCACCTGTCCGATGAGACGGGAATTGCGATTGAGTTTGATCAAGATTTGATGGAATTTAACAACGGACTGTTGGCAGGTCTCTCGCATGAAGATGCGGACCGGCTTTATCCTTACGTGGAGAACCTCCCCATTGATCAGGCGGTGTATGGCCAGGAATCCAAGGTTGAATTCCGCAACAGAGCCGTAAACGTACTACAAAAAGCGCTTTCAGAAAATGGACCTGAATCCGTTGTGGCTATAGTGACACATGGAGGTATGGTGAACCAGCTATATGGTGCCTTGCTTCACATGCCTATTGGCGAAAACTGTTTCTTTTGCACATCTGACACCGGAATTCATATCTGGAAAATCACGGAGCGTGGGAGTTATATAGTAAAGGCAAATACAGACGGCCACATAAAAGGTATATGAGCGAAAAAAAGAGCTTGATAAATTCTGGTTTTTTGTTTCTTCCGTTCATGAAAAGGGTCAAAATAGTCGAGAATTGTCTCAAGTATCCCGGTTATTATTGATTTACAAGGAGTAAAGCCGATGGATCATCAGATACAAGCTGTACGTTTGATGCAGGACTATATTAGATCCCATATCAATGAAGATATTTCAATCGATACTATCGCGAAGGAGATATCTTATTCAGAATCTTATGCCAGGAAGATCTTCATTAAGCATTTAGGTATGACACCGGCAGTTTATATCAGGCGCCTTAAACTGTCAAAGTCAGCACTTAAACTGCGTGATGAGAACTGCCAGATCCTGGATTTAGCGATGAAAATGGGTTTTGGAAGTGCAGATGGATATCAGAGGGCTTTCAGACGGGAATTCGGCTGCAATCCCAGGGAGTATTCCAACAGTCCTGTACCCATCTGGCTTTTCACTCCTTATCTTCTAGAGAACAAGGAAAGGAAAGCAACTATTATGAAGGAAACAAGGAACATCTTTATCCAGGTGATCGAAAAGCCTGCCAGGAAAGTGATCATCAAACGAGGCATAAAGGCCACTGAATACTGGACATATTGCCAAGAAGTCGGGTGTGATGTCTGGGGACTCTTATCAAGCATAAAATCCATCAGCGGTGAACCGGTATGCCTGTGGCTCCCGGAACATCTAAGAAATCCGATAGAGAATGTGTACGTTCAGGGGGTGGAAGTGGAGCTGGATTATTCCGGCATCATTCCTGAAGGCTTCGAAATCATTGAATTGCCTGCTTCCACATATCTTCTTTTCAGGGGAGAACCTTTTGAGGAGGATGATTACGAAGATGCGATAGGCGAGATCTGGAATGCCGAGAAAAAGTATAATCCGGAGTTTATCGGATATGAATGGGATGAGTCGAATCCCAGGATCCAGCTTGAACCTATTGGAGAACGGGGATACATCGAACTTGTACCTGTAAAGAAATTACAGTAGTGATGTCTTTCTATAAACACTGATTTATAGGATGCGTATTTGAGTAACCCTTCAAGGTTTTCCAAACTTATTTTGTAGGGACATTTACGAACGCTTTTTCCAGTAAGAAAAGAGTGCTCAGGATATATTGCAAATACAGTCATTTATGATATTATGAGGTTGAACAAGCGATTCTTCTTTTTGAGTCGTATAAAACAGGCTGGGGTTTGTTTTTGTCCCCCCTATGGCACCAGAGATTTTCCAAGAATCTATTTCAAGTAAATAGGTTCTTTTTTCATTTTACGGCTATATTGCTTAAGCATGTGAGAAGGAAAATAAGGATAAAGTTGAAATACTTCTTATATATCTATATAATAAAAGTGGGATATCCCACTGTGATAATATCCCATTGAATGAGGAGGACGAGACATGACCGAGATATCTGTAAGAGAATACGATGCAAAACTGGACTCCAAGAAGAGGATCACACTTCGCAATGCAATCTTTGACTATTTCCATGTTTCTGAGATGGAAGACGGAAGAATCGTACTTGAACCCAGGGAACTGGTAAAGCCTTTCAGCGTATCTGCGAATACCCTGGCCATGATGGATGCATCCGTTGAAAACCTGAAGAACAGGAAAGTCTCTGAAAAACTTGATCTTTCTGAGTTTGAGGAATAGGGAATGTTTGAGATTCATTTAGGTATTCCTGAGATGGAGGAGTTATGGAACTCTCTTTCGGAAAAGGTCCATGACGGTTCCGCAAAGAAAAACGAAATAAAGCTCTATAAACAGATGGGAAAGGCAATGACACTTTTGGCCAGCAATCCAAAGCATCCAGGTCTCAATTCCCACGAGATTTCTGCTTTATCTGCAAGATATGGAATGAAGGTATTTCAATCCTATCTTGAAAACAATACACCAAAGGCAGGAAGGATCTTCTGGGTTTATGGTCCAAGCAAAAAGGACATTACGATCATAGGGCTTGAACCGCATCCCGATGACAAATCGAACGCATACAGGAAAGTGACCCTTTCTTCCATGGGAAAGGAAGTCGGATAAGCATAGTCTGATCTGAATCATGACTAAGAATCTGTTCCAAGCAAACAGGTTCTTTTTATATGCTCTGACCACAGACAAAAGTACATTGGTATCCTATCATTTGAATATGAACAGGCCGGCAGGGTATAGTTAAAATCGCGTATGGTATGATATTGTTATCAGTTATGTTTATTAGACAATAAATCAAGCCTATGTGATATGTTGCTCACAGAAAGGGTGTTTCCATGAACTTCAAGCCTCATAAAAACCTAATCAAAACAATAAATGTCATTCTGGTAATCATGTTTGCTCTATGCGGATGTACTCAGAAACCTCCTGAGGTAGAACCGGATATTCCAATTGAACCGGAAACAATTAGCGAAGATGAACTCAGGGATTTTCCGGAAGGATATCCTGAGCTTTCAGATGAACCAGGAAACAGTGCCGCTTTTGCTTATTCGCCTTTGGAAGGCTTTTATGTGGAAGCAGAAGAAAATGCTTTCTGGGAAGACACTAACATCACTATGAAACCGGCAGAAAAAGTCAGCGAATCTGTCTTTAACACCATGAACGGGCTTATTGAAGAAGGAGTTTATCCGATCGGTGTATATGAAGTCGATGCCGGTCTTGATGACCACGAGATCATTCCGGGTGAATATACAGTCAGTGTCGATCCGGCTGTTTTTGATATCGATCCAAGCCTTTATCCGTGTATCAGAGTGTACAGGTTAAATGAAGACGGCGGTTACTATGAATGTGCTACGGAATATACTGATGGGAAGATTGTTTATCATGCCAATCAGAACAGCGTTCTTTTTTATTCCATCAGTGCAGCTATAGCTTTAGCCACAGTGGCCACAGGCTATATTCTGGAAGAACAAAGACCGCTCGAATATTTCTATGAGAACAATAAGAAAAGCTATTATGCTTCGGAAAGAAAAAATGAGTATGCCAGCTACAGGCTCCTGTACAGCATGGAGGATATGGACAAAGGACAGGCAGCTATAGCTGATCGAATGGAAGAAATCAGTCAGAGTTATGAGAAAAAGGCCGCCCAGATTTTCACTGAATATTGGGAAGACTTGAATAATGAAAAAGATGAAGTCCAGCGCCTGATTAAAGCAAGCAAGCTGACAAAAATAGAAACCATTATTGAGGATGCCCTTAATGCCGACAGTGAATTTCAGCAGCTTAAGAGTCAGCTTTATACTCCGGAAATCATAACCAGGGTCGCTGAATATACAGATCTGGCTTTTGCTTATTTAAAGGAACAGGAAAAGGTAAAGATGCCTCTGTTTGTTGTGGACATCATCTGTACACCGAGATCAGGAGATCCTTCACAAGCTGAATCAACTACAAGAAATGTTTTGCATGCGGGATATGTAGAATTGAATTTAGCCAAAGTATTACAAGGTAATAACGATGCCAGATATAATCTTCTTCTGACGATGACCCATGAAATACTTCATGTCTGTCAGGAACGTTATCGTTATTTCTTTGCGGATGCGATAAGATACGATGAAATGGTTGCAGCCGATATGGAACAAAGATGCTGGGATTATTTTGTTTCGCAAGGCGTAATTCCTGAAGGCCTGAATCTTGAACTGGCACCGACCAACTGCTGGTGTACTTTGCGGAATTCGATCAATAGTAATCCTGATGAAGAAAAAAATAAGGAATTGCTGAAGCAGCAAGGTTACTTTTTATCCAATTTTATTAAATATCTTGTAGAAAGAACAGGAAAGCGTCCTGATGCAGGAACATTGATGAATGCCAGGTGCGAGATTGCCGAACCGGGCGTTACTGAACCGCTTAAGGGAGTTTTTAAAATACCTGAAAAAGAAATGGATGCCCATTTTACAACCTTCGTTCGCAAGAACCGGGAAAAACTGGCCAGTCGCTATAACAGTAAGGACTATGAGTTTTATTATTATGATCCGATCGAACTTGTTAAAGGCGGAAAATACAGAGTCGATATCGGGCACTATCTGGTTGAACAAGGCAATGTAAGGTCGGCTGCTTATAGTTCCTATATCTTGGGATTCAAACAGCCGGACAAACAGCCGATGACTTTGCTATTGGTACTGGATGATAGAATCCATTTTGATTTACCCGAATTGCTGGTAATACCTTTTGACAAATACAAGACTTTCGGAAACGGAAGAGGCGCATATATTGGAGCCTTAGACGCAGATACTCTTAATCAGAATCACATGAATCGCAACATCTTGCATATCCACGGATATTATAAAAATAAACTCGATGAAAAGTCTTCCGGTTATACGCTCTATGCTCTGGATAAGACCGGGAAAGTTGCGTTTAGTGAAGATGAAGATAATCTCATAATCCAAATGCCGAAAAATAGCGTTGCTGCAGCTGACAGAGTAGTCGAAGGTTATCTGCTGAAACTGGAAATCGAGGGTGGCGAAACCATTGAAAAAGAACTTGGACAGGAATACTTTGAGAAAGAATACACCATAAAGAAGAAAGATATCTATGGTGACAAGAACATAAAAGAACCACTTTCTGTCAGTGCAACACTTTGTGAATATGTAAAAGATAAAGAAGGAAGCAGGATGTTAGGCGAAACATCTGATCCGGTATCTTATGTGATAAATGAAGGCACTGCTGCAGATACAGGTGACTTAATATGGGCAGTAGATACAATTGTTTATCTGACACACGAAGACAATTTTGAGTACTGCAGGGAATACTACGAAAATCTGGAACCGTGCGATGGCTGTGTTGTTGTAGCATGCACCGATACGGAATATGATATTGAATGCGATAACAACAGCTGTACTCTCACCACGACTTCACATCCAAGCAGCAGTTCTCAGCCTGATGTATATAAAGATGTTATCAAACTGCCTCCTGCTGTTTTCAGCAGTTCAAAGGAATTGGATGAATGGGCAATAAAGGAATCAAAGGATGCTTTTAATCAGTATTCGGTATATACTTCGGAAACAAAAGAATGGATGCAAGGCACAGGCATAACTTTCTCGGACGGCAAGAATTACGGTTCTTTCGAAAAGAACTGGCCTGAAACAGCTAAGGATAAAGCGGTATTCATACTCATACAGGGAAGACTGGCTGTTGTATATCGTGCCATGGATCGTAAAGAAGCCCAGTCCATGTCTAGAAAGCATGTTGAAATGAATGTGAAAGAGTATTTTGAAAAAGGCGATTGGAGATAATGACAGACGTATGTCAAGACGCGTCCTTTTCAGATCCTTCGGGTCTGTACAAAAATATTTTGTAGGGACATTTACGAACGCTTTCTGAGCATGAAAAAAGACTGTAAACCTGTATTGCAAATGATCGATTTCATGTTATTATGTACTTAGATAAGCAATATCTCTTTTAAGGTCGTATATAACAGGCAAAAAGGGGCAAAAAGTTTGCTTTTGTAGCCCCTAAGGCACCAGATTGACAAGGACCTCCTTCTGTAATACAATGTAATACATAAGGAGGTTTTCTTTATGACCATATCATTGAGATTATCTGAAGAAGATACAAAACTGATCAAAGACTATGCCAAAGTAAATAATATGAGCGTATCAGATCTGATCCGTCAGGCTGTCATCGAAAAGATCGAAGATGAGATTGATCTGGCTGCATATAATAAGGCGATAGAGGCATACAGGAAGAATCCCAAGACCTATACTCTGGAAGAAGTTGAAAAGGAGTTAGGTTTATAAATGTTTCATGTCAAATTTTCTGATCAGGCCAGAAAAGAACTGAAGAAGATGGACAGACATGTCTCTTCGCTCATCCTTGGCTGGATCCGCAAGCATCTGGAAGGATGCGAAGATCCAAGAGCCATAGGAAAGGCTCTGACAGGAGACAAGGCCGGAGCCTGGAGATACAGGGTAGGAGACTATCGGATCATCTGTGAGATACATGACGCGGAGATCATCATTTTCGTTGTAACTGTAGGACATCGAAGAGAAGTGTATAAAAAGCGATAGTAAGATATATAGGGAAGGTCTTTCATAACACAGCCCTGCTCGTTCATGGATATGTGAGCATAATAACTGACAATCCCCTTGAATATGACGATGACGCAGTGGCGAGGCACTTCGAAATGACTTTTAGGGAGCGGTTGCCGTTTTGAAAGGAGATAAAGCAAAATGAAAGTGATAATACACGACCTGGGAAACGGCTTTGACGAAGCCGCCAAAGGGAAAGCAGACTATGTAGTCTCAGCGGACGGTAAATATGCACCATGTCAAGGCTGTTTCGGCTGCTGGAGCAAACACCCCGCAGAGTGTCAGATGAAAGACAGCCTTCATCAGATCTGCAGAGTGATCGGCCAGGCTGACGAAGTAGTGATAGTAACGAAAAATCTTTACGGTGGATACAGCGTCAAGGTGAAAAACGTGTTGGACCGCTCCATCGGAACATCCACCCCATTCAGCACTTACCGGGGAAAGCAGATGCATCACACTCTGCGATACGGAAAACACGATTTGTGGACAGTAGTTGTTTATGGAGATATCACGGAAGCAGAAAAAGAGACTTTCCGCTATCTTGCCGAAAGGAATGCTATAAACGATGGATTTGAAAGGTCCGAAGTGATCTTCACGGATGATCCGGAGGAAATGATATGAAGACAGTATTTATAAACTGCAGCCCGAAGAGAAAATTCTGCGCTTCGGCATACTTTCTCTTCCTTCAGAAACTGTTTACAGTCGGACAGAAAGTTACAGAAAAGCTCCGTACCCCCGCAGATCATGCCCGTATACTCGAACAGCTCAAAGATGCTCAGGCAGTCGTATTCTGTCTCCCTCTCTACGTTGACGGAGTGCCTTCGCATGTGCTCAGATTTATGGAGGAAATGGAACGATCCTGCAGAGAAAACGGTCTTGACTTAAGCGTCTATTGCATAGCAAACAACGGATTCATAGAAGGAAAGCAGAACGAACCTCTCATGCAGAATTTCGAACATTTCTGCAGTCGCGCAGGACTTACCTGGGGCGGAGGAGTAGGCATAGGCGGAGGCGTTATGCTCAACGTGACCAGAATACTCTTTGCCGTAGACATTGCTCTTCTTGTTTTAAATACTGTGTTGAGCATTATTAACATGGGAAATGTTTTTTCAAAAGAAGCCTGGCTCAGTTTCGCTGAAAACGCAGCTTTGCTCATATTCT
>JAEEGJ010022416.1_pt1 | contig 13413 bp, 9 predicted proteins | sample 8958761 | NCBI WGS metagenome assembly JAEEGJ01 (sample SAMN16246546, study PRJNA631951) | gut metagenome | biome: gut microbiome; feature: rumen; material: RS-attached | host: Bos | place: Iran: Karaj | collected 2018-10
CGGCAGGTTGACCGTCGGGTCCGCGGACAGGACGATCTCCGGCTGGGTCACGCCCATTTCCTGCAGCAGCTCCATGGAGATGGAGTCGCGCAGGGTGATGATATCCGCCGCGCGGTTCAGCACGCGGCCCGTCCATCTGCGGTTATTGCCCTTGCGGATCGGCCCGATGCCGCAGCCGTACATGACGACCCGGCTGCCGCTCCATTTGGCGGCCAGCAGCGTGAACAGGTAGAAATACAGCGACCGGGACGACGTAACGTCCTGGATGAGCGTGCCGCCGCCGGACACGAACAGGCTGGTCCTGCGAAGATATTTGAAGAATTTTCTTAAGTTGAAGATGTAGAACGAACCGACGCGCTCCTTCATGCTGGTCTCCACCGGGTTGCGCGACATGACGTAGAACGGCATGTCCGGATCGATGGCTTTCAGCCGGGTGAGGATAGCGCGCAGGATGGCGTCGTCGCCCGCGTTGCCCTTGCCGTAGGCGCCGCAGAGGATCGCGCCGTAGCGGCCTTTCTTCTGCATCTCGCGCCGGTGGATGAGCGTGCGGTAGATCGCTTCCTGGTCGTTCTTCATCCGCTCGAGGGAGAACTCCGTGCGGGCTTTTTCGTACAGGTTCTCCGCCAGCTGCGAGCGCAGCTGCGGGTCGCGGGACAGCCGCAGAATGCAGTCCGCGAAAGCGTCCGCGTCCCCCGCCTCGAACAGCAGGCCGGTCTTCTCGTTCCGGATCAGGTAAGGGATACCGCCCACGTTGCTCGCGATGGCGGGGCAGTGTACGTAGGCGCCTTCCAGCAGAGAATACGGGAACGTCTCGGACAGGGATGACAGCACGTTGATGTCGACGCGCCGGAAATAATCCTTGATGTCGCTGATCCAGCCTTCGAACGAAGTCACGTCCGCGATGCCCAGGTCCTTCGCCAGGGCTTTCAGAGACTTTTCCTCTTCGCCGCTGCCGGCGATGGACAGCCGCAGGCGTTTGTCCTGCGCGTAGGCCTTCGCGAAGGCGCGCAGCAGGGTCGCGATATCCTTGACCGGATTGAGCCGCGCCGCGATGCCCACGGTGATGGGATCGCTTTCGTTTTTCAGCGGCCTGGGACCGGTTTCGCTGCCGGAGAAATCCAGGCCGTTGTACACCGCGAAGATGTTCTGGGCATCGAAGCCGCGCTGGATCAGCAGTTCGCGCATGCGGTCCGCCACGGCCACGTGGTAATCCATGCGGCGCAGACAGAAGCGGTTGATATTGCCGTTCGTCGCGTTGCGGATCGGGGAACCCAGATAGTCCAGATCCGGGTCGGAGTGCACCGTCGTCATGACGGGGATGTGCAGGAACCACTTCACTAAAATGCCCATCATGTTGCCCTTCGCGCCGTGGCAATGGATGACGTCCGGGCGGAAGGCCTTCGCCTGCGCGAACGCCAGGCGGATGGAACGGATGATGCCGTTGCTGTCGCCGGTGTCCACGGTATCGATGCCCATTTCCATGCCTTCCTGCGACAAAACGCCCCGGCGGAAGGAAACGAGCCTCAGGTCGTTATCCTTCGCCAGTTCTTTCGCCAGGGAGAGGATATGGGTTTTTCCGCCGCCGATATCGCCGCCGGCAGCAAAGAGCATAATGCGCATATGTTTATTCGTTTACTTTCTGTACGATCTCGAGGATCCAGTTCTGCAGGTCTTCCGCGGGCAGCGTCTGATGCAGCGTGACCGCGATCACCTGCTTCGTCTTGCCTGCGGTGACCGTGATGGTGCCGGTCTGCCCGTGTTCGCCTTCGGCCGTGAAGACGCCGTTTTCATCGATGGTGCCGATGTCTCCTTCCACGCTCCACGCATAGCAGTTCGCGTCCGAACGAAGCTCCTGGCCGCGCCAGACCGACTTCGCGCTCAACTGGTAGGACTTGTTGTTTCCGGCTTTCAGCACGCCGGTCGACTTGCCGTCCACATAGGTCGTGATGCTGTCCGGGTCAGCGACGATATATACGCGCATGGCCCCGGATACGCCGCCGCCCGCTGCGGTGACGATGCTCGTACCGGCCTCGCTGCCCGCCGTATACACGTTCTCCTCGACCGTGCCCAAGCCGTCGCAGGAATAGGTGACGTCTTCCGGCACCTCGCAGGGGAACCAGCCGCTGTCCGTCGCTTTGACGTACATCGGCAGGGACGTTCCCGCCAGGATGTATTCGTCGAACGGATAGGGGTGCAGGCGCGCGGGCACGCCGGTCTTCTCGTTAAAATTCGCAAAGCAGATATAGTTCGCGCAGCTGCGCAGATATTTCGCGTCGGAGTCCCGGTTGATCTGCATTTCCTTTTCGAAGCCGGGATAGACCGCGAACAGCTGCGTGGATGCGCCGCCGTCCAGATTGACCGCCTGCACGCAGCCCAGTTCCTGCAGGCGCTGCGCCAGTTCCTGATAGGTCAGACCCGCGGAATACCCGCTCTGGCGGCCGTCCACCGTATAAAGCAGGCAGGTGCCGTCCGCCTTGACGCCGAACGCCGTACGCGGCGCGGAGGTGACGCTGTCCAGGCCGGAGCAGACCGCGCTGTCCTGCACCAGCCATTTTTCGAAGCCGAGCGCGTGCTGCGCATCCAGATAGTCTTCCCCGACGCCGAAGTACAGTTCGACAGGCATGCCGGGTTCCAGTCCCTGCAGCAGCTCCAGCGTCGTCTTATACGCCGTCTCCGAGGCGATGGAGATCACGAAGCAGCCTTCCGGAAGATCTGTCCTTGCCGTAGATTCGGCCGAGGATTCCACGACGCCCTTCATCGTATCGCCGGGCCTCGCGCTGCCCTCTTCGACGCGCACGACCACGTTGAACGTGTCCAGGGTCGCGGCGTTCGTCTCTCCGAAATCCGCCGTGTAGACGCAGATCCCGCTGTTCAGGGAGACGGATTTGTTGAAATTCGTCTTCCCGAAGTGGATATTCTGCTCCGGGAACGACAGGCGGACGTTCAGGGCAGGGTCGCCGATCAGGGCGGAACCGTCCGCCTTGAACGCGATCACGGATTCGCTGTAGCCGCTCGTGCGGACGAGGCCGTCCCGGATGACCGGTCCCAGCGAAACGCCCGTAGCCATGACGAAAAAGTCCCCGTTCGCGAGACCTGCCACCGTTACGCCGTTCTCCGCTTCGCCCGCGAAAATGCGGGCCGCGGAAACTGCGCCCTTGATATTTTCCCCATAACTGACCAGGGGCAGCACGCTGCCCCCGGGCGTGTATTCGAAATAATGCTCCACTTCGTTATCTTTATGGGAGCTGTTGTAATTGATGCTTTTGACCAGCGTCAGCTGATCGTTCAGTTCGACGACCTCCGACCGCAGTTCCGTAAAACCGGAAGCCGCGCGGACAGGCTGCGCAGGCACAGCCGCAAGACAGATCAGCACAGACGCCAGGATCCATGCGGCGCGCCGTTTCTTCCCCTTCATAAAATGCCGAATACCCTTTCTGTTTTATCGCGCTATTTCAGCGTGTATTCCCCCTTGATCATCACGTAGCAGGTGGACGTGCACTGGATGCCTCTGCCGTCGTCCACGGGAACGACCAGCAGATGATTCTTCGTCACGGCCGTACCGGTGGACAGGTCCACGCCTTCCGTCAGATCGGAAACGCCGCCGGAAGCGCCCGCGATGGCGGTCGCCGTGCCGCTGCGCAGAATGATCTCCGTGCTGGCGGCGCCGATGACGCTCTTGCCGGCGTCCACTTTGACGACTTCGAATTTCGGCGCCTCCGCAGGCTGCGCCGGTGTGTCCGGCGTGGACGGCGTCGCCGGTGTGGTCGAACCTCCGCCCTCTTCCAGTTTATCGATCCTCGCCTGCAGCGCGCTGATCTGCGTCGTCAGGATGTCGATCTGTGCGTCCATATAGCTTTTGCTGACAACAGGGTCGGCCGCCGTGCCCGGCACCGCGTCGTCCGCGAAGACTGCCGCGAAGCAGCTGATCGCCAGCAGCGCTGCCGCCAGCAGAATGACCCAGGATTTTCTGTTTCTCATGTTGCCCTCCGTTTTTGTCCGATCTCTGATCCCGGTCCCGCTTTCCACAAGATTTTGTGCGGGCGGACCCCGAAAAATGCATATATAGTTATTATATTATTGTACGACCCCATAGTCAACGAAAGTTGCCTCTTGCCTTGGCGTTTTGAAAGTCATATAATGAGATAAAAGATAACTGATTTGCCCGGAGGGTTACCATGCGCTACGAACAATTTGCCGAAAAACTGGCTTTGGAATATCAGAAAAAAGGACTGGCGGACGGGAAGAGCGTCCCCGATATCGATCTGTACATCGACCAGATGGTCAGCTGCCTGAACAGCGAACTCTCGCTGTACGCCAAGAACGGCGAAGGACCCATCACGAAGGGCATCGTCTCCAACTACACGAAGCACAAGATGATCCCGGGTCCCGAGGGCAAACGCTACACGAAAGACCACTGCATCTTCATGCTGCTGGTCTACTATCTGAAGGGCTGCTTCTCCATGGACCAGGTGCAGCGCCTGATGAAGCCCATCCTTTCGAACTACGACTCCGCCTGGGACGACAACGTGGACATGCAGGCCTACTACAAGGAGATCCTCGCGGCGGTCCGCAAGTCCGAGGAAGACTTCAGCGAACAGCTGCAGGAGCGCATCCTGGCCAACAAGAAGTTCCTGGCGGACCGGGGCAGCGACGACGACATCTCCGAACTCATCCTGCTGATCACCATGCTCATCATGCGGTCCAACGAAGAACGCTACATGGCGGAGAAACTGCTGGACGAGTACTTCCCGGAGAAATAAAAGAAATAGCAAATATAGACATGCAAAAAGAACGGGTCGCCCCGTTCTTTTTTCTTGCGTGTTAGTCATTCCCCGCGCGGAGCAGGGCTGTTCGAGGATCATCGGGAGCCGCCGGCGCTTGGGACAAAAGAACCGTCCCCGTTGTTTTTGCACAAAAACGACACATTGTACCTGTCCCCATGTGCACTTATGCTTCCGCGATCTGGTTGCCGGTGTACAACTGGTAGTAGCGGCCTTTCTGGGCCATCAGCTCTTCGTGGTCGCCGCGCTCGATGATGCGGCCCTGCTCCATGACCATGATGGCGTTGGAATTCTGAATGGTCGACAGCCGGTGCGCGATGACGAACACCGTGCGGCCTTCCATCAGCTTGTCCATGCCCTTCTGGATCAGGGACTCCGTGCGCGTGTCCACGCTGCTCGTCGCCTCGTCCAGGATCATGACCGGGGGATCGGCCACCGCGCAGCGCGCGATGGACAGCAGCTGGCACTGACCCTGGGACAGCTGGCTGCCCGTGCCGGAGATCACGGTCTGATACCCGTCCGGCAGGCGGGAGATGAAGTAGTCCGCGTTCGCCAGTTTCGCCGCCGCGTAGACCTCCTCGTCCGTCGCGTCGGGCCGGCCGTAGCGGATATTCTCCATGATGGTGCCCGTAAACAGGTTCGTCTCCTGCAGCACCATGCCCAGGGACTTCCGCAGGTCGTCCTTGCGGATATCGTTGATATTGATGCCGTCGTAGCGGATCTTGCCGTCTTCGATGTCGTAGAAGCGGTTGATCAGGTTCGTGATGGTCGTCTTGCCCGCGCCGGTGGACCCGACGAAGGCGATCTTCTGACCGGGCTTCGCGAACAGCGAGATATCGTGCAGCACGGTCTTGCCTTCCACGTAGCCGAAATCCACGCTGCTCATGCGCACGTCGCCCGCCAGCTTCACGTAGCGGGGACGTCCCTGCGCGTCTTCCGACGGCAGTTTCCAGGCCCAGTGTTCGGTGCGTTCCTCTGTCTCGACCAGCTGGCCGTCTTCGTCTTCCCGGACGTTCACCAGGGTCACCTTGCCCTCGTCCACCTCCGGTTTTTCGTCCATCAGGTCGAACACGCGCTGCGCGCCTGCCAGCGCCATGACGATGGAGTTGATCTGCTGCGAGATCATGGAAACGGGGCGGCTGAAGTTCTTGGACAGCACCAGGAACGAAGCGAGAGCGCCCAAAGTCAGGCTGAAGCGCCCGCTGATGGCGATGGCGCCGCCCACGACGGCGATCACGACGTACTGGATGTTGCCGATATTGTTCATGATAGGCCCGAGGATGTTGGAATAGCTGTTCGCCCGGGTCGTCTGCACGCGCAGGTCCTCGTTCTTGACGTCGAAGCCCGCCTTCGCCTCGTCCTCGTGGCAGAACACTTTTACGACCTTCTGGCCGTTCACCATCTCTTCGATGTAGGCGTTCATGGAGCCCAGGGACTTCGAGCGGGTCTTGAAGTATTTCGCGGACATGCCGCCCACCGTCATGGTGATCAGGTACATCGCGATGACGACGAGGATCTCCACGCCGGTCAGCGCCAGGCTCAGGCGCACCATGGCGACGAACACGAACGTCACCGTCAGGATCGCGCTGAACACCTGGGGCACGGTCTGGCTCAGCATCTGGCGCATGGAGTCGGTGTCGTTCGTGAACCGGCTCATCGTGTCGCCGTAGGGATGCGTGTCGAAATACCGGATCGGCAGTTCCTGCATCTTCGAGAACAGTTCGCCGCGGATCGTGAACAGCACGCCGTGGGACACGCGGATCATCAGCCGGCTATAAGCGAATATGCACAGCACGCCCGCCAGATACAGGCAGGCCATCATGGAGATGGCGTGCAGCAGGCCGGAGAAATCCCGAACCCCGGACAGTTCCATGGGTTTGATGTAATCGTCGATGACCACGCCCAGGAACAGGGATGCCTTTGTACTGATGAACGCGTCCGCGCCGATGCAGAGCAGCGCGAGCACGAAGGGAACGCTGTGACCCTTGCCAATGTAGGAAAGCAGGCGTTTCGCGGTCTTGCCGCTTCCTTTTTCGATGCGGATGCGGCCGGCTGTCGCGCCGCCGCGGCCCGCGCCGGGGCCTCTGCCGCCGGCAGGCTGCGCCTGACGGTTATTGCTGTCCTGGCTCATCGAAGTCACCTCCCTTCGTCTGGGATTCATATACTTCCTGGTAAATGGCGTTGGACGCCATGAGTTCTTCGTGGGTGCCGATGCCGGAGATGCGGCCGTCGTCCAGCACGATGATGCGGTCCGCGTCCTTCACGGAGCTGATGCGCTGGGCGATGATGAAGACTGTCGTATCCGGGATGTCCGTGGCGAAAGCGCCGCGGATCAGGCTTTCCGTATGGGTGTCCACGGCGCTCGTAGAGTCGTCGAGGATGAGGATCTTCGGCTTCGCGATCAGCGCGCGGGCGATGCACAGCCTCTGGCGCTGTCCGCCGGACACGTTCGTACCGCCCTGCTCGATATAGGTGTCGTATCCGTCCGGAAAACCGCGGATGAACTCATCCGCCTGCGCAAGCCGGCAGGCGCGCTCGATCTCTTCGTCTGTCGCGTCCTGTTTGCCCCAGCGCACGTTCTCCTTGATCGTTCCGGAGAACAGCACGTTCTTCTGCAGCACCATGGCGACGCTGCTGCGCAGCGCGGTCAGGTCGTAACCCCTCACGTCGACGCCGCCGACCTGCACGCTGCCCTTGCGCACGTCGTACAGGCGGGGGATCAGCTGCACCATGCTGGATTTGCCGGAACCCGTGCCGCCGATGATGCCTATGGTCTCGCCGGCAGCCACGTCGAAGCTGATCTCCTTCAGAATGTGCTTGTTGCTGCCGTAGCCGAACGAGACGCCGTCGAAACGCACGGAACCGTCCGCGACGTCCATGACGGCGTCATCAGGAGAGACGATGTCCGGTTTTTCGTCCAGCACCGCGCAGATGCGCTGCGCCGCGGCCTTGGCGATGGTCAGCATGATGACGATCATCGAGAGCATCATCAGGCTCATCAGGATCTGCTGCACGTAGGTCATGACCGCCATGAGCTCGCCGGTGGTCATCGTCTTCGAGACGACCAACCGCGCGCCGAACCAGGAGATCAGCAGCATGCAGACGTACATGCACGTCTGCATCAGCGGCCCGTTGAACGCGATGATGCGTTCCGCTTTCACAAAAGTTCTATACAGATCGCCGGAGACGCTGCGGAACTTTTCTTTTTCTTCCTCCTCGCGCACGAACGCCTTGACGACGCGGATGCCGCGCAGGTTCTCCTGCACGACGGCATTCAGCCTGTCGTAGATGCCGAACACTTTTTCCATGATGGGGAACGCGTGGGTCATAATCAGGCCGAGGCCCAGCGCCAGCACCGGCAGCACCGCCAGAAAAACGAGCGAAAGCCGGGCGCTCTTGCGGAACGCCATGACCAGGGCGAAGATGAGCGTGCAGGGAGAACGGAACGCCATGCGCGTCAGCATCATGAACGCCTGCTGCACGTTCGTGACGTCCGTCGTCATACGGGTGACGAGGCCTGCCGTGGAGAACTTGTCGATGTTCGAGAACGAGAACTCCTGGATGTGATAGTACATGTCGTGCTGCAGGTTGCTGGCAAAGCCTGCGGACGCCCGGGACGCGAACAGGCCGCCCAGGATGCCGAACGTCAGCGACAGCAGCGCGAACAGGATGAGTTTCGCGCCGACGGCGCGGATATACGCCATGTCGCCCAGCTCGATACCGTAGTCCACCAGGTCTGCCATATAGTATGGTATGAGCACTTCCATGACCACTTCCAGGATCATGCAGATGGGGGTCAGGAACGTCAGAAGCCTGTATTGTCTGATGCTCCCCGCCAGTTTTTTTATCATAAGACTTGAATACCTTTCGGATTTTGTGGTATAAATTAGTTTGTATAATTTTGCGAAAGTACACGAAACATTTTACAGCCAACTCGATTTCCGCACAAGACGGAACCCGAGATTTTTATAAAGCATACATCATAATATAAGGCATATTACCCCGGAGGTTTAACTCTATGAAATATAAAAGATTTCTCGCAGCGCTGACTGCCGCCGTCCTGTTGTTCGCGTGCACAGCGTGCAAGAAAGAACCCGAAGTCCCCTATTATCCCGCCAATCCGGACGAAGAGTTCGTTCTGGATATTTTCGCGTCCGAAGAGCTGGTCGGCGTCATGTCCGACATCGTCTACCGCTATTCCACCTACGCGCCCAGAGCGTCCGTCCGCATCACGTACGACGAAGGCGCCATCCTGGCCGCGAAGATCGAAGCCGGCACGCCCTGCGACATCTACGTTTCCGACGACGTGCGCTTTATGGACTGGCTGGATCAGGAATGCGACGAGGAGAAGAATCCGAACAAGAACGATAAGATCGTTTCCGAGACCCGCGCGGACGTCGCGTACGGCCCGGGCAACGAGAAATATGCCGAGGAAGAGCTGGCAGAAGGCGAAGTCTACAACACGACGTTCAGCGCCGCGGTCTGCCGCGCCACAGCCCTTCCGTACGAAGCGGAGCAGTTCATCAATTTCATGCTGAGCGACGAAGTAAGCGACATCTATGAGACATACGGTTTCAGCAGAGTAGAAGAATAGAACCAAAGGAGAAAAAAGAAATGAAAAAAAGATGCTTGGCGCTGCTGTTGGCTTTCGCCATGGTATTTGCGTTTACCGCCTGCACGGGGAACGATCCCGGCACGGATCCCGGTACGGAGCCCGGCACGAATCCGCCTGCTCTGCCCGGTGAAATGACAGAAGGCGGCGAGATCTCCGTGGGTCTGTACAACGATCTGGACGCGAGCCTCGACCCGCACATGTCCTCTTCTTCCGCTGCGACCCGCGAGATCCTGTTCAACATCTACGAAGGACTCGTAAAGCCCGACAGCGACGGCAACCTGGTGCCCGCTATCGCGGAAAGCTATTCCGTGAACGACAGCGCAGACCAGTATACGTTCAAACTGCGCCAGGGCGTGCAGTTCCACAACGGCAAGGAAGTGACCGCGGACGACGTCGTCTGGTCCCTGTCCAGAGCCGCAGGTCTGGAGACCGGCGAACCCCTCGTCAGCGACGTGGCAAATATCGCCGCCGTCACCAAGACGGACGACGCCACCATCGTCATCGACCTGAAGAAGCCCGACACCGAATTCCTGGCCCACATCACGACGGCCATCATCCCCGAGGGTCACGACCCGATGAGCGAAGTCGTCGGCACCGGCCCGTACAAGTTCGTGTCCCGCGTCATCCAGGACAACATCGTCCTCGAAAAGTTCGACGGATACTGGGGCGAAAAGGCGCACCTGGACAAGGTGACCCTCAAGATCATCGAGAACCCCCAGACGCTGGTCAGCAGCCTGCGTTCCGGCGCTTTGGACATGGCGATCCGTCTGGACAACAGCCAGATCGCGACCCTTTCCAACATGAACATCCTGGAGGGAAGCAGCAACATCGTGCAGGCCCTCTATCTCAATAACGCGGTCAAGCCCTTCGACGACGTGCGCGTTCGCCAGGCGCTGTGCTATGCCATCGACAAACACGAAGTCATCGAACTGGCCTCCGAAGGTCACGGCAGCCCCGTGGGCAGCAGCATGTTCCCCGCGTTCGGCAAGTATTTCATGCCGGAGCTGACCGATTATTACACCAAGGATCTCGATAAAGCGAGAGAACTGCTGGCGGAAGCGGGATATCCCGACGGTTTCGAATTCACCATCACCGTGCCCTCCAGCATGCAGAGCCACGTGGACGTCGCGCAGGTGATCGAGCAGCTGCTGCAGCCCATCGGCGTCACGGCGAAGATCGATCAGGTCGAATGGGCCACCTGGTATTCCGACGCTTATCAGGGAAGAAAGTTCGAAGCCACCGTCATCGGCATGGACGCCCACGGCGTAGCGGCTTCCGACATGCTGGCCAGATTCCAGAGCAGCAGCGCGAAGAACTTCATCAATTTCAACTCTCCCGAATACGACGCTGCGTACGCCGCCGCCGTCTCCACGACGGACGACGCGGAGCAGACCAGACTGTTCAAGGAATGCGAGACCATTCTGACGGAACAGGCAGCCAACGTCTACATTCAGGACGGCGCGTCCTTCGTCGCCATGGCGAAGGATCTGGACGGATTCGAATTCTATCCGCTCTACGTGCTCGACCTGTCCAAGATCTATAAGGTCCAGTAACACCGGGAAGAAAAAGTGACGTACGTACTGAAGAAGACGGGAGTGCTGATCGTTTCTCTGATCCTGATCTCGCTCCTCGCCTTCCTGGCATTTCAGATCATACCAGGCGACCCCACGACGAAGCTCCTGGGGACGGATTGGACGCCGGAACGGGCGGAAGCGCTGCGCGAGCAGCTCGGCCTGAACGGCAACATCTTCGCCCGGTACTTCCAGTGGCTGAAGGGTCTCCTTTCCGGGGACCCCGGCATCAGCTACAGTTATTTCATGCCCGTAAAAGAAGTCATGCAAGGAAAGATCCAGGTCACAGCGGCTCTGTCGCTGCTGTCCTGGTTTCTTGTTATGCTGTTTTCCATTCCCCTGGGCATCCTGCTGGCGCGCTTCCAGGGCAGTCATCTCGAACGCGCGGGCATCGTGCTCAACCAGGTGTTCATGGCCGTCCCGCCCTTCTTCCTCGGCATGCTGTTCACCTATCTGTTCGGCCTGCTGCTGAAGTGGTTCACGCCGGGGGCCTACGTCCCGTTCAGCGACAATTTCTGGGGCGCCACCGGCTATATGGTGTTCCCGGCGCTGGCCGTCGCGATCCCGAAGGCCGCGAAGACCGCGAAACTGCTGCGGTCCTCCATTCTGAACGAAATGAACAAAGCCTACGTGCGCACCGCCTACAGCCGGGGCAATTCCCGCTGGGCCGTGCTGCGCGATCACGTGCTGCGCAACGCCATGCTGCCGGTCATCACCTATCTGGCCATGAGCCTTGCGGATACCGTCGCGGGCTCCATCATCGTGGAGCAGGTCTTTGCCCTGCCCGGCCTCGGCCGCCTGCTGCTGTCCAGCATCGGCAACCGGGACTTCCCCGTGGCCCAGTGCATCGTCGTGATCATCGCGTTCGTCGTCGTCTTCATGAATTACCTGGCGGACATCGTCACCCAGTACGTGGATCCGAGAGTGAGGCTGAACTGATATGAAGCAGTATCTGAAAAACAAGAATTTCAGAGCCGGCCTGCTCATCACCGGGATCATGATCCTCGTGATCCTGATCGGCCTCGCCTGGACCCCATACGATCCCAACGCCATGAGCGGTTCGGAGAAGCTGCAGGGTCCGTCCGGCGTGCATCTGTTCGGCACAGACAACTTCGGCAGGGATATCTTCTCGCGGGTCATCCAGGGCGCCGGCGCCACGTTCCTGATCGCGGCGGCAGCCGTCGCCATCGGACTCGTCGTCGGCCTGATCGTCGGCGGGCTGACCGGTTTTTACGGCGGCGTGCTGGACGAGGTGCTGATGCGCATCGCGGACAGCATCCTTGCCTTCCCGAGCATCCTGCTTGCCCTCGTCATGATCGCGATCCTGGGCAAGGGCAAATACAACATCATCATCGCCCTTGGCATCCTGTTCGTTCCCAGCTTCGCGCGCATCGTACGCACGGAGGTGGCGAAACAGAAGAACACGGATTACGTGCGCAACGCCCGGCTGATGGGCGCGAGCAACATGCGCATCCTGTTCCTGCATATCATGCCCAACATCATTCCGGTGCTCCTGTCTTCCGTCGCTATCGGCTTCAACAACGCGGTGCTGTCGGAGGCTTCCATGAGCTACCTCGGCGTGGGCGTGCAGCCCCCGGATCCCAGTCTGGGAAGACTGCTGTCAGAAGCGCAGGGCTACCTGTTCCAAGCGCCCTGGTACGCCATCTTCACCGGCGTCGCCATCATCCTGCTCATCCTGGGATTCAGCCTGCTGGCTGACGGCATGGGAGGTGAATAGCATGGGCGATATGCTTACGGTAAAAGATCTGAGGGTCACGTTCCTCGACAACAACAAGGAAGCGCTCCACGGCATCAGTTTCTCCATGCAGGAGGGCGAACGGCTGGGGCTCGTGGGCGAATCCGGTTCCGGCAAGACCGTCACGGCCATGGCCATCACCGGACTGATCGAACGCAGCCGCGTGACCGTGACCGGGGACGTGGTGTTCGAGGGCATGGATCTGCACCGCTGCAGCCGCAGCCAGCTCCGTTCCATTCAGGGCCCGGGCATGGGCGTCGTGTTCCAGGAACCGATGAACTCGCTCAACCCCCTCATCAAGGTGGGCTACCAGGTGGAGGAGACGCTGCGCATCCACACGAAAAAAACGCCCGAAGAGCGCAGAAAACTCGCGATCGACGCCCTCGACCGCGTAGGCCTGCCCAATCCGGACGAGATCTACAGCAAGTACCCGCATCAGCTTTCCGGGGGTCAGCGGCAGCGCGCCATGATCGCGGCCGCCATGGTGATCCACCCGAAGCTGCTCATCTGCGACGAGCCCACCACGGCGCTCGACGTGAGCGTGCAGGCGAAGATCCTGAAGCTGCTGAAGGAACTCAGCGACGAATACAAGGTCGGCATCCTGCTGATCAGTCACGACCTGCTCGTCGTGAAGCAGCTGTGCGAAAACGTCGCCGTCATGTACAAGGGAAACATCGTGGAACAGGGCAA
>JAEEGJ010022418.1_pt1 | contig 13412 bp, 13 predicted proteins | sample 8958761 | NCBI WGS metagenome assembly JAEEGJ01 (sample SAMN16246546, study PRJNA631951) | gut metagenome | biome: gut microbiome; feature: rumen; material: RS-attached | host: Bos | place: Iran: Karaj | collected 2018-10
TGATAGCAATTCTATTCATGTTGAACTTGGATAAAAGTTAAATGTTTTCCAATCAATCCCTTCGGGTTTTCGTCCGAAGGCGCTGCAAATTTACGAAATAAATGCGAGAATTCCGTATCTTTGCAGAGAGAAATTAATAAGTTTTTTAAGAAAAGTTTTATGCGGATTCTGATCAGCAACGACGACGGCTACAAGGCGGGCGGAATCCACGCCCTGGCCCGTATCATGACGGAATTCGGGGAGGTGACCGTGGTCGCCCCGAAGTATCATCAGAGCGCGATGTCGATGGCTGTCTCGTTGGGAATGAAGCGGTTGGCCCATAAGGCGCTGCCGGAGGAAGGCCCCGGCAACTGGCACTACCTGGACGCGACGCCGGCTTCCTGCGTGAAGTTCGGCCTGGAATATTTCTATGAGCGCCGCAACCCGGACCTCGTGATCTGCGGCATCAATCACGGCTCGAACGCATCGACCGCGGCGAACTACTCCGCCACCCTCGGCGCTACGGAGGAAGGCGCGCTGAATGGTTGCAAGGCCATCGGCGTCTCCCTGTGCAATTACCGTCCGGACGCGGATTTCACCCTCGTGGAGACGTATCTCCCGCGGATTCTTCATTTTCTGCTGGACAACTGGCCTGAGGGGAGATACGGACTCCTGTACAATATCAATTTCCCGGACGTGCCGGCGGACCGCGTCAAAGGTGTCTGCTTCGCCCGCCAGGGCAGGGGACATTGGATCCGCGAGTTCCAGGAGTGGGATGAAGATCACCTGCAGGCTTATGAGTCCACCGGTTTCCATCTGCCGGAGAACCTTCCGCCGCTGGAAGAAGGGGAGACCGCCTACATGATGATCGGCGAGTTTGTGGATGACGAGGACGGGGCGATGGACGCGGACCACGTGCTCAACGAGTCCAACTGGATCACCATCGTGCCCAACACCATCGACCGGACGGATTTCGTGGAGCTCAGGCGCCTGCAGTCCCTCCAAGGGTCGTCCCTTTAGCGGATAAATGACATGAAGTATTACCTTGTGGCCGGCGAGGCGTCCGGCGATCTGCACGGTTCCAACCTGATGCGCGGCCTGTATGCCCGCGACCCGGAAGCGGACATCCGTTTCTGGGGCGGGGGGCTGATGGACGCCGCCTATCGGGAACACCAGGCCGGCGACGGTTTCGTGTGCGATTACCGGGAAGGCGCCATCATCGGCATCTGGGAAGTGCTGGTCCATGCCCGGCAGCTGCTGGGCCGGGTGCGCTCCTGCGAGGAGGATATCGCCGCCTGGAAGCCCGACGTGGTCATTCTCATCGACTACCCCGGCTTCAACTTCCGCATCGCCGAATTCGCCTGCAAGGCCGGTTTCAAAGTTTTCTGGTACATCGCCCCGAAGGTGTGGGCTTCGCGGGAAAGGCGTATCAGGAAGTTGAAGGCGTACGTGGACAAGCTCTTCATCGTCTTTCCTTTTGAGATCGATTATTTCAAGCGGAAGGGCGTGGACTTCATCTACCGCGGCAATCCGCTGTTGGATGCGGTGGACCGGTCGGAGGCGCTGCATGAACCGCGGGAGGCGTTCTTACGGCGGCATGGGCTGGAGGACAAACCGGTCATCGCCCTGCTCGCCGGCTCCCGCAGCGGAGAGATCCGGACGATGATGCCCACCTTCATGGAAGCGGCCGCCCGGCTGCATGCCCAGCCCGAGTACGCCGCATATCAGTTCCTGATCGCCGCCGCGCCGGGCCGAACGGAAGAGGATTACAATCTGGCGGGAAACGACGCTTTCGTGCATATTGTCTCCGGCGACACATACGGCGTGCTTCGCAACGCCCGTGCCGCCGTCATCAATTCCGGTACCGCCTCGCTGGAAGCGGCCCTCATCGGCACGCCCCAGGTCGTTGGCTACCGGACTTCCGCCCTGACCGCCCTCATCGCCCGCATCATCCTTAAAATCAAATATGTAAGCCTTGCAAACCTGATTTTGGACCGGGGGGCTTTCCGGGAGCTGCTGCAGGAAGGTTTCACGACCGACCGCCTGGTCGCGGAGGTTCGACGCCTTGTGGAAGACGGCGATTGCCGCGCCCGGATGCTGGCCGATTATGCCGAAGTGCGTGAAAAACTCGGTGGTACGGGCGCGTCCGAAGCCGTCGCGGAGGCGATGATCGGGGAATTGCGGAAATAATGGCTTTTCTTGTGCAAGATTTTTGCAGTGAGTGGATTCAAAGGAGTGGATATGAAAAAAGACCGTATCAGATGGATGTTTGCAATCGGGCTTCTGGGCCTGCTGGGTTTCACGTCCTGCAGTCCGAGGCTGCGGCCGCGCCGTGCCGTTGACACAGCGGACACGTTGAAGTTGTCGCTGCCCGATTCAATCCGCGTCATCACCAATCCGGGTGACGCGCCCATCAAGCTGATGTACGGCGTCCCTCCGGTCCGTTTCGAGAAGATGCAGGCGCCGGAGAAAGAGCTTAAAACGGAAAAGCAATGAAATCTGCACTGAAAAAAGGATGGAAGTACCTCCTGGGCGGCGTTCTGGCACTGCTGGGCTTCGGCGGCTGTAACAAGGAAGAAATCATTGATAATGGCGGCAGCATGTTGGCTATGTACGGCCAGCCGACCGCGTTTTTCAAAGTGCTTGGCACGGTGAAAAACCAGTCCGGGAAACCCGTCAAGGGGATTCGCGTCGTCATCGAACCCGACAATGACCCTTGGAAGTACGATACGCTCTATACGGATGCTTCCGGCCGCTTTGAGAAAGACCGGCTCAAGCACAGCTGGCCGGATGAATTGAAGTATGTGACGGTGCGTTTCGAGGACGTGGACGGCGCCGAGAACGGCTCCTATCGGACGAAGGAATTGAAGCGGTCCGACATTCAGGTCAAACAGACGGACAAAGGGAAGGGAGCCTGGTTCCAGGGGAGTTTCACCGCGACGGCGGACGCTGTTCTCGACGAGGAGAAATAATGGAAGAAAGACTTGCGCTCAGGCGTCGTATCGCGCTGGATATCACGAAAAAGCTGCATGACGATGTTATTAAACAGCATCCGCTCCGGCAGCTTTTTTGGGAGTGCACCCTGCGCTGCAACCACCATTGTCGCCACTGCGGCAGTGACTGCAAACAGACGGCCCTGGTGCCCGACATGCCGATGGCGGATTTCGCCAAGGTCCTGGACAGCGTGCGCGCCGCGACGGATTCGCACAAGGTGATGATCAACGTCACCGGCGGCGAGCCGCTGATGCGTCCCGACTTGGAGGCCTGCGGCCGGATGATGTACGAGAAGGAGTTCCCCTGGGGGATGGTCACGAACGGCTGGGGCCTGACACCGGAACGCTATCAGCGCCTGTTGCAGAGCGGCCTCCGTGCGATGACCATCAGCCTCGACGGCCTGGAGGAGGACCATGACTGGATGCGGGGCGTCAAGGGCTCTTTCAAGCGCGCATCGGCCGCCGTCAAGATGGTCATCGACTCCGGTGAAATCGAATTCGACGTCGTCACCTGCGTCAATCGGCGCAACTATCCGCATCTGAACGAGTTGAAGGAATACCTCATCGGCCTGGGCCTCAAAAGCTGGCGGCTTTTCACCGTCTTCCCGGTCGGACGCGCCGCACAGGACCCTGAACTGCTGCTCACGGGCGAGGAACTCCGCGGCCTGATGGAATTCATCAAGGCCACCCGGAAGGAAGGCCGCATCAAGGCCGAATTTGCCTGCGAAGGCTTCCTGGGAAATTACGAAGGCGATGTCCGCGGCCATTTCTACATGTGCCAGGCCGGCGTCTCCGTAGGCTCCGTCCTCGCAGACGGCTCCATCTCCGCCTGCGCCAGCATCCGGGCCGATTATCACCAGGGCAACATCTATCAGGACGATTTCATGGAAGTCTGGAACACCCGCTTCCAGCCCTACCGCGACCGCTCCTGGATGTACAAAGATGAATGCGCTTCCTGTCGTCACTGGAAATACTGCCGCGGCAACGGCATGCACCTTCGCGACGAGAACGGCAAGCTGATCCAGTGTCTGCTCCATAAAATGAAATAAGCCTGCCGTTCAGCAGGCTTATTCCTTTATTCCGCATCCTCGTATCCGAAGTAGTAATCCTTCTTCATCGTCGGAACGCCGTCGCGCATCCAGGCGGGTTCCGGAGCGCCTTTCAGGTAGTGGTCGAAGAACTGCTGGAGCCGGATGGTCAGGTCCTTGCGGTTGCGGCGCTCGCGGAGGTTGTGGGCCTCGTTGTTGTATTCCAGCAGCCAGGCGGGCTTGCCGAGGCGGCGCAGGCCCATGAACATTTCGATGCCCTGGTACCACGGAACGGCGCCGTCGTTGTCGTTGTGCATGATCAGGACGGGCGTCTGCACGTTCGGGAGCCGGAAGAGGGGAGAGTTCTCCATGTACAGCTCAAGACCGCTCCAGAGGTCCCGGCCGATGCGGGACTGCGTCTGCTCGTACTGGAACTGACGGCTCATGCCGGATTCCCAGCGGATGCCGCCGTAGGCCGATGTCATATTGGCCACCGGCGCGCCCGCGCCCGCCGCCTTGAACATGTTCGTGCGCGTGATGAGCCAGGCGACCTCGTAACCGCCCCAGCTCTGGCCCTGGATGGCCATGTTGTCCTTGTCCGCCCACGGGAACTTCGCCAGCGACTCGGCGCCGCTCACGATGCAGTTGTAGGCCGACTGGCCCGGCATGCCCGGCGTATAGACGATGTCCGGGACGAACACCACGTAACCTCTTGACGCATAGAAGATCAGGTTCACCGTGGACCAGCTGGGCTGCGGGATGATGTTCTTGTACATGTTCTCGGAGAAGGTCTCGTAGAAGTAGATCATCACGGGGTATTTCTTCGACGCGTCGAAGTCCTCCGGCTTGAACAGGAGGCCGTCCAAGGTCTTTCCGTCGAAGGTGGTCCAATGATACAGCTCAACCGTCGCCCAATTGTAGTCTTTCTGCTGCGGGTTGATGGCGGTGAGTTTCTCCGTCGACTTGCCGAAGTCCGTCACGTACAGGTCCATCTGCTCCTGGAGATTGCCCTTCTGGTAGGCGAACACCGGCGCGTTCTTCGCTTTCCGGAGCCCGTCCCAGGTGTATCCGCCGAATGTCAGCGTCTTGAAATTCAATTTCTTCGGATCAACTTGGCACGAAGCGAGGCCGTTCTCCTTGGTGACCTCGTCATAAACTCTCAGATAGATGGTTTCACCCGGGCCGATACCCGGATCGTCCTCGCTGTCCTTCGTACTGATATACCGGTAGGTCCGCTTATGTTCCCGGCCCCGGGTCAGACGTGTGGCCTTCCCGTCGGGAAGGTGGATACGCCAGAGGTCATACCGATCGTTCAGGATCACGTCCTCGTCATCCTTCGTCCAGGCGGCGATGCCGTAGGATTCGGGCATCATAGGATGGTCGTCTTTCTCATCCCAGAAAACCGTCTCCGCAGTCAGTTCCAGCAGACGTTCGCCCGCGATATCATAGGCCTTCCAGCCACGGGCCGGATAATCCCACCAGACGGCGTAGCGGCCCTTCGGAGAAAGCTGGGCGGAATCGTAGGCGCCGCGGGCGATTTCCTGCCGCCGGCCGGAGCCCGGGAAGATGAGCGTGAGAATGGTTTCTCCCTGAACATTCCATTGACTTTCAATGGTATTGACCGGACTTACTTCCAGAATCACATCCGCATCATAATTGTCGGTGAAAACCAGCCGGTCCGCCTTGTTGGTATTGAAGGGGATGAGGCCTTCGTCCTGATACAGGCAGGGGTAAGTGCGCTGCTTGTCGCGGGTAAGGTTTGCCTTCATACGCGGCGGAATCTCATCGGCGTCCCATTTCCAGATGTCCAGGCCGGCCGTCTCAAAGGAGACCAGATTGGTATCCTTGACCGGAACATACTCCTGGATGCCCGCGTAGATGGAACTGAGCCGCTTGCTGAAGCGGTAGGAGCTGTTCTCCGTGAGGCCCCAGCCTTCGGGCATGTTGCGGCGCTGGTCGGCGGCCACAATTTCACGAACTTCGTCCCGGACGACATCATACAGCCACAGGGCGGCGTGCTTGCTTCCGGTGGAAGCCGTGTCCTTCGCCTGGAGGTAGAGCGCCTCCGTCCCTTCCTCGTTGAACGTCGGAACAGCGTGGAAGGTGGCCGTATCGGTGAACATCTTGGCCTTTCCATCGGCATAGAAACCGATGACCGAGTGCTTCTTGTCCGTCTTCTGTACCAGGCCCAGCGTGCGCCCATCCTTCGAGAAGGCGTATTTGTCGATGCAGCGCAGGGTATCCAGGCTTCCGTCGGCAAAGTGATAGACGACGACCGTCGTGCCCTTGTCCTTGTCGGTCTTTTTCACGAAGGTCGTGTCGATGGTGGAGAAAGCGAATTGATCCGTTGCATGAAGTCCCAACTGGAATGACTTGACGTTCGGATACTTGCGGATTCTTCCATTCATCAGATTGACAATGGCGAGAGAGTCCTGCGGCAGTTTGTCTCCCGTCAGTTTCTTGATCTTGGCGCGGCGGGTTTTCTGGAACTCCGGCTTGATCAGGCACACGGCGTAGTTCTCGCTGTCCAGGATCCGGGCTTGATAGCCGCGGGGCACGGGGATGACGTGGTCACCCTTCTTCCCGTTGATGCGGAAATAGAGCGTCCCGTCGCCTTCCTGCGGGTTGACGGCGTAGGTGATTACCCGACCATTCGGGGAAATGGCAACTCCGCTCACGGACTGCCAGCTGTCATAGACGTCATGGTCGAGGGGCTTTTTCTGGGCGGAGGCGGAAAGCGCCGCCGCCAGCAGGGCTGAAGTGAGAAGCAGACGGTTCATATTCATGGGATGACTGATAAATCGACATAACCCGACGCGCCGTACAGGACGGCTTTGTCGGTGAACTGCCACATGGTCCAGGACTTGAACCTGGGTTCCTCCCGGTTATAGCGGGCGATCCACATCGGGTAGTGCTGCGTGATTTCGGGGGAGAGGATGTCCCGGGCGTAGGAATCGGAGGTGTAAACGATGGGAGTGCGGCCGTAGTGCGCTTCGACAGTCCGGAGCCAGACCAGCACCTTGTCGTTGAGCTCCTGTTTCGTGCATCCTTCATGCATGGTTTCCACGTCCAGGACGGGAGGAAGATCGCTGTGGCGGAGCGTGACCTTGGAAATGTAGTGCTGCGCCTGCTTTTCCGGGCTGCGGGAGGAGCGGAAGAAATGATAGGCGCCGCGGGGATAATTCCGTTTGCCGGCTTCCTCCCAGTATTCGCTGAAGCGCCGGTCGGTGAACTTCTCGCCTTCCGTCGCTTTGAGGATGACGGTCGTGACGGGATGGACCGACTTGGCGTGCAGGAGGTCCTTGGTCGTGTGTCCGCTCCGGTCCACCACCACCTTCAGGGAGTCCCAGACGATGCCGGTGTTGTGGTGGGACAGGTCCACGCAGAATGAGCGGGCGCCCTCAGGTACCGGGGCGCCTTCCGAAGCGAATCTGCCATACCGTACATAAGGAGCCAGCACCCCGGCCGCGACGAGCAGGACCAGCCCGGTGACAAGCCAGGGACTGACCTTCCATTTTCTGACGGCCTTTTTCCGGCGGACGGGCTTCCTGGCCGGCGCTTTTCGGCCCGGAACGGTCCGTTTGGGAGGCTTTTTGGGTGTTAACTTTTTTGTTACCACTAAAAACAATTATGTTTTATAACCTTATCTGCAATAAGTTATGAATAATAACTTAAAAACTGGAGGCGGACTCCTTTTTTATCGCCAAAATGCTTATCTTTGTATCGCACAGACACAAATATACAACAATAATAGGAATAATTATGGAACTGAAAGGAACAAAAACCGAGGCCAATCTGAAGACCGCTTTCGCCGGGGAGTCCCAGGCGCACACCAAGTACCAGTACTATGCCGGCAAGGCCCGCAAGGACGGTTATGTCCAGATCGCCAACCTCTTCGAGGAGACCGCCAAGAACGAGAAGGAACACGCCAAGATCTGGTTCAAGTTCCTCCACGGCGGTGAAGTCCCCGCGACGGAAGTGAACCTGGCCGACGCCGCCGACGGCGAGAACTTCGAGTGGACCGACATGTACGCCACCTTCGCGAAGGAAGCCCGCGAGGAAGGGTTCAATGAGATCGCCTTCCTGTTCGAGAAGGTCGGCGCGATCGAGAAGACGCACGAAGAGCGCTACCGCAAGCTGCTCGGCAACATTCAGGAGGGAATCGTCTTCTCACGGGAAGAGGACATGATCTGGGAATGCTCCAACTGCGGCCACATCGTGGTCGGCAAGAAGGCCCCTGAGCTTTGCCCGGTGTGCAAGCACCCGAAGAGCTACTTCATGCTCCGCGCCGAAAACTATTGATCAGGGCGACGACGAGGTTCTCCACGATGTAGACGGAGAACACGGCGAGAACGGCCAGGCTCCAGTTCTGCCGCGTCAGGATGACGCCCAGAACGCAGGCCAGGGCCAGAATGAGGAAGGCTGTACGCTTCGTGTCCAGAAGCTTATGGCCTTTCTTGATTTTCATGCCGAACATGGGGACCTCGCTCACGAGCAGGAGGCCCAGGATGACGGCGACAAGATCCAGCAGCCAGACGGCCGTGCCGGCGGGAATGCCTCCCTGCAGGTGCAGGAAATAGGCGAGGGAGCCGCACACCATCGCGCAGGACGGCGTGGGCAGGCCGATGAAATCGAGGGTCTGGCGTTCGTCCACATTGAACTTCGCCAGCCGGACGGCGGACATCACGGCCACGAACAGCGGGATGTACCGCAAGACCGCCGGCGCGTCCGCCGGAAGCACCCGGTACAGCATCAGGGCCGGCAGAACGCCGAAAGAAACGAGGTCGGCGAGGGAATCCAGTTCTCCGCCGATCGGGGAATAGGCGCCGAGGAGCCGGGCGGCGAGTCCGTCGCAGAAATCGAAGACCGCCGCCAGGACCATCAGCGGGAGGGCGAGTTCGATGCGTCCCTCCAAAGTGAAGATCACTCCCATGACGCCTGAGAGCAGGTTCATGGAAGTGATCGTGTTGGGAATGTGCTTGTAAAGGGCCATTTACTTGATGCCCAGCTTCTTGGCGATGTCCTTCGGAAGGGCTTTCTTGTTGATGACGAAGTTCAGCGTCTTGCCCTTGACAAAGCTCTCGGACATGTACCAGGTGCCGTCATAGGCGCCGGTCACGCCCCAGGAGTTCTTGACCAGATAGTACTTGGTGCCGTTCTGGTCCTTGGCGATGCCGTAGATGTGCATGCCGTGGTCGTCCGTGGAAGTCTTCTCGTCGAACCACTGCTGGCGGTTCTCCTGAGTCACCTCGATCTCCTTGGGAAGTTCCTTCCTGGGCTGCTGGGCGGCCTGCTGCTGGGCGGCGGGGCCGACCCAGCGCTCCTGGTCGGAGCCGGTGGGCTTGACGCTCGTGTCCACGAGGATGGCGAGGCCGTCGCGGGTGAAGCCGGATTCGGAGACGTCACCGCCCCAGGCCACGGTGTAACCGTTGTTGAGCGCATTGTCGATGACGGCCATGAACTCGTCCAGCGGGAGGTTGTAGCAGAGACCCCAGCGCCAGTTGTCCTCCACCTCGATGGCGAACTGGGAATAGAACGGATGGTGCGTGAAGGAGGAGATGTTCACGTAGTCGTCCGGGTTGATGCCGAGGGCGTCGCGGTAGCTCTGCGGCGTGTAGGTGACTCCGTTCTCCACGAAGGTCTCGGGAATCACGCCCAGATAGGCGTCCAGGATGCCGTCGAAGCCCTTCATCCACACGGGGGTGAGCTTGCGGTTGGGATTCTTCACGGCGGCCTGCACATAGCCCTTGAGAACGCCGTCCAGCTCGCCCTGGGCCGGGAGTTCGGTGCCGTAGTTCATGCCGGAGTAGACCGACTGCGGCATGATGCCGTAATCACGGATGACTTCCAGCACGTCGCCGAAGCCGCTGCCCTGCGCCATGTTCAGATAACCGTTCAGACGGACGTACTTGATCGCCCTGTCATGATAGGAGTGGCGGACGACGAACATCTCGGACAGGTCCGGATAGGCGTCGGCCTTGAGATTCTTGGCCTTGATGATTTCGGACTCGAGGAACGAGAGGGCGGAGAAGCACCAGCAGGTGCCGCTGTTGGCCTGGTTCTTCATCGAGGTGACGGGAATCTCCTTGACGGTGGTGAACTGGTAGTCGGAGGCTTTGACCGGAGAAGCGGCCTGCCGGGACTGGGCGGCGGCGGTCAGGGTGACAAACGCCGCGGCGAGGAAGAAGAATGCTTTTTTCATATCCATGGTGTTAGATTCATTTCGCATTTCACAAAATTAAGGAATTAATCGTAATTTTGCAATGTGAGAACGATTTTGTACATCCACGGCATGGGCGGAGGCGGTGACAGCCGGATTCCGAGGCTTCTGCGGGAGCGCTTCCGGGGATCGGACGTCCGCTGTGTCGTCCGCACCTACGATTTCGATCCGGAAATCGGGCACGCGCAGATCGCCTCCTGGGTGGAGGAACTGAAGCCCGACCTGCTCATCGGGGAGTCTTTAGGGTCCATCCAGACGTTGCGAGTGCGCGGCATCCCGCATCTGTTCGTATCCCCGGCGCTGGGTGGTCCCGACCATCTGGTGAAGCTGGCCTGGGTTTGCCGGATTCCCGGCGGGAAGGCCGTCCTGCACCGCATCTGGCGGGTCAAGGAAGGTGACCGGCAGCCCCTTCGGTTTGAGTATGACATCCTCAAGAAATACGGCCCCCATTGGGTCGAGGCGCGAAAAGCCGCGGCGGAAGGAGGCTTCAACTTCGCATTTTTCGGCGCCCGGGACCATTACATGAAATCGGGCGTGGTGAATATCGCCAAGTGGGAGGAGCTGTTCGGAAAGACGTACCAGATCTACGACGGCACGCACTTCATGGAAGAGGAATACGTGGATGCGCTCCTAGTTCCGAAAATACGGGAGATCCTGGACGGCACGGCGGATGTTCTCCCGCGCGATTGATTTATCCAAGTAATTGCTTTTCATTGACTCTTCAGGAGTCACTTGAATGACTGCATCAAATCCTGCAGCCAGCAGTTCCTCCCGGTCCTCCACCTTCCCGGCCAGGAGTATGACAGGGATTCCGGGTGCGTGAAGGCGCGTCGCCTGCAGGACTCCGAAGGGCACTTTTCCGGTCAGGGTCTGCCGGTCGGCCTTTCCTTCGCCTGTGATGACGAGGCCGCATTCCCGTACGTGTTCAGGAAACCGTACCGCTTCCAGCACGGCCTCGATTCCCGCATGCATCCGGGCGCCCAGGCAGATGGCCAGGGCCGCGCCGATACCGCCCGCCGCGCCGGCGCCGGGAACCCGGTCCGGATCGATTCCATAGTCTCGCTTCCAGGCCTCCGCCTGCTTCCGGAACCTGCGTTCCAGTTCGATGACACCTTGCGCGTCCGCCCCTTTCTGGGGACCGAAAACCGCGGGTGCGCCGGAAGGTCCGGTCAGAGGAACATCGGCATCATAAAAGGCGTGGATCCGGACATGGCCGGGCAGGGGAGCGAGTGCTTTCAGAAGGCCGATGCCGCAGTCCATGACCGCCGTTCCGCCCAAGCCGGTCCAGATTTCTTGGACTCCTTGTTTCACCGCATCTTGCATCAGCTCACCTGTACCGACGGATGAGGCTATGAGAGGGTTCAGTTCTTCGGATTTCAGGAGCGTGAGTCCGCTGGCCGCGGCGGTTTCGATGACCGCAATCCGGCCGTTTTCCAGCAGGGCGTAGCGGGCTTGGATCTCCCGCCCCAGCGGATCGTGCGCCGCGACTGTCCGGAAGACGCCGCCGAGGCAGCCGGCGAGGCACTCCGAGAAGCCTTCGCCGCCGTCGGAAAGCGGCAGCCGGAGAACGTCGCGTTCCGCTAAAGCGGAAGCCGCGGCGTCCACCGCCTCGGGAGCCGTCAGGCTGCCCTTGAAGGAATCCAGGGCGAGGAGCGTCTTCATCTTTGCAAATATAAGGAGATTTCCCTATTTTTGCAGAACTTATGACCCGTATGAAAAAACTGACTGTTCCCGCCCTGCTGCTGCTTCTGGCCCTTGTCTCCTGCAAGGAACGCCAGATGGTGGTCCGGGACACGATACCCTATGTCAAGCAGATCGCCGTGGATACGACGGGCACTTTCCCGCTCATCAGCACGTACCGCACCGCCGGGAGCAAGGGCTCCATCGCCGTCATCGGCGAGCCCGAGTATACCGCCCGGCTGGCCTCGGTTCTGCTGACGGCCGACAAGGTGGACAACATCGACGGAAAGGCCGCGCCGGACCGGCTGCCTGACTTCGCCGGCGAAACCTTCGACATCCTGATGGACCTGTACAACGCCCCGTATCTCCGGATGGCGGCTTCCAGCCCGGACAGCCTCCGGGAAGTGGCCGTCCGCAACGCTGTCATCGCCGTCGATACGGTGGCCTATTCCAATGCGCTGGACGCGAATTCCCGCCTGGCGAAGACGCGGGCGAAGGTGTTCGTCCTCGCGAACTCCCTTTTGTCGGAATATGGCAAGTTCGACGTTGACACGCTCTTCAAGATGGCGGGCCGCGAAGCGTACATCCTCACACCCGTGGAAGCGATGCTGAAGACGGCAGAAAGGTCCGGTTGCAAGAGCGTCGCCGTCTGGGCGCCGCAGGAGGCCCGTTCCGCCTATGAGAATGTCGCCAAGTCATTGACGCCCGATATGGAAGTAACCGTAGTTTCCACGACCGGAAACGGCCTTCTTCGCCCCGCGTTCCGCGACATGCTCCGCATTTACCGGTCCCTGAAGCCGGGAACCAACCTGGACGCCGTCCTCCTGGACAGCTTCATCGCGGACCTGGAGGAACTGAACGCCGAAAAGGAGCACATCCATCGGCAGATCACCGAGGAGGACATGGCCTTCGACCGCATCCTGATGCCGCATTTCCGATTCATCGAACCGAACGCCTCCCTGACGGACGCCCTGTACCGCCTGCTGCGGGAGAAGAATCTGTTCACGCACGACATCGCCTATCCGACCGTCCGCTACTATCAGACGGAGGAGAACCGGGAAGGGGAGTTCGTCCCCGTCGAGGTCAGCGCCGCCTATCTCTCCGCCCATACGAAACCCGCGAATTCCACGAACGACGCGCTCTATGTTCCAGATATCGATTAGTCCGGAAGAAATCGGCCGCCTGGAGCTGGCGTCCTTCCCCGGCGAAATCCAAGTCATCGATTCGCTCGGGGAAGAGTTCGGGAAGGCCGTGAATTACCTCAGACACCAGAAAATCATCGGCTTCGACACGGAAACCCGTCCTACCTTCTCTCCGGACCAGCGTTCCAACGGGACCGCCCTCCTGCAGCTTTCCGGAGCCGAAAAGGCCTTTCTTTTTCGCATCAAACTGATGGGCGGCATCCCTCGTCGCCTGTGCGCCATCCTGGCCAATCCCGCCATCGTCAAGGTGGGCGCCGCCATCCATGACGACTTGACCGGCCTCCAGAAATTCGCCGGCTTCCAGCCCCAG